>Ga0070737_10002101_pt1 | contig 25108 bp, 21 predicted proteins | sample Coa_R1_10_FD_66438 | JGI IMG/M metagenome (GOLD analysis project Ga0070737, IMG submission 66438) | Surface soil microbial communities from Centralia Pennsylvania, which are recovering from an underground coalmine fire - Coalmine... | ecosystem: Environmental > Terrestrial > Soil > Unclassified... | reverse complement strand
GCCGTCTGCTTGTAGGGGGTGGCCCGGCGTGCGAGCCCGATCGTGAGCACCTCCCGGTCGAGGATGCGCCCCGTCCGGTCGGCCACCTCGCCGAGCAGGCGCTGCTTGGCCTCGGCGTGGGCAGCGGCGATCTCCTCGGAAGGGACGAGGTTCGCGTAGCGCAGCACGGCGTTGTCGAGCCGCCATCCGTCGAGGTGCCGATCGAGCACCTTCGCCATCGACGGGCCGACCCAGGTCGCCGCATGGACCCCGTTCGTCACCGACGAGATCTCGGCGCCCGGGAACATCTCACGGGTCACGTCGCGGTGACGGCGCGAGACCGCGTTCACGAACCGGGAGCCGGCAATACCGAGCTCGGTCATGTTGAGCTCGCCGCTGCACAGCAGCCCGAGCTCATCGATCGCAGCCGTCCGCTCGGGTCCGAGGATCTCCTCCACCACGGCTCGGTCGAAGCGGTCGTGACCGGCCGGCACGGGCGTATGCGTGGTGAACACCCCGCGCGGCGCCGCGCCGGCACGCCGCTCGCCCCCGGCAAGATCGAGCACGAGCAGGGCCGAGTGGCCCTCGTTCATGTGGAGCGTCTCGGGTTCGAGACCGAGTGCCCGCAGCATCGCCATCCCCCCGAGGCCGAGCACGGCCTCCTGGCGCAGGCGGTGGCGGTCGTCCCCGCCGTAGAGCCGGTCCGTGACCGCCCGTGCGGCGCTGTCGTTCTCCTCGAGGTCGGTGTCGAGGAAGTAGACCTCGACCACGTGGCCGGTAGCCCCTTCGATCTCGAGCCGCCACGCACCCACGGTGACCGGCCGCCCGTCCATCTCGATCACGGCCCGAGCGGAGACCTGCGTGAGACGGTCGGCGGGCGACCACCTCACTGGTGACTCGGTCTGGCAACCGAGCTCGTCGAGGCGCTGGTCGAAGTAGCCCTCCTTGTAGAGCAGCGTGAGAGCGACGACCGGAAGCCCGAGGTCGGCACAGGAGGGCAGGTAGTCCCCGGCGAGCACACCGAGCCCGCCGCTGAAGGTCGGGAGCGCGTCGTCGAGCGCCACCTCCATGGTGAAGTAGGCGACAGAGGCGGGGCGGGCCGGGCAAGCCATGGCGGGAGATCGTAGGAGACGGGCGGGACCGGAGCGATCGAGGGACGGGCCGGTGCGGCCGGGGATCCGGCCCTCTTCAGCCTGGCGGATCGACGGCGTGGCGCTGCAAGTCCTCGAGGCTCACCCACTCGAGGGTGGCGCGGTGCGTGGCCTCGAGGACGACCGGGGGCGCGAACCCCGCCTCGAGGGCCTCCTGCCAGCGGGCTGCGCACAGGCACCAGCACTGCCCGGGCTGGAGCCCGGGGAAGCCCAGCTCGGGCCGGGGCGTCGAGAGGTCGTTTCCCACCCGCGCCGAGAAGCGGAGGAAAGGCTCGGTCACGCGGGCGCACACGGTGTGCACGCCGAGGTCCTCCGACCCTGTGTTGCAGCAACCGTCGCGGTAGAACCCGGTCAGCGGCTCCATGCTGCAGGGCACGAGGTCGCCGCCGAGGACGTTCTTGGCCATGTGGCTCCCATCCATCTGGTCGTGGTCATGTCGCGCCCGCGGAGCCTGGCCGCGCGAGGAGCCTCGCCGCTCCCGGCTCCGGCGAGGCGGGGCAGCCCGGGATCGGGCGGGCGCCCGCTACTAGGGCTGCGAGTCCGAGCCGTTCGTCGTCGTGGTCGATCCCGCCCCGGCCGGGGCGGGAGAGCTCGGGGCCAGCGTAGAGGCGGTGTCGCCGGCATGATCGGCGGGACCGTCCATCACCGCCCCCAGCAGCTCCTCGGGGAGGCCGGGATCAGCGGCGGCGGCGGTCCTCGTCGCCTCGATCTCAGCTTCGATCTCCGCCGCGGCCGGCGAGGCGGCGCCGGGCGCCCCGTCCCCGCCGGGGCCGTCGAGGGACGGCGCCGGGTGTGGGGCGGGCGACCCTGCCTGGCTCGCGAGCAGCCCCCGCACTCCGGCGACGATGCTCCCGACCTCCATCGGGACCACGAACTTCGTAGAGGGCGACGTGCCGATCTGGCGGAGGGTGTCGAGGTACTGGAGGGCGAGCGTGTTCTCGTCGAGGGTGCGTGCGACCCCGAAGATCGCGTTCAGCGCGCTCGCGTAGCCTTGCGCCCGGAGCAGCGCCGCCTGGCGCTCACCGTCCGCCGCCAGCACAGCTGCCTGCTTTTGCCCCTCGGCGCTCAGCACCGCCGACTGCTTCTGCCCTTCTGCGGCGAGGATCGCCGCCGCCTTCGAGCCTTCGGCCTCGGTCACCTGGGCCCGCCGGGTGCGCTCGGCCGACATCTGGCGGGTCATCGCCTCCTGGACGCTCGGAGGCGGGTTCACCTCGCGCACCTCGACGTTCGTGACCTTGACGCCCCAGCGCTCGGTCACCTCGTCGAGCCGGACGCGCAGAAGGGCGTTCATCGCCTCCCGCTTGGAGAGAACGTCGTCGAGCGGCATGTCGCCCACAACGGAGCGGAGCGTGGTGGCGGCGACGTTGAGGGCTGCGCCGGCGAAGTTCCCGACGGCGAGGACCGACAGCGAGGGATCGACGACCTTGTAGAAGATGATGAAGTCGATCGAGATCGGGGCGTTGTCCTTCGTGATCGCCGTCTGGTGCGGCACCTCGAGGTACTGCTCGCGCAGGTCGACGAGCACGGTCCGGTCCGTCACCGGGTTGAGGAAGATGATCCCCGGCCCTCGCGTGCCGACGGCCCGGCCGAGCCGGAAGAGCACGAGGCGCTGGTACTCCCGCGCGATCCGGACCGCCTTGGCCAGCACGAGCAACGCGACCAGCACGACCGCCGCGACGATGATTCCGACGATCATTGGGGAGCCCCTTCATCTTTGAGGTGGTCGGCGAGAGCCTCCTCGAGGCGCCGAGGCGGCGGCAGCGGAGGGTTCTCCTCGCCCCAGACCTCGAGCCTGACCCCGCTCACCCGGATCACCTGGACCTCGGCCCCGGCGGGAACCGGGCCGTTCAACGAGACGGCCGACCACTCCTCGCCGTCGACCCGCACGATCCCCTCAGGCTCGAGCGGTTTCACCGCGATGCCGGTGTGCCCCTCGGCGGAGGGGGGCGGGACGTCGTGCTCGGCGAGCCCGCCGGGCGAGCTCAGCACACGCCAGCCCGCGAAACCCATGAGGGCCGTGATGCTGACGTCGGCCCCGAGCAGCACGTAGAGGATCGGCCGCGTGTCGCCGAGGGCAAGCATGACGATGAGCCAGACCGCGGCGAGGATCCCCGCGACGGCCCCTGCGAGATGGCCGTGGGGTCCGACGTGGAACCCAGCCACGACCCCGAGCACGACGAGCCCGAGCAGTATCCCAGCGACGATCCACATCTGCGCCCCTCCTCTACGGTGCGCCTGGCACGAGCGTACTGCCGGGGCACCTCCTACCGGGCAGCATCCCCGGCAGAAGGTGCGCCGGCGGGCCCGTGCGAGCGGCGCCCGGCGGCCACGATCGCCGCCAGCTCCTCGAGCGAGGCGATCGAGTGCCCGTCGACGAAGTCGTCCACGTAGGGGAGCGCGGCGGCCATGCCCCGGGCGAGGGGCTCGTAGCCCGGCGAGGCCCGGAGCGGGTTAACCCAGACGACCCGGTGGGCGAGACGGCCGAGGCGGGCCATCTCGGCGGCGAGCTCGTCGGGGTCGCCCCGGTCCCAGCCGTCCGAGCAGATGACGACCACTGCTCCCCGGGCCGCGCCCCTGCTCCCCCATCGCTCGTTGAAGGCGTGCAGCCCAGCGCCGAGGCGAGTGCCGCCGTACCAGTCCTCGACGAGTCGTCCCGCCTCGGCGAGCGCCGCGTCGGGATCCCGGGAGGCGAGCTGCCGGGTGAGGCGGGTCACACGGGTGCCGACGGCGAAGACCTCGACCGAGCCGACGGGTCGGGAGACGGCGGCCGCATGGGCGAAACGGAGGAAGGCCCGGGCGTAGGGCTCCATCGAGCCCGAGACGTCGACGAGGAACACGAGCCGCCGCGGCCGGTCCGACTCGCTGCGCCACGCCCTGCGCACCGCTTCGCCGTCGCTCGCGAGCGCGGCCCGCACCGTACGCGGAAGGTCGAGCGAGCTCCCGCGCGGTGCGGGGCGCAGGCGCCGGGTGGGCCTCCGCTCGGAGCGCGCCCGGAGCGCCGCGATGACCCGGCGCGCCTCGGCCCACTCGGCCTCCCCGTAGCGGGCGAAGTCCTCGTGCCGGAGCACCTCGAGGGCGCTGTATCTCAGCGCGAGCTCTCGACCGGCTGGCTCGGCCCGCTCCAGGCCGGCTCCTGTCTCCTCCTCGTCCTGGTCGCTGTCGACGGCAAGTGTCACCTGCTCGGTTGCCGCAGCCGGGCGCCGGGTGGGGAGGCCGTCGAAGAACTCGCGGAAGACCCGGTCGTAGATCTCCCGGTCTTCCGGCCGGCGGACGAGCGTCGCCCGACCCGCCCAGTACACCCCGGCCCGGTCGGCGAGGCCCACGGCGCCGAGCGCCTCGGCGTACACGATCGTCGCCCCGAGCGGGACCTCGACCCCGGCCCGGCGCAGCGAGGCGGCAAACGCCACGACGACCCGGCTTGCCCGGTCCTGCTCGCCGCCGGGGGGCCGGCCGGCCTCAGCCACTGCGCAGGACCGCCGCCCGCACGATCTCGCCGAGCCCGGCCGCGCGCACCCGGGCCTGGTCCTCGTGGTACTTGAGCACGGCCCCGAGCGTGACGTCGGCCGTCGACTCGTCGAGCTCGGTCCGTCCGAGAGCGGCCACCGCGGCGGCCCAGTCGATGGTCTCGGCCACGCCCGGCGCCTTGTAGAGCCCGAGCTCGCGCAGCGCGGCGCTGGCTGCGGCGATCTGGCGGGCAAGGCCCTCGCTGGCGGCTGGCGCCCGGAGCAGGACGATCTGCACCTCCCGCTCGAAGGCGGGATGCTCGACCCAGTGGTAGAGGCACCGGCGCTTCAGGGCGTCGTGCACGTCGCGGGTCCGGTTCGAGGTGAGCACCACGGCGGGCGGTGTCGTCGCTCTGACGGTGCCGAGCTCGGGCACGGTGACGGCGTACTCCGAGAGGATCTCGAGAAGGAACGCCTCGAACTCGTCGTCGGCGCGGTCGATCTCGTCCACGAGCAGGACGGGCGGCGGGCCCTCGCTCGGCTCGAGGGCGCGCAGGAGCGGGCGGCGCACGAGGAAGCGCTCGTCGTAGATCTCGTCCTCGGCTTGCCGGGCCGACTCGCCGGCCGCCTCGACGGCACGCAGATGGAGCAGCTGGCGGGGGTAGTCCCACTCGTAGGCCGCCTGGGCGAGGCTGATGCCCTCGTAGCACTGGAGGCGGAGCAGCTCCCCTCCCGTCCACGCCGAGATGACCTTTGCCACCTCCGTCTTTCCAACGCCGGCGTCGCCCTCGAGGAACAGCGGGCGCCGGAGGGACAGGGCGAGGAAGATCGCCGTCGCGAGCCCCTCGTCGGCGAGGTAGCCGTGGGCGGCGAGGGCGGCGGAGACCTCTACGACCGAGGAGGCGGCGGCGCGCCGCTCCCTCCCGACACCGTCGTTCGGCCCGGCGGTGTGCAGGCTCACGTCCTCGTCCATGGCGTCGACGTTACCGAGCGCCGGCGGGCCGGCGAGAGCCGGCGCAGATCGCGGCGCTCCAGACCTCGCCCGCGCTTGCGCTCGCTCTACGCGCCCGCCTGCTCGAGGGCTCGTCGTACGAGCACGGTCGCAAGGTGGCGCCGGTACTCGGCCGAGGCATTGAGGTCGCTCGGCGGCTCGAGGCCGTCCGACGCGTGCGCGGCCGCCTCGGCGGCACTCGAGCCGGCGGCGAGTGCCTCCTCTGCCCCCTTGGCCCGCAGCGGGACCGAGCCCATGTTGACGAGGCCGATACGGGTCGAGCCGTTCCTCGCCAGCGCGACGCCCACGATCGCCCAGTCCTGGGCCCTGCGGTTGAACTTCTGGAAGGACCAGGCCGCTCCGGCGGCCTTCGGCACGCGGATCTCGACGAGCACCTCGTCGGGCTTGAGCGCGGTCTCGAGGAAGCCCGTGAAGAAGTCGTCGGCCGCGATGGCGCGCTCCCCCCGGGGCCCTACGGTGGCGAAGGTCGCCCCGAGGGCGAGGCAGGCGGCCGGGAGGTCGGAGGCGGGATCGCCGTGGGCGAGGGAGCCGCCGATCGTGCCGCGGTGGCGCACCTGCGGGTCGCCGACCTGCCCGGCGACGTGGGCGATGAGGGGCACCGCCCGCAGCGCCGTCTCGCTCCTTGCAAGCTCCGCGTGGCGGGTGAGAGCCCCGATCGCCACCGTCTCGCCCTCGTCGCGCACGTAGGAGAGCTCCCGGACGCCGCCGATGTCGACGAGCAGTGACGGCGTCGCCATCCGCAGCTTCATGAGCGGGAGCAGCGAGTGGCCGCCCGCGAGCAGCTTCGCGTCCTCACCGCCCTCGCCGAGAAGGCGGATCGCCTCGTCCACCGAGCCCGCACGGGCGTAGTCGAATGCGGCCGGGATCATGATGTCCTCGCTTCCTCGATCGCCCGCCAGACCCGTTCCGGCGTGGCGGGCATCGCGATGTCGTCGATGCCGAAACCCGACAGAGCGTCGCAGATGGCGTTGATCACGCACGGCGCCGAGCCGATCGTGCCGGCCTCCCCGATCCCTTTCACCCCGAGCAGGTTCGTGGGGCTCGGGGTGACCGTCGAGTCGGTCGCAAAGCTCGGCAGCTCGCTCGCGGCCGGCACGAGGTAGTCGACGAACGTGCTCGTGCGGAGGTTGCCCTCGTCGTCGTAGACGGCCTCTTCGAACAGCGCCTGCGCCACGCCCTGGGCGATGCCGCCGTGCACCTGCCCCTCCACGATGAGCGGGTTCACCTGGTGCCCGCAGTCGTCCACGGCCGCGTACGACCGCAGCACGACGGCTCCGGTCTCGGTGTCGACCTCGACGACGCAGACGTGAGTCCCGAAGGGGAACGTGAAGTTGGGAGGGTCGAAGTGCGCCGACGCCTCGAGGTTGGGCTCGAGGCCGTCGGGCAGGTTGTGGGCCGTGAATGCCTCGAAGGCGACGGCGCCGAGCGGCATGGCGCGCTCGGGCGTCCCCCTCGCGCGGAAGGTCCCCTCCTTGAACTCGAGGTCCTCTGGTGCGATCTCGAGCTGGTGGGCGGCGATGAGGCGGGCCTTGTCGATCACCCGGTCCGTCGCGATCGCGACGGCGACGCCGCCGACCGGGAGCGAGCGGGAGCCGTAGGTGTCGAGGCCGTAGGGCGCGATCGCCGTGTCGGAGTGGAGCACCTCGACGTCGTCCGGGCTCACCCCGAGCCGGTCGGCGGCGATCATCGACCACGAGGTCTCGTGCCCCTGCCCGTGCGGCGAGGTGCCCGTCACGACCTGCACCTTGCCCGTCGGCAGGAGCCGGACCGTGGCGGCCTCCCAGCCGCCGGCCGAGTAGTTGAGCGAGGCGAGGACGCGCGAGGGGGCGAGGCCGCACATCTCCATGTAGGAGGAGATGCCGATCCCGATCTGGACCCGGTCACCGGCGCTGCGCCGGCGCGCCTGCTCCTCTCGCAGCGCCGGCACGCCGGCGAGCTCGAGAGCCCGCTCGAGGGCCGGCTCGTACGCCCCGCTGTCGTAGACGAGGCCGGACGAGGAGGTGTACGGGAACTTCTCTGCGGCGATGTAGTTGCGCCGCCGGATCTCTGCAGAGTCGACGCCCACCTCGCGGGCGAGCAGCTCCATCGCCCGCTCGATCGCGTAGGTCGCCTCGGGGCGGCCGGCCCCCCGGTAGGCGTCGGTCGGCGTCATGTTCGTGAACACCGACGTGCAGGAGAACGAGTAGGCCCCGATGTCGTAGACGCCGCCGTACAGGAACGCTCCAAGGAGCGGGATGCCCGGCGTCACGAGCTGCAGGTACGCCCCCATGTCGGCCAGCAGCCGCACCCGGACCGCCGTCACCCGTCCGTCACGGTCGGCAGCGAGCTCGATCTCTTGGATCTGGCCCCTCCCCTGGATCGTGGCCTGGGTGGCCTCCGAGCGGGTCTCGATCCAGCGGACCGGCCGACGCAACCGCCTCGCGAGGGCGAGGACGAGCGCCTCCTCGGCGTAGACGTCCAGCTTGGAGCCGAACCCGCCGCCCACCGCCGGCGCCACGACCCGAAGGGAGGTCTCCGGCAGACCGAGTGTGAGCGCCAGCATGACCTTCAGGATGTGGGGGATCTGGGTGGCCGAGTAGATCGTGTACTCGTTGCCGAACGGCTGCGGCACCACGAGCACCCCGCGAGGCTCCATGGCGGAGGGGATCAGGCGCTGCTGGACGTACCGGCCCCGCACCCGGTGGGCCGCAGACTCGAACGCCGCGTCGACGGCGGCCTCGTCCGGCTTCAGCTCCCAGGTGTAGCTCGTGTTCGTGCCGAGCTCCTCGTGGATCACCACCCGGTCCGAGCGGGCGTCCTCGAGGTCGATGACCGCCGGGAGGGGGTCGTACTCGACGACGACCGCCTCTGCGGCGTCCCGGGCCGTGTACTCCGACTCGGCGAGCACGACGGCCACGCCCTCGCCCGCGTAGTTGACCTTCCCGACCGCGAGCGGCAGGTGGACCGGGCTTTTCATGTCCGGCGTCACCGACCAGGCGCACGGGAGGGGCCCGGCCCAGGCGTCTCGCAGGTCCTCTCCCGTGAAGGCGGCAACCACGCCCGAGATCGCGAGGGCCGGGGAGAGGTCGATCGAGGTGATGCGGCCATGCGCGATGGTGCTGCGCACGATGGCGGCATGCAGCACCCCCGGCACGGCGAGGTCGGCGACGAACCGGGACTCGCCGGTGAGCAGCGCCGGGTCCTCCTTGCGGAGCAGCCGCTGGCCGAACAGCCTGCTCGGCGCGGCCTCGGTCGCCGTCACCGCTCGCCTCCCGTGCTCGTGCCGGCCGCCGCGAGCACCGCCTTCACGATGTTGTGGTAGCCCGTGCACCGGCAGAGGTTGCCCTCGAGCCCCTCGCGGACGTCGGCCTCGGTCGGGGAGGGGATCTCGGCCAGCAGCGAGGTGGCCGCCATCACCATGCCGGGCGTGCAGTAGCCGCACTGGAGGCCATGGTGCTGGCGGAAGGCCTCCTGCATCGGATGGAGGGTCCCGTCCGGGCCGGCGAGCCCCTCGATCGTCGTGATCTCGGTCCCCTCGGCCTGCACGGCGAGCATGGTGCACGACTTCACGGACTCGCCGTCGACGTGCACCGTGCAGGCCCCGCACGAGCTCGTGTCGCACCCGATGTTCGTGCCGGTGAGCCCGGCGACCTCTCTCAGATAATGGACGAGCAGCATCCGCGGCTCGACGTCGTCGCGCCGTTGCACCCCGTTGACCGTGACCGACACCTGCATGGAGCGGACCCCTTTCGTCAGGCGAGCTGCGCCAGGTATAGCACTGCGCCTGGCCCCGGCGAGAGGCGAGCTCGGAGCCGCGCGCGCCGGCTGCCTACGATCACGGCGTGACCGAGGACGCCGCTCGCGACGCTGCGAGGGTGGCGGGCGTCGACGTGAGGCTCGTCGACGACACGGGCGAGCTCGAGGAGCTCGAAGCGCTCTTCGGCGAGCTCTGGCGGGAGCCCGGCGGCGCCGTGCCCGTCACCTCCCATCTCATGGCGGCCCTGCGGCTCTCGGGCAACTACGTCGCCGGAGCCTGGCGGGCGGGCGAGCTCGCCGGCGGATCGGTGGCGTGGTCGGGGCCACCGGAGGCCCGTGAGCTCCACTCCCATCTCACCGCCGTGGTGCCGGGCCACCAGGGCACCGGGGTCGGGACGGCGCTGAAGGCGCACCAGCGGGCCTGGGCCGCCGAGCGGGGGTACCACGCGATCACCTGGACCTTCGATCCCCTCGTGCGCAGGAACGCCGCCTTCAACCTCCGGACGCTCTCCGCCCGGGTCGAGCGGTACCTGCCCAACGCGTACGGTCCGATGCACGACGCCCTGAACGCAGCGGGAGGCGAGAGCGACCGCCTCCTCGTCCGCTGCGAGATCGCCCCCGCCTCGCCGCCTGCGACAACCGGCACCGGGCGCCGGATCCTCGTGGCGACGCCCGAGGACATCGAGTCCCTCCGCCGAGGCTCCCCCTCGGAGGCCCAGAGCTGGCGGAGCCGCCTTCGGGAGTCGCTCGGCGGGGCGCTCGCGGCAGGGGGCCGGGTGACCGGCTTCACCGAGGCCGGCGAGTACGTGGTGGAGGTGCCCTGCCCATGAAGATCGACGCAGTGGAGCTCGCCCTTGTCGAGCTGCCGCTCGTGCGGCCGTTCCGCACCTCGTTCGGCACCGAGCGGGTGCGCCCTGCCCTGCTCGTGCGGGTCCTCGGCGAGGAGGCCGAGGGATGGGGCGAGTGCGTGACGAGCTCGGAGCCGCTCTACTCCTCGGAGTTCAACGATGCGGCATTCCTCGTGCTCACGAAGCTCTTCGTCCCGGCCCTGCTCTCCGCCCGCGAGGTCACCGCCGCCGAGGTCGTCCCCCTCCTCTCGCCGTTCAAGGGGCACCGGATGGCGAAGGCCGCCCTCGAGCTCGCCGTCCTCGACGCCGAGCTTCGCGCCGCCGGGCGCTCCCTCCAGAGCGCGCTCGGTGGCACGGGCGACCGGGTCACGCCGGGCGTCTCGGTCGGCATCACCGAGACCGTGGACGACCTCCTCGCCGTGGTGGCGGCCCACAGGGACGAGGGCTACCGCCGGGTGAAGCTCAAGATCGAGCCGGGCTTCGACCTCGAGCCGGTGCGGCGAGTCCGCGAGCTGCTCGGCCCGGGCTTCCCCCTCCAGGTGGACGCGAACACCGCCTACGGACGCGACGACGGCCCGCATCTCGCCGCCCTCGACGAGCTCGACCTCCTCCTCATCGAGCAGCCGCTCGACGAGGAGGACCTCCTCGGCCACGCCGCCCTCGCCCGCGTGCTGCGCACGCCGATCTGCCTCGACGAGTCGATCCTCTCGGCGCGGGGCGCGGCCGACGCCATCGAGCTTCGCGCCTGCAGCGTCGTCAACATCAAAGCCGGCCGGGTCGGCGGCTACCTCGAGGCCCGCCGCGTCCACGACGTCTGCCTCGCCACAGGAGTCCCCGTCTGGTGCGGCGGCATGCTCGAGACCGGGATCGGGCGGGCGGCCAACCTGGCCCTCGCCACCCTTCCCGGGTTCACGCTCCCCGGCGACATCTCGGCGACGGACCGGTACTTCCACGAGGACGTGACCGAGCCCTTCCTGCTCGAGGAGGGGACGATCCGCGTGCCGCACGGCCCGGGCCTCGGGGTCGAGGTCGACCGGGCCGCCGTGGCTCGGCTCGCCTCCCGCCGGTGGTCCTCGGCCGACGCGTGAGGCAGAGCGCCCGGGCCGCCGGGCGCGACCCACCCCCCATTGCGTACGGTCGGGCCATGGACGACGTGATGTGGCTCGACGCGACGGGGCAGGCCGCCCTCGTCCGCACGGGAGAGGTGAGCGCCCGCGAGCTCGCGGAGGCGGCCATCGCGAGGATCGAGCAGGTCGACGGGGAGCTGAACGCGGTGATCCACCGTCGCTTCTCCGAGGCGCTCGACGAGATCGCTGCGGGCCTGCCCTCCGGTCCGTTCACCGGGGTCCCGTTCCTCGTAAAGGACCTCTTCGCCGACACGGCCGGCGACCCTGCCCACCACGGGAACCGGGCGCTCAAACAGGCGGGCTGGCGGGCGCCGGCCGACTGCTGGCTCACGGCCCGCTACCGGCGGGCGGGACTCGTGCTCCTCGGCCGGACGAACACTCCCGAGCTCGGCCTCGTGCCGGTCACCGAGCCGGAGGCATACGGGCCGTGCCGCAACCCGTGGGACACGTCGAGGTCGCCCGGAGGCTCGAGCGGCGGGAGCGCGGCGGCCGTCGCCGCCGGGATGGTCGCCGTCGCGCACGCGAGCGACGGAGGCGGCTCGATCCGCATCCCGTCGAGCATGTGCGGCCTCGTGGGCCTGAAGCCGTCACGGGGCCGCATCACGGCCGGGCCGGACCGCGACGAGAGCGGGCTCTCGGTCCAGCACGTGGTCACGAGGTCGGTGCGCGACTGCGCCGCCCTGCTCGACGCGACCGCGGGCCCCGGGCCCGGCGACATGGCGATCGCGCCGCCGCCGGCCCGCCCCTACGTCGAGGAGCTCTCCACACGGCCGACGGGGCTTCGCGTGGGCCTTCTCGCCCACACCCCGAACGGCACCCTCCACCCCCACTGCGAGCAGGCCGTGCACTCGGCCGCGAGGCTCCTCGAGTCGCTCGGCCACCACGTCGTCGAGGAGCACCCCGCCGCTCTCGACGACCCCGACAACGGACGCCGTTTCATGGCCCGCTGGAACGTGAACACCCGCCTCAGCGTGCTCGGGATCGGGGAGCTGCTCGGCCGCGAGATCGGCCCTGACGACGTCGAGCCGCTCACCTGGGCCCTCGCCACGGCAGCGGAGTCGGCGAGCGCCGTCGACTACGCGCGGGCGATGGCGGCGAGCGCCCGCTTCACCCGCCAGCTCGGGCTGTGGTGGCAGGACCACGACCTCCTCCTCACCCCCACCCTGGGCGAGCCTCCTCCCCGAGTCGGTGAGCTGACCCCGCCCGCCGACGCGCCGTTCGCGACCCAGGCCCGCACCGCCGCGCTCGTCCCGTTCACGACCCACTTCAACGTGAGCGGCCAACCTGCCATCTCCCTGCCGCTCGAGGTGAGCCCGGACGGCCTCCCGATCGGGGTCCAGCTCGTCGCCGGCTACGGGCGCGAGGACCTCCTGCTCCAGGTCGCGGCAGAGCTCGAGGAGGCCGCACCCTGGAGCGGCCGGAGGCCGATGCTCTGAGCCGGTAGGGCACCGGCGGCGCCGAGGCAGGAGCGCTTCGGCACCGAGAAATCAGGCTAACCTGAGCTTGTATGTCAGGTTTCCCTGATATTCGCAGGCAGCCGGGCCGCCTGATGAGATGGTGCGCGACGGCGGCGGCCCTCGCCGCGGGCGCCCTCGCGCTCTCAGCCTGCCAGGCGGCCGGTGCGGGCAGCGAGCTCGTCGTCTACAACGGGCAGCACCCGCAGACCACCGCCGCCCTCGTGGCGGCCTTCGAGCGCGAGACGGGGATCCCGGTGAGCGTCCGCTCCGACGACGAGAGCATCCTCGCCGACCAGATCGTGCAGGAGGGGCGGAGCTCCCCCGCCGACGTGATCATCACCGAGAACACCCCGGCCCTCGAGTACCTGCAGAGCCGGGGGCTGCTCGCGCGGCTCCCCACCTCGATCCTCGATCGGGTCCCGCGGGCCGACCGCTCGCCCCGGGGCGACTGGGTGGGCGTGACCGCACGGGTGAGCGTGCTCGTCTACAACACCGAGCGCCTGAGCCGCCGAGAGCTCCCAAGGTCCATCCTCGACCTTGCCACCCCTCGCTGGCGGGGCAAGCTCGCCATCGCTCCCGAGGAGACCGACTTCCAGCCGGTCGTGACGGCCGTCGCCCGCGCCTACGGCCGGGCGCGCGCCCTCGCCTGGCTATCGGGCATCGAGGCCAATGGGGCCGCCCACACCTACGCCGACAACGAGACCGTCACCGCCGCGGTCAACTCAGGCCAGGCCGAGCTCGGGGTCATCGACCAGTACTACTGGTTCCGCCTCCGGGCCGAGGTGGGACCGAGCGGCCTCCACTCGGGCATCGCGTTTCTCGCCCCGGCGAACCCGGGCTACGTCCTCGACGTGTCAGGGGCGGCCGTGCTCGCCTCCTCCGACATGCGGAGCGACGCCGAGAGGTTCGTCGCCTTCCTCGACAGCCGCGAAGGCCAGCGCATCATCGCCCGGAGCGACAGCTTCGAGTACCCCCTCGTCTCCGGGGTGCCGGCCGCTCCCGGCCTCCCGCCACTCGCGACCCTGCGCCCCTACCCGATCACCCTCGAGCAGCTCGGCGACGGGGCAGAGGCGGTGATGCTGATGCGCCTCGCAGGGCTCTTGCCGTGAGCGTCGCCCTCGAGGCCCGTCGGGAGCCCGGCCCGGTCACCAGGTTGGCGAGCCGCAGCCGCCGGGGCTCACTCCTCGCCCCGGGAGCGGCCGTCCTCGTCGTCGCCGGGCTTCTCGTGCCGGTCGCGTTCTTGTTCCTCGAGGCCACGCAGGCGGGCTGGTCCGAGGTCTGGTCGCTCGTCGACCGGCCGATCATCCTCGGGCTCGCCTGGAACACCGTCCGCCTCGCCCTTGCCGTCACCGTGATCGCGGCCGTGCTCGGGACCGGTGCCGCCTGGCTCACCGAGCGGACGGACCTCCCCTTCCGGCGCGTGCTCGCGACCGCGCTCGTGCTGCCGCTCGCCGTGCCCGACTTCGTCACCGCCTGGACGTGGTCCTCGATCTTCCCAGGGGTCCACGGCTACGCCGGGGCGGTGCTCGTCATGTCGCTCGGGCTGTACCCGCTCGTCTACCTGCCCGTGGCCGCCGCCCTGCGGAGCGCCGACCCCTCGCTCGAGGACGTCGCCCGGGCGCTCGGCCTGTCGCGCCTGCGCACCTTCGTCCAGGTGACGCTGCGCCAGGTGCGCTCGACGGTGCTCGGCGGCTCCCTCCTCGTCTGCCTCGCCCTCCTCGCCGAGTACGGAGCCTTTGAGGACCTCCGCTTTCAGACCTTCACGACCGCGATCTTCACCGAGCTGCAGGTCGGGTTCGCCACGGCGGACGCAGCCGGCTCGGCGCTCGTGCTCGTCGGGCTCTCGGCCGTCGTGCTCGTGGCAGAGGCGGCGTTTCGCGAGCGGGGACGCCTCGATCGTGGAGGGTCCGTGCCGCTGCCGCCGCTGCGCCGCCACCACCTCGGCAGGGCCCTGCCGTGCGCGTTGGCGTTCCTGCTCGGCCTCGCCGGTCTCGCACTTGCCTTCCCGCTCGGCGTCGTCGCCTACTGGCTCGCGGCAGGGGGATCCTCCACGCTCCCGGCCACCGTCTCGGTCGCCGGCGCGGCCGGGTACTCGGCCCTCTACAGCGCGCTCGGCGCCCTCGGAGCGACCGTGCTCGCGCTCCCGGTCGCCTTCGTGGCCGTGCGGCGTCCGGCGAGATGGACCGCCGCGCTCGAGCGCAGCGCCTTCGTCCTGCAGGCCCTGCCGGGCCTCGTCGTCGCCCTCGCCCTCGTCTTTTTCACCGAGCGCTACCTGCCCTGGCTCTACGAGAGCCCCGAGCTGCTCGTCGTGGCCTACTCGATGATCTTCTTCCCGCTCGCCCTCGTCGCCGTGCGCGCCTCGGTCGCCCGTGTGCCCAAGCGTCTCGAGGAGGTCGCCCGCTCGCTCGGCGCCGGGCCGCTTCGCGCCCGGGTGAGGGTGACCCTGCCGCTCGTCGCCCCCGGCCTCGCGGCGGCCTTCTGCCTCGTGTTCCTCTCAGGGGTGACCGAGCTCACCGCCACGCTGCTGCTCGTGCCGAACAACGTCGAGACCCTCGCCACGCAGTTCTGGGCCTTCACCACGAACGTCTCCTACGGAGCGGCCGCACCCTACGCCGCCACCATGATCCTGCTCTCGGCGGTGCCCGGCTTCCTTTTGAGCCGGGTCTTCGACCGGCGGACGGCGCGAGGAGCCGGCTCGTGAGCGGGATCCTTCTCGAGGGCGTCTCGAAGTCGTTCGGCCACCACGTAGTGCTCGAGGGCCTCGACCTCGAGGTTCCCGACGGGTCGGTCACCGCCGTGCTCGGCGAGAGCGGGAGCGGCAAGACGACGCTCCTGCGCATGGTGGCAGGCCTCGAGCGCCCCGACGCCGGGACGATCCGGATCGGCGGGCACCTGGTCGACGGGCCACACTGCTTCGTCGCCCCGGAGCGGCGCCGGATCGGCCTTGTCCCCCAGGAAGGGGCGCTCTTCCCCCACCTCACGGTGGCGCGGAACATCGCCTTCGGCCTCCGCCGCCGGGAGGACCGCCGGAGCCGGGTCGCCGAGCTGCTCGAGCTCGTCGGCATGACGGGGATGGGTGAGCGCTACCCCCACCAGCTCTCGGGTGGTCAGCAGCAGCGGGTGGCGCTCGCCCGCGCCCTTGCCCCGGAGCCGGCCGTGGTGCTCCTCGACGAGCCGTTCTCGGCCCTCGACGCAGGGCTTCGCGCAAGCCTCAGGGCCGACGTGGTGCGAGTGCTCCGCCGGGCTCGGGTCACCGCGCTGCTCGTCACCCACGACCAGGAGGAAGCCCTCTCCACCGCCGATCTCGTCGGGGTGGTGCAGCACGGCCGCATCCGCCAGCTCGCGGCGCCGGACCGCCTCTATGCCGCCCCCGCCGACCCCGCCGTTGCCCGCTTCCTCGGAGAGGCCAACCTGCTCGCCGGGCAGGCGGCAGGTGGGCGGGCCACGACGGCGCTCGGAGAGGTGGCGCTCGAGCAGGCCTGCTCCGGCCTGACCGGGGCGGTGACCGTCCTCCTCCGGCCTGAGCAGCTCGAGGTGGTCCCACTCGCGCCCGCCGGCGCGCCGGGGCGCGTCCTCGAGTGCGAGTACTACGGGCATGACAGCGTGCTCGTCGTGGAGGTGCCGGGGCTCGCCGAGCCGGTCCGCGTCCGCGCCGGGGGCCGGCCCAGGGCCGCCGCCGGCGAGGAGGTGGCGCTCGCCGCCGCCGGACCGGCCCTCGCCTGGCCGGCCACAGAGCCTCGGCCGGCCTGACCGTCCGGGCCCTCGCCCTTCAGCCCGTCGCGGGGTGGGTCGGGAAGGTGCCGCCCGGCCCGAGGATGTCGAACCCGTCCGGCTTGTAGAGGTAGCCCGGCGCCGTTCCCGGCACGCCGTCGTGGCCGTACTGCCAGACGAGGGCACCCGTGGCGGGGTCGATCGCCATCATCCGGTCGTTGTGGTCGTCGTTGGCCATGAGGACCCCGGAGGGGAGCGACTCGACGAGCGAGGGCATGTTGAGCTCGCCGGTGCCGCTCGCGGGCCCGTACCGGTAGAAGATGTGGCCGTTGCGGTCGAACTCGATGAAGGCCCCGGGCTTCTCGTAGTCGGCCACGAGGTACCTCCCGTTGCCGAGGTACTGGGGGTCGCTCGGGTAGCCGATCGGGAGATGGACCGTCCAGACGAGCCGGCCCGTGAGCGTGAACTCGTCGATCCACGAGCCGTTGATCTCCGAGACAAGGATGTCGCCGTCGGGCAGCGGGGTGTCGCCGTTCGGCGACCCGAGGTAGGTCGGCGGCTGGTGCTCGCACGTGCCCGGGGTGCCGATCTGGTGGAGGACCTTCTTCGTCGCCGGGTCGATGATGAGGACCCTGCAGTTCATCGGGTCCGCCACCGTGATCTCCCCGTTCTTCAACAGGTAGGCGTCGTCCGGGTTGTCGAGGTAGCCGGGGAGCGATCCGGGCTGGCGGGGGTGGCCGTACTGCCACAGCACCTTGCCGGAGGGGTAGCCGATCTCGACGACCGTGTCGTTCTCCTCCTGGTTCGAGATGATCGCCGTGCCGTGGCGGATGAAAAAGGCGTCGTCGGGGAAGTAGAAGCCTCCCGGCGGCGCCGGCTTCCCCGGGCCCGGGTACTGCCAGATGATCCTGCCGGTGTCGTTCAGCGCGAGGAGCCGGTTGTTGCCCCGGTCCGCGATGAGGAGCGTGTCCCCGTAGTACGGCGATCCCGCTCCCGGCTTCCCGGCGACCCCGAAACGGGGGTTCGGCTCGAACATCTGGACCGCGGTCGTCTCCTCGTTCGGCGCCGTCTCGCCGCCGACGAGCCAGGCCCGGTTGCCGAGCACGGCGACGCCGGCATGGGAGACGGGGGTGAACAGGTGTCCGGCGAGCAGCGCCCGGTGCGCCCCGGTGCTCCAGTCGTAGATGGCGCCGGTCACCGAGGGAGCCTGCCTCGGGCTCGCCGAGGCAGGAAGGGTGCTCCCGCCTGCCACGATGAGATGCCCGTCGAGCACGGCCGCCGCCGCGCCCTCGAGCGGCTGGGGCAGGTGGCCGGCGACAACAGCCGAGCGTGTGGCGGGGTCGACGACCTGCACGGCCGAGACGGGGGCGCCGGCGCGCGGCCCTGAGGCCGCGTCGCCGCCGAAGACGTAGATCCTGCCCTTGAAGGCTGCGACGGCGGCGTACCGCACCGGATCGGGCAGGTTCGCCACGACCCGGTAGGTCCTGCCGTTCGAGGTGGCGAGGACGGCGGCGTCCGCGCGCTGGCCGCTGTAGCCCCCGACGACATACGCGGTGGAGCCGATCACGACGGCCGAGGCGTCGGCGCGGGCACCGGGAAGCGAGCCGATCCGCGTCGCGTTCGCCGGCCCCGACCCGGCCCCGGCGAGGCTCGCCAGCTGCTCCACCGTTGCGACCGGCACGCTCGAGCCGCCCCCGAGGACGAGCCCCTCGTTGCCGAGATCCACGCCGGCCGCGTCGTGCACCGGCGCGGCCAGCGTGCCGACCTGGCGGGCCGATCCGGTCGAGGGATCGACCTCCACCACGGCCGAGGAGGAGCTGCCATCTTGGAGGAGCCCGCCCACCACGACGAGCGACGTCCCGCCGCGCGAGGGCAGGACCACCTCGCGCGAGACGGCGGTCGCGAGCCGCCACGGGAGGAGGCCGGCCTCGACGGCCGGCATCTCGGCCGCGGTCGCGTCGATGCCGCCGGCCGCGCCGAGATTGCCCCGGCGCTCGCCGCCCGTGGTGCGGCTGGCTGCCGGCCCCCCGGTGAGGGCCGAGACCGCCAGGCCGAGCCCGAGGGCGAGGAGCGCGAGGAGGACCGCGAGCCGGGTGAGGCCGGCGCGGCGGCGCCTCAGCCTCCGCTGCCTCGCGAGCGCGCGGCGTGCCGCCGGGTCGAGCGAGGCAGCGCCGGGCGGCGCACCGCGGGGGCCGGGGCGCACCGGCGAAGGGCGCCCGGCACCCGTCCGGCGGGCGCCGCCGGCGCTCCGCGACGGGGCCCTCACTCCGGGGGCGGGGCGGAGGTTCGGCCGCGAAGGTCCCTGACCGCGCCGGGGTCCGTCGTGCTCAGCCTGCGGCCTGCGGGCCGGTTCTGCACCCGGGCGCGCCGGGGACGCGCCACCGGCGCCTCGCCAGCGCGAGGCAGACGGGTCAGGGGCGGAGTGGTCGGGCACCTAGAACCGTCTAGCCGATCGCGCCGGCGCGAAGCCAGCATTGCCGAAGGGGGGCTGCCACAAGCCCGCCACTGTGCCACACCCCCGCCGGCTCGCGATCGCGGCGCACGGGGCCTTGAAGCGGGCGAGAATGTCGCCATGTCCTGGCGAGCGCCGATCTACCGAGCCTACGAGCGCAGGCTCGCCCGCTCGCTGCCCGCCGACCGAATGCCGGCCCACGTCGGCGTGATCCTCGACGGCCACCGGCGCTTCGCCCGGGCCGAGGGGCTCGCAAACTACTCCGAGAGCTACCGCACCGGGATGCGCAAGCTGCGGGAGCTGCTCGGGTGGAGCGCCCAGCTCCATCTCCCCGCCGTCACGGCCTGGGTGCTGTCGACCGACAACCTCCGCCGGCCGCCCGCCGAGCTCGAGCCCTACTACGACGTCCTCGTCGAGCTGCTCGAGGACCTCCCGTCGCTCGCGCACTCGCTCGGCTGCTCGGTGCGGGTGATCGGCAGCATCGACCTCCTCCCCGCCCGGCTCGTCGAGGCCGTGGAGCGCGCCGAGCGCGAGGCCAAGGGGGGCGAGGAGCGGTGGCAGTTCCGGCTCGCGCTCGGCTACGGCGGCCGGGACGAGATCGTCGACGCCTGCCGGTCGCTCGTGAGCGAGCTCGTGGACGCGGGCACACCGCCGGCCGAGCTCGCCGCCCGCATCGACGTGGCCTCGATCTCCGCACACCTGTACTCCGCCGACCTGCCGGACCCCGACCTCGTGATCAGGACGAGCGGCGAGGCACGCCTCTCTGGCTTCCTGCTCTGGCAGGCGGCCTACGCCGAGTGCGTCTTCGTCGACCCGTACTGGCCCGCCTTCCGGAGGGTGGACTTCCTCCGGGCGCTGCGTGACTTCGGCCGGAGAGAGCGGCGCTTTGGCCAGTGACGCCGTCACGGCCGGCTCACGCCGGCGCGGCAGCTGCGGCAAAGGGGAACCCGGAGGTCGCCTCCTCACGGCCGTCGGCCGAGATCCGGTAGGACTCGTAGCCGGCCTCGACCAAGCTCGCTGCGACGCTCACGCCCGCTGACCCCGCCACCGCCAGCGCCGTTGCCATGGCGTCGGCGAGCGCGAGTGACGGCCCGACCACGGTGGCCGACACGACCCTCGCGACCGATCCGAGCGCGCCATGACGGGCTCCCGCCCGCCGTCGGGTGAACGGGTCGATGAGATGGGCGCCCCGCTCGTAGGTCCCCGAGGTCGCGACCGCGCCGCCGCCCTCGAGCTCCACGACGCACGCGAGCGCCTCCTGGCGCCAGGGGTGCCGGATCCCGATCCGCCAGGGCTGCCCTCGCGTCGCCGGACCCACCGAGGCGATGTCGCCTCCCCCGTTCACGAGCGCGGCTTCGACGCCGGCGCGGGCAAGGATCGACGCCGCCCTCTCGACCGCCCAGCCCTTCACGAGCCCGGTCGGGTCGACGCCTCCCGGCATGGCCCAGGGATCGAACCAGCCCGCCGTGATCTCCCTCGCCCGACCGCAGAGCCGCAGCACCGAGGTGATCTCCTCGTGCTCGACCTCGTCGACCGCCTCGCCCACCCGAAAGCGGCTCATCGCGCTGTCGGGAGCGAAGGTGGAAAAGAGCCGGTCGATGCGGTGCAGCTCCCGGATGCTGGCGCCGAGAGCCGCACGTGCCGCCGCGTCGCCGATCTCGCCCGGCTCGAGGCGGTACGAGACGACGGTCCCCATCACCTGCTCGTGATGGATCAGGGGCCGCGACCTCGGCGCCCTCACTTGAGGTGGAGCTTGTCGAGGGCGGACTGGAGCGAGGCGGCGTAGGCCTCGCTCGTGTAGGTCGCGCCCGAGACGGCCGAGATCTGCGCCGACTGGGCGTGCAGCACCTCGCTCCGCAGCATCGGGATCACCTCGTTCGCGATCTGCTGGGAGTACTGGTCGGCGGTCAGCAGCTTCGTCACCGTGACCGACACGATCTTCCCGCCCTCGGCGCGAACCGCCACCGACAGCTCGCCGTAGCCGTACTGCTCGAGCGCCCCGGAGGCGCTCCCGGAGACCTTCGAGGAGGCCGCCGGCGGCGTCGTGGCCGCCGGAGGGGACGACCCGCCCGGGCCAGATCCCCCGCCCGTGCCCGACGGCGCGGCCGCGCCGAGCCGGGCGGGCCCGTTCTCGAGGCTGTGGCCGACGAGCACGGCGGCGAGCCCCACCAGGGCTGCCGCCCCCGCCAGCGGGGCCGTGCGGACCCGGGTCACAGGGCGTACACCTCGTAGTGGACGGCGTCGGCGGTCACGCCGCGGTGCTCGAGCACCGCGAGCGCGGCCTGCACGAAGCCCTCGCCGCCCGAGACGAAGACGTCGCGGCGGCGCAGCTCGGGGATGAGGCGGACCGCCTCGGCCATGGGCACCTCCTCGCGGGAGCCGGAGAGGACGTGGAGAGTCCCCTTCAGGCGTCCGAGCAGCGTGCGGATCTCCTGCTCCAAGGCGGCGTCAGAGGCCTCGTGCACCCGCCAGACGACGAAGGGCTCGGACGCCTTCGTCAGGTCTTCGAGGAGCGAGCGCGCGGCCGTGATGCCGATCCCGCCGACCAGAAAGGCGGCTTTCTGGCGCCGGCGGGCATGAGCCGTGAAGGCACCGTAGGGGCCCTCGACGACGACGCGGGTGCCGGGCCTGAGCGCAGCGACGCCCGAGGAGTGGTCGCCGACTGCCTTCACGGTGAGGCGCAGGAAGGGGGGCCGGGGCCGGGCCGACATCGAGTAGGGGTGCGCCTGCCACCACATGCCCCGGGTGAGGAAGCGCCACTCGAAGAACTGGCCGCCCGAGACGGCGAGGCGCTCAAGGTTGCGTCCCCGCAGGATCACCGAGGTCACCCCTGGCGCCTCCTCCCTCACTTCCTCGACCCGGAGCCGATGGCGGCAGCTCCTCCATGCGGGCAGGCCGACCCGGTAGGTGAGCACGAGCCCTGCCGTCGCCGCCCAGGCGACGCCCCAGATGATCTGGGTCGCCGGGTGCCCGACGAACGACGGGCCGAGAGCGACCTCGTGGAGGAAGGCGAAGGCGAAGGCGAGGTACATCCCGAGATGCAGGGCCCACCACCGCTCCCTCGGCATGCGCCGACGGATCGAGTGCACCGAGGCCACGGCGATGACGGCGAACACGCCGAAACCGACGAGGGCGAGCAGCATCCCCGAGTAGCTCGCGACGAAGGCCGAGAGCTGGTGGGCGATGCCACTGCGCGTCGCCTCGGCATACGCGTAGGTGAGCAGCACGGCGTGGGCCACGATGAGCGAGATCGGCCACGGCGAGAGCCTGCGGTGCCAGCGGAGCAGGCCGTCCTGGCCGAGCACCCGCTCGATCTGGGGGATCCTGCTCACGAGCAGGATCATGACGAGGGCGAGGTAGGTGCCGGCCATCCCCGTCAAGTTCCCGAGGAACATGGCGACCCCGCCCGGGGCATGCAGCTGCGAGGAGGTCTCCGCCGTGATGGCAAGGCCGACGGTGGCGCCGAAGCCGACCCCCGCAAGTGCGACCGCGAGCTGCACGAGCGCCGGGCGGGGTGCGGGGGCGAGGAGGGTGTGGGCCGATGGCGTCGGGTGGGCGGCTCTCCTGCTCGACCTCGTGCTCCGGGTCCCGCCTGCCGAGGCCCCACCGTGCTCGAAGGTCACCGACACCGCCGGCTCCCAGCCCCCACTGCGCGGCAGGTCCACATCACCGGGCGAGTCTGCCCGGACCGGCTGAGACGGTGCTGAGAGTCAGCCCGGCTGCGGCTGATACTCCGGGAGTCGCACCGTGAAGGTCGCGCCGCCATCCTCGGTCGCCGAGACCGCGACCTCCCCGCCGTGCGCGAGCACGATCGCGCGCACGATCGCAAGGCCGAGGCCGCTTCCTCCCGAGCCCCGCGAGCGGGAGCTGTCCCCCCGGAAGAAGCGCTCGAACACCCGCTCCTTCGCCTCCGGACCGAGACCGGGCCCGTGGTCGGCCACCTCGACGAAGGCCCAGCCCCCGCGCCGGGAGACGCGAAGTGTCGCCGCAGTCCCCGCCGGCGTGTGCGAGCGGACGTTGGCGAGCAGGTTGTCGACGACCTGGCGCAGGCGGGTCTCGTCTCCCTCGACCTCGACGGGCTCGGTCGCGACGAGCTCGATCGGCCAGCCGGCGCCGATCGCCCGCGCCGCCCGGAGCGCGTCGGCGCAGAGGGCGACGAGCTCGACCGGCCGCCGGGCGAGCGGGCGGCCCTCGTCCAGGTTCGCAAGGAGGGTGAGGTCCTGGACGAGGGTGCTCATCCGCGCCGTCTCGTGCCGGATGCCGCCGAGGAGTCGCGGCAGGTCCTGGGGCCGGTCCGAGCTCGCCCGCGAGAGCAGTTCGGCGTAGGCGGAGATGGCCGCGATCGGCGTCCGCAGCTCATGGGAGGCATCGGCGAGGAACTGGCGCATGCGGGCCTCCGACCGGCCGAGCTCCCGGGCGCTCGCGTCACGTGCCTGGAGCTCCTCCCCGAGCCGCTCCAGCATCGAGTTGAGCACCCGCGTGAGCTGCCCGATCTCGGTCTGGGCACCGAAGCGCTCCGGCACCCGGGCGTCGAGGTCGCCGGCGACGATCTCTGCTGCGGTCCGCTCCACCTCGAGCAGGGGCCGGAAGCCGACCCTCACGAGCAGGAGGCCGAGCCCGAGAGCGAGGGCGAGGGCGGCCCCGGAGACGCCGACCTCGATGAGACCGAGCCGGCGCAGCAGGTCGGCCGATTGGCTGAAGGGAACGGCGAGCACGAGCACGTTCCCGCCCGCGAGCCGGGAGGCGCGCACGCGGAAGGCAGGCTCGGCCCTCCCGTCGCCGCCGGTCGTGAAGTAGCGCGCCACCCCGAGCGTCACCGCCCTCGGCCGCTCGGCGCGTGCGTCCCGTGCCCCTTGCTGCCGGCCGGGCCGGTGGGCGCCGACACAGTCGTCCGACGGCCCGGGGGCACCGGGGCGTGACTCCGCAAGCCCGTCGAGGGAGGGGATGGGGCCCGGGAGATGGGGCCGGTACTTCGCCGCCGCGACCCCTCGAGGAGGCGTCACCGCCGCCACCTCGGCAAGGATCCGGCCGGAAGGAGTCCTCACCTCGCCCACGATGCCGGGCGAGGTCTCGACGAGCAGGGAGGTGGTGAGCCTCCCGCCGTCGTCGAGGCAGGCCTCGACCGGGATGGCCGCCGCCCGCAGCGTCGCGTCGAGGCGCTGGTTGATCGAGGCGCTGAAGGTCGAGTACGTGGCGAGGCCGGCCAGCGCGAGCGCCACGAGTGCCACCACCGCCACGGCGACGAGGAGCCGCAGCCGGAGCGACACCTACTCGTCCGCCTCCTTCAGCACGTAGCCGACGAGGCGGATCGTGTGGATGAGCGGTGGCCCGTACGGCTCCAGCTTGCGGCGCAGGTAGCGGACGTAGGCCTCCACGATGTTCTGGTTGCCGCCGAAGTCGTAGTGCCAGACGTAGTCGATCAGCTGCGCCTTCGACATCACCCGCCGGGGGTTGAGCAGGAAGACCCGGAGCAGGTTGAATTCCGTCGCCGTGAGGGCGACGGGGTGACCGGCTCGCCATACCTCGTGGGTCTCCTCGTCCATCACGACGTCGGCGAAGCGCAGCTTCCCGTCGTGCTGGCCCGTGCTCGAGCGGCGCAGGAGCGCCTTCGACCTCGCGACCACCTCGGCGAGGGAGAAGGGCTTCGTCACGTAGTCGTCGCCGCCGATCTCGAGCCCTTCGACGAGATCGGACACCTCGCTGCGCGCGGTGAGGAACAGGACCGGCACGTCGATGCGGTCAGCCCTCATCCGCCTCGTGACCTCGAGGCCGTCGAGGTCGGGCAGCATGACGTCGAGGACGACGAGGTCGAAGCGCTGCTCCTGGAGCCGGCTGAGCGCCTCTCGGCCCGTGCGCGCCTCGACCACGTCGTAGCCCTCGTAGCGAAGGACGGTCGCGACGGTGTCGACGAGCGACTCCTCGTCGTCGACGACGAGGATCGGCACCTCAGGTGCGGGCCGCCGCGCGCGACGCGGCCCCGCTCGGCGGGCACGGCTCGGCGGGCACGGCAAGAGTGTGCCACCTCCACGGCGCCCAAGGCCTGGCCTCGGCCGTCCTCTCAGGTGGCTCTCAGCAGAGCTTTGCATCAGGCACAGGGCCGGCTGGCACAATGGACGGCGGGCCGAGTGCTCTACCACACCTCGCCGCCCGGCGGTGACGAGCCGCAGACACCCCAGGACCGGATGAGAGCCGA
>Ga0070737_10002096_pt1 | contig 25146 bp, 22 predicted proteins | sample Coa_R1_10_FD_66438 | JGI IMG/M metagenome (GOLD analysis project Ga0070737, IMG submission 66438) | Surface soil microbial communities from Centralia Pennsylvania, which are recovering from an underground coalmine fire - Coalmine... | ecosystem: Environmental > Terrestrial > Soil > Unclassified... | reverse complement strand
TGGTCGACTGGCGCACGTACACGATCGCGGCCAGGGACAGGTGCCCCGGCCGGATCTTCAGCTGCGGCAGCCCCTCCGGGCGCATGACCGCGTTCATCGTGACCGCCTCCCGTCACGGCCGCAGCCCGCACCGCGAGCACCGCCAGCAGCGCCACCGCCATCGCCCGCCGCCCCGGCGGCACCGCCGCCCAGGTCATCGGGCCGGGAGCTGCCGTCGTCGCGGTGCTCGAACGCATCAGGATCACCTGCCGCAGCCAGCAGAGGGCCAACCGTCGCTGCCGTCTGCAACAGTGCTCCCACGCTCAGTATCGCCCCGGACGCGCCAGGCGCAATAGAGACGATTTCTCCTTGATGGGCATCAGCGGTGGCCGATTGAAAACAGCTACGGTGAGCTGAAGACCCGGCTGCGCGGAGCGGAGTTCATCCTCCGGTCCAGGGCTCCCGGCCTCGTCTGCCAGGAACTGTTCGCCTTCCTGACCGTCTACCAGGCGCTGTGCGCACTGAAAACCGAGGCCGCAAGGCACGCGGGCATCGATCCCGACCGGGTCTCCTTCACCGTGACCGTCCGTTTCCGCCGGCGGCACGCACGGGTTCCTGGACACGCACAGGTCCCTGGAGTGGCTGACCGCGCCGTCACAGCGGCTGCGCTACCCGGTCGGCATGACGATCACCGAGGAGATGCAAGAAGCGATCCTCAAGGCCCCGCAGCCGCCCGGGCCCCCGCCTGCGACGGGGAAGGCCAGGTCAGGGACGGCGCGTGGGTCGCGGACATCACCGGCCTGCTGGACCTGTCGTCCTGGCCGGCCGGGATGTGCGGGTCATCGTCCGCGAGGAGCGGCTCCGTCCCGGGGCGCAGCTGCGGTTCACCGGCATCGGCGGGCACAGGTTCACCGCCTTCGCCACCGACCTGAGAAAAGGCCAGCTCGCCCACCTGGGGAGCTGCGCCACCGCAGGCGCGCCCGGTGCGAGGACCGGATCCGCTGCGCGAAGGACACCGGGCTGCGGAACCTCCCCTTGAAGGGCTTCGCCCAGAACCAGCTGCGGTGCGAGATCGTCGCGCCGGACTGCGGACTGATCGCCTGGACGCAGCTGATCGCCCTGGCCGGCCAGGCCCGCCGCCGGGAGCCCGGGCGGCTGCGGCTGCGGATCTCCGCCGTCGCCGGCCGCCTGGCCAGCAGCGGACGCCGGCTCCGGCTCCGCCTCGCCGAGCGAGGGCCCTGGGCTGGCGAGATCACCACCGCCATCGCCCGCCTGCAAGCCCTCCTCCCCGGCTGACCAGCCGGAACACCCCTGCGACCAAGGAAGGAGAACACCTGGGGCCCGTGGAACCCCGCCCACCCGGCGCGACAGTCGGCAGCCAGCCACGGCCGACACCCGGAATCAACCACCAGCCGGACAGATCAGGCAGCCACGTCAGACACGGCAAAAAATCGAGGCTAGTACTACAACAGTGTGCCGTGATGCTCTGCGGCGTGGCTGCGTGATCTGAGGCCCGCGCCGGGCCGGGGTTGGTGCATGCCGTCTGCCGTGGATGGCGCGCGGGACGAGGCCCTGGACGGGCGTGCTGCGTGGCCGGAGTCGTTCGATGAGCTGTTCGCGCAGGTCGCCGGGGTGTTCGGGAATGCGGCGGTGCGCAGGCACGGGCGGTGGTGCCTGCTGGGGCTGCTGTCGCGGCAGGAGCGGAAGAACTCGTGGCGGCCGGCGGAGTTCGCGGGGGACGTGCCGCCGGACGGGATGCAGCGGCTGCTGAACTTCCCGCCGTGGGATGAGGACGCCGCGAGGGACGCCCTGGCCCGGTACGTGGCGCGCCGGATGGGCGACCCGGCGGCGGTGCCGGCGGCCGGCGAGACGGGGTTCTTCAAGAAGGGGAAGATGCCGGCCGGCGTGGCCCGCATGTATACCGGGACGGCGGGGAGGGCCGAGAACTGCCAGGCCGGGGTGTTCGCCGCCTACGTCACCCCGGACGGCGGCCGGGCGCTGGCCGGCCGGGAGCTGTGCCTGCCCGGGGCCTGGACCGGTGACCGGGAGCGGTGCCAGAGGGCCGGGATCGGCAATGACGCGGAGTTCGCGGCTAAGCCCGAGCTGGCCTGGACCATGATCGAGCGCGCGGCGGGGGCCGGGATCCCGTTCGCCTGGGTGGCCGGCGGTGAGGTGCACGGCGGCGGCCCGGAGCTCCGCAAGAGGCTGGAGGAGCATGGCATCCCGTACGTGATGGCCGTCTCCTGCGACGCCATGATCGCTACGGCGGCCGGGAGCAAGCGCGCCGGCGAGCTGGCCGGCCTGGTCCCCCGTGATGGGCGGCAGCGGCTGAGCTGCGCCGGCGGCTCCAGGGGGCCCCGCCTCTACGACTGGGCGCCCGCCGCGACGGCGTCCCCTCAGCACCACCTGCCGGCCCGCCGGTCCCTGCAGCCGGGCGAGAAGGGCGTCCTGGAGCTGGCCTTCTTCCGCTGCTGGTCCCCCCGCCCGGTCACCCTCGCCGAGCTGATAGCCGTCGCGGGCGCGCGGCGGGGGGCGGAGGACTGCTTCGCAGAGGCCAAGGGCGAGGCCGGCCTGGACCGCTACCAGGTCCGCGAGTACCGCGCCTGGCACCGGCACGCCGCCTTGTCCATGCTGGCCCATGCCTTCCTCTCCGTCACCGCCCGCGACTCCCGCCCCCGGCCCCCGGCCGGCGGGGACGACGGCGAGGCTCCCGCTAAAAAGGGGGACCTGACCCCTGCGGACAACTTTTCGCCCCGCCCAGGACATACGCCCCGCCAGCATTCATAACCAGCGAAAGCGGGCGCGACCTCATCCCTCTCACCGCCGCGGAGGCCCGGCGCCAGTTCAACCTGCACGTCCGCGCCATCCGCCCGCTGGCCTTCCACCAGCACTGGTCACTCTGGCGACGTCACCGGCAGGCCACCGCCCGCAAGTCGCACTACGCCCGCAGGCTAAAAGATCACAAGGCGCTGTTGTAGTACTAGATCATCTGCCGTCGCGCGGCCCACGCGACTGCCTGAATGGGCGACCGTGCACCGATGCGCTTGCAGATAGCGTTGAGTCTCCGCCGAATTGTCCGGGTGCTCATGCCTAGTCGCCGCGCGGCGACGGCCTGAGGATATCCGGCCGCTAGCTCGGCCAGGATCGCGCAGTCTATTCTGTTGAGCGGTTCGCTTCGCCCGACAGTCGCAGTAGTCGAATTGGAGATCGACTGCCCGTCCCTCATCGTCCTCCCTTTCTCTTCTCCTTTTCTCGCCCGCAGCCGGTGCCAGGTAAGATGTTTTTCCGATATGACGACATCGCGTACCAAGAGAATGTCGCGCAAAGAATCATGAAAACGATAAGGTAGCTTCCGTAGGTCACGACGGACATCCAGTCCGGCGTGCTGGAGACTGCGGCCCGCGCGGCAGTGGCCGTCCAATTGAGCGGGTTGTACCGGGCCGCTGCGCCGATCCAGCCGAAGACAACCGTGGCCGGCATGAACGCGGTTGAGAGAAAGGTGGCCGGGAAGAGCGCGAAGTTCATGATGGCGCCGAGCGACTGTTCGTTCCGCAGCACCAGAGCGGCCGCATTCGAGAGCATCGCGAGCGCACCCCCGAGGAGGACGCTCAGCAGGTACAGAATCGCTATACCGAGAACGCCATTCGAGAACCTGGCGCCCAGAATCGTGGCAGTGACGATGATGATCGTGGTCTGCATCACCGCTATCACCGCCTGCAGTCCCAGTCGGCCGCTGAACAGCGCGGCCCGGGAAACGGGCAACGTGAGAAGCTTGTCGAGCACGCCGTGAGTTATATCGCGAAGCATTCCCGTGCCGTTGATCCCACCGCTGAAGAGAGCGGACATCGCGATTACTCCGGGGGCAAGGTAAGTCACGTACTGGTTCATCGGGAAGCCGTTCAGCCGCACGACCTGATGAAATACAGCGTCCACGAATATCAGCCAGACAAGCGGCTGGCTGAGCATGGCGACAATATAGGCAGGCTGCCGGAACAGGTTCCTGACGCTGCGGCCGGTGGTGTACCATGAGTGCACGGCCGCACTGGACCATCTGGCCGCCGTCCGCGGCCGGGTCGGCGCGACCACGTCGATCGCCTGCATTCGGGGCCTTCCTCTCAGCGGTGGCTGTAAGCAGCGGAAACCGGGTCATGAAGCAGGCTCAGGCCAGGGCCGCCGGACTGGATCGCGGCACCCGATGCGTCAGAAAGCAGGTAGACGTCATCGAGCGTCGGGGTGGACATCGTAACGGACAGGACGCCGAGACCCTGCTCCCTCAAGGAGTCGAGGATGCCGGGGATCACCGTCCCGCCGTCGGCGGCGCGCAGGCGAATGCTGGACCCGTCCGGCTGCACTTCCTGTATAGCGGCGACCCGTCGCAGCAGCGCCGCGATATTCCCTTCCGTGACCGGGTGATCGAGCTCGACCACGACCACGTCCCCGCCGCCGAGCCTGCTTTTCAGTGAGCCTGGTGTGCCCTCGGCGGCGATCCGGCCGCGGTGGATAATCGCCAAGCGGTCGGCGACCCGCTCCACCTCTTCCAGATAGTGACTTGTCAGCAGCACCGTTACCCGGCTCTCGCTGCACATCTGCGTTATTTCCCGCCACATGCGCGCGCGGATGCTCGGGTCCAGCCCCGTGGTGGGCTCGTCAAGGAACAGCACCGTCGGCTCGTGAATGAACCCCATGGCGATATCAAGCCTGCGGCGCATTCCGCCGGAATACTCGTACACCATACGGTCGGCCGCCGAGGTAAGCTCGAATCGTTCGATTAGCATGTCGATACGCTGCTGGAGTCTTTTTCTCCGCAGTCCGTGAATATGACCGTGGAACCTCAGGTTCTCGCGACCGGTTGCGTATGGATCGGATATATTCTGCTGCGCCACCGCGCCGATGCGACGCCGCACCTGCTCGGGCTGACGCCGCACGTCGTACCCCGCGACTATCGCTGTGCCGGAATCTGGCCGTGCCAGTGTGGTAAGGATCTTGACCGCGGTGGATTTACCAGCGCCATTTGGGCCGATGAGGGCGAATATCGTGCCCTGAGTGACGGAGAACGACAGCCCGGAGAGCGCTCTCACGCCATTGCCGTAGGTTTTTGTTAGTTCGTAGGCGGAAATGGCATCACTCACTGAAGTCTCCTCTGGTGAACGAAACGGAAACAAGCGCCGTGTTCGACGCGCAGATCATCATCGTTCTTCGTTGCCCGCCAAATCCTCTGCCTCGGTAGGCTAACACCCGGCCGTGCGGTAAGGTCAATACCGTTACTAAAGGTTCAAAAACTTCAGGCAAGGCTGACCTGCGCGTTTGAGGCAAATCGAGTTATATCGCAAATCCGGGTTCCGGTGTCAAAGACTACCGCTTGCGGCACCGGTGATTGCCGTCCCGGGGGCGCTGACGTGGGCTTTCAGCCAGCCGGGCGGAAAGCCCCGGCGGACGGCCGCGCGTTCGGTGCCGCGGACCGCGGCTGTGGCCGCTTGTGGCCAGGCGCTGAGACCACGGATCATTGCAGTGACGGGAGTATTATTTGACGGATAGCGGCACCTTACCCGCCCGCCGGGCTGTCGGGCGGGCGGTCTTCCGCGTCGACCACCGACCAGACGATGTGGGTCCAGGTCCCCCCGGGATCGTTCCGCTTGGCCGCCTCCTGCAGCAGCCGCTCGATGCCCGCGACCAGCTCCGCCCGGCCCTGGACGGACAGCCGGAGCCCGGTCCGGGTGAAGTCGATCTCCCGGTGCTTGCCCGCGCCCCGCGCGAGCAGCGCTGAGTTCATGTCGGCGCGGGTCATCTCGATCACCACATCGAAGAACTGAGCGAGGTCGGCCGGGCTGGCCTCGTCGCCCGGCGGCTCTGCCTCTGTCGCGGCGTAGACGCGCTCGACCTTGCCGCCCGGGAGGGGCCGGTACTCGGCGATGGCGATGAGGCCCGCTTCCTCCAGGCGCCCGAGGTGATGGTACAGCCGGTCCGGGCGCATCCCGACGCGCTCGGCCAGCTCCCTCGCGGAACTCGGCCGCACGATGAGGTACTCGAGCAGCCGGAGCCGGAGCGGGTCGGCCAGCGCCCGGTGCAGCGAGCGGAACCTGGGCTGGCCCGATCCTTGACCGTCCCCAGTCATTGAAATAACATCCAACCAGTGAATCAATATCGACCGTTCACGCTTCCTCCAGACTCTATCAAGCGGCGCGGTTCGCTCACCAATATCCGCCTAGGCGCCCACGGAGGCCGTCGGCGATGACTTCGCCCGTGCGTTCCCAGCAGGACCAGCGCTCCGGCCAGCAGCAGCACCCATTCCGCTGGCTGCGCTGGGTGGTCATCGTGATCTGGGCTGTTATTCTGGTCGGGCTCAGCCATGCCGCGAGCACGCTATCGAGCGCGACCAACGACGCGGCGGCGGCCTACCTGCCTGCGACGGCCCAGTCGACGCAGGTCGCAACGCTGCAGAGCCAGGCACTCGGCGGAGTCGGCCAGCCCGAGGCGGACCAGGCCGTAGTGGTCTTCGTCCGGCCGAGAGGGCTGACCCCGGCCGACCTGCGCGCGGTCGCGGCGGCACGAACCGTGGTCGCCGATCTCGCCACCCGGACCCCGGGGCTCGGCCAGCCCACCGCCGCCAAGGAGTCCGCCGACGGCAAGGCCATGCTGTTCACAGCGGATGTCACCGCGTCTCAGCGGCAGATCTCGTCGGCCGACCACACCGCCGTGGACGCGATCCGGTCGGCCGTCGCCGCTGTGGCGGCGTCGGTCTCGCCGGGGCTCCAGACGGCGGTCACCGGTCCGGCCGCCGTCACGGCCGACAGCGGATCTGGCGAGCAGAGAACGCTGCTGCTGACCACCATCGTCATTGTGGTGGCCATCCTGCTGCTGGTGTACCGGAGCCCGGTGTTGTGGCTGCTGCCGCTGCTGTCCGCCGTCAACGCGATTGTGCTGGCCGAGGCCGCAGCCCACGGGCTCGCATCCGCGGGCCTCACGGTGAGCTCGCTGTCGGCGAGCATCCTCACGGTGCTCGTTTTCGGTGTCGCCGCGGACTACGCGCTGCTGCTGGTGCACCGCTATCGGGAAGAACTCCGCCGCCGCACCGACGTGTCGGCTGCGATGGCGACCGCCCTGCGCCGCACGGCTGGCACGCTGCTGGCGTCGGCCTCGACCGTGGTCCTGGCGATGCTGTGCCTGCTCGCGGCCAGCTCTGGGTCGCTGCACGGCCTGGGCCCGGTTGCCGCGGTGGCGGTGGCGGCCGCGTTCCTCGCGCAGATCACCCTGCTGCCCGCACTGCTCCTGGTGTTCGGGCGCTGGGTGTTCTGGCCGCGGATTCCCCGTACCGGCGACGAGGCCCGGGAGGAGTCACGGGCGTGGTCCGCGGTTGGCGCCCGGCTCGCCCGGTTCCCGGGACGGGCCGCCGTTGCGACGTCGCTGCTGCTGGCCGCGGCGGCGACCGCGCTGCTGGGACTGCACTTCACCAGCAACCCGGTGAGCGCGCTCAGGGGGAACACCAGCGCCACCATCGGACAGCAGCTCGTCGACGCGCACTTCCCGCAGGGCGCGGCCGCTCCGCTGGACCTCCTCGCCGCCCCGGCGCGGGCGGCGGCCGCGGCCGCCGCGGCCCACGGCACCCCGGGGATCAGCTCGGTCACCCCGGCAAAGCCGGTCGCCGGGTACGACAGCTTCACGGTCACCATGTCCGGCGACCCGTACGGCACGGCGGGCAGGACCGTCATCGATACCCTCCGGCAGCGCACCGCCGCTGCCGACCCCGGCGCGCTGGTGGGCGGGAGCCCGGCGGTCCAGCTGGACATCGCGACCGCCGCCGGTCATGACGCCGCGGTGCTGATGCCTCTTATCTTCTTCGTGGTCTTGGTGGTCACCGCGCTGCTGCTGCGCGCGGTGATTGCCCCGCTGCTGATGACCGCCGCCAGCGTGCTGAGTTTCGCCGCCTCGTTCGGGCTCGCGGTGCTGCTGTGGGGAGGCCTGAACTACCAGGGTGCCGACCCGCAGATACCTATTTATATCTTCCTGTTCCTGGTGGCGTTCGGCGTCGACTACAACATCTTCCTCGTCGCGCGCATCCGGGAGGAGGCCCGGTTGCTCGGCACGCGGGCCGGTACCCTGCGCGGGCTGGGCGTCACCAGCGGCGTCATCACCGCCGCGGGCATCGTCCTGGCGGGAACCTTCACCGCCCTCACCCAGCTGCCCTCGGTGTCGATCGCCGAGGTCGGATCCGCCGTCGCGATCGGCGTCCTCATCGACACCCTGGTCGTCCGCAGCGTGCTGGCGCCCTCGCTGCTCCTCAAGCTGGGCGATGCCGCCTGGCTGCCCTCGCGCCCGGCGCGGCCTGGTGCCACGACCGCCCGCGCCGGAGCGGACGCGCCCGAGGCCAGCCGCGGCAACTGACAGATTGGTCAGTAAGCTGCCGCGGCTGACGCCAGCCGGGCGATGTGTTCGACGCTCTCCAGCACCTGCTCGGTGGGCAGCCCGAAGTCCACCAGGCACGCGATCTCATCGACCCCGGCGTCAGCTAGCTGCCGGACCATGGGCTCGCAGGAGCCGACTGTCCCGAACAACGCGGCCGACCTGGCGTAGCGGTCGAAAGCGAGCTGGAGCAGGAGCCGCTTGTCCCGCACGCGGGAGACGTCGAGTTCCTTCCAGTGGCTCTTCCACAGCGACATGGACGACTCGAGATAGCGGACGAAGGGCTCGCGCACCGTTTCCCGCACGGCGGAGTCGGAGTACCCGAGGTAGGTATGCAGCATCAGAGTCACCTGGCCTCGGCCAGCCAGCCCGGCCCCGGCCCGGGCCGCCCGGTACCGCTCCAGGTTGGCCTGGACCTGGCCGGGCGTCTGGAACAGCAGCGCGGTCAGCACGTTGAAGCCGTTCTCCCCGGCCTCGGAAAACCGCTCCGGGGTGGCCGTACAGGTAAGCCAGTAGCCCGGGGCGGGCTGGACGGGGCGCGGGTAGGTGCGTACCTTGACCTCCTCCGCCTGCCCGTTCGGTCGGCAGGCGGGCTCTCCCCGCCAGAGCTGGTCAAACTCGCGGGCGGCGCTGAGCGTGCACTCCTGCCGCTTGGCGTATCGGTCGGGGGCGAGCACGAAGTCCGTCGCGTTCCAGCCGGTCGCGAAGGCGATGTCGACACGGCCGCCGGAGACGTTGTCGACAACGCTCCAGTCCTCCACCGCTCTGAGCACGTCATGCAGCGGGAGCACGACGCTGCCCGCGCGGATCCTTATTCTTTTCGTCCGCATCGCGGCCACGCAGGCGGCGATTGCCGGATTGGGGAACGCCCCGCCGAATTCGTGGAAGTGACGCTCCGGAACCCATACGGCCGCCAGTCCGTAGGCGTCGGCGAGTTCTGCCGCGCGGCCCAGCAAGTCATACTGGTCGCGGGCGTCATCCGTGCCGGTATTCGCGAAGAAGAGCAGACTGAAACGCATGGGAACTCCATAGCATGATGTCACGGTCGTCGCTATCTTTCCGAAGCCTGCCGCGCGTGCGGATGCATGTCAAGGCCTCTTACTTATCCAGCCCGTTATTGGCCTGATGCGGCAATAATTGCCGCATGCGGTCAGCTTATTGATCTGGCCGCGGCGGCCTGCCTACGGTTATGCCATGTCGATGGACAGTTCCTCGCAAGCGACCTGCCGGATGACCTGGCACTCGCTTACCGGTGCCGTTGGGCACGCCGATCACCGGCTTAAAAATTCCCTGGACCAGATATTTCCAGCGGGTGACACCTACTTTGTCACGGACAATGAGTGGATGGGCGTCGCCGCGATGTACTACGGTCTCCGGCACGTGCCGCTCGGCGTAGTGCAGACGATTCCGCGGTCATCGAATGTGGTGCTTTTCCTGTGCGACCGGCCACTGCCCGCCGGGCTCCGCGCCCCCCTGGGGGACTGCCGGGTGCTGGCAGTCTCGCTTGCCGGATACGACTCGTCGCTGGTCGCCGCGCTCTATACCCAGCGGCTGGTGATGACAACGAATTACACCGCGGCCAGCCGCCTGCACCGGAGCATCGCCCGGAGCATCGTCATCGCGGGGTGGCCGCTGCGGCTGGACAACTCCGACGACGTGTCGATCACCGTGCACGGCGAGGCCGTGCCGCCCGCGGACCCCCCGTCGGCCGGGCCGGGCGCGGGTCCGATACCGGTCGGCCAGCTGGTCGACGTCATGAGCTACTGCCAGGTGACGCTGGCCTCGCCGCGTCCGGCCGACGTCCCCGGCGTGCTGCCGGTCACGGGCAGCGCGGTGGCGACCGCCGTGCTGCTGCGGAGCAGCCGGCTCCCGTCGCGCGACCAGGGGATCCCGGACGCGCACCGCCTGCTGGTCGGCCACTGCCCGGTCACTCTGGAGATCCTGGACGGCACGGTGACGGGCCTGCGCGACGCACGGGGCCGGGATGTCACGGGCCCGGTCCGCAAGCTGGTCGGCGGGCACGGGGACCTGCTGGTCCGGCAGGCAGGAATCGGCGCCAACGAGAGCATCCGGACGTCCGCGAACTGGGCGTTCAATTCTCCGATGCACGTCGGCGCCGGAACGGTGCACCTCGCGGTCGGCGTGGCAGACGCGGACCGCGAGGTGGTCTTCATCATGGTTCCCCAGGGCGCCGTGGCCGGGGACGAGCCCCCGGAGGCTGGCGGCGGGGAAACCGACGGCGCCGACCGGGTGCTGACCGCGCCGGGGATGCGCTGACATGCAGGCGGCGCAGCCCCGCACCCCCCCGGTCGAGACGGTGGACTCGGCCCTTACCGCCCGGTTCTCCTGGGACTACCGGGAGGCTGAGGACGACCGGGTGTCAGCCCTCTACCAGCGGGCCAAGGCGCGCGGCTGGGACGCGGCGCGTGACCTGCCCTGGGACACTGCGGTGGACCAGGAGGCGCTCGCCCGCCAGGACGCGGCGCGGCGGTCGGGCCTCGCCGGGGCGGACCTGCACGGCACGGCATTCGCCAAGTGGTCAGCGGGGAACTGGCTCAAGTTCGCGGTGGAAAGCCAGAACTGGACGCTTTCCCAGTTCCTGCACGGCGAGCAGGGCGCGCTGCTGGCCGCGGGTCGGCTCATCGAGACCTCGCCGTCTCTCCAGGCGAAGATGTACGCCGGCATTCAGGCGGCGGACGAGGCGAGGCATGTCGAGGCATTTTCCCGTTATCTCGGGACCAAGCTTTCCGGCAGTTACCCGGTCAATACGCACCTGCGGTCCTTCATGTTCGACCTGCTGGCGGACTCCCGCTGGGATATCACGTTCCTCGGGATGCAGATCATGATAGAGGGGCTGGCGCTGGCCGCTTTCGGAATCCTGTACCAGACCACGACCGAGCCGCTGCTGCGAACCCTGCTGAAACTGGCGCGCGCGGACGAGGCACGGCACGTCGCATTCGGGATCACCGAGCTGCAGCCGTGCTACCTGGAATTGACCGAATCGGAGATATCCGAGCGCCAGGAGTTCGCGCTCGAGGCCGCGGTACGGCTGCGTGACCGGCTCCTGCGGCAGGAAGTGTGGGAGCGCCTCGGTATCCCGTTTGCGGAGGCCCGGGAAGTGCTCAGCGTTTCACCCGCCCACCGCGCTTTCCAGCGCTCGCTATTCGTCAAGGTACTCGGAAACTGTGAGCGTCTCGGACTCCTCGACTACCGCGGCGGCTGGCTCCGGGAAAAGCTGGCCGTCTACGGATTCTTAGCAGCGCGACAAGCATACGCAAAGCCATACCTGCAGACGGGATCTCTCTCATGGAAAGTGCACAGGCGCAGCAGCCAGCGAACCCCGCGACCGGCCAGCCCTCCGCGGCGGAAGACGGCAGGTCACTCGACATGATCCGCACGCTCTTCCCCACCGGGGAGATCTTCGCGGTGAGCGATGACGGCGAGCTCGGCCGCGAGGCATCCCGCTGCGGGCTGGTATTCGTCGCACTCGACCAGGTGACCCAGGTCCCGGACGGCGCCAACGTCATCGTCCTGCTCCGGCGGAACCTGGTGACGGTCCAGATCCGCAAGGCCTTCCGCCGGCACCGGGCGCTGGTCGTGCCGATCGCCTCCTTCGATACCGGCTCCCTGCCCGCGCTTTACACGCTGCAGATGCTGCTGCGTACCGACTACGCGGAGGCCGCGCGGCGGTCCCGTGACTGGGCCGCGCAGCTAGCCGGCAACCGTGACCCGCTGGTGTTTCGGTCCCGGGAAGATGCCGGCGACGAGCCGCGGACGCACCTGACCTGCACGCTGGCCGACAGGCTCACGGCCGATGCGTGGCTGACGCCGGAGATACAGCCGGGACAGTGGGTTAGCGTCGGGGCGTACTGCGAGATATCTCTCACCGCGCCGTCGGCCGCGAACTGGACCGGCGCGTTCACCCTCGACGGAACCGTAGTCGCCTCGGGGGCCCTGGTAGCGCGAGACCCGCGCTACGACGACGCGGGCGACGCGCGCATCAAGCGCGCGGCCGACCTGCGCGAGGAACTCGTCGGCCACTCGCGGATCATCATCCGTCTGGCGGGCGGGAAAGCGATCGCGATCACGGCCGACGGCACGGATTACACCGGCGCCGTCCGCGACGTGACCAACCCCGACTACGACCTCCATGCGCTCGAACTCGGTATAGGCACGAACCTGGCCCTGCGCCCCCACGTCGACTGGCGATTGAATTCCCAGCTCAACGAGGGTGCCGGACCCGTGCACATCGGGTTCGGCGAGGGGGCGACGGGTGCTCACATGGACTTTATCGTGGCCGACGCGGAGCACAGCTTCGAGCCGACCGCAGCCTGAGGTCCGCGGGCGCCCTCAGCCCCTTAACACCGTCAGCAGCGCTGGAAGGAGGTGACAATCATGCGCGAACTGACCATCACCAACTCATCCTGGACCGTGGACGACGACGACCGCATCGTCGACGCCAACGGCCGGATGACGACGGACAAGGCAGTCGAGGCCGCCGGCGTTTCGTACGGCTACGCCCGCCTCTAGTCTTCGGACAGCCTTTCACAGCAAGGTGGCGGGGACCGCGAGGTTCCCGCCACCCTATTAACCCCAGCATACTACGCCATCCAGGCAATGGCATGAATCGCGAGGTCAGCGATGGTTACTAGCGATCGGTACGTCGTCATTTCCGCAGACTGTCACGGCGGCGCCGACCTGCAGTCTTACAGGGACTACCTCGACCCCGGGTACCGGGAGGACTTCGACCGGTGGGCCGAGACGTACGAGCCGCCGTACGAGGACCTCAAGGGCGAAGAGGGAACCCGCAACTGGGACTCCGGGCGGCGACTCCGGGAACTGGAGTCGGAAGGCATCGTCGCAGAGGTGCTGTTCCCCAACACCGTCCCGCCGTTCTTCCCTACCTCGTCGCTGGGCAGCCAGTCGGGCGTCAGCGGCGGCGACGACCTCCGGCACCGCTGGGCGGGGCTGCGCTCGCACAACCGGTGGCTGGCCGACTTCTGCGCCGCCGCGCCGGGCCGCCGCGCCGGCGTGTTCCAGGTGATGCTCCAGGACATCGAGCAGGCGGTGCGGGAGATCGAGTGGGCCGCCGCCGCAGGGCTGACCGGCGGCATGCTGCTGACCGGCGCGCCGCCGGGCTCGGGGCTGCCGCCGCTGTACTATCACGACTACTACGCACCGCTGTGGCGGGCATGTGTCGAGCACGGCCTGCCCGTCGCGTGCCACAGCGGCAGCGCCGCCCCGATCACCGGCGAGCGGCCTGAGGATCACGTACTGCTCATGCTTGAGCTCAGCTGGTGGGACCGCAGGGTGCTGCGGCACCTCATCCTCGGCGGTGTGCTCGAGGAGAACCCGGGCCTCCGGGTGGTCTTCACCGAGGAAGGCCTCGGCTGGATCCCCGGTCAGCTCAGCCAGATGGACGGGTTTGTCGACTCGGCGCGCGGCGACGCCTACGTGCAGAACGAGCTCACCTTCGCCACGCAGGTGGTCCGGAAGCTGAGCCTGCGCCCGAGCGAGTACTGGCACCGGCAGTGCTACGCCGGGGCCAGCTTTATGCATCCCTCGGAGTCCGGCATCCGGCACCTGCTGGGCCGCGGCAGGATCATGTGGGGCAGCGACTACCCGCACGCGGAGTCGGCCTACCCGTTCTCCCGGGAAGCCATCCAGGTCGCGTACGCGGGCCTGCCAGGCGACGAGGTCCGGGAGATGCTTGGCGGGACGGCCGCCGCAGTGTTCCAGTTTGACCTCGACCGGCTCCAGCCGGTCGCGGACCGGGTCGGCCCGCGGCGGGACGAGGTCGCCGCCGGCATCGACCCGGCTGACCTGCCCGCTGAGGCCGCGAAGTGCCCCGCCTTCGCGGGCCTGATGAGCGGCGCGTCACGGTCCCGCTGGGCAGACAACCGCAAGCTGCAGGCGACGCCGGCGCCATGACGGACGATCTGGGCGAGCTGCTGGCGTGGGTGGAGTCGCCGCACGCGGCGAACGCCGTCCGCACGCTCGAGGACTCCGCTGCGCGGGCGAAACGGTGGGCGGCGGCGACGTACGGAAAGCTCGCCGCGGACGTCCGGCTGCTCGCGGCGGGCCTGCGGGCTCACCGGCTGGCACCGGGGGACCGGGTCTGCGTCCTGTGCGCCCCCGGTCCGGCGTTCATCGGCGCGCTGTACGCGGCCTGGTGGGCGGGCGGCTGCGGGGTGCCGCTGCCGCTGCCGGTCATGAGCGAGCCGCCGGCGCGCTACTGGTCCAGGATCGAGTCCATGATCGCGGTGGCGCGGCCCCGGCTGATCATGGTGTCCGCCGCCCAGCTCGCCGATCCGCAGGGCGCGCCGCTGGCCGGCCTGGCCCGCGCGGCCGGGGCGGACGTCGTTACGCTCGCCGCCCTGTGCGCGGCGGGGCACGACGGCCCGCTGGGCCGTGTCCGGGGAACCGGGACGGCGCTGGTCCAGTTCACCTCCGGCAGCGGCGGACCGCCGAAAGGCGTGCCGGTCAGCGCGGCGAACCTGAGCGCTAACGTGGCCGCGCTCAGGCGCTGGCTCGGGATCACCGAGACGGACCGGACGGCAACCTGGCTGCCGCACTACCACGACATGGGGCTCACCGGGTGCGTGCTGGTGCCGGTCACGGCGCAGGGAGACATCTTCGTGATGCGGCCCGAGCAGTTCATCCGCGATCCCGTCGCCTGGCTGTCCTGCTTCGGCGAGCACGGCGCCACCATGACCGCCAGCCCCAGCTTCGGCTACCAGTACGCCGCGGCCCGGACGCATCCCGAGCGGCTGCGCGGCATGGACTTCGCGCCGTGGCGGGTGGCGGTCGTCGGCGCGGAGCGGGTCAGTCCCCGCGCGATCGCGGGGTTCGCCGGGCTGCTCGCGCCCTTCCGGTTCGATGCCGGGGCGTTCCGGCCGGCTTACGGCCTGGCCGAGGCGACGCTCGCCGTTACCGGGCGGCACCCGGAGGATTGCTTCACGGCCCTCGACGTCGACTGGGAGGCGGCCGAGCGGGGGCGGAAGGTACCCGTCACGGCCGAGCACCAGCTCACCGCATTCGGCCGCGAGGGCAGTCGGCCCTGGGTGGTGAGCTGCGGTCGGCCGCTGGCCGGCGTCGACGTCACGATCGTGGACGACGACCACCGCGAGTTGCCGGAGGGAACACTCGGCGAGGTGGCGGTCTCCGGCGCCTCGGTCACCCGGGGGTACCTGGGCGCGGAACCGGAGTCGGTGTTTACCTCGTTCGTCGGCGCCCGCCTGTTCACCGGCGACGACGGGTTCATCTGGAACGGCCAGCTCTACGTCGTCGGTCGGCGCGGCGACGGGCTGAAGGTCGCCGGCCGGTCACTGTACAGCGAGCAGGTGGAGGCGGAGTTCGCCGTCGCGGCGGGCCTCAGCCCGTCGCGCTGCACAGCGCTCCTCGGCACCCTCGGCGGCACCGAGGAGGCGGCCGTGATCGTGGAGGCCCCCGTCGGCGAGTGGGTGGCGGCCGCGTCGGCTGTGCTCACCCGCCTCACCGGCGGCATCCGCCACGCCGTCTACACCGCGCCCCGCGGCACGGTGCCCCGGACGACCAGCGGGAAGCCCATGCGGAAGGCCGCCTGGAAGCTGCTGGCGGCCGGCGACCTGAATATCACGTGCGTACAGCGCAAGGATAGGGAGTAGGGGATAAACAGTGCCCGGTCCGTTCTTCATCGCCGGCACGGCGCGCTGCGGGACCACCCGGCTGCGCCAGGTTCTGGGTGAGCATCCCGAGGTGTACGCGGTGCGCTGGGAGAGCCGTTTCATCGTTGACCCCGGCGGCTTCGCCGACGCGGTGCTGCCGCTCACCGAGGGATACACCCCGCTGCGGGCACAGGACACCATGCGACGGCTGGCGGACATGCTGGCCTGCCGCGTCGCCGGGTACGGCGACGGGCTGATGCGCGGGACCGGTCTGCTGGACGAGGTAGGGCACGACTGTTACGCGCAGGCCGTCGCCACGCTCTGGGAGCGGCTCACCTGGTACGAGTTCGACACGATCGTCCCGCCGCTGTCCTACCGTTTCGGCCGGTGGCAGTACTCGCCCGGCGAGCCGCGATCGGCGCATGCCGTCGTGGCGCGGCACTTCACCGACCGGGCAGAGCTCATCGCGGCGTTCCGCGAGTTCACCGACACCGTCTTCGGCGCGGCCGCGCGACAGGCGGGAAAGCGCATCTGGTGCGAGAAGAGCCCGCCTGGGAACCTGATGTTCATCCCCTTCCTGCTTGAGCTTTTCCCGCAGGCCACGGTTGTGGCGGTTATGCGCCACCCGGTGCATGTTGCCGCCTCGTTCCTCGACCAGCCCTGGGCGCCCCGGACACTGGCTGATATCCTGCACTTCCTGGAACCCGTCTACCGGAGCTGGCTGGCGGCGCGGCCCGCGCTGCTCGGCGATCCGCGCTACCTTGAGGTCAAGTCGGAGGAGCTGGCGGAGGACTGGCCCCGGCGCCGCCGGAAGCTGTTCGCTGACCTGGAACTGCCCGACGCCGACACGCCCAGCACGTTCGAGCCGGAGCGGCTCGGCCACCGGGACGGCCAGCTCGACGCGCGTCAGCGCGCGGAGGCGGAGGACGGGCTCGGGTTCGCGATCCAGGCGCTGGGCTACGCCTGACTGTCTCCTTCCGGGCCGCCCACCGCTGGGGCGATCTCCGTCATGAACCGCTCCAGCTCCGCGGGGGTGACGGCCGGATCGGTGAACTGGATAACGAAGTGCTCGGCGCCGAGCGCCCGGTCGGCGCGGAGTACCTCGGCAATCTCGGCGGCGGTGCCCGTCAACGGGAACGACCCCGGCCGGGGTCGGCCGACCGGCCGGGGAGTGACCGCCAGCGAGTAGTTTACCGAAATCCTGGCGCTCCCGGCTAGCGGCGTCAGCTGAGCCAACCGTCGGCGTTCCATGGCCGGGCAGTTCCACCAGTCGGCGTGCTCCCGGACCAGCTTCATCGTCCGCTCGCTGGCGCCGCCGATGAACAGCGGAACCCGCCGCCGCGCCGCACCAGGGCCGATGCCGCCCGCGGCGACGATGAAGTGCGCGCCGCGGTGGTCGATGTCCCGGCCGTCGAGGACGGCGCTGATGATCGCGATGCTTTCCGCCAGCCGCCCGGCACGCCCGGCGGCACTGGCCGGGGTGCGGCCGAGAAGGCGGAGCTCGGTCGGCGAGGAGCCCCAGCCCAGCCCCAGGTTGAGTCGGCCCTCGCTGATGTGGTCTAGGGTGGCGGCCATACTGCCGAGCAGCACGGGGTGCCGGAAGGAGTCGCACAGCACTAGGTGGCCGATCCGGATCCGGGAGGTCGCGGCGGCTAGGGCGGTGGCCAGCGTCCACCCTTCGAGCACCGGCCCGGGCCGGCCGGGCAGCACCAAGTGGTCCATGAGCCACACCGCGGTGAACCCGCACTGCTCCGCGGCCTTGGCGAAGGACAGCAGGTCGCGGTAGCCGCGGTTGACCTGCGGGAGGTACAGGCCGAACGACGGGGGCGGCCGCTCAGCAGGCCGCATTGGCCCGCACGGCGAGCGTGTCGTTGAGCACCGCCTGGATCAGCGCTGCCCTGCGCAGGGCCAGCGGCAGGCCGACGGAACGGAGGCCGCCAAGGGCGACCGCGACCGACAGGCCGAGATCCGGGTCGGCGAACACGGCGACCGTGCCGTTGTGCCCGAGGTACCCGAAGGTGCCCGCGGAGAGGCGGGGGATGCCGATGCGGCGGTCGACCATCACCCCGAGGCCCCACTGGAGGGGATTTTCCTCGATCGCGGCGGTGTCGGCGTTACGGACCACGGTCATCTCGGCGGTGACGGCGGGGGAGATGCCGAGCCTCCGCGCTCCGGGCAGCAGCGCCGCGAGCACCGCCGCCAGTTCCGGCATGGGACCGCTCGCGCTCATGCCCGCCCAGCAGCGGTCGGTGCGCACGCCTGGGCCGGGGTCAGCCGGCAGCGGAGCCTCCGCTCGCGCGGACGGGGAACCCGGTCCGGGGGAGCCGGACGACGTGACCGCCAGCGACCGGATGAACCGCTCCAGCTCCCCGACCCTCTCCGGGGGGAAGTCAAGCCTGGTGCGGCGCAGCCCCAGCGGGCCCGCGACCTGGTCGCGGACGTAGCCGTGCCAGTCCTGCCCGGTCACCCGGGAGATCACCTGGCCGATGAGGAAGAAGTTCGTCCACCGCAGGTACACGCCGCCCGGCCGGTCCGTGAACGCGGCCTGTCGCAGCCGCCGCAGCACCGCGTCGTCGTCGCAGAACGCGGACCACGCCGCCAGGTCGTGGCGCAACGGCACCGAGTGGCTGAGCAGGTCGCCCACCCGGACGGCGCGCCATCTTCCGGTGTCCAGCTCGGGCAGGAAACCGGCGACCGGGGCGGTGAAGGACAGCTGCCCGCGGGTAACCAGCTGAGCCACGCATACGGCGAGCAGGCTCTTGCTCGCGCAGGTCCACAGCGGGTGCCCGGCCGCGGGGTCGCCGACGCGGACCGCCCCCAGCGCCCCGGACGCGTCCGCGACCGCGGCCTCGACCACCCGGCACGCGCCCGTCGTCACGTACTGCCGGGCGGTCCGCGCCGTAGCAGCCAGGTCCATCAGCGCCGCCCCGGCTCAGCCGTCGGCCTGGCGGCCCGGCTGACCACGAACTCCGCGAACTCGCCGAACGTGGTGCCGGCGAACTCGCCGAGCTGGGCCAGCAGGGGGATCCCGAGCCGGTCTTCGAGGGCGAGGACCATCTCGACCACCGTGAAGGAGTCGACGTCGCTCAGCCGCAGACCCGGGTCCACGGGGCCTTTCCCATGCGGTGCCAGCGTCGCCAGTGTCTCGTCGCGAACCCGCCGCGCGTCCAGGAGATCACTCATACGGCCACCTCGCTGGCGCTCGAAGTCCGCTTCGCGGACGCACTGTGCATGCCGGTTCGCTCGCAAGCTCGCTCATTGCCCGCCCCGGTGCCGCACCCGGAAGGGTCGGCCACCAGCCGGTCAAGCAGCGTCCGGCCGCGGGCCTCCCAGTCCGCGCGGTAAACGGCATAAATGTATATGTCCCACAGCAGGCCGCGGAAATACTGATGCTCGGGAAGGGTGGCTTCGCGCCGGGCGATAGATCCGAGCGTGCCGCCGAAAAAGCCGATGGCGGCGTCCGTGGTCCGTGCGTATACCTTCCGTACCCGCCAGGTAGCGAAGGCATAATTATAAAGGAGGAGCACCGCTTCGGCGCCAATCCCCAGGTCGGCCTTGGTGAGATCGGTGTAAAGGCCGAGCTCGACATGTCCCGCCGGGCTCAGTTCGAAGAGCCCGCCGAATCCCACATCGCTGCCGTCACGCAGCTGCTGAATGACGAAGTGCGCGGCCCGGTCCCGTGCATAGGAGGAATGCTCGGCGAGGTCCTTGCTGTAGGAAGCCAGCCACATATCCAGGTTGGGAAGATTATTCATCCCGTTCCGCAGGAAGAGGTCGTATTCGTCGTCGGCGTCGCCGACTGTCACCGCGCGCAGCCGCACGCGCCGTGTTTCCACGTACGGAAAAAGGAGTTTCCGTTCCTTTGTCACAGTGCCCCGCATCAGCACCTCGGCAGGACCGCGGGCGAGGTTAAGCGGCACGGCTTTCCTCCCGCAGCAGGCGTACTACCAGGTCCTCCGCATCCTGCACGGACTCGAGGCCCTCGAACTGGACCACGTCGTCCGGCCCGGGCATTTCCAGCGCTAGCGCGTCGAAGACTTCCGTGATGAGCATCATCAGGTGCAGGGAGTCATACCCGAGATCTTCGATCAGCCGCGTTTCACCGGTAAGCGGCCCGCCCTGAGGGGGAACGGGTGCCATGCGCGCAGCGAGAGTCCGCACGGTCTCTCGCGTTCCTGTCTCATCCATGCATATTCCTCAGTGGGAAATAAGGACTGATAAGCGGCTTTCTGAGCGTTATGCAAAACTCCTCTATCGCAAGCCTCTGAGCTGCGACGATGTGCCTGGAAACCTGAGTTTTGCATAAGCCTCTCTGTCTCGCTTTCCACGCTACGCAAAACGGGCTAAGCGCGTCAACCGCGGTGCCGGGAGTGTCCGCTAATGGCCACTAACTCCGCCTGCCGCGGGGCGCTGGCGTGGCGGCCCGTTTACTCCCGGGTCGGCTGCCACGATCCGTATCTCCGAGGTGTAGCGGCTGCCAGCGGCATCGGTGAGCCACAACTCGGGAATCGACGGGAGCATTTCGCTCACCTCGACGAAGAGCTGCTCCGCCGCATCCCGGGCCTGTAGCTGGCGCACCGACTTCGCCAGGAGATTCACGGAAAGGACACTTCGGAAATCGGTGAGGAAAGGCTTCACCTCGCCGGGGACTTTGACGAATACCTGCTCGGGGAGCCGGTGCTCGAGCCGCCAGCGCCGCGCCGCGGCGAACCGGGCTGCCTCGTCGGCTTCCCGCGCGAAGCCCAGCGCCGCGGAAGTGAACCGCCACGTCTCACGGCACAGCACGAACTGGTCGATGGTGACCCGGGGCTGGTGCTCAGCGGGCGGAAGCACCGCGAAAGAGTCGATCACCAGGTGGGTGAGCAGTTCGGAGAACACGTCAACGACGGGGAACCGCGGCCCGCCGGGGATGTCGACGACCGGGCCGGCGGGAGCGGGCCGCACGGTCAGGTCCGCGGCGCGCAGTAGCCGGCCTCGGCGCGGGTCGGCGGTCTGGTCCGACAGCGCTACCAGGTAGTCGATGTCCCGGATCAGTGCGGGGTGGGTGCGGACGGTGAGCCGCTGGTGATCCTCTTTCGGCAGCACGGGAAGCAGCCGCGGGCCGGGAAAGTCGGATGCCAGGCAGGAGAACAGCCGGTCCGGGCTGGGATGCTGGCTGACACAGGCACTGTTCCGGCTCGCCGCTATGGCCAGGTGGACCTCACCGAGCACCACGTCGAAGCCGTCCGCCTCGTCCGGCCGCCCCGCGTCGCGGGTGGCGAGCAGCACGTCGACGCTGCAGTAGCGGCCGCCGGCCCAGTCCGGCGGCGGCGACGCGAAGACGCTTAGCACGCGGCCGCGTATCTCGTCGGCCGACACCTGCAGCCGGCTCGCGCCGATCGCTGGCCGCAGGATGTCCGCCCAGCCGCGCTGGCATGCACGCCGCGCCTCGTCCGCGATGGCCGGCCCCGCCTGGTAGAGCCGGGGCATGCAGGCGTACCAGAACGAAGCGATGTCAGTCGCTGTCCGCTCCGCGGACATGCGCTGCGCCACGGCCGCGAGGAGGTCGTTGACCCGAGTGCTGAAGTAGCGGGTGACCCACCGGGCGCTGGCCAGCACCAGGTCCAGCGGTGCCAGGGCGGTGAGGAAGTCTGACCCGAGAACCACTTGGACGTCCCGGCGCGCGTCATGGTAGATAAGCGAGCGCGCGCCGTAGGCCTTGCCCCCGTGCCGGTACGGCGGCGTGCCGCTGATCTTCTCGAAGGTTCTGTCCAGGTCGCGCAGTGCCGCGACGAAACCTCCGGAGTCCCCCTGCGCGGCCGCCCAGGCATCGTCCCTGGCCTTTTCCAGGTCGTCCAGCAGCTCCAGCCCGGCGCCCGCGAGCAGTGGATCGCCCACCTGGCTGAGGAAGCGGCGCAGCGCCTGCTCGGGATGCGGTGCCAGCGGCACGGGAATCTTCCAGGTGAGCAGGTGCAGGCTGGCCAGCCGCCGGATGGCCGCGTAACTGTCCGCCGGGTCTACCCGGTCCGGTCGGCGCGCGGCGAGCACGGCGGCGATGTCCCGGGCCGGCACGTCGCCGACCGACAGCCGGAGCACCGCGGCCTCGACCGGGGTGAGCTCCACGGGCGCGCGGCCTGGCCGGACCGCGCGGTTCCCGTCGAGCCGGACGAAGGGCAGCCTGCTCGGCGGGATCCACGGGGCCATACCCGGCAGCGCGGCGATCACCGCGGCCAGCCGGTCAACGGGCCATGTCTCGAAGAACACCCCCGCGGCCGCCAGCAGGCTCCTGCCCGGGCGGACCCTGGTGCGCACGGCGTCCGGGTCGATCGCTGCCCAGGCCATTGGGCCGAAGAAACCGATGGTGTCATTCTTCACGCAGTACCGCTGCCAGTAGCCGGCGATGAGCTCCTGGTGCGCGCGGTCCCTGCGGTTCCGCCGGGTCCTGTCGGCCGCCTGATGGCGCTGCAGCGGAGCGACTGCGGTGTCGAGAACCCGGTAGTTCTGCCAGGCGAGGGCGAGCCTTGCCCGTTCGTCCCCGGCGATCCGCAGCACTCGGTCGCTCAGCCGTGCCATCTCCGCGCCGAAGGACTCACGGTAGCCGCGCCACTCGGCGTCCTCGGAACCGGTCGGGCCGGGAAGCCTATCCGCCAGCGCCGCGAGCCCGGGGGAAGCGAGCAGCTCTATGCCGTCCGCGGGGAAGCCGGCCGATCTCAGCAGCGCCTGCCGCCAGATGGACCAAGTCGTGCCTGGCAGCCGGACATGCGTCGGGCTGCCATCCGTGCCGTTGTCCCGCACGAGTGCCAGGCTAACCGGACGTGCCGGGCAAGCGTACCCGCCTGGCCTGTACTGGCCACGTCCGGGCGGCGTGGTGGCGTCCGGAATCCGGCTCTGTCGCAGTTCCGGTGGTGACTAGATGTGGTGATGTGGCATGCTTAGTCATGATTGATGCCGATGAGCTTGTGGGGGTTGTGTTTTCAGGCCTGCCTGCGCTGGTCATCGACGATGTCGAGGATGCGGGCAGCATGATCTGCATCAGGGCACGGACCCGCGGTGACGCTGTCTCCTGCCCGGATTGCGGGCAGGAGACAGGGCGCGTGCACGGCTATCACAAGCGGACCGCAGCCGATGCTGCCGTGGACGGCCGCCCCGTGCTGGTGAAGGTGAAGGCCCGGCGGAGGCGCTGCCCGGTGGTCGGCTGCCCGCGGCAGACGTTCCGCGGGCAGGTCCCGGGCGTGCCGGAGCGTTACCAGCGGCGCACCGCCCGGCTGTCCGGCCAGGTCAGTGCCGCGGTCCGCGGATTAGCCGGGCGTGCGGGGCTCGGGTTCACTGGGCCGAGGGCCGAGGCCGAGGAGATCAAGAGAGGCCAGGATCGAACGCGACGGCAGGAAGCCGCTGGTCGCACGGTTCGGCGGAATTCCCCTGCGGCGGCAGAAGGACGCGGTCATCACTGACCGTCCCTCAGTCCTGGCCGCGTCCCGCCACAAGGAGCTTGTCGCCCGGCTCCTGGCAGGCCGGTGCGAGCTGTGCGGGGACACGGGCCGGACGGAAGTCCACCAGGTCCGCAGCCTCGGCAAGCCAGGACAGCTGCGGCCCGCCTGGGCAGAGCTGATGGCACGACGGCGGCGCAAGACCCTCGTGGTCTGCCCGCCCTGCCACGGCTCGGTCCACGGGCAGCAGGCACCTCCGCGCACGCAGTAATCACCGGAGAGCGGTGTGCGGTGAAAGTCGCATGCGCCGTCCGGGCTGGGGGCCGCCGGTGTTGACGCTCACCTGAAATTCCCCAGACCTGCTCACTGAAATTCCCCATCTTGGGCGACACGCCGCCGTGGTCCTTCGGGGCCGGGCGGCTCCCCCCGATGCTTCCGGGTGTCACGGACCGGAGCTCGGGGGAGTGGAAGCGCATGCTCTGCGCAAGAGGGGATGGACGGTGCCGGCGATGGGCACGTCCTCGCCAGGCCGGAGCGCAGTCACGGGCGTGAACGGACGATCCGGCCGGTTCACTGATACCCGCCGGGACGCCTCGCTGACGAAATTGCGACGGCCCCGGTCCATGTGACCCATCAGCCGGTACAGCGTCCGCCTGCTCGGGAGCGGAACAGCGCCTTGGCCGTGCTCGTCGTCGGCCGTGCTCGTCGTCAAGCTTTCGTTGGATTTCAGTGAACATAGCCGAGCGGGCCACCGTTGATCGGCCACGCGGTTCGGCAAGCATCTTCTCGATCCCGATCAGGCCTTCGTCCCGGTAGGCCCGGCGGAGTCGCTGCAGGTGGCGGCGAGTCATCGGCCTGCCTGCGGCCTCAAACACGGCAGTCGGTGACAGTCCCGCCGCCGTCGAACGCCCGGCAGAACAAGTCCGGCACATGCCGGGCCTCATGCTTCCCGGATGGCCGGGTCAGCGCGAACGGCTGGACCGCGATGCCCGTCACCTGAGCGTCCCGGTCGGCCTCAATGATGTAGGGCCGCTCAAGCCAGGACTCGTACTCCACGTGCGACCTTGTCGTAGCCGACCACCACCAGCCAGGGAAGTTGCGCTGGCCCCTGTAGGCGGGCGCCTCCGCAGCGGCCGGGTGTAGCCGAAGTCAACGAGGCCGGCCTTATCAAGATCGACCGCATGCTGACGCCCGTGATCATCGGCGTACACAAGCTGTATGCCGTCCGGTAGTTCGCACGGCACCACCGGCGGGCGGGACTCGCGCTCTGCAGCCTGCAACTGGTTTGTTATCACGCTTTCGATGATGATCGAAACCCGGTCGAACTCTCGTGCGACACGCCGACCGGCAGGTCGGGATTGTACGGCATGCATGGACAGAGCGTGAGACGGCATGCATGGACAGAGCGTGAGACGGCATGCATGGACAGAGCGTGAGGTGGTAGCGCTGGGCTCCTGGACCCGGCTGCCCGGGATCTGAACCTCGGACGACACGATGAGTGGCACAGCGACATGCCAGACGACAAGATGGCTGTCAAACGACATGTTCACTGGCACGGGACACAAGGCCCACAGGCTGTCGGCTGCCGCCCCGCTAGACGCCGATAATGAACATTATGTTAAGTAGTGGTTCGCGCGCCGCCCCGGGCGGCCCTGCCGGGGCGGCTGACGGCGACGAGGGGCATGAAAAGGTCGTCGACGATCGCCCGGACGCGCTCC
>Ga0070737_10002087_pt1 | contig 25212 bp, 21 predicted proteins | sample Coa_R1_10_FD_66438 | JGI IMG/M metagenome (GOLD analysis project Ga0070737, IMG submission 66438) | Surface soil microbial communities from Centralia Pennsylvania, which are recovering from an underground coalmine fire - Coalmine... | ecosystem: Environmental > Terrestrial > Soil > Unclassified... | reverse complement strand
CCCCGCCCGGTCGTGAGCAAGCTCTCACCGGACAGGGGACCGACCGGAGGCGGCACGGTCGTCACGATCACCGGGAAGTACCTCTCTCAGGTGACGGCGGTCCACTTCGGGAGCCACCTCGGAAAGATCGACGACCGGGTCTCTTCGACCGAGATCAAGGTGACCGCCCCGGCCGGCTCGGGCACGGTGTACGTGACGGTGCACACGGCGGGCGGCACCTCGGCCGCGGCGAGCTCGGACAAGTACACCTACGTCCCCCGCCCGGTCGTGAGCAAGCTCTCACCGGACAGGGGACCGACCGGAGGCGGCACGGTCGTCACGATCACCGGGAAGTACCTCTCTCAGGTGACGGCGGTCCATTTCGGGAGCCACCTCGGAAAGATCGACGACCGGGTCTCCTCGACCGAGATCAAGGTGACCGCCCCGTCCGGCTCGGGCACGGTGTACGTGACCGTGACGAGCTCGGGCGGCACCTCAGCTGCGGCGAGCGCCGATCGCTACTTCTACGACTGACTCTTAGGCGACGGTGGTGTCGCCATGCCTCGATACATATGACATGAGCTGATGCTCGAGACGCAGAGGCGACACCCGTACGGGCCCGGGTGAGTCCCACGGGCTCGACTGCATGCCGGGCGACTTCGCCCGGTCCAGATCTGGGTGCCCGACGTCCGTTCTCCGCAGTTCGCCACCGAGGCCAATCGTCAGTCGGCGTTCGTAGCGTCATCGACACCGCTCCCCTGCACGGCGGGCTCGCCCGGTACGCAGGTGGCGCAGTTGGGTCGCGGCCGACGTCCCCTGTTCCGTGAGGCGTCCCTCCTAACCTGGGGCCGATGAGCGAGACCAGCTCCCGATGAGCTCCACGATCGGACCGGACGAGGAGGCTGCGACCGGGGACGCCTCCCCAGGGAGGTCGGCCACCGCGACAGTCCTCTTTCTCTGCACCGGCAACATCTGCAGATCCCGCATGGCCGAGGCGATCCTCGTCGACCGAGCCGCGCGCCGCCGGCTGCCGTTGAGGGCTGCGTCAGCCGGGTTGCTGGAGGGGGGACTGACCCCGCCGCCCGAGGTCGCGACGGTGCTCGAGGAGCTGCGGGTGCCGTGCGACCGGCTCACGCGCCCCGGCCGCACCATGCGCCGCCGCGATCTCGACACAGCGAGCCTCGTGCTCGGCCTCGCCCGCGAGCACGTACGAGCGGCGGCGGTGCTGCGCCCCGAGGTGTGGCCCCGCGCCTTCACCTTGAAAGAGCTCGTCCGCCGCGGCCGCGACCTTGGCCCTCGTTCCCGAGACGAGCCACTGGAGGGCTGGGTCGCCCGTGCTCATGCTGGCCGCCAGCCTGAGGACCTCCTCGGGCGCTCGACCGACGACGACGTGGAAGATCCGTTCGGATTGCCGCTCAGCCGCTACCGTCGGACGGGTCAGGAGATCGCGCACGCCGTGGACGAGCTCGTCGAGCTCCTCTGGCCGCTTCGGCCTGAGGAGCGATGCGGGGCTGGCGGTGCGGCGTGAGCTCCGATCGAGCTCACGCCGGCTCCACGACCTGCGGCCACTCGGAGTCGCCGCTGCGCTCGAGCCGGACGCCGCAGCTCGCGCAGCTCGTCGACTCGCCGAAGGGCCGCCCGCACCGGCACACGGTTCCCACCCGGCGGGCGGGATTGCCGACCACGAGCGCGTAGGGGGCGATCTCGCCTACGACGACACTGCCCCCGCCGACGAGCGCCCAGGCGCCGATGCGTGCGCCCGGCAGCAGCACCGCTCCGCCCCCGACGGAAGCCCCTTCGTCGACGGTGACGCCCTCGACCTCCCAGTCCTTGCCGTCCTTGATCACGCCGGCCGGTGTCGTCGCTCGCGGGTACCGGTCGTTCAGCAGGAGTGCGCACGGGCCGACGAACACGCCCCTCCCGAGCCTGGAGCCCTCGAAGAGCTGAGCCCCGTTCTCGATCTTCGAGTTCTCGCCGACGACGACGCCGACTCCGACGTAGACACCGCCGCCGATGCGCGTGCCCGCGCCGACCCTCGCCCCGTGGCGGACCTTCGAGTGCTGCCAGATCGCGACGTGGGCGCCGATCTCGGCGTGCTCCTCCACCTGAGCCGAGGGAGCGACGAAGGTCGGTGGCCGGGTCATGTGCTCTCCATCCTCGACCCCTCGGCCCTCCGCCGTGCGAGGAGGGCGACCGTGTCGTACTCGACCTCCACGCCGCCGCCGTGCCGGTCGATGATCTCCCCGATCCGCTCGAGCAGCTCCTCGAGGACGTCGGATGGGAGCAACCGGTGGTCGGAATGCGTCCGCAGCACCGAGAGCCATCCCTCGGTCTCGTGCCGGCCCACCCAGTGGCGCGAGCGGTGGAAGAGCGGTCCGAACAGGCCGCTCGACTCGATCTCGGCGGCGTAGCCGGCTCGCGTCGCCGGGGTGAATCCGACTTCTCTCGGCTGGGTTGAGGCAGGGGGGACCTCGGACGGCGACGTCGCCGCGGGCCGCTCGTCGCTTCCAGCCTCCCCATCGGGCCCGGCCCCGAGGTCGCGGTAGGCGGCGTCAAGGTCGGCTCGCAGCTCAGGCGGGTGAGGGCGGGCGACGTGCCAGACGAGGGCCAGCGTGCCGCCGGGATCGAGGAGCCTGGCGGCGTCGGCCACCCGGCGCTGCGGCGCAACCCAGTGCCACGACTGCGCCGCGAACAGCAGGCCGAAGCCGCCGGGAGCGCCCGAGGCTGTCTCGGCGTACTCCTCGAGGCCAGCTCTCACGACCTCGGCACGGAGCCCCTCGACCGCGGCGAGGTGCTGCTCGAGAAGGGTGGCCATGGCAGGGTCGGGCTCCACGCAGGTGAGCGAGCAGCCCCTTGCGGCGAGCATCGGGGCGACCACGAGCGTCGCCTTGCCGGTGCCGGCGCCCGACTCGAGCACCGAGGTGCCCGGTGAGAGGCACGCAAAGGCAAGGACGTCCTCGAACAGCTCACGGGGGTAGCTCGGCCGGACGCGGTCGTAAAGGTCGGCCACCTCCCCGAAGACGAGGCGCCGCTCACGCGAGGGCGGCATGCCGCCCCCTGGTGGTGACAGTTGGCTCAGACTGGCTCGAGCTCGAGCCCGAGCCGCTTCAGGTAGGCGAGGCGGCGCTGTGCCGCTGCTGCCCAGAGCGTCAGATCAGCCTCGAAGTGAACGCGATCCCCATCCTCGTACGCGTGCTCGAGCTCGTCGAACGCCGCATCCTCCTGGTCGAGCAGCTCCCGGTAGTGCTGGAGCACGTGATCGTCGATCACTCCCGTGAGGGTCATCAGCCGCTCCTTCTCTGGTGGCGCAGGAATGGAGGGAACGTTACCAAGCACCAGTCGCGCGAACAGGTGAGGATGTGTGACAGTCGTGTGACGCCCAAGGCGGGTCTCGGTCGGGACGGGAGCGCCGCCCGGCGCCGCCATCAGAGGGCCCCGTGCCTCAGCCGGGGGCCATCACCGCCGAGAGCTGCTCGATCAGCCCCGCCGCCCGGACCAGTGCGGCGGCGTCGCCGCGGACCTTGATCCTGCCCTGTTCGAGCAGCTCCGCAGCACTCGCGGCGCCGGACGCGAGCGCTGCGGCCGTCGCCTCGGACTCGACGAGGGTCACCTCCGCCTTGTCGATCTCGGTCCCGAGCAGGCGGGGTGGCCGACCCGCCGCGAGCTCGACGGTGTAGGCGAACCGCACCGAGCCGTCCTCGCCGAGGATGAGCTGGCCGAGACGGAGCGTGCCCTCCCCGGTGAGCGGGGCGGCGGTGGAGAGGGCCTCGGCCAGGCGGTCGAACCAGTCCGGGACCTCCGGCGCCTCCGTCACCCGCCGGCGGGACCCGGTTCGTGGGATCCGGCAGCCCCTGTTGCGCCGGGGGCGCCGTTGCCCCGGCTCGCCGTGCCATGCCGGGCCGTCCTCGTGCGGGCGGCGACCTCGTCGGCGGTCATCGGGGCCGGGCGGCGCAGGATCTTGCGGCCGAGGAAGGCGACCGGGTCGTAACGGCTGTCCACCACCCGCTCCTTCAAGGGGATGATGGCGTTGTCGGTGATGTGGATGTGCTCGGGGCAGACCTCGGTGCAGCACTTCGTGATGTTGCAGAGGCCGACGCCCATGCGCTCCCGGATGTAGGCACGCCGGTCCAGGGTGTCGAGGGGGTGCATCTCGAGCTCGGCGAGGCGCATCAAGAACCGCGGTCCCGCGTAGTGCGCCTTGTTCTCCTCGTGGTCCCGGATGACGTGGCACACGTTCTGGCAGAGGAAGCACTCGATGCACTTGCGGAACTCCTGGCCCCGCTCGACGTCGATCTGCTGCATCCGGTAGCCGCCTTCGGGCCGGGGCGGCGGCGTGAAGGCCGGGATGAGCTTCGCGACCTCGTAGTTGTACGACACGTCGGTGACGAGGTCGCGCATGACGGGGAAGGTCCTCATCGGCGAGATCGTGATCGGCTCGTCGGTCGGGAGCGTCGACATCCGGGTCATGCACATGAGCGACGGCACCCCGTTGATCTCGGCGGAGCAGGAGCCGCACTTGCCCGCCTTGCAGTTCCACCGCACGGCGAGATCGGGAGCTTGGGTGGCCTGGATCCGGTGGACGACGTCGAGGACGACCTCGCCCTCCTGAGGCGGGATGCGATACTCGACGAACTCGCCCCCGCTCTCGTCCCCCCGCCACAGCTGCATCCGCAAGGTGGGGGCGCCGGGTGCCGCCGCGCCGTCTGGGGAGGCCGCCGGGGTCCCCTCGGCCGAGGTGGCAGTGTCGATCGCCATTACTTGCTCTCCTCCTTGGCAGCGCCGGCGCCGGCCGGAGCCGGCTCTGCGGCGTGGTCGCCGTCCTCGAGCAGTTTGGCCAGCTCCGCCGGCATGGCCGGCCTCGGCTCAGGGGTCACGGTGTACTCGCCGTCCCGGTAGCGGCAGACGAAGTTCACCTTCTCGAGCTCGGGGTCGGGCTTGGGGTAGTCGTCGCGGGTGTGGCCGCCGCGGCTCTCCTTGCGGGCGAGGGCACCGAGCGTGGTGCAGTTGGCGACGGCGAGCATCGACTCGAGGTCGAGCGACATGTGCCACCCCGGGTTGAAGCGCCGGCCTCCCGGCGCCGACACCTTGGCGGCGCGCTCGCCGAGCTCGACGAGCTTCTCCTTCGCCTCGGCCAGCTCGGACTCGGTGCGGATGATGCCGACGAGCGACTGCATCGTGTCCTGCAGGTCGTGGTGGAGGTCGTAGGGCTGCTCCCCGCCCTCACGCTCGAGGAACGACAGGGCGTGCTTGAACACGTCGCTCACCTGGCCCTCGTCGATCGTCGTGTCGACGGGGGTGCCGAGCGCCCTCTCAGCCGCTGCCAGCCCCGCACGCCGTCCGAACACGAGCAGGTCGGAGAGCGAGTTGCCGCCGAGCCGGTTGGCACCGTGCATGCCGCCGGCTACCTCCCCGGCGGCGAAGAGGCCGGGAACGCTCGTCATCTCGGTGTCGGCGTCGACCCGCACCCCGCCCATGATGTAGTGGCAGGTCGGGCCGATCTCCATCGGGTCGGTCGTGATGTCGACGTCGGCCAGCTGCTTGAACTGGTGGTACATCGACGGCAGGCGCCGCTCGATGTACTCGGCGGAGCGGCGGGAGGCGATGTCGAGGAAGACGCCGCCGTGCGGGCTGCCCCGCCCCGCCTTCACCTCCGAGTTGATGGCGCGGGCGACCTCGTCCCGGGGGAGGAGCTCAGGTGGCCGGCGGTAGTTGACCTTGTCGTCGTACCACTTGTCCGCTTCCTCGATGGTGTCGGCCGTCTCGGCGGCGAAGTAGGGCGAGATGTAGTTGAACATGAACCGCTCGCCGTCGCGGTTCTTGAGCACGCCGCCGTCACCCCTGACCCCTTCGGTCACGAGGAGGCCGCGGGCAGAAGGAGGCCAGACCATCCCGGTCGGGTGGAACTGGACGCACTCCATGTCGATGGCCTCGGCCCCGGCCCAGAGCGCGAGCGCGTGGCCGTCCCCGGTCGACTCCCAGGAGTTCGAGGTGAACTTCCAGGTCTTTCCGACACCGCCGGTGGCGAGCACCACCGACTTGGCAGAAAAGACGACGAAGTCGCCGCTGTCCCGGTAGAAGCCGACCGCACCGGCGACCGCGCCGTCGGCGTTCTTCAGCAGCCTGACGATCTTGCACTCCATGTAGACGTCGACGCCGAGCGAGACGGCCCGCTGCTGGGTCGTCCGGATCATCTCGAGACCGGTCCGGTCGCCGACGTGAGCGAGGCGCGCGTAGCGGTGCCCGCCGAAGTCCCGCTGGAGGATCCTGCCGTCCGGGGTGCGGTCGAACAGCGCCCCCCACTCCTCCAGCTCGAGCACGCGGTCGGGCGCCTCCTGCGCATGGATCTGCGCCATGCGCCAGTTGTTCAGCATCTTCCCGCCCCGCATGGTGTCGCGGAAGTGGACCTGCCAGTTGTCCTGGGGCCAGACGTTCCCGAGGGCGGCCGCCATCCCGCCCTCGGCCATGACGGTGTGGGCCTTGCCGAGCAGCGACTTGCACACGAGCGCCGTGCGGCAGCCCTTGTCGATCGCCTCCACCGCGGCTCGCATGCCGGCGCCACCGGCACCGATGACGACGACGTCGTAGTCGTGGCGCTCGATCTCGCTCAGAGCAGGTGCGCCCGCCATCAAAAGAACCTCGGATCGTGGAGGTTGCCGGTCGACACCAGGTAGACGTACAGGTCGGTCCAGGCGATCCAGATGAGCGAGAGCCAGGCGAAGAGCTGGTGACGGGTGTTGAGCGGGGTCACGATCCTTTGCCAGATGGCGTGGCGGACGGGGTGGTCGGAGAACTTGCGCAGCCCGCCTCCGCACAAGTGCCGGCAGGCGTGGCAGCCGGCGGTGTACGCCCAGATCAGAACGGCGTTCACGACGAAGATGAGCGAGCCGAGCCCCATCCCCCAGCCAGTCCCGAAGCGGAACGACTCGATCGCGTCCCAGGTCAGGATGCCGGCGAAGATGACGGCGACGTACCAGAAGTACCGGTGGACGTTCTGCAGCACGAGCGGGAAGCGGGTCTCGCCCGTGTAGCGGGAGCGGATGCCGCCTGGCGTCGTCGAGCCGGCGTCCGCGACGGCACAGGCCGGTGGGGAGGCCCAGAACGCCCGGTAGTAGGTCTTCCGGTAGTAGTAGCAGGTCACCCGGAATCCCATCGGGAAGATGAGGATGAGCAGCGCCGGCGACACCGTCCCGATCCCGCCGGCCGGGCCCCAGACGGCGGCGGTCGGGCAGCTCGACACGAAGCACGGCGAGTAGAAGGGGGACAGGTAGTGTCGCCCGGCGTTGCCGTTCGCGGCGTGGGCGGCGACGGTGGCGTAGTAGAAGTCGCCCCTAAAGGCCGTCCAGACGCCGTAGCCGATGAAGCAGAGCAGGCCGAAGGCCTGGACGGCGGGCCAGAACCACCAGGCGTCCCTCCGCAGGACTCGAGAGCGGGGAGGGCCGGCTCGGACACCTCCGATCTCGACCGGGATCGGCACCGGCGTGGTGGTGTCCTGCAGCACGCTCAAGTCGCACTCCTTCGTCTCGCACGAGCCCCGGGCCTGGCGCCAAGGTTACGCCGGGGTGACAACGGTTCGATCATTCCACCCCTGGCCGAGAGCGCACCAACCGGATGCCTCGGCGGGGTGCGCGCGACAAGCGGCCTGCCGGATCCGCGTCGAGCCGGCCCTCGGGCGTGTCGGAGGCGCGTGCCGTGTCCGCACCGGCAGCCTCCCTCCTCCGAGCCCGCCGGGCTCCCGCCGGGCAGGTCCCCAGTGCTCGGGTACCTGCCGGAGGTCGGGTTCGGCCCTGAACGCGTCCTGCCTGGCGGGGGAGAGCGCGGGTGGGAGGTGCCGCCGGTGGCTGGCCTCTAGTGTCGCGAGCGATGACTGAGCTCTCGCCGCATGCAGCCTCGCCGGCCCGGATCGCCACCGGAGCCGAGCCGACCTCCGACCCGCCGAGGGCGGCGACCCTGAGGGAGCTGAGGGAGTCCGGCTGGCGTTCCTCGCCGGTGAAGCGCGAGATGCGGCGGAACCTCCTCGCTCGCCTGGCGGCCGGTGAGCCGATCGTGGAGGGCGTCCTCGGCTACGACGAGACCGTCCTGCCCGCCATCGAGCAGGCGATCATCGCCGGCCACGACATCATCCTCCTCGGGGAGCGGGGTCAGGCGAAGAGCCGGATCATCCGCTCCCTCGTCGGGCTGCTCGACGAGTGGCTGCCCGTCGTCGCCGGCTCGGAGATCAACGACGATCCCTACTTCCCCGTGAGCCGGCACGCCCGGGACCTCGTCGCCGAGCTCGGCGAGGAGACCCCGATCACCTGGTACCACCGGAGCCTGCGCTACGGGGAGAAGCTCGCCACCCCTGACACCTCGATCGCCGACATCATCGGGGAGGTCGACCCGATCAAGGTGGCCGAGGGGCGCTACCTCTCCGACGAGCTCACGATCCACTACGGCCTCGTCCCCCGCACGAACCGCGGGATCTTCGCCATCAACGAGCTGCCGGACCTCGCCGAGCGGATCCAGGTCGGCCTCCTCGACGTGCTCGAGGAGCGTGACGTCCAGATCCGGGGCCATAAGGTGCGCCTCCCGCTCGACGTGATGCTCGTCGCCTCGGCCAACCCCGAGGACTACACGAACCGCGGGCGGATCATCACCCCTCTGAAGGACCGTTTCGGGACGAGGGTCCGCACGCACTACCCGCTCGACGTCGAGACCGAGCTCACGATCATCGACCAGGAGGCCAAGGCGCTCGACGACGTCGGGCTCCGTGTCGAGGTGCCGCCGTTCATGTCCGAGATCGTCGCCCGCATCAGCCAGCTCGCCCGGCGCTCCCCTCGAGTGAGCCAACGCTCCGGGGTCTCGGTCCGCCTCAGCGTGGCGAACTACGAGACCCTCGCCGCCGCGGCAGTCCGGCGGGCCGTGAAGCACGGCGAGCACGAAGCCGTCCCCCGGGTGAGCGACCTCGAGTCGCTCCTCTCCTCGACGCTCGGGAAGCTCGAGATCGAGTCGCTCGAGGAGGGTGAGGACGAGGAGGTGGTGGACAAGCTCGTGAAGGCGGCCGTGCTCCAGACTTTCCGCGAGAACTGCCCGACCGAGCAGCTCGGCCTGGTGGTCGGTGGGTTCGAGGAGGGCAAGATCGTGCACGCCGGCCCCGACCTTTCCTCGGCCGACTACGTGGCCGTGCTCGACGCGATCCCCGCTCTGCGCCAGCCCGTTGCCGCCATCGCCGGCTCGGAGAGCCCGGGCATGGTGGCGAGCGCGCTGGAGCTCGTCCTCGAAGGGCTCCATCTGACCAAGCGCCTCAACAAGGACGCCGCTGGCCCGCGGGCGACCTACAGGTCGAGGTCATGAGCCGCCGGTGACCAGGTACCGGTACTCGCGCTGGGACGGCACGCAGGCCGGCTTCGACCTCGATGCCGACGCCGTCCTCGCCGAGATCAACGACGACCTCCTCTACCACGGGGATATCAACGCAGCTCTCCGGCGCCTTCTCCAGCAGGGCTTCCGGGACCGCCAGGGCCGTGACGTCGCAGGGCTCCGCGAGCTCCTCGAACGACTGCGGGAGCGCCGGCGCGCCGAGCGGGAGCAGTTCGACCTCGGAGGCGTCTACTCCGAGATCGCCGAGCAGCTCGACGACATCGTCCGCCAAGAGCGCGAGGCCCTCGGCGAGCTCGCCGAGGAGGCCGCGCGTTCCGGGGACCAGCGCCGCAAGGAGGTGACCGACGAGGTCGTGGCGGACCGGCAGATGCAGCTCGGCCTCCTTCCGGACGACCTCGCCGGGAAGGTGCGGGGCCTGTCGTCGTACGAGTTCACCTCGAGCGAGGCCCGGGAGCGCTTCGAGGAGCTGATGGAGCGGCTCCGCCAGGAGGTCGTGCAGTCCTACCTCGACCAGGCCGCCGGGGCGCTGCAGTCGATGGGGCCCGAGGAGCGCGACCGGCTCCGCCAGGCGCTCGACCGACTGAACACGATGATCGAGCAGCGTGAGGCCGGCGAGGAGCTGAACCCGAGCTTCGAGCAGTTCATGTCGGAGTTCGGTGACTTCTTCCCCGGCAACCCGCAGAACCTCGACGAGCTGCTCGAGCAGCTCGCCCAGCGCATGGCGGCTACCTCGGCGATGCTCGCCTCGATGACGCCTGCCCAGCGCGACCAGCTCCGCTCGCTCATGGACGAGCTGCTCGGGGACATGGACCTCCACTGGCAGATCGACCGGCTCGGCTCCAACCTCCGCTCGATGTTCCCCGACGCGCCGTGGGAGCGCAGGGTCGGCTTCTCCGGCACCGAGGCGCCCGGCCTCGCGGAGGCCTCCGACATCTTCCAGCGCTTAGCCGACCTGGACCAGCTCGAGCAGCTCCTCTCAGGGACCCCGCAGCCTGGCGCGCTCGCCGAGGTGGACCTCGACCGGGCGCGCGAGCTGCTCGGCGAGGACGCCTCGGCCTCCCTCGCCGAGCTCGCCAAGTTGGCGAAGCGGCTCGAGGACGCGGGCCTGGTCGAGAACCGCGACGGCCAGCTCGAGCTCACGCCGAAGGGCCTGCGCCGGATTGGTCAGCGGGCGCTGCGCGAGCTGTTCTCCCGGCTCGCGAAGGACCGCCTCGGCGGGCACGACGTGGTCGAGCAGGGAACCGGCCACGAGCGCGCCGAGGCCACGAAGCCGTACGAGCTCGGGGATCCGTTCAATCTCCACATCGAGCGGACGGTGCGCAACGCCATTGCGAGGGAGGCCGAGCGGCTCGAGCCGAGCGCCGGTGGGCGGGCGCAGGCCGGCGTCAGGTTCCCGGTGCGCCTGCGGCCGGAGGACTTCGAGATCGAGCGGACCGAGCACCTCACCCGGTGCGCGACGGTGCTCCTTGTCGACCTGTCGCTCTCGATGCCGATGCGGGACAACTTCCTCGCCGCGAAGAAGGTCGCGATGGCGCTGCACTCGCTCATCTCCAGCCAATTCCCGCGCGACTACCTCGGCATCGTCGGGTTCTCCGAGGTGGCGCGCGAGATCGCGCCCCATGAGCTGCCCGACGTCTCGTGGGACTTCGTCTACGGCACGAACATGCAGCACGCCTTCATGCTCGCCCGGCGCATGCTCGCCCGCGAGCACGGCACCAAGCAGATCGTGATGATCACCGACGGGGAGCCGACGGCTCACCTGATGGCCGACGGCGAGGTGTTCTTCAACTACCCCCCCGTGCGTGCCACGGTCGACGCCACGCTCGCCGAGGTGCTCCGCCTCACCCGTGAGGGCATCCGGCTCAACACCTTCGCCCTCGACGCCACGGGCCATTTGCGCGACTTCGTCGAGACGATCACGAAGCTCAACCGGGGTCGCGCCTTTTTCACCACCCCCGAGACCCTTGGCGACTACGTGCTCGTCGACTTCATCGAGCACCGCCGGGCGCTCGACGGCGGCGCGTCCGGCCACCGCCGCCGCCTCGCCTGATCCCCCCGGCGGCACCGCCCGACCCGCCGCCTCGCGCCACCCCCCTTGCGCAACGCGGAAAATGGGTCCATGATGACTACATCCGTGTAACTACACGGCTGACAGTCCGCCAGGGGGAGGAGACGCCGGTGGCGTTCACAGCACTGTTCTTCGAGGGCCTGGACCGGTCATGGCAGGCGAAGGCCAACTGCATGGGCGTGGACCCGGAGCTGTTCTTCCCCGAGCGGGGTGCCTCGACGCGGGAGGCCAAAGAGGTCTGCCGTGGCTGCGTCGTGCGCGAGGACTGCCTCGAGTACGCCATCGCGAACGGGGAGAAGTTCGGTATCTGGGGCGGCATGAGCGAGCGCGAGCGCCGCCGTGTCCGCCGGGCCCGGGTGCTGGCGAGGCAGGGTCAGACCGCGTCCTGAGGGCCGGTCAGCCGCCCGGGACCTCGGCCAGCCTCGACTCGATCGTCGCCGACTCCGAGAGACCGAGCTCTCGCCACCGGTGGCGGCCGACGGCTCGCAGGACCCGCTCGGGCACGAGGCCGACGAGCTCCGCGGAGACCACCGGGAGCAGCTCGGAGACGGCGTCGTAGACCTCGGCCGGGCCGACCTCGTCGGGCTCGATCAGGTTGAACGAGATCTGCACGTCGAGCCCGACCTGGAAGGCGAGCGCACGGACCTCACGCCGCCGGAGCGACCGGGCCACCTCCCGTGCCTCGTCGAGGCCGGCCCGGACGACGAGGTTGTAGGCGACGAGCACGGGGCGGGCGCCGACACAGGTTGCCCCGGCGCTCGGGTGCGGCTGCGGGGGGCCGGTGTCGGGGGGGAGGACGGTGAAGGCCTGCCGTCTCACCTCGGGCAGGCTGCGCTCGGGACCGTAGAGGAAGCAGGGCACGCCCTTGTCACCGAACTGCCGGGCGAACCGGTCCCTCGCGGCCAGGGCGGCCTCGAAGGGCGAGCCGTAGGGCACGAACGGGACGACGTCGGCGACGCCGAGCCGGGGGTGGACGCCGTCGTGACCTCGCAGGTCGAGGAGCTCGACTGCCGTCCGGGAGAGGGCGAGCGACGCTTCCTCGACTGCGTCGGGAGCGCCGCACAGCGTGAAGACGCTGCGATGGTGATGAGGGTCGGCGTGGACGTCGAGCAACAGGGAGCCCGCGCTCTCACGCAGGCGGTCGAGGAGAGCCCGGTCCCGGCCCTCCGAGATGTTGATGACCGCCTCGATCACTCCGGCGGCGGTGTGTCGGTGCTGTTCAGCGGGTTGCCTGCATCGCGGCGAGGCGCCGCCGGCGTGCGATCCGCCGCCGTTCCCGCTCCGAGGTCCCGCCCCACACGCCGTGGTCGATGTGGTACTCCATCGCGTACTCGAGGCAGGGGCTCTTCACCGGGCAGTCGGCGCAGATGCGCCGAGCAGCCTCCACGCCCACGCCGTCGCTCGGGAAGAACAGGTCCGGCGGGTACTCCCGGCAGTTCCCACGTGCCATCCAGGAAGTGTCCATCGCCACTCATTGTGGTGGCGGCATCTGGCGAAAGCATGGTCAAACCCTGAGAGTTGACTGAGAGTCTGGAGCCGACCGGGGAGGGCGAGCTCGCCCGGGCAACTACACTGCCCTTCCCGTCGGGCCGGAGCGCCCGAGCCGAAGGAGACCCGGTCCATGACGATGTCGTCGCCCCAACCCGACGAGCAGCAGGTCGACGAGCCACCGCGGGGTCACGTGCGGATGGTCTACCTCGGCCCCGTCGCTCCCCATTGGGAGGTCGACACGGTGTTCGGCGATCGGATCGTGCTCGACGAGTTCCGCCAGCGAGCCCTCGCTCGGCTCGTCCTGCTCCCCCCGCACGACCCGCAGTTCCGGAGGAACCGCGAGCGGATCGCCCGTGACGCGGAGCGGGAGAACCTCATCCTCGAGTGGGATCTCGGGGTGCCCGATGACGAGGAGCCGGCAGGTTCCTGAGCTGCGGCCGCCGGCCGGTTGAGCGTGCCTCTCACCTGACCACGGGTCGAGACGGGCCGGTCGCTATCCGAGCTCGAGGCGGGCGAGCCACAGACCGGGAGCGTCGAGCTCGGCCGGGGTGGGGAGGCTCGCCTCGTCGAGCCAGAGCCGGGCCAGCTGCGCGTCCCCAGAGCGCTCCAGCACTCCCTGCACGAAGCGGGCGCCCCTGTCCACGCTCTCCTGGTCGAGTCGCAGACCGAACAGCTCCTCCGCGACGCGCTCGCCGCGCCCCCGCCCGACCCGCCGCCGCCGCATCGCCTCGTTGATCGGGGTGTGAGCCCCGATGAGGCGGGTGGCGACCGTCGTCGTGACGTGCTCGGCGTATCCCGAGATCGTGGCCACGAGGGCGTCGAGCTGCGCGCGCACGGCCTGTAGCTCGGACGCGTCGGCGGGGGCGCTCAGCGCCGAGGGCTCGGCGAACAGGTCCATCATCGACGACGGGTCAGACGGGTCGGCGCCGCGCATGAGCGCCTCGAGGGTGGCGGTGTCGGGGCGCACCTTCTCGGCGTGGCTGACGACGAGCTCCGCGAGCCGGGCGGCGACGTGCGGCCGGGAGAGCACGGCGTGGTGGGCGATCTCGTGGACGCAGAGCCACAGCGAGAGGTCGTCCTGGCGAAGGCTCCAGTCCTCGGCGAAGCGGGCGAGGTTGGCACCGACGACGAGGATCTCGTCGTCGCGGGCCGGGGCGACGGGAACCTCGTAGAGGCCGAGAGCGTTGCGGGCGAGGTGACCGACTGCAGAGCCGACCTGCATCGCCATCATCATCGGCATCACGGCGCCGGCCCAGCGACCGAGCAGCTCGGCGAGGCGGCGCGCCTCCTCCTCGTCGCCCCCGCCTGCGTCGCTGGCTGCGGGCTCGCCGCCCGCCTCGGCGACCCCCTGCGGGGAGGGTGCCGGAGGGACAGACGCCGTGTTGAGGCGCTCGAGGACCGGGTGCCAGGTCTCGAGCGTGCGGCGGGCCCACTCTCCCCGGCTCGTGAGGACGAGGCGGGGAGCCCGCCCCGCCGGCGACGGCTGCATGCCCGTCACGTCGGCGACGTGCATCGCCGCGACGTCGCTCAGCTCCTCGATGCGGATGCGGTCCTGCGGGTCGGGGTTGGGGTCCGGCTCGTCGCCGGCGGCTGCGCTTGCAGCCAGCTGGTGGGCGATCGGCCACTGGAAGCCGCGGGCGGTCGGCATCAGCCTCATGAGGTCGCCGAGCATCTTGGTGAGGAAGTCGTCGCCGCCGAAGGAGGGCACGCCGCTCACGGGCCTACGCCGGACCCGTGCTGAGCGAGGCCGGTGGGTACGTGGCGGCCACCTCTCAGGCGGCCGGGGCGAGACGGGCCTCGAGCTCGGTCTCGCGGCCGGCGCGGACGATGTCGATGCGGACCGTGGTGTTCGGAGCCATCAGGTACAGCAGACCCTGCAGCACGGCCATCGAGGCCACGTGCTGGCCATCGATCGACTCGATGAGGTCGCCACGGCGTATGCCGGCTCTCGCGGCGGCGCTGCCCTTGCGCACTGCCATGACGTCGACCCCGACGGCCTCGCTCCCGGACGAGGAGATCTCCGCCACGGTGCTGTGGTCATGCAGCTTGGTCCTCGTGATCGCAAGGACGCGAGCGTGCCCCGTCCGACCCTCGATGCCGAGCCAGCCGTGGTCGACTCGCCCGTTCGAGATGAGGTACTGCGCGATCCGGCCCACGACCCAGCCCGGGGCGGCGATGGCGTCCCCTTCGCGGTCGGCGACCACCATCCCGCTGATCTGGCCCTCGGCATCGACGAGCAGCGTCCCCACCGGCGCGGCGGAGAGACCGAGCGACCGGGGGCAGATCTCGAGCAGCATCGGGCCCGACGAGAGGCTCGTCGGCTGGAAGGCCGAGCGCACCGGAGCCACTTCCATTCCCGCTCTCCGGCTCCGCCACGCGACCATCAGCAGCGAGTCGGCCGGGACCTGGCGCAGCGGCGAGATGTCGAGCGGGGTGAGGTCGAGGCCGGAGACCTCCACCCGCACGACGGCAAGGCCCGTGACCGGGTCCGAGCCGGACAGCGTCGCGATGAGCTCCTCGCCGTTGCCGAGCAGCACCGAGATTGCCGAGGCGCCTGCCACCACGGCGGCCGGCACGGCGATGTAACCGCTGCGCGAGACGATCACCCCGTCCCCGCTCACCTCGGTCGTGCCCCGTGAGGCCTGCACCTCGACGAGAGCCGACTCGACGTGGGCGGCCTCTTGCTCGATCGGAGCCGTCTTCAGCAGTGGGGACGTGGTGGTCGGGACGCTGCGGAAGATCGCCGAGAGGGAGTTCGCCGTCGCGGAGGAGGCGGGCGCATCGTGGAGCCAGGCGGTGAGGTGGGTGCCGATGAGGACGACGCCGGTTGCGAGGAGGGCTCCGACGATGCCGGCGGCACCGGCTCCTGCACGGGTGGGCGTGCTCGCGAGCCACCGCCGCCGCGCGGCGAGCATCTGTGCCTCGGGGACGCCGAGCATGGCGCCGCTCAACTCGGAAGGATGGCGCCAGATCCGGTCATCGGGTGGGAGGAGGGGTGGTCCTGGCTCGTCATCCTGCCAGTCCTCGAAGTCCCTCCCTCGCTCGGCCACGGGAGCAGAGGATACAAAGCGACGTCCCGAGATGGGGCGCGACCTCGGTCGCTGCCGCGTTGGCGGGCGGCCCTGCGCGCGGCTGTGATGTCTACGATGCGTCGCGTGATCGAACCGGGATCGAGCGCCGACTGGCTGGCGCTCACCGGCGAGCCGATCCGGCTCGAGCGTGCGCTCGAGTGGGCGAGTGGGCCGGCGTGGGGAGGCGTGGTCGGCTTCTCCGGTGTCGTGCGCGAGAGCGCCGAGGGGCGCAGGGACGTGAGCGCCATCGACTACGAGGCGTACGAGGCGCAGGTGCTCGGCCGCTTCGAGCAGATCGCCGCGATGGCGCGCCGGGAGTGGCCGGAGCTCGGGCGTCTCGTGATCTGGCACCGGACCGGGCGGGTCGAGACCGGTGAGAGCTCAGTCGTGACGGTCGCGTCCGCTCCCCATCGGGCCGAGGCGTTCGAGGCGTGCCGATTCCTCATCGACACGCTCAAGTCAACGGTCCCGATCTGGAAGCGGGAGCACTGGTCCGGTGGGAGCGACTGGAGCCCGGCCGCGCACCCGATCCGACCGGTCGGCGGCTCGGCAGAGCTGCCGTGACCGGCCTCGCCGTCGACCTCGGGACCGGCCGGACGCGTGCGGCGGATTCCTCGGGGCGACTCGTGCTGGACGAGCCCTCGGCGGCCGCCGTCGACTTGCGCGACGGTTCGCTCGTCGCCTTCGGCGCCAGCGCGCTCGACCTGCCGGGTCGCTCGGCCGGGCAGGTGCGCCTCGTCCGCCCCGTCGTCCACGGGCAGCTCCAGGACCTCGGGCTTACGGACCAGGTAGTGGCACACGTGATGACACGTGCGCGCAGGGCCGTCGGGCGCCACCCCGAGGTGCTCTGCACGGTCCCGGGCCTCGCAAGCGGGGTGCAGCGCCGCGCGTTGCAGCGGGCCTTCACCCGGGCGGGGGCGGCGAGGGTCGAGTTCATCCAGCACGCCGTGGCCGCCGGCATCGGTCTGCGACTCGAGATCGGCGAGCCCGTGGCGAGCATGGTCGTCGACGTCGGCGCCGGCACGCTCGATGCCTCGGTGATCGCGCTCGGCGGCGTCGTGACGGAAGCCTCGCTCCCGCTCGGCGGGAACGACCTCGACCTGGCCGTGAGGGAGGCCTGCCTGCGCACCCACGACCTCGTCGTGAGCCTGGCCACCGCCGAGGAGCTGAAGGTGGCCATCGGCGCGGCCTCGCCCGGTCCGGAGTCGAAGATGGAGGTGACCGGGCGCGACGCCTCGAACGGCGCAGTCCGGACCGTCGTCGTCTCGACCTCGGACGTCGCGGCGGCGATCTCGGACGGGGTCTCGGCCATGATCGCCGCTGCGGTCCGCTGCATCGTGGAGGCGCCCCCTGACCTCGCGAACGACCTGCTGTCAGAGGGGCTGCACCTTGCGGGTGAGGGGAGCCTCCTCGCCGGCTTCTCGCGCCGCCTCGCCTCGGCGACCGGTGTCCCGGTGCACCTGCCCGAGTCGCCCGGGAGGGCGGCCGTGCTCGGCGCCGCACGCTGCCTCCGGGATCTCTCGGCGGTCAGCGGGGCGCGCGGCCTGGCGGGGGGAGGTCGCGCTCGCTCGTGAGGTCCTCCGCGGCCTGGCGCACCTGCCAGTCGCGGTCTGAGAGCGCGTGTTCGAGGGCGGCGTCGACGAGCGGTCCTGAGTAGGAGGCAAGGGCCAGGACCGCCCGCCGGCGTACCGCCGCGCGATCCTCGAGAGCTGCCAGGATCACAGGTAGCGACTCGCTCGCTGCGATGGCGCCGAGCGCAGCGACGGCCGACTCCCTGCAGAGGGCGTCGTGGTGGGCGGAGGCGACGGTGGCAAGGGCACCTGCCGCCTCGGGCGCCTGCAGCTCGCCGAGGCAGAAGCATGCCGCCTCCACCACCTCGCCCGCCTCGTCGCTAAGGAGCGTCATGGCGAGCTCGACGAGAGCCGCGCGGGTCAGGCCGGCTCGCCAGGCCACCTCGGCCAGGCGCCGCCTCACGAGCGGGGAGGGGTCCCTCCGGGCCCGTTCGAGGTCGGGGCTCGCCAGGCTGCCGAGCCGGACGAGCGCGCCGACGGCGGCCGCTCGGACGCCGGCATCGGCGTCGTCGAGCGCACGCCGCGCCGCGGCCTCGTCCCCGAGGTGGCCCGCCGCTGCCGCGGCGCCCTTGCGCCGCGCCGCCTGCCAGGGCCCCTCGTCGTGCAAGGCTGGCGGATCGTGGAGACCCATCGGGACGACAGCGTAGGGAGCCACCATCCCGAGGAGGGCGAGGACGCCCCGCCCTGGAGATGGCGGGGGTGGCACACGGTGCTGGCCGTCCTTGCCGTCATCGTGGTCGCAGCGGTCGTGGCGTCCCTCGTCAACATCCCGTACTACGCGATCACGCCCGGCCAGGCCACCTCGGTGGAGGCGCTGATCGGTCTCCCGAAGAGCCGCGTCCACGTCCATCGGGGCCAATTCCTGCTCGTCGACGTCGAGCTCACGCCGCTCAAGGCGATCGAGTGGCCGTACTTCGCGCTCGACCCGAACGCGCAGATCGTCGGCTCCTCGGAGATCCTCGGGCCCGCCGACCCGGCCCAGTACCAGATCGAGGGCGAGCTCGACATGAGCAACGCGCAGCAGGCGGCAACGGTCGTGGCGCTCGGGCGCCTTGGCTACAAGGTCGCGGTGCACGACGACGGCTCGCTCGTCTACGCGCTGCTGCCCTCGTCACCGGCGGCCCAGTCCCTCTCCGTGGGGGAGGTGATCGTGGGCGTCGGCGGGAAGCCGGTGCTCAACTACAGCGCCCTTGGCCCTGCCCTTGCCCGGTACCGGCCGGGCGACACGGTCTCGATGCGGGTTCTCAGCTGGCCGAGCCGCCGGCCGATGACGGTGAGCATCCGAGTCTCCGCCTGGCGCGTGAAAGGGAGAGGGCGCAACGCCACCTACATCTGCCCGGTCTACGGGAGCGACACCCGTTACCCGCTCTACCGCCCTCGGGGCGCGCCGAGGGGCGGCGCAGGCGAGACCTGCATCGGCGTGAGCATCGAGCCGAACTACCGGGTCGGCAAGCTCCCGTTCCGTATCGACCTTTCCTCCGAGGGGATCATCGGCCCGTCGGCCGGTCTCGCCTTCACGCTCGGCCTCATCGAGCGCCTCGACCCCTACGACCTCTCCGGCGGCCACAAGATCGCGGCCACGGGCACGATGAACATCTACGGCGACGTCGGGCCCGTCGGTGGGGTCGCCGAGAAGACGGTGGCCGTGCGCGACGCCGGGGCGAAGGTGTTCTTCGTGCCGCCGGCCGAGTACAAAGTGGCGCTTGCTCACGCTGGCAACTCGCTCAAGGTGTATCCCGTCAGCACGGTGGCCCAGGCCATCCACATCCTCGTCACCCGCTACGGGGGCAAGCTCCCTCCGGGCGCTCCGGCCAGCTGAGCCGAGCCGGAAGACCCCGGAGGATCGCGCCTCAGCGTCCTAGGCTGCAGCCATGCCCGACGATCCGATGACGGTGCAGATCTCCTCGCAAAGCGGGATGCATCCCGAAGAGATCCTGCGGCGCAGCTTCCCGTCGAGCAGGAAGGGGCTCGAGCCCGAGGCGGTGCGGCGCTTCCTCGAATCTGTGGCGGCCGAGCTGCAGGCCGTGCTCGACCGTGAGCAGGCGCTGCGGCGCCGGCTCGCCGATGCCGAGCGGCGGGCGGCGGAGCCCGAGCTCGACGAGCAGACGCTGCTCCGGCTCGTCGGAGCCGAGACGGCGCGCATCCTGCAGACGGCGCACGACGCAGCCGGAGAGGTTCTGTCCAAGGCGAAGGCACGGGCGGCGGAGGTGCTCGAAGAGGCCGAGGCGGTCCTCGGCGACCGCACTGCCACGGCCGAGCAGGCGGCGGCCGAGATCCTTGGAGCGGCAGAGGTGCAGGCCCGTGAGATGACCGAGGCGGCGGCGGCCGAGGGCGCGGCCCGGCGCGAAGCGGCGGCGGCCGAGGCGGCGGCGGTGACGGACGCGGCGCGGGCCGAAGCGGTTGCACTGCTCGAGGCCACCCGATCGGAGTGCCGCCGCGTCGTGAGGGAGGCGCGGGAGTTGCGATCGAGCGTGCTCGGCGACCTCGCCGACCGCCGGCGGGCCATGCGGGTGCAGCTGGAGCAGCTGCGCAGTGGGCGGGACACCCTCCTCGAGGTGGTCGACGCCGTCGGCGACGCCGTCGACCAGCTGCGCGAGCGCCTCGCCAGTGCCGAGGACGAAGCCCGCCTCGCCGCCGCCGAGGCGGCCGACCGGGTCCTCGCCGAACCCGATGACGAGGAGGTGCTCGCGGCGGCGGGAGGAGAGATCGCGGTCGACCTCCCCGACGGGCCTGAGGCACCGGGGGAGGTGGAGGTGGAATTCCCCGTTGCCGGCGACGAGGACCTCGCAGGGGCACTCCCTTACGACGCCGAGGCGAGCGACAGCAGTGACGATGAGACCTCCGCCCACGCCGCGCACCGGAGTGTCGACGAGCTCTTCGCACGGATCCGGGCGAGTCGGGGGGAGCCCGAGCAGGCGAGCGCCGCACCCGGAGCGGGTGATCCCGGGATCGAAGCGCCCGAGCCGGGCGAGCCAGAGGCGCTGGCCGAGGCGGGCGACCTTGCTTCGGACGAGGCCTCAGGTGATGCCGGGCGAGACGAGGAGCCGTCCGGCGAGGAGCCCGACGCGGCACCGGCATCGCCGGCAGCGACCAGCGGCAGCTCGGACGAGGTGGGCGACGGCGACGCGGAGGTGCTCGCACGCCGGTCCGAGCTGCTCGACGGTCCTGCGGCCCGGCTTGCGCGCTCGTTGAAGCGGACGCTCCAAGACGACCAGAACCTCCTGCTCGACTCGCTGCGCCATGCCTCCGGTCGTCCGGATCTCTCCCAGCTCCTCCCACCCGACGAGCAGCGGGGGCGCCTCGTCGAGTCGACCGTTGGCCTGCTCGCCGAGGCATGGCGAGCGGGCTACGGATGGCTGGCCGGGAAGGAGGCTTCGGAGGACGAGGCGGCGGCGGCAGCCCGGAGCGTCGCCGAGGAGCTGGCTGGTGAGCTGACGGGACTGTTGCGACACCGGTTGCTCGACGCGCTCACCGGGATCGCCGAGGTGGGCGACGGGGCTGCCGAGGCGGTTGGCGCGGCCTACCGAGAGTGGCGCGGGCCACGGGTCGAAAGCACCGCCGGCGATTTCGCCACCCGGGCCTTCTCGGAGGGAGCGCTCAGTGGAGGGGAGGGGGTGCCGGTGCGCTGGGTGGTGAGCGACGAGGGCGGCCCATGCCCCGACTGCGACGACAATGCCCTCGCAGGGGAGCTGGCGGCGGGAGAGGAGTTCCCGACCGGGCAGCGCATCCCACCCGTCCATCCGGGGTGCCGCTGCCTCATCGTGGCTGCCAGCTCGTAGCCTTTCCCTACAGTGCAGGTTCCCGAGCACACCATGAGCGCGCGGCCGTACCTGCTGCGCCGTTGGCAGTTGCTCGTGCTGCTGTGCCTCGTGGTCCTCCTGCTCGTCCTCTTCCTCCTGCAGGCCATCGCGGATGCCTACACGAACTACCTTTGGTACCAGTCCATCGGCGAGACGATGGTGTGGCGCTCGATGGTGGAGACCAAGCTCGGTCTCGGTCTCGTGTTCTCGGGCACCTTCTTCCTTGCCTGCTGGGCCAGCCTCTGGGCCGTCGATTCGCTCTCGGCCGTCGACGGGTACTCGATCCCCGAGCACGATCTCGTCCGCCGTTACCAGGCCTCGCTCGGGCGCTACCGCCTGACGGTGCGGACGACGGTCTCGCTCCTGCTCGCGATCGCGGTGGGCGTCGGCACCGCCGGGCAGTGGCAGCACTGGCTCTTGTTCGTGAACGGGGTGCGCTTCCCGTTGAAGGATCCGCAGTTCGGCCGGAACGTCGGCTTCTACGTGTTCCGCCTCCCGTTCCTCTCGTTCCTCGTCGATTGGTCGCTCGTTGCGCTGCTCGTCCTGCTCATCGTCACGGCGGTCGCCCACTTTCTGAACGGCAGCCTCCGGACGAGCGGACCATCTCCCCGGGCCGATCCTCACGTCGTCGGTCACCTCTCGCTGATCCTCGCCGTGATGGCCCTTGTGCGCGCCGCCGGCTACTTCTTCGTCGACCGGTACGCGCTCGACCTCTCGAACAACGGCGTCGTCGCCGGGGCGGACTACACCGACGTCCATGTCCGGCTGCCGGCGTTGTCGGTGCTGGCGATCGTGAGCATGATCGCCTTCTTCCTCCTCGCCCTGAACGTGTACCTGCGCACGTTCGTGCTGCCGGCTGTGGCGGTCGGGCTGTGGGCGTTCATCGCCCTCATGCTCGGCGTCATCTTCCCGACCTTCGTGCAGTGGCTGCAGGTATCACCCTCAGAGAGCACCGTGGAGCTGCCATACATCGAGAGGAACATCCTCTACACGCGCGCGGCCTTCGGCCTCAGCGGAATCTCGACGGAGAATTTCAGCGCCCACACCGATCTCAGCGCGAGCGTCATCAATGCCGCCCCGAACAGCCAGGAGCTGAGCGACCTCCCGCTCTGGAGCCCGTCGGCGGGGGCAGCGACCTACTCCGCCTTGCAGCAGCTGCACGGCTACTACGAGCTGAGCGGGCTGTCGTCGGACAGGTACCTGCTCGGCACCGGTGCGAACCGTTCACTCGTTCCCGTGGTGATCGGAGTGCGCGAAGTCGACCCGTCCGCGCTGCCCCGGCAGACCTGGGTGAACCAGCACCTCGTCTACACCCACGGCTACGGGGTCGTCATGTCTCCTGCCAACACTTCGACACAGTCCGGGCTGCCCCGGTTCGCGATCAGCGGCGCACCGGTGACGTCCGTGCCAGGCGCGCCCAAGGTGACGCAGCCCGCCGTCTACTTCGGCGAGGCGGCGGGGAACTACGTGGTCGTCGACACACGCGAGCCGGAGCTCGACTACGGCAACCGCAACGGGGGCCCGCCGCAAACGAGCCACTACTCCGGCTCGGGCGGCGTCCAGCTAAGGGGGTTCTGGCAGCGTGCGGCGTTTGCGATGCGCTTCCACGACGTGAACCTGCTGACATCGAGATTGATCAAGCGGTCCTCTCGGATCATGTACCTGCAGGACATCACCCAGCGCGTCCAGCACGCGGCGCCGTTCCTGAGCGTGGACTCCCACCCTTATCCGGTCGTGGCCGGAGGCCAGATCTTCTGGATGGTGGACTGCTACACGACGACGGACTACTTCCCCTACTCGCAGGCCGCCCTGACGGGCGTCCTCTCGTCGAGCAGCGGGCTCCAGGGCCAGTACAACTACGTGCGGGACTCCGTGAAGGCGGTCGTGAACGCGTACACGGGAGCGGTCCACTTCTATGTGGTCGACCCGAGCGATCCCGTCCTCATCTCCTGGGAGCACACGTACCCTGGGTTGTTCCTGCCGCTCAAGGACATGGGCAGGCTGACACCCACCCAGCCCGGTGCCCTGTTGCAGCACCTCCAGTACCCAAAGGACCTCCTCACGCTGCTCACGGCGATGTACGGCCGGTACCACTACGCGGCGACCCCGAACGGCGCGGCGCAGTTCTACGCCTCGCAGGGATCGTGGGCGGTCGCCGAGGGAACGAATGGCCGCCCCTACACCCCGACGAACGAGCTCTTGCAGCTGCCGGGCCAGACCGGCACCGATGGCTCGTCGCGAGCTGCCGGCTCCCCCAGCACCTCTGGTGCGACTGGCCTTTCGTACACGACGGTGGAGCCGTTCGTGCCCTACTCGGCGGACGGCCACGACCAACTATTGGCAGGCTTCCTCCTCGCCGACTCCGAGCCGTCCGACTACGGGTCCATCACCGCATTCGAGCTCCCGCAGGTGTCCGACGACGCCCTCGGCCCGTCGCCGGTCGCCGACAAGATCTTGGCGTACCCGACGATGGCCCGGCTCGTCCAGTTGCTCCACTCCGATCACTCACGGGTCAGCGGCGGACCGATCTTCCTCGTTCCCATCGAGGACTCGCTGCTGTACGTCCAGTCGTTCTACGTGAGCGGGCCGGGGCACGACCTGCCGGCTCTCGAGTACGTCGCGACGGACTTCGGCGGCTCGCAGGTCGGCGTCTCGACGACGCTGCTCGGCTCGCTCAAGCAGCTGTTCGGCGTCTCCGTCTCGAACGTGGGCCCCTCCGCCTCGCAGTCGATCACCAACAGGATCGAGCAGGACCTCGCGAACGCCTACGCCGCCTATCAGCGTTCCCTTGCCGATCTCAAGCAGTTCCGGCTCGGCGCGTTCCAGCGTGATCTCCAGGAGATGGGCCAGTATCTCGACGCAGCGCACCAACTGATGCTCCAGTCGCAGTCGAACCCTGCATCCACTGGTGTGCACAACGGGCCTGCGGCACCTTCTTCGTCGTCCAGTTCGTTCGGCCTCGGGTCTACGGGCAGCTCGAACACTTCGTCCAACGTCGCCCCGTCGATCGGCTCGAGCTCCGCCTCCGGAGCCGGGGCCGGCACCTCCGGCTCGAGTGGTGTACCCCAGGGCTCTGCGACCACCTCGACCACGACCACGACCCTCCCTGCGGCGTGACACCTCGCTGTTGTCGCCGGCGCGGAGCCGTCCTGAGGCCGCTTCGCCGTCCATACGGTGCGCGAACGCGTGCGTTGCGGCTGGCGAAGGCGTCGGCTCGACCTGAGGGCTCTCGAGCTCGCGGTTGCCATGGTCCCGAGCGCCTGTCGGCGGACCGGGCTTGTCGAGGTGTTCCCATGCCCCGGTGCGGGCACTGAGCGAAGTTGCCACCCCGGATGGCCGGCGGCACGGGGGAGGACACTGGGCGGCTCCCGCAGAGCCAGCAGGGGAGCGCGGATGGGGGCTCTGCAGCCGACAGGTTGGCGCGAGCCCCAGCTCCGCCCGGGTAAGCGCAGCTCAGGGCCGGTCGTCAGCTCGTCATCGATCTTCACGTCATCCGGTGCAGCCCGCGCGACGTTCCGGTCGCGACCACACGCGCTCCAGCCGTCGAGACGGGTTGGTCAGCAGGGACTCCCGCTCCCTTTTCGTTATGTCCGTTCGTCTCGACCTTTTGCCCGCGTCGACGAGGTGGGCACGAGGCGAGTCGGGCGCGCTGGATGTTGTCCCGCACGTGGCGACGTGTGTGCGCCGATCTGCTCCGACGTTCGGCGGGCTGGCAGCGAGGTGTCGGCGCTATAGTGGAGGCTCCGCCGCGGGGTGGAGCAGTCAGGTAGCTCGTCGGGCTCATAACCCGAAGGTCGTAGGTTCAAATCCTACCCCCGCCACCAGAGAAAGTGCAGGTCAGGGCCGGTGCGAGAGCACCGGCCCTTCTGCTGCCC
>Ga0070737_10002086_pt1 | contig 25256 bp, 22 predicted proteins | sample Coa_R1_10_FD_66438 | JGI IMG/M metagenome (GOLD analysis project Ga0070737, IMG submission 66438) | Surface soil microbial communities from Centralia Pennsylvania, which are recovering from an underground coalmine fire - Coalmine... | ecosystem: Environmental > Terrestrial > Soil > Unclassified... | reverse complement strand
GCGAAGTCGCAGCCCTCGTTCGCCTGCGTGATGTGCTCGCTGTACAGGGCTCCGTAGCCGCGTTCGAACTTGGGCGCGGGCGGCTGCCACTGCTGGCGGCGCAACGCAAGCTCGGCTTCGGATATCTCGAGACGGAGCTCCCGGGCGGCGACGTCGAGGGTGATCGCGTCGCCGGTGCGGACGAGGGCGAGCGGGCCGCCCACGAACGACTCGGGCGCGACGTGCAGCACGCAGGCCCCGTAGCTCGTGCCGCTCATCCGGGCGTCGGAGATCCGCACCATGTCCCGCACCCCCTGGGCGAGCAGGTAGTCCGGGATCGGCAGCATCCCGTACTCGGGCATCCCCGGGCCGCCCTTCGGGCCCGCATTGCGCAGCACGAGCACCGAGTCGGGGGTGATGGCCAGCGACGGGTCGTTGATCCTGGCCTGCAGCTCGGAGTAGTCGTCGAAGACCACAGCCGGGCCGGTGTGCTTGAGCAGGCGGGGCTCGGCGGCGATGTGCTTGATGACCGCGCCGTCGGGGGCCAGGTTGCCGCGCAGCACCGCCACGCCGCCCTCGGCCGCGAGGGCGTGATCGGGTGAGCGGATGACGTCGTCGTTGTAGACGGGGACATCCGTGATCTGCTCCCCGAAGGTCCGGCCCGTGACCGTCCGGCGGCCCGGGTGCAGCGCGCCGTCCACCGTGGCGAGCTGGCCGAGCAGGGCACGCAGGCCGCCGGCGTAGTAGAAGTCCTCCATCAGGTACTGGCCGCTCGGCTTGATGTTCGCCAGCCACGGGACGCGCCGCGATATCCGGTCGAAGTCGTCCAGGGTCAGCGTCACGCCGGCCCGCCCGGCCATGGCGATGAGGTGGATGAAGGCGTTCGTCGAGCCGCCGAGAGCCAGCACGGTGGCGACCGCGTCCTCGAAGGCCTCCCGGGTGAGGATCTGCCGGGGCGTGAGGTCTTCCCAGACCATCTCCACGATCCGCCTGCCGCTGGCCGCCGCCATCCGGTAGTGGGCCGAGTCCACCGCGGGGATCGACGCCATCCCGGGGAGGGTCATGCCGAGCGCCTCGGCCGCCGACGTCATCGTCGAGGCGGTTCCCATCGTCATGCAGTGGCCGGGCGAGCGCGCGATGCCGCATTCGAGGTCTGCCATCTCGCACTCGCCGATCAGCCCGGCCTTGGCGTCGTCCCAGAACTTCCACTGGGCGGTGCCGCTGCCGACCCGCTCGCCGCGGTAATGCCCGCTCAGCATCGGTCCCGCCGTGACGTAGATCGCCGGGATCCCCGCGCTCGCCGCGCCCATCAGCAGCGCCGGCGTGGTCTTGTCGCAGCCGCCCATCAGCACCGCGCCGTCAGCCGGGTAGGAGCGCAGCAGCTCCTCGGCCTCCATGGCCAGCAGGTTGCGGTACATCATCGGGGTCGGTTTCTGGAACGTCTCGGACAGGGTGGCGACCGGGAACTCGATCGGGTAGCCGCCCGCCTCCAGCACTCCGCGCTTGACCTGGGCGGCGCGTTCCCTCAGGTGCATGTGGCAGGGGTTCATCTCCGACCACGTGTTGAGGATCGCGATGAGCGGCTTCCCGAGGTGCTCCTCGGCGGCGATCCCGAGCTGGCGCATCCGCGAGCGGTGGCCGAACGACCGCAGCCCGGCCATCCTCCCGGCGCCGAACCACCGGTAGCTGCGCAGTTCCTCGGGTGTTTTCGTCATCAGCCCGCCTCCTCACGCGGCGCCTCCGGCGCGTTCCCGGCTCCCGCCCCGGGCCGCAGACCCCAGGATCGCAGGATTTCCGCTATCTGGCCACGGACCTGTGCCGGCAGCGCACGGCTTGGCGGCCGGACCCGGGCGCCGCAGCGGCCGAGCTGGGCGAGTGCCTCCTTGACCACGCTGACGTTGTCGGCCGAGCCGTTGGCGGCACGCAGCTCCTCGAACGGCCTGACCGTCTCCCACACCTTCATGGCCGCGCCGAAGTCACCGCCGCGCAGCGCATCCAGCATGGTGAGCGCGAGCGCCGGGTGCACGTTGACGAGACCCGAGGTGAATCCCTTGGCGCCCATAGCCCAGTACGCGGGGGCATACAGCTCAGCCAGCCCGGCGATCCAGGTGAACCGGTCGATGCCCGCGTCCCTGGCCACGGCGGCGAACCGCGCGGGGTCGCGGACCGCGTACTTGATGCCGAGCACGTTGCGGCAGCGCTCCCCCAGTTCCCTGATCTGCGCGCCGCCGATCCGCTCGTCCCTGATGTACAGCACGGCACCCATGTCGGGCACCGCGCCGGCGATGGCCGCGTGGTAATCCACCCAGCCATCCGCTGACACGTAGGGGTGGACTGGCTGGTGGATCATGATCATCCGGGCGCCCGCCTCCTGGGCGTGCCGTGCGGCATCGACGGCGGCGGCCACGTCGTGCCCGACTCCGGCGAGCACCTCGGCCCGGCCACCCGCGGCCTCGGCCGCGGTCAGCATCACCCGTCTGGCCTCGGCCGCGGTCAGCGCATAGAACTCGCCGGTGTTGCCGTTCGGGGTCACGACGGTGATCCCCTCGCCGACGAGGTGGCGCAGCAGCCCGGCGTACGCGTCCTCGTCAACCTCCCCGGAGGGCCCGAAGGGGGTCACCGGGACCGCCACGGCCGTGGCGAGCGTCTCTTTCAGCCTTTCCGCGGCACCGGGGTCAAGACTCATCTGCACCTCTGTCCTCGAACGGGAAGTTCCTTCGCACAAACGACTCGATATGCGACCGCAGCCGGCGGCACGCGCCGTCCGCGTCGCCGGCCAGCGCCGCGGTCAGGACGTCACGGTGCTCGGCGGCCTCCTCCTGCCACGTCGGCGCCCGCTGCCACGCGAGCGCCGACACCAGCGCGGCCTGGTCGCGCAGGTCGTCGAGGATCTCGATCAGCAGCGTGTTACCGCAGCCGAGATAGAGGCCGCGATGGAAGTCGCGGTTGGCCAGGCTGCGCTCCGCCTGGTCCGTGGCGGCACCGGCCCGTTCCAGCGCCTCGCGTGCGGCGTCGGGACGGAAACCGCGCGCGACCGCCCGCCTGACCGCCTCAGGCTCGAGCAGCAGCCGGACGTCGTAGACGGCGCGGGCCACCTCGCCGTCAACCGAGCGTACCGTGGCCCCCTTGTACGGGCTCATCATCACCAGCCCGGTGCCGGCCAGCGTCTTGAGCGCCTCCCGCACCGGCGTCTTGGAAACGCCGAGCGCTTCCGCCAGGTCGGCCTCGACCAGGCTCTGACCCGGCCGCAGCTCCCCGGCCAGGATCGCGTGCTTGATCGCGTCGAGGACGGCGGCCGTCCGTGACGGGATCGCGGTCACGGCGCTGCTAAGGGACGCGGCACCGGTCACGCCCGGTTCGCTCCCCGGTGCGCGCGCGCCACGCAGGCGCAACCCTGGTTGCGCCGTCCGGTCTCGCTCGGTCACCATAAAAGTGTATGGCATCTGATATACGACATCGACACCGCGGCAGGCGCCCCGCCGCAGGCCCGGCGTGATCAGCCGGTCCCTGCCCAGGTACGCAGTCACTGCGTCCGCGGTCACCGCGGCGAAGCAGTGTGCGTGACACAACGGTCACATACTGCGAACGTTTGGTTGCGTTGGACTGCCCGAACCTGCGCGTTGAATCTAGCCGGAACGTGCTTGACACCGCTGTCATGTCAGCGTACCGTCACGAATACATGAGATCTCGTATATGATACGCGGACAGTAGGGCTACGAGGCTGCGCCCGCTCCCCCTCCTCGCCGTTGGCTCCGTCTTCTCCCGGGTGCCTTCTCCCGGGTGCTGGCTCTCTTCCCCGCCCTTCCCGGCCACGCAGCCGGGCCCTTTCACGGCCACAACCCGTGGCCAGGTCCGTGGTCAGGTCATCCGCGGCCTGCGGCACACCTGGCGCAGGCAGCAGCACAATCCACAGCAGCAAAGGAGAACGAGCCATGAGGGACACAGAAAGCGGCATGTCGAGACGCCGTTTCATGCAGGCAGGGACGCTCGCGGCCGGGGGGACGGCAGTCGCCTCGGCGGTCCTCGGCGGCTCGGCCGCCGAGGCGGCGACAGCCCGGCCGCGTCTGCCGGGTCCGGGTGGCGGCGCGTCCGGCTGGGGATACGCAGAACAGATCCTCCGCAGGGTCCAGCCGCCGGCATTCCCTGATCAGGAGTTTCCCATCACCTCCTACGGGGCGGTGGGAAACGGCACCACCGACTCGACCGCGGCGATCGCCGCCGCGATCGCCGCATGCTCGCTGGCGGGCGGCGGCCACGTGGTGGTCCCGGCAGGGACCTTCCTCACGGGCGCCATCCACCTGCGCAGCAACGTCGACCTGCACCTGGAGAAGGGGGCGACGCTGCGGTTCAGCACTGACCCGGGTAAGTACCTGCCCGTGGTGTTCACCCGATGGCAGGGCATCGAGTTCTACAACTACTCGCCGTTCATCTACGCGTTCACCCAGGAGAACATCGGCATCACCGGCCAGGGCACTCTCGATGGCCAGGCGAGCAGCACGTACTGGTGGCCGTGGAAAGGCGAGACCAGCTACGGCTGGCAGCCGGGCCAGCCCAGCCAGGAAGCCGACTGGGACACCATCACGGAGATGGCGCGCAACAACGTGCCCGTGTACCAGCGGGTGTTCGGCGCCGGGCACTACATCCGGCCGGTTTTCATCCAGCCGTTCGCCTGCCGGAACGTCGTCATCTCCGGTGTGACGATCCTCAACTCGCCGAACTGGGAGATCGTCCCCGAGCTTTCCTGCAACGTCACCGTCGACGGGATCACGATCGAGAGCCTCGGCCCGAACAACGACGGCTGCGACGTCGAGTCCTGCCAGGACGTGGTCATCCAGAACTGCACGTTCAACACCGGCGACGACTGCATCGCGCTCAAGGCGGGCCGGGACACCGACGCGCGCCGGGTCAGCGTGCCGTGCCGGGACGTGGTGATCCAGAACTGCCACTTCGCGAACGGACACGGCGGGGTGACCATCGGCAGCGAGATGACCGCCGGGGTGGCCAACGTCTACGCCCGCAACATCAAGATGACCAGCCCGAACATCGACGACGCGGTGCGGCTCAAGACCAACGCCCGGCGCGGCGGCTACATCCGCAACATCAACGTCAAGGACGTGACCGTCAGCTCGGTCAAGACGGCCGGCCTGCACATCAACTACTACTACGGCAGTTCGGCCGGGTACGACTACAAGCCGGACGTCCAGGACATCAACCTGACCAACGTGACCGTTGGTACGTGCGAGTACGCCGTGTACCTCGACGGCTTCCCCGACGACCACATCAAGGACGTGACGCTCACCAACTGCACCTTCGCCAGCGCGGCCAAGCCCAACGTGATCGAGAACGCGGACAACGTCCGGTTCCGCGCCGTGACGATCAACGGCCAGCCAGTTTCCTCCTGAACCGCGCGCCCTGGCCGGCGCGGCCGGGCCCCGCGGGGTGCGTCCCCGCCGGCCAGCGGTGTGACGTTACCGGGACTCCTGTGCCCACCGGCGGTATTCGGCCATGGTCTGCTCGTCGGGCGGGTAGGTGCCGCGGATGCTGGCGCCGGCGGCGACCCTGCGCTGCAGCCAGCTTTCCAGCCTGTCCCGCTCGTGACAGCGCCCGGCGACCTCCTCGGCCACGTGAGCCGGGATGACCACGACTCCCTCGGCGTCCCCGACCACCACGTCACCCGGCTCGACCATGACCCCGCCGCACCCGATCGGCAGGCCGAAATCGGCCGGATGGTGCAGCACCGAACTCGTCGTGCCGTGCGCGCCCGCCGCGTATGCGGGGAAGCCCAGCGCCGCGATCGCCGGAGAGTCGCGCAGCGCGCCGTCGGTCACCAGGCCCGTCACGCCGCGCTGCATCAGGCGGGTGCACAGGATATGGCCGAACGAGGCAGCGCCGAGCTGGCCGCGCGCGTCGATCACCAGCACGTGATCCGGCTCGATGGTCTCCACCGCCACCCGCTGCGGGTTGGTCCAGTTGTCGTAGTCGACCTGGAGGTCACGGTCCTCGCGGGCCGGGATGTACCGGAGGGTGAAGGCGTACCCGACCATGTGCGTGTCCGGCCGCAGCGGCCGGACGCCGCCAAGGAACGTGTTGCGGAAGCCGAGCTTCAGCAGCTCGCTCGTGAGGCTCGCCGTGGATACCTCGTGCAGCTTGCGCCAGGCTTCGTGTGTCAGTTTCATAAGTCAGTCATTTTTGCAGACAAAGCACGCACGGGTAACTTCGCGGGAACGGCAGTGGCCGGGCACGCGGCACAGGCACGCGGCTCACCGCCGCACCGGCGTCTGCCGGCACGCGTATTCCGGTGCTCTGCGCATGATCTTACGTACAGGTAATTTGCACGGAAATACCTACGGGTAACTTCGCGGGAACGGCAGCGCCCGGCCTGGCTGCCCCTCCCCCGCTGGCTGGAGCCGGGCTGCCGCCCGCGGGCCCGGGACTGCCGCCCGGCACCCCGCGGGGGTACGGGTTCGCGGTGGGCGACAGCGAACCGCGCGGCGACGGGGACGCAGCCGGCGAGGGCACGCCGCGGGACGGCGACGGCACGGCTGACGGCGAGGAAGCAGGCGCGGAGGGGACGGATGACGGCGTCGCAGGAACCCTCGTGGGCCCGGCCGGCGCCGTCGCGTGCGACGTCGCCGGGGCACCCGGCTGCGGTGCGGCCCGGGTGCTGTGCTGCCCGCCCACGAGGTCGCCGATGGTCGTGCCTGAGCTCTTGTAACCCCAGGCCGCCGCGGCCAGGGGCTTCCCCGCGGCGAGCTCGAACACCGTGATGGCGGCCATGACAAGCACGAAGACCCCTGCCGAGGTGCCGCACACCAGCAGCCACAGCCGCCGGCGGTCTTTCTGCCCAACACCAGCGCCCCGCTGGCCACCCGCGGGCCGATCCGGTACTTCCTCTCCCTGCCCGGACGGCCCGGCGCCGGCGTGAAGCGGCCGCAGCGGCTGGGTTGGCTGGTCATCAGGCCGTGCCCAGGCGCGCGCTGGCTGGCCGCCGGGCCGTGTCCAGGCACGCCCTGGCCCCATCCCCGTCCCCGCGCCGCCGGCCGCACCCGGCACACGGAACTTCTGGGCCGGCTGGCTCGCGGGAGCGCCGCCGCCGTGCCCGTTGAAGCCCGCCGGGCTCCCCGCCGCCCCGCCGCCGGCCGCACGCGAGCCAGCGGGCTGGCCGGCGGCTGTCCGCACACGGGCCCGCTGCACGATCACCGGCCTTACCGCGCGCAGGCGTTCGCCTGTGCGGGCCAGGTAGTGCTTGTAGACCGCGCCGCCCGCAGTGCTCGCGAAGGCCGCCACGGCCGTGCCGGCGATCGTGCCGGCGACGCCGAGGCCAGAGGCCAGGATGGCACCGGTGACGGACGCAAGGACGCTGGCAGCTAGCTGGATGCCACTGAGCTCGAGTCGCGGCCGGCCCATCATCCCCCTTACCGCTTACCGCCAGTTCACGCACAGTGCGGCACCACATGCCCATCGTGGGACAATATCGGATAAAACACTCTGTGTGCCGCGAATCAGCCCATCGGACCACGGCGAAGTACAGCTTATGCATTTCTTTCGTCATGCTGAAATCGCAACGATCCAATAACGAACCGTGAAGCTGCCGGGGATTCCGTCGCATCAGCCACCTCTGGCTGGCCTCGCGCCAGCCTCCCCGCCTTGCCTCGCGCCAGCCTCCCCGCCGCCGCGCCGATGCGGATGAGGCCTGCCCGGCGGCCTGCGGTTAACGTCGTATCCATGCGCGGCAGTGAACTGGACGTCCTTGTCATCGGCGCCGGCGTCAGCGGCCTCACCACAGCCGTTTGCCTGGCCGAGTCGGGGCTGCGGGTCGTCATCAGGACGGCCAGCCCCCCGCAGGACACGACGTCGGCGGCTGCGGGGGCGATCTGGGGCCCGGTCAACGCCGGGCCGCCTGACCGGGTGCGGGAGTGGGCACGCACCGGCCTGGAAACGCTGCGTGATCTCGCTCACGTGCCGGGTACGGGGGTGCGGGCCGTCAGCGGCATGGAGGCGTCGCGTACACCGGCCAGCCCGCCGTACTGGTCTGATCTGCTCGCCGACCTCCGGCTCTGTGATCAGGCGGAACTGCCGGAGGGCTTCGCCGCAGGCTGGCGCTACACCGCCCCGGTGGTCAGCATGCCGGTCTACCTCGGCTACCTGCGCGCCCGGTTCGAGCGGGCCGGGGGGACGCTCCTGCTGTCGCCTATCAGGTCGCTCGCCGAGGTGGCCGGCGCCGCCCCCGTGGTGGTGAACTGCTCTGGCGTTGCCGCCCGCGACCTGGTGCCCGACCCGGCCGTCGTGCCGATCCGGGGCCAGGTCGTCGTCACCGCCAACCCGGGCATCAGCGAGTTCTACATCGACCACAGCCTGCAGCCGCCGGACGTGGTGTACATGTTCCCGCACGGCGGCACCGTCGTCCTCGGCGGCACCGTCGCGGAGGGCGACTGGGACACTGCCCCGCGCCCGGAGACAGCCGAGCGGATCCTGCGCGACTGTGCCGCCGTCGAGCCCCGCCTGCGCGATGCCACGGTCGTCGCGCACCGGGTGGGGCTGCGCCCGTCCCGCCCCGAGGTGCGCCTGGAAGCAGAGCGGTTCGGCGACGGCCAGGTTCTGTGGCACAACTACGGGCACGGTGGCGGCGGCGTCACGCTGTCCTGGGGCTGCGCGCGCGAGATCACCAGCGCAGTCGCCGGCGGCGGCCGGTGATCACGCCCCGCCACCGGGGCCGCATCACCACGCGCCCGTTCGGCTGGCTGCTGGCCTCCCGCGTACGCGTGAGCCGGGGCGGCCCGCCGATGGCGGCCCTAGGGTAGAGGCATGAAGATTGGTTTCGGCGCCCCGGTCGCGGGTGCATGGGCGACACCGGAGAACCTCGCCAGCTTCGCCGCCCGCGCGGAGGGAGCGGGCTACGCGTCGCTGTGGACCTTCCAGCGCATCCTCGTCCCCGAGGGCTCACAGATGCAGCCGGTCTACCACAGCGTGCTCGACCCGATGGTGACGCTCGGCTACGCCGCGGCCAGCACGTCCAGGATCAGGCTCGGCGTCGCGCTCATCAACCTGCCGTTCGTCTCGCCTGCCTACCTCGCCAAGCAGGCGACAACGGTTGACGTGCTCTCCGGCGGCCGCCTCGACCTCGGCCTGGGGATCGGCTGGATGCCCGAGGAGTTCACGGCCACTGGCGCGCCGATGGCGCGCCGCGGCGCGCGCGCGGAGGAGTACGTGGCGGTGCTGCGCACTTTGTGGGCCGGCGGGACCAGCCGGTTCGACGGCGACTTCTACACCATCCCCGCCGGGCGGCAGGACCCGCCCCCCGTCCAGCGCCCCGGCCCGCCTGTGCTGCTCGGCGGGATGTCGCGCCCCGCCATGGAGCGGGCGGCCAGGATCGCCGACGGCTGGATGACCTCCAGCCGCGCCGACCTGTCCCGGATCGGCGAGGCCATCGCACTGATCCGGGACGCTGCGGAGAAGGCCGGACGGGACCCGGCCCGGATACGGATCGTCTGCCGCGGCGTGGTCCGCGCGGGCGCGCCCGTCCAGGCAGCGGGCGGCGAGCGGACGCTGCTTTCCGGCAGCTACGAGCAGATCCGCGCCGACACTGGATGGCTTGCCGAACGCGGGGTGACGGAACTCTTCTACGACCTCAACTGGGACCCGCTGATCGGCTCACCCGAGGCGGATCGCGCCGCGGCGGCCGCGCGTGCCAGCGAGATCCTGGAGGCCCTCGCCCCGCAGGACTGAACCGCGGCCGGCCAGCAGGCCCTCCCTGTGCGCGATGGCCGCCACCTCGGTCCGGTTGGCGGCACCCAGCTTGGCGAGGATGTTGGACACGTGCACGCTGGCTGTCTTCGGTGCGATGAACAGGGCCGCGGCGATCTCCCTGTTGCTGCGCCCCTCCGCGATCAGCCGCAGCACCTCACGCTCCCTGGCGGTCAGCGCCGCAGCCCGGCCCGGGCCGGGCTGCGCCTTCCCGGTGCTGCCCCGGGCCGTCACGGCCCGGCCCGGCTCCGCCTCGCCCTCGTCGAGCCGCGCGCGGCGGGCCAGGTCCTCCAGGGCGGCGCGGAGCGGCCGCGCACGGAGCCGCCGGGCCACGCCGATCGCCTGCCGCCACTGCTCCCGGGCCTCGTCGCGGCGGCCCGCTTCGGCGAGCGCCTCCGCGAGCCGCCACCTGGCCCGCGCCGTCTCGTAGACGAAACCGGGCCCGAACTCACCGAGCACGGCCTGCCAGGCGGTGGGGTCGTTGTCCCCGCTCGCCCGGCGCCACTCCGCCTCGGCCCTGGCAAGCCAGCCGCGTCCCTCGCTGCCGAGCACGAACCGGGGCCTGCGCCGGCAGGCCGCGCCCTCGCGCGCAACGTCCAGCAGTTCCCTGGCCGCGCCGAGTTCCGCCTGCGCGGCCGCCTCGTCCCCGGCGGCCCGTGCCCGGCAGGCCCGGTCGGCACGAGCGGCCAGCCCGATCGCGGCCACCCGGATGACCGGCGGCTCGAAGCCGTGCGGCTCGTGCGCTTCCGCGCGGATCGCGGCGGCGGCCTCCGCCAGCGCCAGCCCGGTGTCGCCGTGCCACAGCGCCTGCTCGGCGAGCAGCCCCCGGGCGATGTACGCGCAGAAGCTGTCCGCCGACCAGAACGGCTCGATCCAGGCGCGGCGTTCGCCCGCGGCGGGGTTGTCCCTGGCGACGTCGATGAACAGCGCCATGGCGGACAGCAGCGCCTCGGGAAGCGTCGTGACCCGGATCGGGAAACCGTCAGCGAGGTGCTGTGCGTGATCCCAGTCCCCGTCGGCGAAGTGGACCTGGAAGTGCAGGTGCTGCAGGTCGAGGCCGTAGGGGGCCAGGCCGAGGCCAGTCTCGTCCGCCCGGTCCACCCCCTGGTGGGCGACACCGGCGGCGGCGTCCAGTTCGCCACGCTCCAGGTGCGCGCGGGCCAGGTTGAACGCGGCCCGGAGTTCGACACCGAGCACCCCTGCCTCGCGGGCCTGCGCGTGTGCCGCCGTGAACAGCTCGATGGCGTCGTCGTTCCGGCCGTTCCTCACGCTCAGCAGGCCGAGCGACACGAGGGCGTCCGCCTCCACCCACGGCGCTCCGGCGGCGCGCGCCGCCACCTGCGCGCGTTCCGCCCACTGGCGGGCCGCCGACGGCGGGTCATCGTCCAGTACGAGCAGCGCGTGGGCATAGGTCGCGATGGCGCGGGCCCGTTGCCATGTCGGTGGCTCCGCCGGCAGCGCGGCCACGGTCGCGCGGGCGACCCCGACCGCCTCCCTGGCGGCGTCCCGCTGTTCGAGCTGGAGCAGGAAGTACGCGAGCCGCTCACCAACCCTGCTGGCCAGCAACGGATCCTCGCCGGCGGGCAGCAGGCCGCGGATCCGGCGTAGCTGGTGGACCGCACCCGCGACGTCGCCGCTGGCGGCGGCGTTGTTCGCGGACAGCAGCCCCAGCTTGCCGCGCGTTGTGCCGGCCAGCTTCTCCGGCTCGTCCACCCGTTCCCACAGCGCAAGCGCCTGGTCGTAGTGGCGGTGTGCCTCGGCGGGCGCGGCGAGCCGCTCCGCCTCCCGGCCCGCCCGCACGGACGCGGCGAAGGCACCGGGTATGTCGTGGCTGGCCAGGCAGTGCTGGGCGAGTTCTGCGACCGCCCCGGGCACGGTTCCCAGCCGCCTGTCGCCGGCGAGCAGCGCCGCCAGCGTCCCGTGCAGCCTTGTCCGCTCGCCGGGCAGCAGGTCCGCGTAAACCGCCTCGCGGAGCAGGGCGTGCCGGAACGCATAGCCTTCGTCGCTGTCGGGGACGAGAAGCTGCTGGGCGACGGCCTCCCTGACCGCGGCCTCGTACTCGGGAACCGGCAGCCCCGACGCCTTCCTGACCAGCTCGTCGTCGGCGCGCCGGCCGGCCACCGCCGCCGCTCTGAGGACGCGCTGCGCCGCATCGGACAACCGCTCCACCCGGCTGAGCAGCAGCGCGGCGAGACCGGCGGGCAGCACCGCGTCATCGGCCTCCCCGCCACCGGACGACGCGGCCAGCAGCTCTTCGGCGTAGTAGGCGTTGCCCTCGGCGAGGGCGATGATGCGGTTGAGCGCGGCCGCGCCGATCGGCTGGGCCGCGGTCTGCGCGAGCACGCCGAGATGGTCGGCCAGCGCCGCAGGGTCGAGCGGGCCCAGCTCGATCACGGTGACGTTGGGCAGCCGCCGCAATTCGGTGAGGACCGGGCGGAGCGGGTGCCGGCGGTGCAGGTCATCGCTCCGGTAGGTGCCGATGACCGCGACCCGCTCCCGGTGCATCACCCGGCTGAGGAACGTCACGAGATGCCGCGTGGAGTGATCTGCCCAGTGCAGGTCCTCCAGGACCAGCAGCACAGGGTTCGCGGACGCCAGCTCGGTGAGCAGTCCCAGGACGGCGCCGAACATCTGCTGCCTGGCCAGGCCGGACCCGTCGCCGTCGGCGTGCTGCTCACCGCCGCCCTCGGGAAGCAGGCGCCCGAGCACCGGGCGCGCCGCGATCGCGTCACGCACCGCCCCCGCCGTCTCCGGCGCGCCCGCCGCATCGCGGAGTGCGTCCGCCAGCGGCAGGTACGGCACGCTGCCGGCCAGTTCGGCACAATGGCCGGAGAGCACCGTGAAACCGCGCCCGGCCGCCAGCCGCGCCGCCTCGTCGGCGAGCCGGGTCTTGCCGACCCCCGCGTCGCCGCTGACCAGCGCGACCACCGGCAGGCCCGACGCGGCGCCGTCCAGCAGCGCCAGCAGGCGGGCAAGCTCACCGTCCCGCCCGACCAGCCGCCCGGGCCGCGCCTGCCGCCACATGGAGGCGAGTATGGCACCAGCGTCTGACATTTCAGACTGATTAATCCAGCGGCGCAACGCCGGCGGCGCAACGTCAGCGGCGCAACGCCGGCGGTGGCTGTACCGGGCCCGCTCGCCCCGGCGTACCCTGTCCGCCCGCGGCTGCCGCGGAGGTCCCGCCTGCCGCCGTCACCGGAGGCCGCAGGTAACCTCGGGGGCATGGAGAAGGTCATCCGGACGGACGCGGAGTGGCGCGAGGTGCTCACGCCGGAGGAGTACGCGGTGCTCCGCGAGGCGGGCACCGAGCCGCCAGGGACAGGCGAGTACACGGACACGAAGACCGAGGGCGTCTACCGCTGCCGGGCGTGCGGGGCCGAGCTGTTCCGTTCGGCTGAGAAGTTCGAGTCGCACTGCGGCTGGCCGTCCTTCTACCGCCCATCCCGCGACGATGCCGTGGTGCTCATCGAGGACCGCTCGCACGGCATGGTCCGCACCGAGGTCCGGTGCGCACGGTGTGACTCCCACCTCGGCCACGTGTTCGAGGGCGAAGGTTACGACGTTCCCACGGACCAGCGCTGGTGCATCAACTCGATCTCGCTCACCCTGGAGCCTGCGAAAGGCGCGCAGGCCACGGGGGGCCGGTGAGGGCCACCGCCGTCCGCCGGCAGCACGAACGCCGAGGGAGGCCACGGTGAGCGGCACGCTGCGGCTGATACGCCCCGCCGAGCTATCCGGTGACACTGCGCAGACCAGCGGCATGCGCCGGTCAGCGGCCATCTCGGCATCCACCACCGGCGCGAAGGCGCTGTGGATGGGCCGCACCGTTGTGCCGCCAGGGACGTCGTCCGGCGACCACCACCATGGCGACTCGGAGACCGGCATCTATGTCGTGGCGGGGAACCCGGCGTTCGTGTTCCGCGACAAGGAGACCGGCGAGCTGGTCCGCCTGGAGACCAGCCCCGGTGACTACGTGTGGGTCCCGCCGCACGTGCCGCACCGCGAGGAGAACCCCTCCCCCGGCACCGAGGCTGTCGTGGTGATCGCGCGGTCCACCCAGGAGGCGATCGTCGTCAACGTCCCGTCCCTCTGATCCAGTCGCCATGCCGGCCGCGGTTACGCTGAGCTGCCGGAGCGCCACAATCATCCTGCGCGGGTATTCGGTGCCGCCGTGCCAGGGGCCCGGGACACCGAGCGAGCTGCGGCGTTCTGGTGCGAAGCGGTCGGCTACGAGGCGCGGACGGATGGCTTTGGGGGATGGGCGACGGTGCTCACCCCGCCGGGCGGCGCCGGGACCAAGATCGCGGTGCAGCGCAGCGAGACGCCGCCGCAGGAACGCCCCCGCGTGCACGTGGACCTGCACGTGGCCAGCCCGGCCGAGCAGCAGGCCGAAGCTGCCCGCCTCGTCGCCCCTGGCGCGGAACGCGTCGACTGGGACAGCTACCCGGGCGACCCCGGCTTCGCGGTGCTCGCGGACCCCGACGGCAACCGTTTTTGCATCGCCGACCTGAGCCACGAGCACGGCTGACCGCCTCAACCCTCCGTGCGTGGTATTTTTTTGGCATGAGAACTGCCATCGGCTCTGCCGGGCGTGTTGTCATTCCCAAGGCACTGCGAGACGCCCTCGGGCTGACGGCAGGTCAGCCGCTGGAGATCACCGAGCGAGACGGCCGGCTGGAGATCGTGCCCGCACCGACACCTATGAGGCTGGCGGATGAGGGTGATGGTGTGGTAGCCGTCGCCGGCGCCAAGATGCCAGTACTGACCGCTGACATGGTGCGGGACACGCTGGAACGGACACGGCGATGACAAGGGTGACGAAGGCCGTCGATTCCAGCGTGGTGACCGCGGCCTTCGCCAGCTGGCATGAGCATCACGTCATCGCCCGCAAAGCCCTGGCAACCCGGCCACGTCTGATCGCCCACGCCGCGATCGAGTCCTGCTCCGTGCTGACCCGATTGCCGCCCCCGCACCGTGCCCAACCGCCGATCGTGCACGCCTTCATCTCTGAGCGGTTTGCCGAGCCGTTCCTCATCCCGCCGGAGATCGGTTACCAGGAACTGCTCGCCACGCTGGCCACGGGGCACATCCCCGGCGGCCCGGCCTGCGACACGCTGATCGCCGTCACCGCTACGGAGCACCAAGCCACACTGGTCACCCTCGACCGGCGAGCCAGCGCAACCTACGAAGCCGTCGGAGCCACGGTAGAGCAGCTTGCTCCCTGACCGCGAACTGCCTATCAATCGGCATACCGGCTGCCCGGGCGGCGGCCGCGCTTGATCTCGCTCCTGCGGCGCTTGCCGGCGAGCCGCCGTTCCCGTGCGGCGCGGCTGGGCTGGGTCGGCACACGCGGACGCTGCGGCGGCGCGACCGCCTCCCGCAGCAGTGCCGCCAGCCGGGCGCGCGCGGCCTTCCTGTTCGCGAGCTGGCTGCGATGCTCGGACGCTGTGACGGTCAGCACGCCCCCGGCGAGCCGCCGTGCGAGTCGGCCGAGTGCCCGGTCGCGGGCACATGCAGGGAGCGCCGCCGAGCGCACGAGATCGAAGGAGAGCTCGACGCGGCTGCCGGCGGTGTTGACCGACTGGCCGCCGGGCCCAGGCGACCGGGAGAACCGTTCCCGCAGCTCGCCGCCGGGTATCACGAGCCACCCATTGACCGGCAGATCCTCAGCCATCCTTCAAGCATGCCCGAGCCGGCTGCGATGCTGCCTGCGGGCAGCCCGCGCTTTGATGACACCCCGCCCGGATCGGGTGCCGTCTGGCTTGCCGCATCCCTGACGCCGCACCACTGGATCCCTGACGCCGCATCCCTGAAGATGACGCTTGGTCACCTGCAGAATCGGCGCACACCCCTCACGGTGCCCGGTACGACCGCTTCCGGGTGCCTTATCCCCGGAGCCTGATCGATGATCTAGCGGCACGGGCGGGGGCCGACGGCGCGGGCAGGCTCCTGGATCTCGCCTGCGGCACCGGCCAGCTCAGCTTCGCGCTGCACGGCTGCTTCGGGGAGGTCTGGGCGGCCGACCAGGAACCGGACATGGCCGATACCGTCCGCGCGAAAGCCAAGGCGGCCGGGATCGGCAACATCCGCGTCCTGACGTCGGCCGCGGAGAACCTGGCCGCGCCGGAACAGTCGTTCGACCTGATCGCGATCGGGAACGCCTTTCACCGGCTGCACCGGGAGACGATAGCCGCCATCGTCTTCCGGCGGCTGCGGCCCGGCCGGTGTGCGGCTCTCGTCTGGAGCGACTCACCGTGGGTAGGCGAAGCACCCTGGCAGCGAGCCCTCTCGGCGGTCAAGCAGCGGTGGATGGCCCGCACGGGGGCTGGTGACCGGGTCCCGCCCGGGTATGACCTGGCCAGGAGGGAACGGCCGGACCTGGGCATCCTGCGCGACACCGGATTCGGGATCGTTGGCCGCTATGAGTTCCTGACCGCTCACGAATGGACGCCGGACACGCTGCTCGGCTTCATGCTCTCCACGTCGGTGCTGTCCCACGCGGCCCTCGGTGAGCGGGTCGCGGGCTTCGGCGCCGATCTCCGGCGCGAGCTGACCGCCTGTGAGCCCGCCTGCCGCATGCGGCAGACGATCAGATTCGCCTACGATCTGGCCCGCCGGCCCGGGTAACCATACGATAGCCCGGCATGCTGCGGACCACGTGACGGCCGGATTCCGCATCGGCGGGGAAGCCGGCGGCGGCAGCTACCGGCACCTGCTCGCCACCCGGGCCGGGCGCGCGACGCGGTACCTGGCTGGCGCAGGCCGGTACCAGGCTTACGGGAGCGCGGCGACCAGTTCGCGGACGGGCTTGCGGTGGCCGGCGAAGAAGGGGGTCTCGGCCCTGGTGTGCCGCCGGGCCTCGGCGCCGCGCAGGTGGCGCATCAGGTCGACGATCCGGTGCAGCTCGTCGGCCTCGAACGCGAGAATCCACTCGTAGTCGCCCAGCGCGAAGCATGCCACCGTGTTGGACCGCACGTCCGGGTACTCGCGCGCCATCATGCCGTGCTCGGCGAGCATTGCGCGGCGCTCCGCCGGGTCGAGCAGGTACCACTCGTAGGACCGGACGAACGGGTACACGCTGACATACGCCCTCGGCTCCTCCTCGGCGAGGAACGCCGGGATGTGGCCCTTGTTGAACTCCGCCGGACGGTGCAGCGCCATCACCGACCAGACGGGCTCGCTGGCCCTGCCCAGCCGGGTGCGGCGGAACCGCGCATAGATCTCCTGCAGATCGTCCGATGACGGGGCCACCCACCAGAACATGTAGTCGGCGTCAGCCCGCAGCCCCTGGACGTCGTAGCAGCCGCGGGTCACGGTGCCCTTCCCCGCCGCCTGGTCGAGAAGCTCGGCCAGTTCGTCGGCGAGCACGTCGCGGCTGGCGGAGCTGGCGGACGCGTCGTAGACGGTCGGCGGCCCGCCGACCGCCCCGTCGAGCGCGCCGCGATCCGCGACGCGGAAAACCGACCACATCGTGTACCGGATCAGCTCGTTCAGCTCACGGGCCCTGGGCCGGCGCGCCGCCTCGCCCACTGAGCGGGCCCCCTGACGCTCCGCGCTGCCCGCCGTCTCCGCGCTGCCCGCCGTCTCCGCAGTGCCCGCCGTCTCCGCAGTGCCCGCCGTCTCCGCGGTACCGCCCGCCCGGCTTTCCGCAGCAGCACCCGCGGCGCCAGCCGCCGGAACGCTGCCCGCGGCGCCCGCCGCCGTCATGTCATCATTTCCAGCCATGCCCCTATTGTCGGCCATCGCCGGCCCCGCCCGGGCGCGGGACCGGTGACGCGGGTCACGGGACTGCCGGGATCGCGCACGTCAGGTACCCTGCCGCTGCCGCGCCTTCAGGTACCCGAGGATCTGCCTGGCGGCGGCACGCGCGGTCGCGACGCACGCGGGGATGCCGACGCCGTCGTAGGCCGCGCCGCACACCGCGAGACCGGGCTGAGCCGCAACACCGGCCCGTACCCTGGCGACCCGGTCCAGGTGGCCGACCGTGTACTGGGGCAGCGCGCCGCCCCACCGGGTGACCCGGGCAGCCACGGGCGCGCCTCGCACCCCCGTCGCCTCGGACAGCTCGCCGGCGGCGAGGGCGGCGAGCTCGCCGTCGTCCCGCTGCAGCACGGCCTCCTCGCCGGTCCGGCCGATCGAGCACCGGACGATGTCCACATCCTCGTCGCCGAGCAGGTGCGGCCACTTGACCGTGGAGAACGTGACCGCCTTGACGGCGCGCCCGTCCACCGCGGGGACCAGGTAGCCGCTGCAGGACAAGGCGGCAAGCCCGCCGGGACCGGGGAACGCGGACCTGGGATAGGCGAGCGTCACGATCGCCATGCTGGCGTAGCCGATCTCGCCGAGCGCGGCGGCAGCGGCCGAGGCCCCCTCCACCCCGGCAAGCAGCCTGCTTGCCGGGCGCGCGGGCACCGCGAGCACCACGGCGTCGGCGTCTATCGCCTCCGGCCTGGCGGCGGAGCCGGTGAGGAGGCGCCAGCCTCCCGGTGTCCGCGTGAGCCCGCGGACCATCGACCGCGTCATGATCGTGGCGCCCGATGCCTCCGCGACGGCTGCGGGCAGTGCCCCCAGGCCGCCGGCCAGGGTGGTGAAGACCGGCGGTCGCGGCGCGGCCGGCTGTGGCGGCGGCAGCAGGGACGCCGCGGCCTCCGTGAGGCAGCGGTGGACGCGGGACGCATCCGCCAGCGGCCTCATCGTGGCCTCGAAGGAAAGCTGCTCCGAGCGCCCGGCGTAGACACCGCCGAGCAGCGGATCAACGAGCCGGTCCACGATCTCGCGGCCGAACCTGGCGCCGACGTACTCGGCGACTGCTGCGTCATCGTCCCGCGGGGTAGGCGGCAGCTCCGGCTCGCTCGTGGCCCTGGCGAGCCCCTCCGCGGAGAGCACGCCGGAGCGGGCCAGGTCGTCCAGGTCGGCGGGCACCCCGAGGAACTGCCGTCGCGGCAGCGGCCGGAACGCACCCCGGGTCCATATCGCGGACGACGTCGTGCCCGGTGTGACGAGCTGATCGCCGAGCCCGATCCCGGCGATCAGCTCCGTGCCCTCTGGCCGCCGTGCGAGCAGCGCCTCGGCTCCTGCGTCGACGGTGATCCCCGCGACCTCGGAGGCCGCAAGCTTGCCGCCGGGCTGCGGGGACCCCTCCAGCACGGTGACCCGCACCGGCTCGCCGCGCAGGAAGTAGGCCGCGGCCAGCCCGGATATCCCGCCGCCCACGACGGCGACATGCGGCAGCGCGCCGGGGCCGCGCCGGGGGTGTTCCGCCTCACGTGCCGGGGAATCCACGTGACCAAGCGTTGCAGATCCGGCATTCGTTCGTTACCCGGCCCCAGGAACCGCGGCGATCATGATTTGCGTCACATCTGCATGCAGAACCCCCGAAGACGCATGCGGAACCCCTGGGGCGCCGGCACGGCGGCCGCTGGGCTCCTCGCCGCCGCGTTCCTTGTCGCCGCGTTCCTTGTCGCCGGCTGTTCCGCCGGAGGATCCGGCGCCTCCTCGTCGGCGGCGCAAGCCGCACCCGCACAGCACCAGGCGGCCCGCGCGGCCGGCCCCGGCGATGGACAGCAGGCCGCCGGAAGCGGAGCACAGGCCGGCGGCACCGGGCAGGCCGGCGGCACCGGGCAGGGGGGCGGGCCGGGCGCCACGGCAACGCTGGCACCCGCCGGGCGCCAGCTGGCCGTCACGGCGGACCTGACGGTCAGGGCGCGCAACGTCACAACGGCGGTGACATCGGCCACGCGGATCGTCACCAGCGCCGGCGGCTACGTGCCGGACGAGAGCACCACGGCCAGCCCGGCCCACCCATCGCAGTCGTCCGCATGGCTGCAGCTCAAGATACCGGCGGCCGTCTACCCGGCCACGCTCAGCAGGCTCGCCGGCTCCCTCGGCACCCAGGTGTCGCTGAAGCAGCGGGCACAGGACGTGACCGGGCAGGTCGCCGACACCAACAGCCGGGTCGCCTCCAGCCAGGCGGCGATCGCGCAGCTCCGTGCGCTGCTGTCCCGCGCGGGCTCGGTCAGCGGCCTGCTCAGCGTGCAGAACCAGATCGACACGGAAGAGTCGGACATGGAGGAGCTGCAGGCACGGCAGCGCGCGCTCGATCACGAGACCGCCTACGCGACGGTGTCCTTGTCGCTGCTCGGGCCGCCCGCGGCGCCGAAGCACGCACGGGGCGCCCGCCCGGCCTGGCCGCGGGGCTGACCGCCGGATGGCACGTGCTGCGGGTGACCGTCTCCTGGCTCATTGTCGTGCTCGGGGCGATCGCGCCGTTCGGCCTGGCTGCCGCCCTGCTCGGCTTCCTGGTCTACCGGGCCGTCCGCTGGTTCGCCCGGCGCAGGCCCCGGCCGCAGGCGGCGCCGCCGGATCGCTAGCCGCGTGCGGGCCACCGGCCGGCGGCGGGGCGCCCGGCTGTTGCCGTCCGGACGTCACGGCCAGTGGATCAGCGCGGCGGGCGGGCGGACTCGGCGTGCACCAGGCCTGCGAGCCTGGCGAGCACGTCGGGGTCCGTCTCCGGCAGCACGCCGTGGCCGAGGTTGAAGATGTGACCGGCGGCGGCGCGGCCCCGGGCGATCACGTCCGTCGCGCGGTCCCGCACCACCTCCCACGGGGCGAGCAACGCGGCAGGGTCGAGGTTGCCCTGCAGGACCGTACCCGGCGGAACGCGGCGGGCCGCCTCATCGAGCGGCACCCGCCAGTCGACGCCGACCACGTCGGCCCCGGCCTGCCCCATCAGGCCGAGCAGCTCGCCGGTGCCCACGCCAAAATGGATGCGCGGCACGCCCCAGCCGTCCAGCGCGGCGAAGATCCGCCTGGCGTACGGCCAGATGGCCGCCCGGTAGTCCGCCGGGCCGACCGCCCCTGCCCAGGAGTCGAAGAGCTGCACGGCAGACGCGCCCGCGGTGACCTGGATCCGCAGGAACGAGATCGTGATATCCGCCAGCCTGGACAGCAGTCCGTCCCACAGTGCCGGGGCCCCGTACATGAGGGCCCGCGTCCTGTCGTGGTTCCTCGACGGGCCGCCCTCGACCAGGTAGGACGCCAGCGTGAAAGGCCCGCCTGCGAACCCGATGAGCGGCCGGCTGCCAAGCTGTCCCACCAGCTCGCTCACAGCCTCGCTGATGTAAGGCACGTCGGCGGGTTCCAGTGGGCGCAGCCGATCCAGGTCACCCGGTTCCCGCACGGGATGCTGGACCACGGGGCCGATGCCCGGCTCGATGTCGATGCCCACCCCCACCGCCTTGAGCGGGACGACGATGTCGCTGAACAGGATCGCGGCGTCCACGTCGTAGCGGCGCAGGGGCTGGAGGGTGATCTCGGTGATCAGGCTTGCGTCGGTGCACGAGTCGAGCATCGGCATGCCCGCGCGCGCCCGCCGGTACTCGGGGAGCGACCTGCCGGCCTGCCGCATGAACCACACCGGGGTGTACGGCACCGCCTCCCCGCGGCAGGCACGCAGGAAGGGTGAGTCCCTCAGATGCGGCGTCACGCAGGGATCATAGTGCTGGCCCGGGGGGTGCTCCCCGGGCCCCCCGGGGCGGCCCTCTGGCCCGCTGCCCGCTTGCGGTACCCGCCGTCCGTGCCGGCCCGGGGGATGCTCCCCGGACCACCGGGCAGCCGCTCACCCAGGCACAGGGCACGGGATCACCAGCCGGCTGGGCTCGGGCCCACCGCCGTATGACGGGACACGCCGCCGGAGTTCCGCCCGGATGTCAGTGCTGCGTGCCAGTATCATCATCAGCCCGCGGCGCTGGTCCGGGGAACGGCCCCGGGCATGCTCCGTGGCGCGCCCAGTAAGGAGGTCCAGGCATTGAACGAGATGCCCAGGTACTGCCCTGGCTGCGAGGGGGAGCGGCTGTTCGAGCAGTACCACGCAGAGCCGGGCGGTTGCCCCGACGCGCCTGACGGGCAGTGCCAGGAGTGGGCATGCACCGAGTGCGGCACCGCCCTGGTCGTCGGCTTCGTCCTTCGGCAGGAAGCCGCCGGAGCACGGTCTCCGTCAGGTACGCTGGCTTGAAGCCACCGGAACCGCATGAATCCCACGAGACCGGGCGGGACCGGGCGAGGAAGGGCGCCGCGTATCAGTCCGGCACGACCCGGCCGCCGGCGTGCCGCGGCAGCACGACGGCGGATGCGGCGGCAGGGTGAGACGGTGTGGCAGCGGGACGGCACAATCGGCACAGCACGGTGCGGCATCGGGATGAGGCGGCTCTGTGGCAGGACGACGCGGCCCGGCAGCGGGACGGTGTGATGCAGCAGGCGGTGACGCCGCGAAGCGTGCCGCGGCATGGTGAGGACGAGGCCGCCGCGACGTTCCGCGCGGCCGTGGCCGAATTCGAGGCGGGACGTGAGCGCCAGCGCCGGCTCCGTAGCGAGTTCACTTTCGAGGACACCCCGGCCCCCAGGCGCCTTGCCCCGCACGCCGCCGCAATGGGGGCAACGGTGTGGCGGGACGGGTCGGAGGCCGCGTGGGGGCGCCTTGTCCTGCTCTACGACCCGCGGGAACAGCAAAGCTGGGCCGGCGGGTACCGGCTGGTCGCCTACCTGCGCGCCGAAGTGGAACCGGAGCTTGCCTCCGATCCGATGCTCTGCCAGGTCGGCTGGAGCTGGCTGACGGAGGCTCTTGACGCCAGGACGCCGGGATACACCGCACCGAGCGGGACGGTGAGCCGAGTCACCACCGAGGGGTTCGGCGGGAAAGGTGACGAGCCGCCGGCTCACGGGTTCGAGCTCCGTGCCTCCTGGTCACCAGCTCCCTCCCCGCCAGTTCCCTCCTCGCCGCCCAGTGCCCCGGCGGCCCTGGATCTCGCCGCGCACGTGATGGCCTGGTGTGATTCCCTTGGCGCCGCAGCCGGCCTGCCGCCCCTGGCGCCCGGGGTGTGCGTGCTGGACGACGGCTTGGCCGCCCCTGGCACGGCCCAGGGACAACGTCCGCGGCGGCGCCCGTGACAGGTGCCGGCCTGCCGCACGGCGAGCCGGAGAGCGCTGTGCCGCTGCTCAGCCCGCGTGATGGCCTGCCTCCTGTGATCGAGACAGGGGAAGCCCTGGGCAGCGCCACCCGCGCGCTGGCCGCAGGCTCAGGCCCCGTGGCCGTGGATGCCGAGCGCGCTTCGGGGTACCGCTACTGGGGTCGTGCCTACCTCGTGCAGTTGCGCAGAGCGGGAGCCGGAACCGTGCTCATCGACCCGATCGCCTGCCCGGACCTCTCGGGGGTCAGCGCCGCACTCGCCGGCGCCGAAACAGTGCTGCACGCGGCTTCCCAGGATCTGCCGTGCCTGGCCGAGCTCGGCTACCGGCCACGGGCGCTGTTCGACACCGAGCTGGCGGGGCGCCTGCTCGGCTTCCCTCGCGTGGGGCTCGGCACGCTCGTCGAAACGGTCCTCGGCCTGCGTCTCGAGAAGCGGCATTCGGCTGCCGACTGGTCGAGGAGGCCGCTGCCCGAGGACTGGCTGCGGTACGCGGCACTCGACGTCGAGGTGCTCATCGAGCTGCGGGATGCCCTCGCCCGCATGCTCACCGCCCAGGGAAAGGCCGGCTGGGCGTGCCAGGAGTTCGCCGCGGTGCTGGCGGCCCCGCCGGCTGCCCCGCGTCCGGACCCGTGGCGCCGCACGTCAGGCATCCACCGGGTGCGGAGCCGCCGTGGCCTCGCCACGGTCCGTGAGCTGTGGGAGCAGCGCGACGCGATCGCCAGGCAGCTAGACCTGGCACCGGGCCGGGTACTTCCCGACGCGGCGATCGTGGAGGCCGCCAGGATGCTGACCACCGTGCCCGGCGGACGCGGAAGGCACGAGGGACCCGGGGGCTTCGCGCGGTTGCGGCCTGCAGATCTCGCCCGCATCCCGGGGTTCAACAGCCGCATCGCCAGGCAGCATGGCCCCGAATGGCTGCGGGCCGTGGAGCGGGCACGCGCGCTGCCGGACAGGGCACTGCCCCAGGCCGGAGGTGCGTCTGCGGGGAACGGGGGCCCCGGCGGCCTGCCGCCGGGGCACCGCTGGGCCGAGCGTGATCCCGACGCTGCCGCGCGGCTCGGCGCGGCGCGGAAGGCCGTGGCCGCTCTCGCGGAGGCCCATGGCATGCCCGCGGAGAACCTCATGCCCCCCGGTGCGGTGCGCAGGCTCGCCTGGGATCCGCCTGACCCGCCGCACGCCGGAGCCGTCGCCAGGGCGCTGGCCGGCTACGGAGCACGGCCCTGGCAGGTGGAACTGGCCGCGGGTGCCATCGCCACGGCACTGCTCGACCTCGCGGGAAAGAGCCCCCGGTGAAGTCTCCCGAGCTGCCCGGGTTCCTCCAGGCCATCGCGCCCTTCCTCAGCCACTACGGCCTGTCCGCCGTCGGTGTCCTGGTGTTCCTCGAGGACTTCGGGGTCCCCGTGCCCGGCGAGACCATCCTCATTGCCGCCGCGATCTACGCGGGCGCGGGAAAGCTGAACATCGTCGCTGTCGGCGTTGTCGGCTTCATCGCGGCGGTCATCGGGGACAACGTCGGCTACTTCATCGGCCTGCAGGGCGGCCGGAGGCTGGCCCTGCGCTACGGCAGGTACGTCTTCCTCACCAGCGAGCGGCTTGACAGGGCGGAGGGGTTCGTCGACAGGCACGGCGGCAAGGTCATCACGATCGCGCGGTTCGTCGAGGGACTGCGCCAGGCCAACGGGCTCGTCGCCGGGATCGTCAGGATGCGCTGGCCCCGCTTCCTCGCCTGGAACGCTCTCGGCGCCGCGCTCTGGGTCAGCGTATGGGTCACCATCGGCTACTTCGCGGGCAGCCACATCGCCGCCATCTACACCCGGTTCGAGCGGTACGTGCTGTACGTGGTCGTTGCCGCCATCGTGATCATCATCGCGCTGATCCTCCGGCACCTACGCGGTCGCTGGCTACCCCGGCTGCGCCGCCATCTCGGCGGGAACGGCCATGGCGGCGGCAAGGCCGGCGAGGATGGCAGCGGCGGCAAGGCCGGCGAGACCGGTGAAGCCGGCAAGGTGCCTGTCAGCACAATGCATATCAGCAAGGTGCATGAGACGGTAAAGGCCAGCGAGCCTGGCGATCCTCAGCAGGAAGACAAACCCCACCAGGCTGGTGATACTGGGGTGGCCGGCAGCGCCGGGGCTGAAAGCGCCGGAATGGCGGATCGAACCGGTGAGCCGGCAGCCCGGGAAGACCAGGGCGGTCACGGCGGTGAGGCGGCCCAGGGGCAGGGTGGCCGGGGTGCCCCCCGCGGGCCGGGCGGCACGCGGCGCCCGTAACGGCCCAGGCGGATCACTGCCGGAGCCCCGCCCAGGAGGGCCGGACCGGATCACTTCTGGCCAGAACCTGTGTGACCAGACTGTGCACGACGGTTACGCCTGGTCGATCACCGCGCTGAGGAACTCCCTGGTGCGCTCATGCGACGGGTCGCTGAGCAGCGTGGCAGGGGGGCCTTCCTCGATGACCTTGCCCTCGTCGAACATGAGCACCCGGTCGGAGACGTCCCTGGCGAAGCGCATCTCGTGCGTCACGCAGAGCATCGTGATATCGGTGTTCGCCGCGATGTCGCGGAGCACG
>Ga0070737_10002085_pt1 | contig 25263 bp, 17 predicted proteins | sample Coa_R1_10_FD_66438 | JGI IMG/M metagenome (GOLD analysis project Ga0070737, IMG submission 66438) | Surface soil microbial communities from Centralia Pennsylvania, which are recovering from an underground coalmine fire - Coalmine... | ecosystem: Environmental > Terrestrial > Soil > Unclassified... | reverse complement strand
GTGTTCGTCAACTCCCGCCGGCTGGCCGAGCGGCTCTCGGCCCGGCTCAACGAGCTGGCCGCCCAGCGGGCAGCGGGGGAGGACGACGGCGCCGCTGACGTGGATAGCCCGACCGACTTTGGCGGGCTGGCCAGCGACGGCCCCCACGGCGTGGCCGCCGGTCCGAGGGCCGACCTGGTGCGGGCCCATCACGGGTCGATCGCCAGGGAGCAGCGGTTGGAGATCGAGGACGCCCTCAAGGCGGGCCGGCTGCCGGCGCTGGTGGCCACCTCGAGCCTGGAGCTCGGGATCGACATGGGCGCCATCGACCTGGTGATCCAGATCGAGGCGCCGTCGTCGGTGGCGTCGGGGCTGCAGCGGATCGGGCGGGCCGGGCACCGGGTGGGGGAGCCGTCCCGCGGCCGCATCTTCCCCAAGTTCCGCCACGACCTGCTGGTTTCGGCGGTGGTGGCCGAGCGCATGCACGCCGGGGCGGTGGAGGAGATCCGTGTGCCCCGGATCCCGCTCGACGTGCTCGCCCAGCAGATCGTCGCCGCCGTCGCCGCGGCCAGCGAGCCGGTCCCGGTCGAGGAGGTGGCCCGGATGGCGCGGGGCGCCTACCCGTACGCCGAGCTGAGCGACGAGTTGCTCAACGGGGTCCTCGACATGCTGTCGGGCCGGTACCCCTCCGACGAGTTCGCCGACCTCCGGCCCCGCCTGGTGTGGGAACGGGTCAAGGGCACGCTGGCGGCCCGGCCGGGCGCCAAGATGCTGGCCGTCACCAGCGGCGGGACGATCCCCGACCGGGGCCTGTTCGGCGTCTTCACCCCCGAAGGCGGGCGGGTCGGGGAGCTGGACGAGGAGATGGTCTACGAGAGCCGGGTGGGCGAGACCTTCCTGCTCGGCGCCACCACCTGGCGGATCGAGGACATCACCCGCGACCGGGTCGTCGTCACGCCGGCGCCGGGCGTGCCGGGCAAGATGCCCTTTTGGCACGGCGACGCCCTGGGCCGGCCCTACGAGTTGGGCGCCGCCGTGGGGGCGTTCACCCGGACGCTGGCGTCCCGGACCGACGAGGACCTCACGTCGTCCTGCGACCTCGATCCGCTCGCCGTCCGCAACCTGCGGGCCTACGTGGCCGAGGAGCTGGAGGCGACGGGCGGGTTCCTGCCCACCGACCGCCAGGTGGTGGTGGAGCGCTTCCGGGACGAGCTGGGCGACTGGCGGCTGGCCATCCTGTCGCCCTTCGGCGCCCGGGTGCACGCCCCGTGGGCGCTGGCCATCGAGACCAAGGCCAGCCACGCCGCCGGCGTCGAGGTGCAGGCGGTGTGGAGCGACGACGGCATCATCGTCCGGTTGCCGGAGGCGGATGAACCGCCCGACGCTTCCCTCGCCGTCCTCGACCCCGACGAGGTGGAGGAGCTGGTCGTCAGCGCCACCGGCGGCTCGGCCCTGTTCGCCAGCCGCTTCCGGGACAACGCAGCCCGGGCCCTGCTCCTGCCGCGGCGGCGGCCGGGCGCCCGCACCCCGCTGTGGCAGCTCCGTCAGCGGGCCGCCGACCTGCTCAACGTGGCCTCCCGGTACGGCGAGTTCCCGATCCTGCTCGAGACCTACCGCGAGTGCCTCCGTGACGCCTTCGACCTCCCCGCCCTGCAGGGTGTGATGCGCGACATCGCCGCCCGGCGGGTGCGGGTGGCCTCGGTGGAGGTCCCGGCCGCCTCGCCCTTCGCCAGCGGGCTGGCCTCGGCCTACGTGGCCGCCTTTATGTACGACGGCGACGCCCCGCTCGCCGAGCGGCGGGCCCAGGCCCTCACCCTCGATCGGCGCATGCTGGCCGAGCTGCTCGGCACCGACGAGCTGCGCGACCTCATCGACGCCGGCGTGGTGGACGAGGTGGAGGCGCAGCTGCAGGCCATCGACGAGTCCCGCCGGGCCACCACCGTCGAGAGCGTGGCTGACCTGCTCGGCCGCCTCGGCGACCTGAGCCTCGAGGAGCTGGCGGCCAGGAGCGCCCCCGGCGTGGCGCCGGCGGCGGTGGAGGAGCTGGTGGCCGCCCGCCGGGCCATCCCCGTCCGGGTCGCCGGCGACGAGCGCTACGTGCTGATCGAGGATGCCGCCCGCTACCGCGACGCCCTCGGCGTCTCGCTGCCGCCCGGGCTGCCCGAGAGCCTGCTCGGCGCCGTTCCCGACGCCCTGCTGCAGCTGATCCGGCGGTGGGCCCGCACACACGGCCCGTTTACCCCCGCCGCACCAGCCGGTCGGTTCGGGGTGGCCGGCGGCGAGGTGCTGGCCGTGCTGGCCCGGCTCGAGGCCGACGGCCGCATCGAGCGGGGGGCCATGCTGCCCGGTGGCCGGGGCGAGGAATGGTGCGACGCCGACGTCCTCCGCCTCATCCGGCAGCGGTCCCTGGCCATGCTCCGCAAGGAGGTGGAGCCGGTCGAGGCGGACACGCTGGCTTCCTTCCTGCCCGCCTGGCAGGGCGTCGCCCCCGCCCACGCCGACCCCCCGGCGTCCGGACTCGACCGGCTCTACGAGGCCATCGGCCAGATCCAGGGTGTCCCGATCCCGGCCAGCGTCCTCGAGCGGGACGTGCTGGCCGCCCGGGTCAAGGACTACTCGCCCCGCCTGCTCGACGAGCTGATGGCGGCGGGGGAGGTGCTCTGGGTCGGTGCCGGCGCCATCGGCCACGCCGATGGCCGGGTGGTGCTGGCCCAGCGGGACCAGGCCGGCCTGTTGCTCCCGCGGCTCGGCTACGGGCCTTCGGTCCTCGCCGGAACGGCCGGCGGCGCCCCGGCCGGGGATAGCGGCGGCGAGTCGGACGGGCTGGCCGCCCCCCTCCACGACCACATCCGCTCGGTGCTGGCCCAGCGGGGAGCTTGCTTCTTCCGGGAGCTGAGCTCCGCGGGCGTCGGGGACGCCGAGCTGATCGACGCCCTCTGGGATCTCGTGTGGGCCGGCGAGGTCACCGGCGACGCCTTCGGCGCGGTGCGGGCCACGGTCGGCCCGTCCCGGGTCGGCCGGACGGCGCGGGTCAGCCGGGCGCCCCACCTGCGGAGCCGCCCCCGCCTCGGTTCGCTCAGTGCCCTCGGTCCGCCGCGGGGCCAGGGTCGCTGGTCGCTGGTGAGCCGCGAGCTCGACTTGGCCGGTGGCACCGCGACCGAGGCGGGCGTGGCGGTCAGCGGCCTCTTGCTCGAACGGCACGGCGTCCTGACCCGGGACGCGGTGCGGGGCGAGGGCGTGCCGGGCGGCTTCGCTTCCGTCTACCCGGTGCTGCGCACGATGGAGGAGTCGGGCCGGGTCCGGCGGGGCTATTTCGTGGCCGGGCTGGGCGCGGCCCAGTTCGCCCTGCCCGGCGCGGTCGACCGGCTCCGTTCCCTGCGCAGCTCGGTCGGAGCTGGGGCGTTGGTCCCGGCTCCCGGCCCGCAGTTCGGGGCGACGGTCGCCGACGCCGCCGCCCGGCATCCGGGCCGGCCGGCGCCCACGGTCCACGTCCTCGCCGCCACCGACCCGGCCAACCCGTGGGGCGTCAGCCTGCCGTGGCCGGTCAAGGGCCCGTCCCGGACCGCCGGCGCCTACGTGGTGGTCGTCGACGGCCGCCCCTGCCTCTACCTGGAGCGGGGTGGCCGCAGCTTGGTGGCGCTCCGGGAGCCGGACGGCTCGTGGGAGGAGGCGGCCATCGGTGGGTTGGGCTGGCTCCTGCGCACCGGGCAGGCGGCCCGGCTGGCCCTCCAGCGCTACCCCGAGGAGCTCGGGCCCCGGTTGCGGGAGGCCGGGTGGGTCCCCACCCCCAAGGGTCTGGTCCGGCATGCCTGACCTCGCCGATGCCCGCACTCGGCATGCCTGACCTCGCCGATGCCCGCACTCGGCATGCCTGAAGCCGCCGATGCCCCCACTCGCCAGGTCTGACCCCGCCGATGCCTGAGGGCGACACCATCGCCCGGGCGGCGGTGTCGCTCCGCCGCTGGCTGGGCGGCCGCGAGGTCACGGCGGCGCGGGGCGGGCCCCTCGGCCCCGACCTGTCGGTCCTGGTCGGGGCGACGCTCGACGAGGTCGAGGCCAGGGCCAAGCACCTGCTCATGCACTTCTCCACCGGCCTGGTCCTGCACACCCACATGCGCATGACCGGCTCCTGGTACGTCCACCCGACCGGGCAGCGCTGGCGCAAACCGGCCTACCAGGCCGTCGCCGTGATCGAGAGCGGCGAACGCCTGGCGGTGTGCTTCAACGCTCCCGTCGTGGAGCTGGTCGCGGCCCGGGACCTCGCCCTCCACGGCGCCCTGCGCCGGCTCGGGCCCGACGTCCTCCACGACCGGCTCCCCACCGCCGACCAGTTGGCGGGGCGGGCCGCGGCGCGCGCCGAGCAGGCGCCGACGGTCGGTGAGCTCCTGCTCGACCAGCAGGTCGTCTCCGGGATCGGCAACATCTACCGCTGCGAGACCCTCTTCCTCTGCGGGGTCCATCCGTGGACGCCGACCGCCACCCTCGACCGCGCCCTCCTCGAGCGGCTGGTGGCGACGGCGGCTCGGGTCATGGCCGCCAACGCAGCGACGTCGGCCTACGACCGGGCGTTCGACGCCGGGCCCTCTCGGCCGTGGGTGTACGGGCGGGCCGGCCGGCCGTGCCGTCGCTGCCGGACCCGCATCACGTCCGGGCGGCTGGGCGCCGACGCCCGGGTCGTCTACTGGTGTCCGCGCTGTCAGCCGGCCCCGGCCGGCGCCGGCCACTAGAGCGCTAGAGCGCCAGAGCGCGAAGAGGCCGGTGCCCGCGACGCCGTCGAGCGCGCCGGCCTCTTTTCCCGGAGGTTCACACCGACACGACCTGCACGAGCGGGCGGTAGAGGTTGAACCCGTCGACCCGCACGGTCACCGGGTGGCGACCCGAATCGGCGCCCCGGCCGGTGAGCGTGATCTCCTGTCCCCCGAACAGGGTCACGTCGGCGTCGTCCCACCGGACGGGGGCGATCGGCGCCCTGCCGGCGTGGAGGGACGGGTGGAGCAGCACGGCCGGCGTCCCGGACGGATCGGCGTTGACCAGGTGCACGTGCACGGTCAGCTCGCCGCCCGCCCGGCGGGCCTCGACGTCCAGGCCGACCCGGGCCCGGCGCAGCTCGTCGAGGGCCCGCAGGTCGGCGTAGCGGGACACTCCCATCGAGTGCCAGGCGGCCGTCGAGCGGTCGAGGACGTCGCCGGCCGTCGAGAGCCAGTACACGTTGCGGCTGGCCGGGCGGCCGCCGTCGAGGAGCTCCAGCTCGAGCCACCAGGCCCCCTCGGCCCCTTCGGGCGGCTCGACGGTGCCGATGTCGACGACGGCGTCGGCGTCCACGCCGGCGAGCTGGTGCTGCTCCACCCCGCCGGCGGCGCCGTCGGCCAAATACCGGCGGACCGACAGCTCGAGCGCCCCGGTCGGGGCCCCGGTGCGGTTGAGGACCTGCACGGACCGGCGGTCGTAGGCGTAAAGGGCGTGGAGGGGCTCGAGCGCTTTGCGGGTGGCGGCGGCGGACCCGGGCGTGTCCAGCTCGTAATCAAACAGCTGCCAGTTGAGGCTGGGCCACGGCGCATTGAGCATCCAGTAGATGACGCCCGTCGCCGGGCGATCGGCCCCGGCCCGGGACGCAAAGGCCTCGAATTGGGCCCGTACCGCTTCGTAGACGGCCAGCTGGGCTTTGTCGACGAAATCAGTGAGCGACTTGGGGCGCCCATAGCGCTCGGCCAGGGCCGTCGAAAACCGGCGGAGATCGCCGAATTCCTGCGTGCCTGAGTGGTATTGGGCTCGACTGGGGTTTTGCCACAGGTCTTCCAATTCGGCCGGGGAGAGCATGGTCCGCAGGCTCGGGAGGCGGGGCACGGTGTGGCCGGCGCTCGTCTCGCTGTTGAAGCCGATCGCCCCGCCGAGCTCCGGATCATCTTCGTACCAATAGGAGGGAGCGACCCAGTCGTACGGCCCGGTCATTTTCATGCCGGACGGTCCGCTCACCGGCGAGCCTTGGTCGGTGGCGGAAGCGACGACCGGCACATTCCAGCCGGCCGCCTGCAGGGCCCGGGCGTAGCGGGACGCCACCTCGTCGGGTGGGGCAAAATCGCTGCCGATCAGGAATCCGACGACGCTGGGATGGTTTCGCAGCAGGACGGCCTCCGAGGCCATCGACCGCTCGGCCACCTCCAGATCGGTCTCGTCCCAGACCTCACCGCCGGTCCCGGCGGCCGATTCCCATTTGTTGCAGCACTCCCAGCCGGGCAGCACCATGATCCCGAGCTCGTCGCAGAGGTCGTAAAACTCGGGGTTCTCGAGTTTTCCCTCCGGGCGGATGGCATTGAGCCCGAGGTGGCGGGTAAGGGCCAGCTGGTCGGCGAGGCGGCGGTGATCGTGGCGGAGGAACAGGTCCGGTGACCAGCCCCCACCGAGGATCTGGACCGGATGGCCGTTGATCAACCACTGGCGGCCGTCACCCGGGCGGAGCTCGCTGGCGACGGTACGGACGCCGAAGCGGGTGGTCTCCCGGTCGCTCAGGGCCTCCGCCACGGTGGCGGTGAAACTCACGCGGTACAGCGGTTGTGCGCCCTCGCCGGTGGGCCACCACAGCCGGGCGTCCGAGAGACGCAGGTCCTCGTCCTCCGGTCCGCCGAAGGCCACCACCGTGGTCTCACCGGGGGCCAGGACCACGGTGCGAGCCGCCTGGAGGCGGTCACCGTCCGGGCCCTCGATGTGGGCGACGACCCGGACCTCCTCGCCGGCGGTGCCGACGTTGCTGGCCTCCACGGCCACGGTCAGCTCGGCCGGCGCGGTGGCGGCGTGCCGGGCGGGCGGGGCGAGCAGGCGGCTCTCGACGTGGGGGGCGCCGAGCCGCACCGGCCCGGTGGAGCCGACGACGACGTCCCGCCAGGGGCCCATGTTGTCGTCGGGCGGCGGCGGGGCCCAGTCCACCCACCCGATGGAGAGGTCCTGCATCGGGTTGCCGGGATGGACGCACAGGGCCAGGGCGTTGAGCCCGGGACCCACGGCGTCGGTCACGTCGATGGTCGTCACCGGATAAGCGCCGGAGAAAGTGGCCGTATCGGCGACAAGCCGGCCGTTGACCCACAGGTCGGCGCGCGGGATGACCCCGTCCACCCGCAGATGGGTGCGGCCGGGCCCGGACACGGTGAAGAGGGAACGAAACCACCAGGGCACGGCGAACTCGGCCGGGTCTACCGTGTCCCGCATGTTGGTGGAGAAAAAGACGTCCGGGTGCTCGCCGGCTGCGAGCAGGGCGGCCATCACGGTCGATCGGGCCGGGGCGGTCCGCCATCCCTGGGCGTCGTACGGGACCGACGAAAGGCTCGAGCCGTCGTCCCCCACCTCCCTGGAGCTGGCGACCTGCCAGCCAAGGATCGGGGCCCGGTCCCCGGGTTGTCCGACAGCGGTAACGGCGAGGCTCATGGACAGGATCCCTCTCGTTCGATGGTCGGCCGCATTATGTTAGGCTCCTTAGCAGAAGTCGGGTGAACTGAGAGGTGGCTCGATCGTTGGCCAATCCCAGCGCCGAGCGATCGGCGACGACCGGCCGGGCCGAGGGCCCCGCCGCCGGCGCGTACGCCATCGCCAGCTCGACCGGCGTCGTGAGGGCCATCAACGAGCGCGCCATCTACGAGCTGGTGCGGGTGCTGGGCCAGGCTTCGGCCACCCAGATCGGGGAGGAGACCGGGCTGTCGCGCCCGACGGTGGCGCTGGCCCTGGCCAACCTCGAGGCGACAGGGCTGCTCCGGCAAAACGGCCGGCGCACCGGTGGGGTGGGGCGGGCGCCCCGGATGTTCGAGGCCAACCCGGAGGCCGGCCACGTGCTGGTCGTGGACGTCGGGCGGTCGTGGGTGCGTCTCGCCGTCGCCAACCTCGCCGGCGACATCCTGGTGCGGCGGGACGTGCGCTCGCAGGTCCGCAGCGCGGTCAGCCTGGTGGAGCAGATCGTGTCCGCGTCCCATGCGGTGGCGGAGGAGGCCGGCGTCCCCTGGGAGGCGCTGACCCACAAAGTGGTTGGCGTCCCGGGCGTGTTCGAGCCCGAGACCGGCAACATCCGGCTGGTCCCCAACCTGCCCGGATGGCAGCGGCGCGGCGTGGGCCGCCTGCTCATCGACCGCCTCGACGGCAACGTCACCCTCTACAACGACGTCAACCTGGCCGCCCTCGGCGAGCAGGCCTACGGGGCCGGCCGGCGGGCCCGCGACTTCGTCTACCTCTCCCTCGGCACCGGGATCGGGATGGGCCTGGTGGTGGGGGGCAAACTGCGGGTCGGCGCTCACGGCGCGGCGGGCGAGGTCGGGTTCCTCCCCTTGTTCGCCTCCGGCTCGGGGGCGTCCGTGTCCGACGACGTCCCCAGGCGGGCGGCCGAGCGGCGCCGTCACGGCGAGCTCGAGAGCGCCCTCGGCGCCAGCGCCCTCATCGAGCTGGTCGACCGACGGGGGATCGGGCTCGGCTCGGTCAGCGAGGTGTTCGACGCCGCCCGGGCCGGGAGCGCCTCGGCTCTCGAGGTGGTGGACGAGGCGGCGTCGCTGCTGGCCCGGGCCGTCGGGGCGGTCATCGCCACCGTCGACCCCGAGTTGGTGATCCTCGGTGGGGGGATCGGGCACAACGGCGATCTCCTGGTGCCTCGGGTCAGGGAGCACCTGGTGCAGCTGGTGCCGCTCGCCGTCCCCGAGATCGTGTCGTCCGAGCTCGGCACGGACGTGTCGATCCTCGGCGGGATCTCCACCGCCCTCGACGTGGCCCGCCGGCTGTTGGTCGAGCGGGCCGGCCTGGCCGGGGCCAGCTCGTAGCCGACGCCGGTCAGGAAGGCGCCGGCCGGTCACGTGAGGTGGGGCGCGGGGCGGGCGGCGACCGCCTCGACGGCGAGCAGCACGGCGCCGGCCAGGCCGCTGTCGGCGTTGAAGTGAGCCAGCTCGAGGCGGGGCGGGTAGGGCACGGTGCGTTGGAGCTCGGCCTGCAGGACGGGGAAGATCACCCCCGCACTGCCCGTCATCCCGCCCCCCACCACCACGACGTCGGGGTCGAGGGCGACGGCCAGATTGGCCACATGGCGAGCCAGCAGGGCGAGCGCGTCGTCGACCAGCTGACCCGCCGGACCGGGCTGGCCGGCCAGGGCCACCGCCTCGGCGGTGGTCACCGGACGGGCGAGGAGGTCCGAGACCCGTTCGGCCAGTGCCCTTCCGCCGGTGATCTCCTCGAGCGGGGCTCCGCCCGAGCCAAAGGGGCGGTCGGTGCTGCGCCCGGTGAGCTGGTAGCCGATCTCGCCGGCGGCCCCGTGGGCGCCGCGGAGCACCTCGCCGTGAGCCACCAGGGCGAAGGCCACGCCGGTCCCCAGGTTGAAGAAGATGCCGGTGTCGGCTCCGGCCAGATGTCCCCACCGGGCCTCGGCCCTGGCCGCCGCCTTGACGTCGTTGTCGACGACGGAGACGGACGCGCCAAAGGCGGCCTGGATCTCCCGGGCCAGGGCGAGGGACTCCCACCCGTCGTTGTTGGGAGCGAGCAGGACCCGGTCCTCGAGGACGACGCCCGGCGAGACGGCCGCGGCCGCCGCCACCGCCGAGAGGTCGGCGCCGATCTCGCCCAGCAGCCGGCGCCCGGCGCCGGCCACCCGGCCCATGACCGCAGTGATGCCCGCTCCCGCATCCGTCGGCATCGTCGTCCGGCCCAGGCGGTTGCCCTGGCGGTCGGTGACCGCGATCGCGGTTTTCGTACCGCCCAGGTCGACGGCGACGAGCAGCTCCCTCGCCGAGCGATCCGGGAGGGAAGGGGCGTCGAAGGTCACGTCCGCCGGTTTAGCTGACCACGTCGCGGAACGAGACGAGGCGGATACCGGCCTCCTCGACGGCCTGCCGGACGTCGGGGTCGGTGACGACGGCGAGGTCCGCCATCCTCCAGTGCTCGGCCCAGGGCCACGGCTCCGAGCCCGGCGCGGTGAGACTGGCCAGCTCCGGTCCGGGGACGCCCGGGTGACACACCACCATGTGCAGGCCCGGGCCGAGGCTGGCCAGGAGGTCGAGCAGCCACTGTTTCTTTTCGCCCGCTTCGCGAGGGGTCAGCTCGTGGAAGCTGTCCAGGTGGTAGGTCTCACCCCAGAGGAAGGGAACGCCGGTGCGGGCTTCCACCTCGGCGTAGGCCTTGGGCAGGGCCGAGCCCATGTGGTGGTCGAGATACTCGGGGCGCAGGCCGACGGCCGTGAACCGTCCCACTTGGGCCACGAGCTCGGCCACCGCGTCGTCGTGGGCGACGGTAGCGGTGACCTCCTCCACGGTCCGGTGCAAGGACCCGTCCGGCCCGGTCAGCGTCGGCCCCCCGGTCAGCGGGCCCCACCGGTACCAGTCCCACTCGCAGGTGAGCGTCTGGTGAACCCCGACAGGCAGGCTCTCCTGGACGGCCAGCCGGGCCGCCTCGGTGAACCACGGGCAGGGGGCCATGGTCGAGGTCACGGTGACGATGCCATGCCGGAAGGCATGCACGATGGCCTCGTCGACGGCGTGGCACATCCCGAAGTCGTCGGCCCGGACGATGAGGCGGGTCTCGGTGCTCATGTGGGCAGCTGCCGGGCGTGCGCGTACACCACGTCGTCGTTCATGTCGGTGCCTCCTGGGCCTGGGTCGGGTGAGCTCGGCCCTCCCGCGGCTGAAAAGCGGGCCGGGTCGAAGGCGGCCAGCCCGATAGGCGGCGGGTCGCCGACCACCAGGTCGCGGATGATGCGCCCGGTGAAGGGTCCCCAGGACAGGCCGTCGGCGCCGTGACCGGTGGCGAGGAGGACGTGCGGGCGGTCGGGCAGAGGCCCGATGAGGGGCAGCCCGTCGCGGCTGGCGGGACGGAACCCGACCCGGCACTCGGCTACGACGAACCGGTCGGCCCGCCCGCCGGTGGCCCGGTCGAGCGCGTCCATGCACCAGCGGAGCCCGGAGACGGTCGGGCGGGTGTCGCCGATGGCCCCAGCGGACACGGTTGCCCCCACCCCGAGGCGGCCCCGCGGCCAGGGGATCAGGTACGGGCCCTGGCCTTCGATCTCCACCAGCGGCCAGTCGGAGGTGTCGAGCGACGGATCCACGGCGTGGAGGATCTCGCCGCGCAGGGGCCGGACGACGTCGAGCCCGGGCAGCAGCTCGTTGGTCCAAGCTCCGGCGCAGACCACTACGTAGCCGCAGGGAAGGGCGGTGCTGTCGACCTGGACGACGCAACCGTCGGTGCCGCCGTCGATGCGCTCGACCGCCCCGTGGAGCACCTCGACGCCCCGCCGGCGGGCCGCCTCGAGGAGGGCGGTGCGAAACCGGTCCCCGTCGACCCGGCCACCGCTGCCGAGCAGCAGGGCCGCGGACAGCTCGGGGGTGAGCGCCGGGCAGCGCAGCCGGGCCGCGGCCGGGTCCAGCGGCTCGTACCCGGTGAGCCTCCCCCAGGCGGTGCCGGCCGCCACGTGCTGTGCCCAGGCCTCGGTGGCGGCGACGGTCTCCTGGCCGCGGTCGCCGACGCTCACCGAGAGCATGCCGGTCAAGGCGAATCCCGGATCGCCGCCGATCTCGTCGGCCAGCTGGGCGGCGAGGCCGGGATAGGCGTCGGCGCCGGCGAAGGCCAGGTCCACCAGCTCGTCGTGGCCGACCGTCGCGGTGACCGGGCACACGATCCCGGCCCCGGCGCGAGTGGCGTGGCCCGCGTCGGCCCGGTCGACGAGGGTGGTGGAGACCCCGGCGCCGGCCAGGTGATAGGCGGTGGCCGCCCCGACGATGCCCCCGCCGACGACGACGACGTCCGTGCCCGGCACCCTGTTACTTGCCCCTGAAGTGCAGGTGCAGGACGACGACCTCGTTGTTGGGGGCAAACGGCGCTCCCGGGTCGTACGGGTCGGACGGTGACGGCCAGCCGACCAGCACCTTGCTGCTGTACTGCGTCCAGTCGGGGCCGCCGTACAGCACGAAGACCGGGACCTGGTTGACGAGGATCCCCTCCATCCCGTCGATGGCCCGGTTGCGCTGGGCGCTGGTCGTGGCGTCGAGGTACTGGTGGAAGAGGTTCTCGGCCTGCGGGCTCCTGAACCGGCCGTAGTCGGCCGAGGCGTTCGTGCCGTGGATCAGGCTGTCGTCGAGCCAGCCGTCGTAGATGATCTCGGGGTCGATGCCCTCCGAGTTGCTGTAGTCGATCGACAGCTGGAAGTCGCCGTCGGCCAGATCGGAGATCCAGGCGTTGTTGGAGACACCGTTGACGGTGGTGTGGATCCCGATGTCGCTCAGCTCCTGGGCGAGCACCTGGGCGCCGGTCATGTAATCGGTGTAGCCGGAGTTCTCCGTGATCGTCAGGTCAAGGGGCTTGCCGTTTTTTTCCATGACCCCCTTGGGCCCGGGCTTCCAGCCGTCCGACTCGAGGAGCGCCTTGGCCGCCTTGGGGTCGTACTTGAGCGTCGAGTGCTTGTACTGCGGGGCGATGAACTCGCTCTCGTTGGGGAGGATGCCGGTGGCATTGGTCTGGGCGGTCGCCTGCCCGCTCTCGGCCTGATGGGCCACAAAGGGCCGGTTGATCGCTTCGCTGATCGCCTTGCGGACGGTCAGGTCGTTGAGCGGGTACTTGGACACGTTGGGGACCAAGGCGACCTGGCTGGTTGCCGGGGACCAGTTGTGATTATACGGGGACTTGGACAGGTAGACCTTTTTGATGTCCGGAATAAATTGCCCGGCCCATTGCGATGTACCGTCCTCCACCGCGACGTTGGCCGCGTCGTTGCCGTTGTAGGACGGGAACCTCAGCTGGTCGATGACCGGCTTGCCCTTCTGCCAGTAGTTGCTGTTTTTGGTGAGGGTGAATCCCTGGCTGTCGAAGCTGGTCAGCCGGTAGGGTCCGGTGCCGACGGGGTCGGTGTCGGTGTAGGTGGTCGGGTTGACGTGGGCCCACGATTTCTGCGGGACGATGTACACCAGGCTCGACAAGGCGTAGAACTGCGAGTACGCCGGCTTGGCGAAGTGGAAGACAACCTGGCTCGGGCTGGTCGCGGCCACACTGTTAAACTGCAGTCCGTTGCCGTTGGCGGCCGGGTACCGCTTCATCAGGTTGAAGGTGAAGGCCACGTCCTTGGACGTGAAGGGGGTGCCGTCCGACCACTTCACCCCCTGGCGGAGATTGATGGCGAGGGTCTTGTCGTTGTCGGCCCACTTCCACGACGTGGCCAGCCACGGGAGCGGCTTCTGGGGCTTGAACGGGTTGAACTGCACCAGTGGCTCGTAGATGAAGGAAGCGACGTTGTCGGTCACGGCCACGCTGGTGGGGAGGAACGGGTTGAAGTTGCGGGCCAGCGGCCCCGCCGTCGTGGCGATGGTGAGCACGTAGTGGGAACTGGCCTTGTTGCCGGCGCCCCCGGCCGCCGACTGGGAGTTGCCGCAACCGGCCAGCACCAGTGCCGCTCCGATGGCCGCCGCGGTCAAGCGACGAATGTTTTTTTGCATGCGCGCTCCTCCATCCCCGGCGGGGAGTACGTCATCCCCTCGGCGCGAGACGCCGCTATCCTCCTGCCACAGGGACGTTCTGTCAAGCAGATTTCCATAATCCGTCCCGAGTTGACCCGCCGGCCGACCGCCCCGCCGCGTACGCTGGCCGGGCGTGGCAGAGATCACCGAGGCGACCGAGGTCGACGACGAGCTGGTGTCGGCGATGGCCCGCCTCGTCCGGCAGCTGTCCCGATCGGCACCCGAGCCCACCGTCGCCGAAGTGGCGGAGATGGTCGGCTCTCCGGCCAGCCGGCTGCTCGTCGCCCGGCCGGACGGGGGCGGCCCGATCATCGGGACCCTCACCCTGGCTGTCTTCCGCATCCCGACCGGCGTCCGGGCGTGGATCGAGGACGTGGTGGTGGACGAGGCGGGCCGCAGCCAGGGCGTCGGGACGGCGCTAATCACGGCTGCCCTCCGGGTCGCGGCCGAGGTCGGTGCCCGTACCGTCGACCTCACGTCCCGGCCATCCCGGGAAGCGGCCAACCGGCTCTACCGGAGCCTCGGCTTCGTCCTCCGGGAGACCAACGTCTACCGGGTCGAGCTCCGGTCGTGACCCGCGGCCGCGGCTGACCGCCCGGCCGTTGTCCATCTGGGCGGGCACCCCAGGGGTTGCTAGCGTCAGCCGCCGAACCTTGGGTCGAGGAGGAGTCGGTGGTGCAAGCAGACGGCCGGCGAGAAGTCGCTGACCTCTACGTCGGGCTCGTGGGCGCCGGCGTGATGGCCCGAACCCACCACCAGGCGTGGCGGCAACTCGGGGTCCGGATCGGGGTGTACTCGATCGACGGGGGAGGGTGGCGGCTGGCCGAGGAGGACACCGGCGGCCGCACCGAGGAGCTGGGCTCGCTCGACGAGCTGCTCGCCCGGGCCGACGTCGTCGACGTCTGCACTCCGACCGACACCCACGCCGACATCGTCGTGGCCGCCGCCGACGCCAGCCGGCCCATCCTGTGCGAGAAGCCGCTGTCGCTCGACGTGGCCGAGACCCAGCGGATGCTGGACGCGGCCGCGGCCGCCGGCGTGCCCCTGTACCCGGGCCACGTCGTGCGGTACTTCCCCGAGTACGAGGTGCTGGTGCGGCAGGTCAAGGACGGGCGCATCGGGCCGCCCGCGGTGCTCCGCTTCACCCGGACGGGCAGCTACCCGACCCGCTCGGCCTGGTTTTCCGAGCCGGAGCGCTCGGGCGGGGTGCTCACCGACCAGATGGTGCACGACTTCGACATGGCCCGCCTGCTGGCCGGCGAGGTGGTCAAAGTCCACGCCAAGGAGCTGACCCGGGTCGTCCCACCGGCCGAGCCGGGCGCCGTGGCCGCCGCCACCGTTGTCCTCACCCACGCCGGCGGGGCGGTGACCCACGTCCGGGGCGTGTGGGGGCCGCCCGGGACCGCCTTCCGCACCGGCTACCGGGTCGCCGGGCCCGACGGGGTGCTCGAGCACGACTCCGCCGCCACCCAGGCCTTCACCCTCCAAACCGGCCCCTCCGACGAGGGCGTGATGCCCGACGTGGGCCTGGTGGAGAGCCCCTACCTGGGCGAGATCCGGGAGATGGCCGAGGCGTTTTGCGGCGGTCCTGCCCCCCGGGTGGACGGAGCCGACGGCCTGGCGGCCGTCGCCATCGCCGAGGCGGCTCGCCGCTCGTCGGCGACGGGCGAGGTCGTGGAGGTGACCCGATGAAGGTCGGCGTCCTCTCCTTCGCCCACACCCACGCCGCCGGGTACGTCCACGAGCTGTCGACCCTGCCCGGCATCGAGGTGCTGGCCACCGACCCTGACGGCGTCTCGTCCGACCCGGCCCAACCCCGCGGGCGGGCCCTGGCCGAGCAGCTCGGGGTGGCCTACGCCGACACCTACGAAGACGTCTTCGCCTGGGGTCCGGACGCCGTGATCGTCACGGCCGAAAACTCCCGCCACCGGCCGCTGGTCGAGCTGGCCGCCCGCCACGGCGTCGACGTGCTGTGCGAGAAGCCGCTGGCCACCTCGCAGGCCGACGGGGAGGCCATGGTCGCCGCCTGCCGGGAGGCCGGAGTCCGCCTCGGCGTGGCCTACCCGGTCCGCTTCCACCGGGCCTACGCCGCGGTCAAGGCGGCGGCCGCGTCGGGGGCCCTCGGGGAGATCCTCCTCGTCACCGGCGCCAACAACGGCCGGCTGCCGGCGGGCGCCCGGGCCTGGTTTGTCGACCCGGAGCTGGCCGGCGGCGGGGCCCTCATGGACCACACCGTCCACATCGCCGACCTCGTCGACGATCTCCTCGACGGGCAGCCGGCCGTCGAGGTCTATGCCCAGGCCAACAACCTCCTCTACGAGGGGACGGTCAGTGTCGAGACAGCCGGGCTCGTGACCGTCCGCTACGCCAACGGGGTGATCGTCACCATCGACTGCTCGTGGAGCCAGCCCCTCAGCCACCCCCGGTGGGGCGGGGTGGAGGTGCAGGTCATCGGGACGGGGGCGGTGGCGGAGATGGATGCCTTCGGCCAGCTCGTCGGCGGATGGGACCAGCGGGACAAGACCGCCTTCGCCCTGCCCTGGGGCAGCGACCTCGATCACGACCTCCTGTCCTCGTTCCTGCTCGGGACCAGCCCGACCGGGATGACGGTCGCCGACGGGGAGGCCGGCCTGCGGTCGCTCCGGGTGGCGCTGGGCGCCATGGAGTCGGCCCGCTCGGGACAGGCCGTCCGCCTGGACTAGCCGCCGGGCCGGGCCAGCCGGGTCCGGCCGCACTCGCGGTGCAAGGGAGCAGATGGCTCGGGTTCGTGATGGGTGGCAACCCATGTGAGGCACGGGCCCAGGGCGGTGCCGGCTGCGCTCAGCCGGGGCCGAGCGCCCTCCCGGGCCAGTACCGTGCGCCCGCCCCCCGCCTCGGTCAGACTCCGGAGGATGGCCGACGACACCGTTGCTGTTGCCGCCGTCGGGTCCGAGCCGCGGCGTCAGGGACCCGACGATTTCCTCGTGAGGCTACGGGCCCTGTTGCCGTCCCTGCCCCCGGCTGAGCAGCGGGTGGCCGAGGTCATCCTCGACGACCCGACCACCGCGGCCGGGATGACCATCACGGATCTCGCCCGGCAGGCCCGGACGTCGGAGACGACCGTCATCCGTTTCTGCCGCAGCGCCGGGGTGAGCAGCTATCCCGCGCTGCGCCTGGTCGTCGCCCAGTGGGTCGGCCGGGCCGGGGCGGCGGCCCAGCCCCGGCTGTCGCCCGACATCGGCGCCGATGACGACCTGGCCGCGGTCGTGGCCAAGATCGGCCAGTCCGATGCGAGAGCCGTCCAAGAGACCGCTGACGGGCTCGACCTCGACGCGCTGGCGGCGGCGGTCGACGCCGTCGCCGACGCCCGCCGGATCGACGTCTACGGCGCCGGCGCCAGCGGTTTCGTCGCCCAGGACCTGCAGCAGAAGCTGCACCGCATCGGCCTGAGCGCCTGGGCTTGGGCCGATCCCCACATGGCCATCACGTCGGCGGCCAATCTCGGCCCGGAGGACGTCGTCGTCGGCCTCACCCACACCGGCACCACCATCGACGTCATCGACGTGCTCGCCCGGGCCCGGGCCAGCGGCGCCCGCACCGTGGTGGTGACCAACTATCCGCACGCCCCGGTCACCGACCATGCGGACGTCGTGCTCACCACCGCGACCAACGAGACGACCTTCCGCTCCGGCGCCATGGCCAGTCGCATTGCCGCCCTGACCGTCGTCGACTGCCTGTTCGTGGCGGTGGCGCAACGGCACCTCGACGCCACCATGGACGCCGTCCGCCGGACGAGGGACGCCCTGGCGTCCCGCCGGCAGCCGGCTCGCCGCCGCCGGCGCTGAGCGGTGGCGGCGCCGAGCGCCGCTCTTGGCGGTATCGGTGCCGAGCGCCGGCGCTGAGGGAGCGGCACTGAGTGGGGGCGGCGCCGAGTGGGGCGGCGCCGAGCGGTGGTGACGCCGAGCGGTGCTGCCGAGCGGTAGCGGCGCCGTCCGGCAAGAGCACTCCCCGCACGTCTACGGAGAGGCGCCGTCCGTGCCGGCCGCCGCTCCCGTCAGCGCAACCAGGGCGGAGCGGACCCGGCCCTCGTGGGCGGTCAGGGCCCGCCGGGAGGTGGCCGGATCGGCACCCGACAGCATGCCGACGAGCGCCACCTTGACGTCGCCGCCGGCGGCGGCCAGCGCATCCCGGCACTGCGCGGGGGGTGCGCCGGTCGTCTGCTCGAGGATCCGCACCTGCCGGCCCCGCAGCTTCCGGTTGGTGGCCACGAGGTCGACCATGACGTTGCTGTAGCAGCGGCCCAGCCGGATCATGAGAGCGGTCGAGAAGGCGTTGAGCATGAGCTTCTCGGCCGTCCCGGCCTTCATCCGCGTCGAGCCGGTCAGGGCCTCCGGGCCGGTGGCCACCCCGAGGTGGAGGTCGACCTCGGCGCCGAGCGGCGCCGCGGGCACAGCGCTGATGAGCGCGGTGAAGGCCTTCCGCCGGCGCGCTTCGCGCAGGGCGCCGGCCACGTAGGGCGCCGAGCCACTGGCGCTGAGGCCGATGGCCACGTCCCCGGCGCCCACCGCCTGCCCGTCCCGCCTGCCGGCGGCCACGTCGTCCTCCGCGTTCTCGACCGCCCGGCGGATGGCCGGCTCCCCGCCGGCGAGGTGGGCGGTGGCGAACTCGGGTCCCACGCCGAAGGTGGGGGGCAGTTCGGCGGCGTCGAGCACGGCGATGCGGCCCGAGCTGCCGGCGCCGAAGTAGTGCAACCGCCCACCCCGCCGGCACCGCTCGGTCGCCTCGTCGACGAGACGGGCGAGAGCGGGCAGGACCTCGGCCACCGCCGGGGCCACATCGTGGTCTTCGCGGTTGATGGCCCGGAGGATGTCGAGGGACGACAGCGTGTCGATGTCGAGGGTACGAGGGTTGCGCTCCTCGGTTACCGGGATCTGGTTGCCGTCGGCCACTCCGCCTCCTCGCTCTGTCCGCCGCCGCCGGACGTTACCGACGGATCCCTCGGCCGGTTGGTGGTTTACGACCGCTCGGGGGCGAGAGCGGTATGCACGGCCTGGCGGAGCGGGTTGATGAGCCCGCGGCCGCGGCCGAAGTGCACGTCGTTGGTCAACAGGACCACCCACCGTCCTGTCGGGCGGTCAAGGGCCAAGCTGGTGCCGGTGAAGCCGCTGTGGAAGACAGCCGTGGCCGGCCAGGCCCCGCCCAGCTGATCGTACCGGTCGCCGCGGGCGGTCCACCCCAGGCCCCGGTGGCCGTCGAGCACCGCGGTGTGGTCGGTGGTGGCCAGATCGAGCCACGAGGGCGGCAGCCATGATCCGTCTCGCGCCGTCCAGGCGGCCAGGTAGGCGGCCAGGTCGGTGACGGTAGAGAAGAGACCGGCGTGGCCGGCGACCCCGCCCATGGCGTAGGCGTTTTCGTCGTGGACGACACCCGGCCGGCCGGACCCGAGGGAGCCGGGTTCGGTCGGTGCGGCGCCGGGTCGGGGCCCGTAGCCGGTCGCGGTCATGCCGAGGGGCTCCGTCACCACCTCCGCGAGCAGCCGGTCGAGGTCGCAGCCGGCGACGACGGTGGCGATCTCGCCGAGCAGCATGAACCCGAGGTCCGAGTAGCACACGCGGCTGCCCGGCACCGCTTCAAGTGGCTCCGTCGCCGCCGCGCTCAGCACCTGCGGGCCGACCAAGCCGTCCTGCCAGTAGTTGCGGTGGTCCGGCAACCCGGAGGTGTGGGTGAGCAGGTGCTCGACCGTGACGTGCCGACGGGCATCGGTCAGCTCACCCCCGCCCGACGGCATGCCCGAAGGCGTCGGCCGCGGCCGGCCGAACTCCGGCAGTACCTCGACCACACGGGTCCGTAAATCGAGGCGGCCCGTGGAGCAGAGCCAGCCGATGACCGGGAGGGTGGCCGTCACCTTCGTCAGCGACGCCAGATCGTAAGCGGTGTCGGGTTGGGCCGGTCCGGCGTCGCCGGCGGAGCCGACCGCGTCGACGAGATCGATCTCGTCCCGCCAACCGGCCGCTATCGCGGCACCCGGCGTCTGCCCCTCGTCAACCGCCCGGCGGAGCACCGCCCGCGCCGCGGCGGCGTCCGGAGTGACGGCGGTCATGTTGCTATGTTACCAACATGTTCGACCGGCCGGCATCCTCTGACATCGCGAGCCGACCGTGGAGGGTGGTGCCCCCACCCACTGCGGAGCCGAGGGGTATTCGGCCCGACGTCGGTTTTCGTTACACATTGTTGGCAGCAAAACCCATGGCCGTCGGAGGCCGGACTCCGACTACCACCACGGCCCCGCGCATGGTTGACTGGGGCTCGAGGTTGGTTGTAAGGTTTGTTTACGGTTTGTCGGGGGGCTTACCTGTGCCTGACTTGGGGACGTGCAAAGCAGATGCTCGGCGGGACCGGTCCGTGGTCAGTCATCGCTGGCCGTCGGAGCGACAACAGACAGGTAAGGGGGGTCGCCGACTGGCCTCCGCTGGGACACAACCGGGAAAGGTGGAATCATGTCCCTTGGTGTAACGCAACGTTGGCAATCACGCCGGGCTCGCCGGATGATGCAGGGCGGCGCGCTGGTGGCCACGGCGGTGCTGCTCGCCGCCTGCGGCAGCAGCTCGCCCGGGGCCAATCCGGCCGCTCCGAGCGGCGCGAGCAGTAGCGGGAGCGGCAGCTCGCCGTCGTCGGGGGGCTCGGGGTCCGGATCGGGCTCGGGATCCGGCTCCGGCGGCAACTCCATCCTGACCGTGGAAGGCAACAGCCCCGGCCCGGTGCCCCAGACGTTCAACCCCTTCGTCCCGACCAGCGGCGGCGTGTCTTTGGACGCCGATGAGATGATCTACGAGCCGCTCCTCGAGTTCAATGACCTCAAGGGCGGCAAGGTCCAGCCGTGGCTGGCCACCGGCTACAAGCTGACCAACGGCGGCAAGACCCTCACCTTCGACCTGCGCAAAGGCGTCAAGTGGAATGACGGCACGCCGTTCACCAGCACGGACGTGGTCTACACGTTTGACACCCTCAAGAAGTACCCGTCGCTCAACTCCAGTGGCGTGAAGTTTAACAGCGTCAAGGCAGACGGCAAGTACGCGGTATCGGTGAACCTGCCCAAGCCGTACTACCCCGCGATCTACAACCTGGGCAGCGTGCTGATCGTGCCGCAGCGCATCTGGCAGAGCCAGAACCCGCAGAAGTGGGGCGACTCCAAGCCGGTCGGCACCGGTCCCTACATGCTCAAGAGCTTCGACTCGCAGGACCTCACCCTCGTCAAGAACCCCCACTATTGGCAGCCGGGCAAGCCGGCGATCGACGAGCTGCAATTCCCCGAGTACGCGGCCGGTGACGCCGGCACCCTCGCCCTCGAGGAGGGCAAGATCCCGTGGGCGGGGGCCTACGTCTCCGATATCAAGAAGGTCTACATCGACAAGGACCCGACGCACCGGCACTACTGGTTCGCCCCGTCCGGCCTCGTCAGCCTGCTGCCCAACAACACGGTCTACCCGCTCAACTTGGTCAAGGTCCGCCAGGCCATCAGCATGGCCATCAACCGGGAGACGGTATCCAAGGTCGGTGAGAGCGGTTACGAGGCACCGGTCACATCGCAGACCGGCCTGGTGCTGCCCAACGACAAATCGGATGTCGCACCGCAGTACAAAAACCTCAGCATGAAGTACGACCCGGCCGCCGCCAAGAGCATGCTCAAGCAGGCCGGGCTCAAGACGGGGTCCAAGGGATTCTTCGTCGGCAAGGACGGCAAGCCGATCAATCTCACCATCGAGGACCCGTCCAGCTACACCGACTACATGACCGATGATGCGATCATCAAAAACGACCTCAACGCCATCGGCTTCCAGGCCACGGTCAAGGGTGTGTCGACCGACGCGTGGACCGCGGACCTGGCGTCCGGCCGGTTCGACCTGTCGACGTACTGGTCCAATACCGGACCCAGCCCCTATTACGTGTACCAGGGCTACTTCGACAAGACGCTCACCGCTCCGATCGGCAAGACCGCGGCGGGTAACTACGAGCGCTGGTCGGACAGCGCCACCCAGACCGACCTCAACGACTACACGGCCGGCCTGACGCCCGCCGCCCGGATGAAGGGCATCTGGGGCCTCGAGGGGATCATGGCCAAGGACGTGCCGGTGGTTCCGATGGTGTACTCGGCCGTCTGGTACGAGTGGGACGACACCCACGTGACGGGCTGGCCGACCGAGTCCAACGAGTACGCCTTCGGCGAGCCGGCGGGCAACGACGCGGTCGTCGTGGCCGTCAACCTCAAGCCCAAGGGCTAGGCGAGGCGGCCACCAGAGGCTGCGCAGTAAAGGTGGGCCAGGGGCCTGACAGCCCTGGCCCACCTGTTTGTTCCGATGAAGGCTGTTGTGCCAGGAGACCAGAGGACCGGAGGCCGGGGGTTGGAGTACCGTCACTATCGGGGAGGGGAAGAGGAGGCGCTGGTGGCCTGCTGGAACGACGCCCTTCCCCTGGATCAGGTAAGTCTCCAGCGGTTCTGCAAGACGACCCTCCTCGACATCAACTTCGAGCCCGAAGGCCTCATCGAAGCCTGGGAGGGTGAGTCGCTGCAGGGCTTCGTGCACGCCGTGGCCGAGCGGGGGGCGGGTCCCGGTGACGGGTGGATCCCGGCCCTGGCTGTCGCTCCATCGGCCCGCCGCCGGGGAGTCGCCACCGCCCTTCTGGAGCGGGCCCGTGCCTTCCTGGCCGCCCGAGGGTGCCGGAGGATGCTCGTCTCGCCGTACGCGCCCGGGTACTACTACCCGGGCGTACCCGTGGACCGCTACCCGGGGAGCACCGAGCTGTTCGAGGCGGCCGGTTTCGGGGTCGCCTACGAGGCAGTGGCCATGGACCTCGACCTCACCGCTTACGAGACGCCACCGGTGGTCCTCGAGGCGCAAGGCCGGCTGGAGGCACAGGGATGGCACTTCGGTCCCATCTCGCCGCCGTGGTACGTCCGGGCTGTCGAGCTGTGCGGCCGGTTCGCCGAGGACTGGGCGTCGGCCGCCCGGGCGGCCCTGCGCCGACCGATCGCCCCCACCCAGCTCCAGGTGGCCACCTTGGGCGAGGAGATCGGCGGCTTCGCCCTCGCCGGGGGCTACGACGAGCACGCGGAGCGCTTCGGCCCGTTCGGGGTGGACGAGCGCCTGCGCGGCAGGGGGCTGGGCAACATCCTGCTCCACCGGACCCTGGCCCAGATGGCGGGCGACGGGCTGCACACCGCCTGGTTCCTTTGGACCGGGGAGCACGACGCCGCCGGCCGCCTCTACCGCCGGGCCGGGTTCCGCGTGACCCGCCGCTTCCGTATCTACACCGACGACCTGGCCCCCGCCAGAGCTGAGGAGAATCCATGACCACCCCTCCCGGGCATTCTGACCGGCGAGGCGGCCTGCTGCTGGTCGGTGCCCACATCGCCGACATGGAGTTCACCGCCGGCCACCTCGCCCGCCTGCACGCGCTGGCCGGCGAGCCGGTGACGATCCTGCACCTGACCGCGGGCGAGGGCGGCCACCCGGGCATGGAGCCGGCGGCCTACCGGGTCCAGAAGCTGGAAGAGGCGCGACAGGCGGCGGAGGTGCTCGGCATCTCCTGCCGGGTGTTGGACACCCCCGACGGGTCCCTCGTGCCGAGCCCCGAAGTCGTCGACGTGGTCGCCGGGATCCTGACCGAGCTGGCCCCCTCCACGGTCGTCACCCACTGGCGGGGGTCGTTCCACCCCGACCACGCCAATACGTACTTCACCGTGGAAGCCGCCCTCGCCCGGGTGGCCAGGGACGGGGTGACCCCGCAGCTGTGGTTCCCCGACAACTGGGAGGACGCCGACGGCTACCGCCCGGACATCTTTGTCGACATCACGCCGGTCTACGACGACTGGCTGGAGGCGGCCCGCTGCCATCAGCTCTTCCGCGGCGGGGTGGTGCCGTTCGACTACCAAAGCTACTACGTGGGGCTCAGTGCGATGCGCGGGCGGCTGGCCGGCGTGGAGCGGGCCGCTGGGTTCATGTCGCCCCCGCCCATATTCGCCAAACCACTTTCCAGGTTGGGTTGAGAAGATGAGGAAAGGAGGTTCGGTGCGGTGCGGTTTCTGATCCGTCGCGTCATCTTCTACCTGATCACGGCGTGGGCCGCGATCACGATGAACTTCTTGATCCCCCGGCTGATGCCGGGCAATCCGGTCGAGATCCTGTTGTCGCGCTTCCGGGGGCGGCTGTCGCCGTTGGCGACGCAGTCACTGCTGGAGTTGTTCGGCCTCAACCAGCACCAGTCGATCCTGACGCAGTACTGGCACTACTGGGGCCAGCTGTTCCGGGGTGACCTCGGGACGAGCTTCACCTATTTCCCGACGCCGGTGCTGCACGTGATCACCCAGTCGCTGCCGTGGACGGCGGTGCTGATCGGTTTGACAACGATCATCAGCTTCATCCTGGGAACCGTGCTGGGCACCGTGATCGGCTGGCGGCGGGGCTCGAAGTGGCTGGAATCCCTGCTTCCGGCGACGACCTTCTTCTCGTCCATTCCGTACTTCTGGCTGGCGCTGATATGTGTCTTCGTGTTCAGCGCCCACCTCAACTGGTTCCCCTTGTCGGGCGGGTACGCCTCCAACACCTCACCGGGGCTGACGGGGACCTTCCTCGGCTCGGCGATCTACCACGGGCTGCTGCCGGCGATCACCATCGTGGTCTCCTCGGTGGCGGGCTGGATCCTCGGCCAGCGCAACATGATGGTCACCACGCTGTCGGAGGACTACGTCGTCATGGCCGAGGCCAAGGGCTTGCGCGACCGGCGGGTGATGGTCGCCTACGCGGCCCGCAACGCGATCCTGCCCCAGATCGCCTCCTTTGCCATGTCCCTCGGGTTCGTCGTCTCGGGGGCGATCCTGGTGGAGATCGTGTTTTCCTACCCCGGGATCGGCTACGTCCTGTACCAGGCGGTGTCCAACGAGGACTTCCCGCTGATGCAAGGAATCTTCCTGGTGATCACGCTCGCGGTGCTGGTGGCCAACTTCCTGGCCGACTTGTCCTACGCGCTGCTCGATCCCCGAACCAGGCAGGAGGGCTGAGCGGTGGCGCTCGGTATCACAGACCCATCGGTGGCGTCGACGGAAGCGGCCGAGCCGGCCCCGTCCTCCAAGGGCCGGCGGTCGTCGGGCATGTGGCGGGGGTTGCGGTCGCCCAAGATCGTCGTGGGCCTGGTGATCGTCGCCATCTTCGTGCTGGTGGCGATCTTCGGGCCGCTGTTCGTGTCGCAGAATCCCTCGGCGATGACCACCGCGGTGCTCGCACCCCCGTCCGGCCACCATCTGCTGGGGACGACCCAGACCGGCCAGGACATCTTCGCCCAATTGATCATCGGCACCCGCGTCTCGATGTTGGTCGGCTTCATCTCGGCCATCATCGCCACGTTCCTGGCCTTGCTGATCGGGCTGGCCGCCGGCTATCTGGGCGGGGTGGCCGACGAGGTCCTCTCCGCTCTGGCCAACATCTTCCTCGTCATCCCCGGGTTACCGCTGGTCATCGTGCTGGCCGGTTACCTCCCGAGCAAGGGGTCGTTGTCGGTGGCGGTCGTCATCGCGGTGACCGGCTGGGCGTGGGGGTCACGGGTGTTGCGGGCCCAGACGTTGTCGATCGCCCGGCGCGACTTCATCCAGGCCGCGCGGGCGTCGGGGGAGCGGCCGCTGCGGATCATCTTCGCCGAGATCCTCCCCAACCAGTTGGCCATCGTCGCCGCCGGGTTCCTCGGCACCGTCATCTACGCCATCCTGACCCAGGCCAGCTTGGCCTTCCTCGGGCTGTCGGACGTGTCCACCTGGTCGTGGGGGACCATCCTGTACTGGGCGGAGAACAACCAGGCCCTC
>Ga0070737_10002072_pt1 | contig 25344 bp, 19 predicted proteins | sample Coa_R1_10_FD_66438 | JGI IMG/M metagenome (GOLD analysis project Ga0070737, IMG submission 66438) | Surface soil microbial communities from Centralia Pennsylvania, which are recovering from an underground coalmine fire - Coalmine... | ecosystem: Environmental > Terrestrial > Soil > Unclassified... | reverse complement strand
ACGGCGAGCCCCTCCTGGGCTGCCCAAGTGGCGACACGCGCCACCTGCCGATCCAGATCGGGACGCTGATCCGCAGAGGACACGCGAGCGGGCGGTCACGCCGGCCGGGGACCGCGCCGGAGCGTCCAGCAGGATCAGGTGACCAACTCGCCGGGCCGGGACGGGGAGCTTGCCCGACTGGAACCAGCGGTAGGCGGTCACGGGGTGGATGCCTTGCTCGCGCGCCCACTGCTTCAAGTTCATGAAAGTGGATTGTAGTGTATAGGCGCGTCAGCTGTTGTCAACCCCCCCGGCAGCTCGGGCGCTGGCCGCGCGGCGCCGGATCCGTCAGGCGAACCGGATCGGGACTGCCTCAGCTCGCTGCTGGCCCTCGAGGGGGCGGCGCGCGGCATCCGCTGGACCCGGGTCCCGGCCGGAGAACGACGCCGCCTGGCCGACGTGGCCCGGAGAGAACCGCAATGAGCGCGCTGTCGGTGCCGGACGTGGACAACGTGCCCTTCGCGGTGGGCCACCTGGCGGAGGCGATCGAGCTCTACCCGGGCCGGCTCGGGCTTCCTCTTGCTTTTCAGGTCCCGGAGGGAGGGATCGCCGGCTTCCGGCTGAGCGAGGCGGGGCCCAGTCTCCTGGTCCGCTCGGGTGCTGTCCAGGAGACGTCGGGATGGCTCCCCGCCTGTGGCTCGAGGTCGCGGACGCCCGGGGGTGGCATTCCAGCACCGCCCGAGCACACGGTGGCCGGGAGGACGAACCCCGGCTCCGGCGACCCCGGGCCGGGGCCGCTCCCGAGGACGACCGCGAGGGAACGGCCGCTCCCCCGCTCCCGGCACGGGGGAGCGGCCGGGGGGCCGCCCCCTCAGGAGACCTCGGCCACCAGATCCCGCAGCTCGGAGTCCGACACCTCCTTGCGGGTGTCGGCCAGGCGCAGGAAGCGGTCCCAGGCGACGGCGAAGCGGTCCTCGGGGAGGTCGAGGCCGAGCCGGGCCAGGCGGTGGCGGAAGGCGTGGCGCCCGGAGCGGGCGGTGAGGACGATGCGGCTCTCGTCCAGGCCCACGTCCTCCGGCCTCATGATCTCGTAGTTGAGGCGGTCCTTCAGCACCCCGTCCTGGTGGATGCCGGAGGCGTGGGCGAAGGCGTTGGCGCCGACCACGGCCTTGTTGGGCTGGACGGGGACGCCGGTCAGCTCGGTCAGGAGCCGCGAGGTGGGCACGATCTGGGTGGTGTCGACCGCCGTCTCCAGGCCCAGGGCCGGCTGCCGGACCCGGAGCAGCATCACCACCTCCTCCAGGGCGGTGTTGCCCGCCCGCTCGCCGATGCCGTTGATCGTGCACTCGACCCGGCGGGCGCCGGCCATGACCCCGGCCATGGTGTTGGCGGTGGCGAGGCCGAGGTCGTCGTGGCAGTGCACCGAGAAGATGGCCCGCTCGGGGTGGCGCACGTGCTCGATCACGTAGCGGATCAGCCCCCCGAACTCCTCGGGCAGGCAGTAGCCGGTGGTGTCGGGGATGTTGATGACCGTGGCGCCGGCGTCGATCATCGCCTCCACCGTCTCCACCAGGTAGTCGCGGTCGGCCCGGCCAGCGTCCTCGGGCGAGTACTCGACCTGGTCGCAGAGGCTGCGGGCGTACTTGACCGCCTCCACCCCGCGCTCGATCACCTGGGAGCGGGTCAGGCCCAGCTTGCGCTGGATGTGGATGTCGGAGACGGAGAGGACGATGTGGATCTGCGGGTCCTCCGCCTCTCGGATGGCGCCCCAGACCGCGTCGATGTCGGCCCGAACCGCCCGGGCCAGGGCGGTGACGGTGCAGCCCCGCACCTCCCGCGCGATCCGCCGGCAGGCCTCGAAGTCGCCCGGGGAGGAGATGGGGAAGCCGGCCTCGATGACGTCGACCCCGAGCCGCTCCAGCTGCCTCGCGAGCCGCACCTTGGACTCCACGTCGAGGCCGAAGCCCGGAGACTGCTCGCCGTCCCGGAGCGTGGTGTCGAAGATGAAGACGCGGTCGCCGGCGCCGTTGGCCCCGACCCTGGTTACCTCACCTACACCATCCTCGCTCATGACGCAGACACCCCCGTGTGTTGCCCGGCCAGCTCGACCACCGCCGCCGGGACCTGCTTGGACATGGCGACCGGACCCGACCGTGCCAGATCGACGATCCCGTAGGGCCGGAGCGCCTCCACGAGGCGCTCGATCCGGTCGAACTCCCCTGAGATCTCGACGATCACCGCCTCGGGCGAGGCGTCGACGACCCGACCGCCGGCGCGGTCGACCTCGGCCACCGCCCGATCCCGGCGCGGGCCGCTGACCGCGAGCTTGACCAGGGCCAGCTCCCGGTTGAGCCGGGGCGCCTCGGTCAGGTCCTCGACCTCGATCACCTCGATCAGGTGGTCCAGCTGCTTCTGCACCTGGTCCACCTCGGCGTGGCCGGCGTCGACGGTGAGCGTCATCCGCGAGCGCCCGGGCTGGTCGGTCGGGCCCACCGAGAGGCCCTGGATGTTGAAGCCGCGACGACGGATCATCCCCGCCACCCGGCTGAGGACCCCGGGGTGGTCCTCGACCACGGCGGTCAGGACGCGCAGACGCGAGATGGGGGTGGGCTGATCAGGCGTACTCATCCGGCAGCTCCCAGAAGTCGTTCAGGCCCTTGCCGAGGGGCACGATCGGGTACACGTTGGCCTCGGGGTCGATGCGGAAGTCGATCAGCACCGGCCCCGGCGTCCGTTCGGCGAAGTCGAAGGCCTCGGCCACCTGCCCCACCTCGTCGACCCGGATCCCGGGCAGGCCGTAGGCGTCGGCCAGCTTCACGAAGTCGGGCATGACGGCCAGGTCCACCTGCGAGCGCACGCCGCCGTAGAAGTCGTCCTGGAACTGTCGGACCATGCCCAAGGAGGCGTTGTCGAGCAGGACGATCTTCACCTCCACCTGGTGCTCGACGGCGACCGACAGCTCCTGGGCGGTCATGACGAAGCCGGCCTCGCCGGCCACGCACCAGACCGCCTTCTCCGGCCGGGCCAGCTTGGCCCCGATGGCGGCGGGGAGGGCGAAGCCCATGGTCCCCGCCCCGCCCGAGTTGATGAAGAGCCCCGGGCGCAGGTAGTTCCACCACAGGGCGGCCCAGATCTGGTTCTGCCCCACGTCGGCCACCACGATGGCCTCGTCGCGGCAGCGACGGTACATCTCGATCAGGACGTCCTGGGGCTGCAGGTGGCCGTTGGAGGTCGTGTAGCGCAGCGGGTGCTCCTCCCGCCAGCGGTCGATCTGGAGCAGCCACGGGTGCCGCTGTCCGGGCTGCGGCGGCCGCACCAGCGGCAGCATCTGGCGCAGGGCCGCCCTGGCGTCGGCGACCACGGCGATGTGGGGCCGCCGGTTCTTGCCGATCTCGGAGGGGTCGATGTCGATGTGGATGAAGGTTTTGGCCTTGGGCGCCCACTCGTCGAGCTTGGCCGTCACCCGGTCGTCGACCCGCATGCCCACGCACATCAAGAGGTCGCACTCCTGGACCGCCCGCAGGTTCCAGCCGGTGCCCATGAACCCGGTCATGTGCAGCGCCAGCGGGTGGCGCACCGGGAAGGCGCCGATGCCGAGCAAGGTGGTGCCGGTGGGGGTCACCGTCTTCTCGGCGATGGCCAGCAGCTCCGCCTCGGCGTGGCTCAGGATCACGCCGTGGCCGGCGAGGATCACCGGCCGCTCGGCGGTGGAGAGCGCCTCCGCCGCCGCCCGCACCGCCTCCGGGTCGGGGTCGGGGGTGGGACGGTAGCCGGGGAGGTGCACCGCCTCCGGCCAGGAGGGCTCGAAGGTGGCCTGCTGGACGTCCTTGCAGACGTCGACCAGGACCGGGCCCGGCCGCCCGGTGGTGGCCACGTAGAAGGCCTCCTTGATGACACGGGGCAGGTCCTCGACCCGGGTGACCATGTAGTTGTGCTTGGTGACCGGCATGGTGCAGCCGACCACGTCCGACTCCTGGAAGGCGTCGCGCCCCACCAGGGTGGTGTTGACCTGGCCGGTGATCGCCACCACCGGCACCGAGTCCATGAAGGCGGTGGCGAGGCCGGTCACCAGGTTGAGCGCCCCCGGGCCGCTGGTGGCGAACACCACGCCCGGCCTGCCGCTGGCCCGGGCGTACCCGTCGGCCATGTGGGCAGCCCCCTGCTCGTGCCGGACCAGCACGTGACGCAGGGAGGGGTACCCAGCCAGGTGCTGGTAGATGGGCAGGTTGGCGCCGCCGGGGTAGCCGAAGATCAGCTCGACCCCCTCCCGCCGCAGCGCCTCCAGGACGATCTCTCCGCCGGTCATCTTCACGTTGGCTGCTCCAAAAACGAAAGCCCCCGCCTTCCGGCGGGGGCTGCCTGCGCTTCTCCCGGTGTCGCTCAGGACGCGCGCGCGGCCCCCGCCCTGCTAAGGCCAAGAAGGAGCGCAAGGTCGAGGGCTACGAGCACACGTCGCGTCATGCTGGGCAGAAGTCTACCCTGAAGGACCGGTGACGTGTAGTCACCATTTGCCAAGCCGGGCGGGGTAGCCTTTGGTGGTCGTCACAGGCCACCGCGCCGACCCCGTACGGTGAGGGAGGTATCCATGCCGAGAACGCTTGCGCAGAAGATTTGGGACGCCCACGTGGTCCGCTCGGCCGAGGGAGAGCCAGACCTCCTCTACGTCGACCTCCACCTCGTGCACGAGGTGACCTCGCCCCAGGCCTTCGAGTCCCTCCGCCTGGCCGGCCGTCGGGTGCGGCGCCCGGACCTGACCGTGGCCACCATGGACCACAACACCCCCACCCGGGGCGGTCGGGAGGCGGCCGACGAGGTCGGCCGGCGGCAGCTCGACGCCCTCGAGGAGAACTGTCGCTGGGCGGGCATCCGGCTCTACCCCATGGGGAGCCGCCACCAGGGCATCGTCCACGTGATCGGGCCGGAGCTGGGGCTGACCCAGCCCGGGATGGTGATCGTCTGCGGCGACTCCCACACCTCGACCCACGGCGCCCTGGGGGCCATGGCCTTCGGCATCGGCACCTCCGAGGTGGAGCACGTGCTGGCCACCCAGTGCCTGCCCCAGCGCCGGCCCCGCGACCTGGCGGTGACGGTGGAGGGCGAGCTGCCGGTGGGGGTGGTGGCGAAGGACGTGGTCCTGGCCCTGATCCACCAGGTCGGGGTCTCGGGGGGCCAGGGCTGCGCGGTCGAGTACCGGGGCGGCACCATCCGCGGCCTCTCCATGGAGGGCCGTCTCACCATCTGCAACATGACCATCGAGTGGGGCGCCCGGGTGGGCATGGTCGCCCCTGACGACACCACCTTCGCCTACCTGGAGGGACGGCCCTACGCCCCTCGGGGCGTCGAGTGGGAGCGCGCCCTCGACCACTGGCGTTCCCTGCCCTCCGACCCCGACGCGGTCTTCGAGCGCGAGATCCGGCTGGACGCCTCCCGGCTCGAGCCCTTCGTGACCTGGGGCACCAACCCCGGCCAGGCGGTGCCGGTCAGCGGGCGGGTGCCGGAGCCCACCACCGAGAACGAGGAGCGCGCCCTCCGCTACATGGCCCTGAAGCCGGGGACGGCGATCCAGGACATCGCCATCGACCGGGTCTTCATCGGCTCCTGCACCAACGCCCGCCTCGAGGACCTGCGGGCGGCGGCGGCGGTGGTGCGAGGGCGGCGGGTGCACCCCCGGGTGCGGGCCATGGTCGTGCCCGGCTCGGCCCAGGTGAAGCTCCAGGCCGAGGCCGAGGGGCTGGACCGGGTCTTCGAGGAGGCCGGGTTCGAGTGGCGCGACGCCGGTTGCTCCATGTGCCTGGGCATGAACCCCGACATCCTGCAGCCCGGTGAGCGCTGCGCCTCGACCTCCAACCGCAACTTCGAGGGCCGCCAGGGCGCGGGCGGCCGCACCCACCTGCTCTCGCCGCCGATGGCGGCCGCGGCGGCGCTGATGGGGCACCTGGTCGACGTCCGCCAGGTGGTCGACCTGGCGGGCGAGCCGTCGAGGAGGAGCTGATGGAACCGTTCCGCCGTCACCGTGGCCGGATGGCCCCCTTGGACCGGGCCAACGTCGACACCGACCAGATCATCCCCAAGCAGTTCTTGAAGCGGATCGAGCGCTCCGGGTTCGGCCCCTTCCTCTTCCACGACTGGCGGCGCGCCGACCCCGACTTCGTCCTCAACCGCCCCGAGTACCAGGGCGCCACCATCCTGGTGGCCGGCCCCAACTTCGGCTGCGGCTCCTCACGCGAGCACGCCGCCTGGTCCATCCAGGACGCCGGCTTCAAGGCCGTGATCGCGCCCAGCTTCGGGGACATCTTCGCCACCAACGCCCTGGAGATCGGGCTGCTGCCCGTCCGCCTCCCCGAGACCTCGGTGCGTCGCCTGCTCGAGCTCGCCCGCGAGGACCCCATGGCCGAGGTCAGCGTCGACCTCGAGGCACAGACGGTCACCGCCGAGGGCTTCGCCGAGGGCTTCGAGATCGACCCCTTCGCCCGCGACTGCCTGCTCAACGGCTGGGACAAGGTGGCGCTGACCCTCCGGCACGAGCCGGACATCGCCGCCTACGAGGGCCGACGGGCGACCTGGCTCCCCCGGGTGACCGCCTCCTGACCCGGCGCGGCGAGGCCACGCCCCTCGGCGTTGGCCCCGCCGCCGGCGCCGGCCGGGGCCGGCGGCGCCCCCACCCCCGCGTCAGGGGCCGACCCGGAGCTGGGCGAAGGTGCCGGCGACCGACTGGCCGATGCCGTTGGTGAGGTCCGTGACCGACACGTCGGTGTAGGTGACCGAGGTCAGGATCATCTGCTCCCCGGGCCGGCAGGTGAAGCTGCCGGGGCCGGGCGCGGGCAGGCTGAGGGCGGCCCTGACGCTGCCGTCGGCCCCGGGGACGAACCACCCCACCTGGGCGACCGAGGCCGACACCACCTCGCTCGCGCTCCCGTCCGTCCGCCCGGTGCCGTCCCGGCAGCCGTAGCCGACGGTGGCGTCGGCCCGGGCCTGGTCGGCGATCGCGCCCCCGGCCAGGAGGCCCATCTCCGCGAAGGAGACCTCCAGGGTGCCGGTCCCGACCCCGACCGTCGCGTTGACGCTCGCGAACCGCGACCCGGCCGCCGCCGCCGGCCGCGCGCCCAAGAGGGGGACGCAGGCGAGCGCCAGCACGACGATGGCGCCACGACGCCGTCGTCGCGCCCTCCCGGCCGGACCTCCCGACGGCTCCGGGCCCAGGCCGGGGACCGCAGGGCCGTCACTCCCCGCTCTCGATCCGCTCACGAGACCCTCTCGCCGGCAACCGGCTCTCGTCCCCACGCTACGGGGCATCGGGAGCCGCGGGCAACTTCACGCTCGGGCCACCGTCAACCGGCGGGTCAGGGAGGCGTCGAGGCGGCGGCCAGGACCCCGGACAGGAGCGCCATCACGTGACGCTTGCGGGTCTCGATGAACTCCCGGCCCAGCTCCTCCCCCAGGTCCCGGATCAGCGGCACATGGGCCAGCGGGAACCAGCACAGGCTGAGCACGCTGAGCAAGAGCTGGTTGACGTCGGCGGTGGAGAGGCCGGCGCCCCTACCGTCGCCGATGGCGGCCTGCACCGCCCGCAGCAGGGAGAGGTGGATGCGCGAGCCGTGCATCACCCCCTCCTGGCGCAGCACCTGCCGCTCGACCAGGACCAGGTAGGCGGGGCGCTCGAAGAGGAAGTCGAGCAGCTCGTCGACGACCATCTCCAGCGCGGCCCGGGCATCGCCGCGCGGGAGCGCGACCGAGCGACGGGTGACGTGGTCCACCAGCTGCTCGGTCCGCTCCACCATGCGCTCGAGGACGGCCCGGTAGAGCGCCTCCTTGGAGCCGAAGAAGTAGCCGGGGGCCCCGCGCGAGAGCCCGGCCGCCCGGCCGATGCGCTCCATGGTGACCGACTCGAAGTCATGCTCGGCGAAGAGCTGCTCGGCCGCGTCCAGGATGGCCCGCCGACTTCGCATGGCGTCCCGGCGCGGTGCCCCTCCATCCCGCATCTTGCTGCTCGACAAGCACGATACCTCATGGATCACGTCGTCGCGAGGTGGCGAGGTGGCGAAGGGGTAGCCGGGGGCCCCGACGGGGGGCGGCGATGCCGCCGGCGAGGAGCAGGCGCACGACCAGGCCGCGGTGGCCGCGGTAGGGCTCGAGCAGCTCCAGCATGCGAGCATCGGAGCCGCGGGGCTCGCCGGCCAGCGCCCAGCTGACCAGGTGGGGCAGGTGGTAGTCCCCGACCGGGACCGCGTCGGCGTCCCCCAGCGCCGCCAGGGCCACCCCGGCTGCGGTCCAGGCCCCGAGGCCGGGCACGGCGAGGAGGCGCCGCCGGGCGGCGTCGAGGGGCATGGTCACCGTCTCCTCGAGCCGGCCCGCGACCCGCGCCGCCCGCCGGGCCGTCTCGGCCCGACGCTCGTCCACGCCCCAGCGCCGGAAGACGAACCCGGGGATGGCGGCCACCACCCGGGGCGCGGGGGGCACCACCAGGCCGGGCAGGGGGCCGGGGGCCGGCTCCCCCACCGACCGCAGCAAGGCCCGCCAGGACCGAGCCGCCTCCGGGCTGGCCACCCGCTGCTCCAGGACCGTGGCCAGGACGGCCTCGAAGACCGCCTCGCTACGCGGGATGCGGAGGCCGGGATGGCGACGTCGAAGCTCGCGCAGGAGGGGATGGGCGGCCAGCCCCTCCTCCGCCATTCGGCCCTCGCCCACCAATGCCGGGGCGTGCTCGACCAGCCAGCTCGCCCCCGGCCCCCAGGCCTGAACCTTGAGTACGCCCGCCTCCACCCACAACCGCTCGGTGCCGGGCCCCTCCGGGGTCCGCGTCGCCCGCCAAACGCCGCCGGCCTCGACGCGAACGGCCGGGTCAGCCCGACCATGGCGGAGGGGGCGAAGGGTATGCCACAGGTCCAGAGCCCGCTCGAGCTTGACCTCCCCTGACCTGGCCACCGCCCTCGCCACGGCCCATCAGGGTAGGGCACCGCCGCTCCCCCCGACCATCGCCGGGCCCTCCCGTCACGAGGGGGCATCCGCCGGCCGGAGGACGGGTCGCTCCCGGCTCAGATCACCCGGACGCGGCCCGCGCGCGGCCCCTTGGGGCTGGGCTCGGTCTCGAAGGAGACCCGCTCCCCACCCCGCAGCTCGTCGAAGTTGGCGATCGCGGAGCGGTGGAAGAAGTACTCCTTGCCGTCCTCCCCAGAGATGAAGCCGAAGCCACGGTCGGCCACGATCTTCTTGATCGTCCCCTCTGCCATCGTCGGGTCCTCAAGCGGTTCCTCGGAAAGCCAACCCACGCGCTCGTTCGAGGAACCACGGAACGACGACGGCGGTGCCGCTGCCGACCAGCGGCTCTCTCAGGATACGAGACCTCCCCCCCTCACGACCAGAGGGATCGCCACCCTCGGTCGGCGCCGCCCCCGGCCGGGCGAGGTCGAAGGAGGCCGAGCATCCCCACCGTCGCCGCCACCCCGCCGGCCGCGGCCTCCCCCATCAGCTCCCCCCACCACCATGGATCGGCGGGGGTACCGGCGACCAGGGGGTACCGGTAGAGGCCAGACGTGGTCGCCGCCCAGAGCTGGTCATGGAAGACGGCCAGCTGCTCGACCTGCGCCCCCGCCCTCCCCATCGGCACCCAGGTTCGGCCTCCATCGGGGCTGGCCCAGACGTCGGCGCCGACGGCGGCATAGAGGCGGCCGGCGTCGGCCACCAGGGAGGCCGCGCCCAGGTGCCCGCCGTGGGGATGGGCGCCCCCGATCCGCCCCAGCTCCCGCCAGGCCTGGCCTGCGCCTCCCCACACCTCCCCGGCGCCGGCGAGCGCGTACGGCCCGCCCGGGCCACCGGCCAGGGCCAGGATCGAGGTCGGCCCGGGGCAACGCCGCCAGCGCCCCGGCCCGTCCTCCCACTCGTAGACGGCGGTCCCGTCGCTGGCGAACAGGCTCCCCCCTGCCCATACGAGCGCCGACACCTGCTCGGGCGCGGCCAGGCCGGCGGCGCGCTCGGTCCAGCTCCGCCCCCCGTCCGGGCTGTACAGCACCCCCGCCGTCGAGGCCGTCCACCACCGCTCGGGGTGGGTCGGGTCCACGGCCAAGGCGGTCACATCCTGCCCCGGGAGGTCGGTGGGGATCAAGGGCCCAGACGGGGCCCTGGCCGCGTACAGGCCTTCGGCGGTCCCGACCTCGATCGCCGCCGGGCCCACCACCAAGGACTGGATCGGGATCGAGATCCCGTGCGCGGACCCATGGCCACCGGGCAGGAACTCGGTCGCCGTCACGGCGTCAGCGGCGAATTGGATCGTCTGCCACCGCTCGCCATCGGCGCTCATGAGCACCTGTTGGCCGGCGGCCACCAGCCGACGTCCGTGAGCGCCCACGGCGAGGCGAGCGAGGGGACGTCGCGGCCCCGCCCGCGACCAGGAGGCCCCGGCCATGGCCCGGGATGGCTCGCTCGCCACCCGCGGCTGGAGGGCCACGGCCAACCCCGGGCACGTCGCCAGGGCCAGCCCCAGCCCCAGCCCGAGGCCGATCCTTCCCGAGCCCAACCCCCTCCTCAGGAAGCGCCCGATCCGCCGGCGATGGTGCCAGAGGTGCCAGCCGGTGGGTGGGAGGAGCCATACCGAGGCCAGGAGGTGGAGGTTGACGGTGTCGACCTGCAGGCTCCCCTCGAGCGGCGCCGCCGCCAGCGCCCCGCTGGCCAGCGCCGCCCCGAGGAGGACGGAGAGGGCGAGCGAGACCAGACGGGGCCAGGGCTCGGTCACCCGGGCGGGCCGCCGACGGACCCCCCACCGCCAGCAGAGCACCTTGCCCAGGACCAGGACCGCCGCCACCACCCCGGCGGCGGCATGCAACCCGTCGACCGTGGGCAGGGGGAGCGGGGCGGGGGCCCCGAGCCGAACCCCCACGTAGAGCAGGCCGCTGGCCCAGGTGAGGCCGACCAGGGCCGTCGCCATCGATCCCAGGCCCTCGACCGCCAGGCGGCCCGGGCCACGGTCCCCCCGCCCGGGGGCCGGGGCGACGGCCTCATCCCCCAAGGGGGCCACGACGCAGCGTCATCACCGCCGCCCCGACCGTGAGGCCAGCAGCGAAGATGAGGCCGTGCTGGATCCAGTGCCAGACGTCGCTGGCATCGGCCAGCGGCTCCATCGGGAACTGCGCCAGCAACGCCAGCGCCACCCCGGCCAGGAGGGCCGGGAGCGCGGCCGCCGGCGAGCTCGGGCCAGGGCTCATGAGCCCGTCGGGCGCACCTCGAGGGTCGCGACCATCCCCTGCTCCCGATGGCCGGGCACATCGCAGAACACGGTGTACGACCCCGGAGGCACCTGGCTCAGGCGCAGCTGGGCGGTGGCGCCGGGCTGGATGAGGTCGGTGCGGGCCAGGATCTGTTGGTCCGAGCCCTGGACGACCAGGTCGTGGGCGATGGTCCCCCGGTTCCGCACCGTCAACGTCTGGCCCTCCCTGGCCACGATGGTGCGAGGCTCGATCTTGAACTCGGTCTCGGTGACGACCACGGTCCCCGCCGAGCCGCCGGCGGCTCGGGCCGCGACCCCACCCACGCCCCCGCACCCAGCCAGGGCCAGGACCATCCCCACCAAAACGGCCCAGGCCACGACCGGCGTTGCCGCTCTCAATCCCCTCCAAGCCGTGGTCAAGTGCAACCTCCTCTGGAACCGCGATCTCGCCATCGCTTAGACGACTCAGACGACGTTGAAGAGCCCCACCCAACCGTGGATCGTGAGCTCGTTCTGATGAGCATGGAAGAGGTACTGACCGGGGAACTCGTAGGTGAACTCGATGATGCCCCGATCGGCGACGCCGAGGTGGACGACATCGGTCACGAAGCTTGGCTGGAGCGAGGTCCCGGCCGGGTAGTAGGCGAACATGTTGGCGTGCAGGTGAAACGAGTTGACCGCATCGAACTCGGTCATGTTGACCACGTAGATGCGGTTCAGCCGGCCCACCTGGAGCTGGATCGGATGCTCGTAGTAGTACCCCGGCATCCCGTTGACGCTGTAGAGCTCGTTGTTGCGGTCGAAGTTGACGTCGTAGCCGTTGAGCAGCATGACCATCTCGGTGGCCGGAGGACGCGGGCTGGGAGGGTCGATGATCATGACCCCGTAGAGGCCGCGCGCCGTGTGCTGGTCGAGCGGGTCGACGTGGCAGTGGTAGGGGAAGACCCCGAACGGCTCGGCCGTGAACTCGTAGGTCCCCTGCCCTCCGGGGGGGACGATCTGGAAGACCCCGTCCTGGTTGGCAGGGTGGATGCCGTGGAGGTGGAGCGAGTGCGGGTGCTCGGTCGTGTTCGTGAGCACGATCCGGACGTGGTCCCCCTGGGTGACCCGAATCACCGGCCCGGGGATGGTCCCGTTGAAGGTCCAGCCCGCCCACCTGACCTCACGGGCGATCTCCAGGACCACATCACGAACGGTGAGGGAGAACTCACGGAGCCTGCCCGGCTGGGCGGGCTGCGGCGGCGGCGGGAAGAGCCGTTCCAGGTGCCCCGGCATGGGGTTGGCGGTGGCGCCGTGGAAGGGGGCGTAGAGCGATCGCCCGCCGTTGATCGCCGCCAGGGCGACCTGGTTGATCCGGGTGGGATCGGGGTCGTCGGAGCCATCGACGACGTTGGTCCCGCCCGCCGCCAGCACCGGGGCCGGGATCGAGGAGGAGGCCGACGAGTCCGGGGCGGCCGCCTTGGCCACCCCCAACGCCGTCACCGCCTGGACGCCGGTCAGGGCCATCGCCGCCCCGCCCCAGCGCAGGAGCTGACGTCGGGAGAGGAGCCCGGTCGTCCGTCCGCCCCCCGGCCGTGCCGGCCACGGGGAGGCCTGCCCTCCTCCCTCCTGCTTGGCGCCGCCCTCCTCGGGCCGCTCCCCCTCGTCCTCCCGATCGCCGCTCGACACCGCCTCAACGAGCTCGCTCTGCCGGCGTTGACGCTCCTCCTCCAGCTCGCGCTCGCTCGGCGCCTGCCCTCGCAGCGTCCGCTGGAGCGCCCAGCGCACCAGGTCCGCCTCCAGCCGCGCCGAGCGACCGCCTGGTCTGCCCTGCCGGCGGCGATCGAGGGCGAGCGGCACGAGCCCTTTCGGGACGTGCCCCTCGCCGGCCGTCCCCCCCTCAGCCGCGGCCGAGCTGGGCCGATCCACAACCTCTCCTGGCATCGCGTCACCCCCACGACGTCATCTTTGACGCGCCTTCCCCCACCCCGGCAACGCTCGCTCGGCCCGCGGGCCGCGCCCCCATCTTCCGACAACCCCGCGGGCGTTCACCCGGTCGAGAACGCCCCCTCCGAGCCCCCGTCAGGGCAGCCCGCCCTCAGCGCACCAGGCGACCGACCAGGGTCGCCACCGCCGAGAGGACGCCGAGCGCGGTCAGGGTGAGCGGCGCCAGGCTCAGGTCGACCACCAGCCAGACCGCCCCGGGCGGGTCGGGCAGGGCGGGGAGGGCGTCCCCCAGGGCCGAGGCGAGGAGCAGGGCGAGGCCGACCAGCAGCAGCAGCCCGACCCCGAGCAGGGGCTGCGCCCCCGGGACCCCCACCCGGAGGGCCAGGGCCACCAGCGCCGCCACCAGCGCCAGGCCGGCGGCCGCGGCCAGGGGCAGCACCTCGAGATGGAAGCGATAGGAGCATGCGCGCAAGAGCAGGGAGACGGCGGCGAGCAGGGCCAGGGCGACAGCGGCGGGCCCGCCGCGGAGCAGCTCGACCACGATCCCGCCCAGGGTGGCCCCGATCACCCCCACGGAGAGCGAGGCCAGGAGCTCCCGGCAGCGACGGACCATGGCCACGATCCCGGCCGGCCCCTCCTCGGCGCGCAGGAGGCCGAGCGCCGAGGCCAGGGAGGTGACCGCGTAAGGCAGCACCCGCAGGGCCACCACCCCGATCGCGACCACCGCCGCCGCTGACACCTGAGGGGGGACGCCGAGCGCCGCCGCCCCGGCGACCAGGGCCAGGGCGCCCGCCATCACCGTGCCCGCCGCGGCCGCGGCGCCGAGGGCGGGCCAGAGCGCGAGCCCGCCCAGGGCCAGCGCGCCTCCCCCCCAGGCCAGGCCGGCGGCGTCCCACGAGGCTCCGGCCACGGCCCACCCTCCCATCCCGACCAGCGCCCAGCCCGGTCCCGCCAGCGGGAGCGCGGCCACGACCCTCCCCCGCCGTCGCCGCCGCAGCCCTGCGGCGGCGAGCAGGGCCACGCCGGCCAGGAGGACCATCGCCCCGCCCCACCCCGCCAGCGCCCGGGTCCAGACGGCGACCGCCATCCCCGCCCCGAGGGTCAGCCCACCGATCCCGGCCAGCAGGCTGGCCGTCTCTCGCCTGGTCCAGGGTCGAGCCCCGTGCTCGACCGTCTCGGCCACCGTCCCGGCCAGGTCGGACACCACCGGTGGCCGCCACTCGGCGACGTCGACCAGGTAGAGGACCTCCCCATCGACCACCCCGGCCTCGGCCAGCGAGCAGGCCAGCGGCAGGGCCGGCCCGCCCGGCCGGGCCAGGGTCCAGGCCGGCGGGCGGCCCTCCTCGGCGGGAGGGGCGGCCCCCGCCAGGCACAGCTCGACCAGCGCCGGCATCAGCTCCGCCAGCGGCGCCCGGGCGGGCAGGGCGAGGTCGACCCGCCGGCCGGCGGCCTCCACCGTCAGATGGCACCGTTCCACCGAGGCCGGCCGGCCCCTCCCCCCGCGGTCATCGCCATCGGCGAGCGCCAGCTCCCCCTCCCCCACCGCCGTCCTCACCAGCTCACCGAGTCCAGGAACAGGGTGCCGGTGACGTGGACGGGGGTGACCAGGAACTGCACCCCCACCTGGTTCACCGCGATGCCCGAGGGCACCGTCAGCGAGAGCTCCGTCCAGGTCCCCTGCCCGAGCCCCACCAACGGGCTCATGTGCCAGGCGAACCTGGTGTCCTGGACGAAGACCTTGCCCTGGATCGAGGGCCCGCCACGGGCCACGAGCACGAAGGCGGTGACCGTCCGGCCGGGCGAGGGGGCCGAGGCGCCGCTGACCTCGACCGAGACGTAGGGGAGGTCGCTCCCGCTGGCCGAGAAGAGGCTCACCTCCAGCGAGCGCGAGCCGTCGTGGGCGACGGTGCCGTTGCCCAGGGCGGTCACATGGCCGTGCCCGCCCCAGCCGTCGGTGCCGCCGTCCTCGAACGAGAAGCGGATCGCCGTCGCGGAGCCTCCCGCCGGCGGCGCCGCGGGGGGAGCGACGGAGGCCGTCGAGGAGGCGAGCGTGGCGGCCGACGGCCTGGCCGGGGCCGGGGCCGTCGCCCCGGCTGGGGTCGCCCCGGACGCCGGCCCCGACGCGGGCCCGAGCGGCGTGGGGGTGGGCCCTGAAGGCCGGTTCGCCTGCTCCTGCGGGGCGGGGGCGACGACCGGCGAGGGCTCCGTCGGCCCCACCGACGCGGTCGGGGCCGGCTGTGCCGCCGGGGCCACCCGGCTCACCCGGCCGGGGCCGAGCGGGGGCCACAGGCCCAGGGCGGCGGCCACCACCAGGCACGCCGCCGCGACCGCCGCCGCGACCGCGAGCCGCGGCCGGCCCGACTCTCTCCGTTGCAGCGTCAGGGTGAGGCGCCGGATGACGTCACCTGGTCCAACTGCATCCCACTCATCCCACCTCATCCGGCGCCCCTGAGCACCTTGATTTTCCGTTGTCTTCACCGCTGGTTAACCACGTAGTCGACCTCCGATCCTGCACCATACCCGAAAGGACTCGATGCCTGAGACGCACGCGGTCGAGCCCTTGGAGGGCATGCCAATCGCACCAATGACGAAGCGGAGGGATGGCGATGAGCGAGGGGAAGGAGGAAGCCATCCGGGTGGTCGTGGTCGACGCCGACGAGGTCAACCGACGCGGCCTGATCTGCCTGCTTGCCGAGCACCCCAGGGTCAGGGTGGTGGCCTCGCTCACCCCTGAGGAGGCGCTGACGCACCCGGGCCCGTGGCCGGAGGCGGAGGTCACGCTGATCGGTGCCGACGACGAGCGAGCGCGCGACGACCGCTTCCCCGGGGTGTCGGTGGTGGAGCGCGCCCGTCGGAGCGCGCGACGGCCGACACGGATCGTGGTCACGACCGGGCACGCCTCCGACCACGCCCTCCGACGCCGCCTGGCCGAGGCCAACGCCGACCTGCTCTACGACCGGGCCGCGCTGGGCGAGGCCGCGGCCCTCTACCGGGCGGTGCTGAGCCCCTCGTCGGGGCGGCGGCTGCCGCCCCCTGACCCCGAGGTGCTCCTGCGCCATGGCGTCACCCCGGCCAGCCGGGTGAACCGGGCGGTCGCCTTCGCCATCGAGCGCGAGCTGCCCTTCACCCTCCAGGAGCCGCGCTCGCGCCGCGCCTGGCTGCGTCTGCGCCGCGAGTTCAACGCCGAGGCCCGGCTCAGCCCCATGAACGCCGACGGCTGCCCGCCGGATCGGGAGCAGCGGCTCCCCTCGCTCCCCCAGATCGTCCGCTTCCTGGCCTGGGCCACGGGGACGGCGGACCCCGACGGGCTGGGGTCGGGGCGGCCGGCCTCCCCCCGACCGCCCCACCGAGCGTCGGATCACCCGCCCCAGAGCTGCTCCAGCTGGCGCTCGGTGACCTGGTAGTTGCCCAGGGCCACCTCGAGCGCGTTGTAGAGGTGCAGGAGGATCATGTTGACCTCGTCGCAGGCCTGGTTCCAGTTGGTCTGCACCTGGTTCCAGCTCAACGCCGCACCTCCCTCCCAGGTGGAGCGCAGCGTGGAGAGGAACTGATCCAGCCCCTCTTTGTCCTGGACGAGGGCGTTGTGGCAGGTGCGGACGTCGTCCGCGGCCTGGAGCATGGCGTTGAAGTTGACCGTGAGCGTGCCGACGTCGTTCACCGGCATGGCTTCCTCCCCCCTAGAGGCTCAGCCCGCGCACCGAGCTGACGATGCCGAGCTGGCTGTCGAGGTCGGCCTGGTTGTAGGCCTTGCGGCTGTTGTCGAGCCCCATGGCGATGTCGTTGAGCGCCTTGGTCAGGTGCTGGTGGGCGCTCACCCACTGCGCCTTGGCCTGGGCGAAGGCGGCCGCCGCCTCGCCGCTCCAGGTGGAGGGGTTGAGCGCCTCCAGCTGGCTCAGCATGGTGTTGACCTGGGTCACCATCAACCCGCCCACGTGCTCCACGTAGGCGCGGGCGCTGTCCATCACCGGCAGCTGGGTCGAGAACCCAGCCCCGGTGGTGAGACCGGAGGTCCCTCCGGCCGGTTGCGGGGTCGTCCTCAAGGCCATCTCACGCTTCCTCCTTCATGCGCTCATGGGAATGCACTCATGGGCCACCCGTCGGCCGAGACCGGCCTCGGGCTGGAGCCTCTTTGGCATGGCCAAGGAGCGGGCTCGAGTGGGGACGGGAGGATGGGGCATCCCCTCACCCCCCATCGACGGTCTGGACGAGGACCGGTGGCATCCCCCGCCGCACCAGGAGCCCACGTCCCGGGGGCTGATGGGTGGCCCGGTGCAGGCCCAGGACCGGCCCCTCGGCGGGATCGCCGGACAGGATCAGGCCGGGCGTGCGCAGCTCCCGCAGCCGGCCCAGCAGGGGATCGAGCCCCGCCCTGGCCATGCCGCCCACCCGGCGCGCCAGCACCAGGTGCAGCCCCAGGTCCCGCCCCTGGGCCAGCAGGTCCACCAAGGGGAGCAGGGGGTTGCCGCTGGAGGAGGCGACCAGGTCGTAGTCGTCGACGACGACGTAGAAGTCCGGCCCGCTCCACCAGGAGCGGGCGGCGATCGCCTCCGGGGCGAGGTCGGGTGGCGGCAATCGCTCCACGATCCCGCTGGCCAGCTCCTGCACCGCCGCCGCCGTCGGTGGCGCCGCCCCGCAGTAGGCCCAGAGCTGGTCGCCGCCGACCACGCCCAGCAGGGTGCGACGGTAGTCGACGACCAAGAACATGGCCTCGGCCGCCCCCTGGCGGCGCTGGAGCCCCCGCATCCAGGAGCGGAGGAAGGTGGTCTTCCCCGACTCGGCGTCGCCGAAGACCAGGAAATGGGCGTCGGCGCCCCTGAGGTCGAGGGTCACCGGGGACATGGCCCGCTCCTCCACCCCGATCACCACCCCCTCGTCACCGGGCGGGGGCAGGTCCTCTGGCCGGACCCGCCCCGGGAGTACGCGGATCGGCGAGGCCACGGGGCCCGGCCAGGCGGCCGCCATCGCCTCCAGCACCTCCTCGAGGGGGGCGCCCAGGTCGGGGAGCGCCACCTGCAGGTGATGGCCGTCGGGGGCGAGCGCCCGCCCTGGCGTCCCCACCGGGATGGCCGCGGCCATCCGACGGTCGATCTCCGACTCGGCCGGTTCGTTGAGCCGCAGCTCCAGCCGGCCGCCGATCAGGTCGCGGAGGTTGGGCCGCACCTCCTGCCAACGGTTCGCGGTCAGCACCAGGTGGCAGGCCACCCGCAGGCCCCGGGCGGCGAGGTCGCGCAGCTCGGCCTCCAGGTCCTCGACCTCGTCGCGCACCGCCCCCCAGCCATCGATCAGGAGGAACACGTCGCAGGCCAGCTCGGGCGGCAGCGAGCCCTCCGCCCGCCGCCGGCGCAGCGTCTCCGGCGAGTCCACCCCCAGCTCGCGTAGGCGGAGGTCACGCTCGTCGACCATGGCCCAGAGCTGGGCGATGGTGCGGCGGACCTTCTCCGGCTCCGTCCTCACGGCCACGTCGCCCACGTGCGGGGCCGAGGCCAGCGCGGACAGCGAGCCGCCCCCGTAGTCGATGGCGTAGATCCGCACCTCGTCGGGGGTGTGCGTGGCCAGGAGCGCGAGCGCGAGGGTGACCAGCAACGTGCTCTTGCCGCTCTGGGGGGCGCCCACCACCACCAGGTGCCCAGCCCACCCGGCCAGGTCGACGAGGAAGGGCCGCTGGGCCTGCTCCAGGGGCAGGTCGAGCAGGCCCAGCGGCACCTGGAGGGGGCCGGGAGCCGGGCGCTCAGCCGCCTGCAGCCCTCGCTCCCCCAGGCGCCGGGGTGTCGGTAGCAGCCGATGGAGCGGGACCCGCCCGGCCAGGGGCGGCAGCCAGACCTGGTGGGCGCGGGGGGCGCCGGTGGCGACCACCCGCGCCACCGCCACCGACATCTCGGAGGGGGACTCGGGGTCGGTCCTGACCACGTCGGCCCCCGGCAGGGGGGCGGCCAGGGCGAGCCCCCACGCCTCCAGCGCCCCAGCCGGGGCGGGGCGAGGGCCACGATCCACCGCCGGCCCCGAGACGAAGGCCGCCCGGAAACGGTCGAGCCGCTCGCTGTGGACCTTGAGATAGGCCGAGCCCGGGATCGGGGGCAGGGTGTAGGCGTCGTTGGTGCCCAGCACGGCATGGCTCTCGGCGGGGCTGAAGGTGCGCAGGCAGATCCGGAAGGAGAGGTGGCTCTCGAGCCCGCGCAGGCGTCCCTCCTCCAGTCGCTGGCTGGCCAGCAGCAGGTGCATGCCCAGGCTCCGGCCCACCCGGCCGATGGCGACGAAGAGGTCGATGAAGTCGGGCCGGCTGGCGAGCAGCTCGCCGAACTCGTCGACCACAATCAGGAGGTAGGGAAGGGGCTCCCAGCCCTCCAGCTGGCCGCTCGCCTGGCGTCGTTGGTACTCACGGACGCTGTCGAGGTTGCCGGCCCGGCGGAGCAGGCCCTGCCGCCGCTGCATCTCCCCGAACAGGGCCGCCTGCATGCGATCGACCATGGTCAGGTCGTCGGCCAGGTTGGTGATCATGCCCGCCACGTGCGGGAGGGGGGCGAGGTCGGCGAAGGCGGCCCCGCCCTTGAAGTCGACCAGCACCATGGCCAGGGTTTGGGGGGGATGGGTGACCGCCAGGGCCGTGATCAGGGTGCGCAGCAGCTCGCTCTTCCCGGAGCCGGTGGCACCGATCACCAGCCCGTGCGGTCCCATCCCCCCTTGGGCGGCCTCCCTCAGGTCCAGGACCTCCGGGCCCCCGTCGGCCCCCACCCCGATCGGCACCCGGAGCAGGTCCTCGGGAGGACGGGAGCGCCAGCGCCCCTCCACGTCCAGCTCCTGGGCCGCGCCGGCGCCCAGGAGCTGGAACAGGCTTCGGGTCTCGGTGAGCGCGCTGGCCGCCTCCCGCTCCCCCAGCCGGAGTGGCGCGAGCCGCCTCGCCAGGGCCTCCTCGAGCCCGGGCTCGCCGGGCTCGACCACCCCGGCCCGACGGTCGGCTCGGCCCACCTCGGCGACGAAGGCGCCGCTCGCCTCGACCCGGATCCGGGCGTCCACCCGAGGCGGCTCGTCACGCTGCGTCTCGACCAGGAAGAGGAGGCTGGCGTCGAAGTCCGGGGCCCGCTCCACCAGCTCCCGCAGGCCCTCCCGCCGGGAGAGGGACGAGCCCGCCGAGTAGCCGTCGACGACCACCAGCAGGTGGGGCTGGGGCTCGACCTCGCCCGCCCGGCCGGCGCCGAGGCGGCGACGGGCCCGCTCCCGACGGCGGGCGATCTCGCCCTCGAGCCCTTCCAGCACCCGCTCCCCCGGGCCGAAGCGCAGCCCACCCTCCGGGTCGAGGGCGTGGGGCAGCCACCGCGCTGGCGCCCAGTCGCCCTCGACGGCGGGGTCGGTGCCCACCGCCACCATCAGGTCGTCAGGGGCGCAGCAGGTGGCCAGCTCGAGCAGGGCGGCCCTGGCCACGGTCCGTCCCACCTCCCGCGGCCCCACGACGCTGACCACCGGGTGCTGCCGCAGGTCGAGCAGCACCGGTTGGTCGGGCACGAACCGGTAGGCCGCAACCAGCCGCTCCGCGGCCCGGAGCAGGTCGGGGCGTCGATGCCCGAGCGGGTCGCCGGCCTCCAGCCGGAGCGGCGTGGCCAGCGGCACCGGGCCTCGGCCGATCCGCACCGTGGCGAAGTCGGGATCGGTCGGGCGCCGCTCCCAGACTCGGGCCCGGTCGCAGGCCATGGCCCACAGCTCGACCAGGCGGGGGTGGACGAAGCGACTGGCCTCCTCCTGACGTCGAGCCACCGCTCTCGCCTCCTCGCCCAGCTGCTCCAGGTAGGCCAGGTACCGATCGCGGTCCTCGCGTGCCCGCCGCCGGGCCAGGGTGAGCTGCTGGAGCACGATCGCCATGCTGATGGCGACCGAGGCCAGGGCCATGGTGACGCTGATGGCGATGAAGGTGGGGTTGGGGTTGAAGGCGATGAAGTAGGCGCTCCCCAGGACCGTCACCACAGGGAAGAGGAGCTGCGGCCACCAGGCCAGCCCTGGGCCCGATGGCTCACCAGGGGGCGCGCTGACCACCACCTCTTGGTCGGGCACCGGCGGGGGCAGGAGGCGGGCTGGCCGGTGGAGGACGACCGTGCTCACGGCCTCTGCCCGACGTCTGGGCGTCGCTGCCGACGCTGGAGGCGAGGCCGCATCGGCACCGACCACAGCCGCAGGGCACGAATGGGAAGCGGCGTGATCCGGAGCCGAGCGTGGGGCCCGGTCGTCCTTGCCCCTCCCGAGCCCGGTGGCGACGTCGGCAGCCGGGTCGGGCCACCAGGGGGTGGTCCGAGCCTCCGTCGAGCACGGCCCATCTCGTCCCGGGCCGCCGAGGTCTCAGCCGTGAGGGTCGCCAACAGCCACTCGGCCGTCCTCCGGGCCTCGAGGGCAGGCTCCAGGACGGCCTGGCCCAGCCTCGCCTTCCTGGCCGTCCGGATCAGTCGATCGAGGTCCGCCCAGCGTCGCCCCAGCTGCTCCAGCTGGCGGTCGGCCTCCGCGATCGCCTGCTCCAGCCGGTCCAGGGCCTGGGCCAGGCGCGCCTGCGCCGGAGCCGAGCTCGAGGGGGTGCCACGGCGGCCCGCCATCTCCTCACGCGCCGTCTGGACCTCGGCCCGGCCCTGGCTCAACCCCCTCGCCACCTCGGCCAGCGGTGCCGGCCCGGAAGGGGAGCGGATCAGCTCCTCGAAGCGCCGGACCGCCTCGGCGACCTCCTCGGCGAGCCGGAGGTCTTGCCAGCGCCGCCCGAGCAGCCTCAGCTCGAGGTCGGCGAGGTCGACCCCGGCCTCGGCCCGGCCAGCGCCCGGCAGGAGCGACCGGGCCCGATCCGCGGCCTCCCGGGCCGCGTCGATGGCGGCGCCGAGCTGGTCCGAGCCGACCCCATCCTGGTAGGCGAGCCGCCAGGCCTCCATGAGGCGCTGATCGCGCTCGCTCAAGGCGGCCGACGCCTGTGACGCCGGCGTCGAGGCTGGGGTCGGGGTCGAGGCCGGAGGCCGCGTGCGATCCGTGGCCCAGCGCAGGAGCGGCACCATCCACCGTGGCAGCCTCCCGGCCCGTCGGGGCAGGAAGAGATCCAGCTCCAGCTTGGAGCCCTGGGTCACCACCGAGGCCCACTCCACGGGACCGACGGTCCCCCCGCCCAGCACCCCCCCGGGGCCGGTGAACCACCCTTGGTGGAGGTCGAGGTTCAAGTCCATCGCCGGGCCCATCTCCACCTCCGCCTCCATGCCGCCCCCGCCGCGCTCGCGCAGGTTGAGCCTGGCCGACCACATGAGGTGGAGGTAGTCGTTGAGGAAGCTCAGCCGGGGGTAGATCACGAGCGAGGTCTGGTCGCCCACGCGGACCTGCTCCCGCGTCCGCCGGCCGGGGAAGAAGGCCCGCTCCACGCTCTGGCCGCCGCCGGCCCAGCTGACCTTGGCGATCACCTCCAGCGCGCCCTCGTAGCGCTCGGTGCGCTTCTCCCCCGCGGACCGCTGCAGGTACACCTGGAGCTCGGCCGCGGCCAGCGTGAGCGCCTCGTTGCCCAGGAAGGGAAGCTCCAGCTCCGCCCCGATCGGCTGGACGAGATCGTGCGACTCCACGCTCTCCTCCAGGTTGAAGAGCTCGTACACCGTCGCCTCGACCACGGGCGACCCTGGCTGGCCGACCAGTCGGCGCCGGCGCACCTGGGCGGAGAGGCTGACGCTCCGCGACCCCACCAGCGACTGGGACACGTCCAGCCGCGGCACACGCTTGCTCCCGAGGACCACCCGCAGAGGCAGGACCTGCTCCTCCACCACCCAGGTCAGGTTGGGGTCGTAGAGGAGGCGAAGACGGTCCACCACCTGGGGGTCCGGGGGAAGGGAGCCGAGGACGGAGAGGAGCGAGGAGAGAAGGGAGCCTGGGGCGGGGAGGATCCCCGCTCCAGGCTCTGGCAGGGTCGGTGGCGCCGGCGCCGCTCCTCCCTGTCGGCGCAGGCGCAGCGCCTCGGCCACCTGGAGGGCCAGCTCGGCCGGGCTCGGCTCCCCGGCCCCGGCCGGGCTCGGGGGCGCCCCCTGGTCCAGGGTCGGGCCCTGCCGCAAGGCCTCAAGCTTCAACGCCTTGCGCAGCTCCTCCTCCCGCGCCGCCAGCGCCCCGGGGAGGGCGTGAGGGTCGGCCAGGGTGCGGAGCGCCTCCCTCAGCCGCTCCTCCAGGGGATCGGTGGCCTCACCCTTGGCGGAGCGGGTGGCGAGCAGCGTGGCGGCCGGGTTGGGCGGCTCCGGGCGGGGGGCCAGGGCGGTGAGGGCATCGACCAGCGTCCGGTGGCGCTCCAGCGCCTCCTGCATCCGCTGGATCAGGCCCCTCAGCCGGTCGTCGGCCAGCGCCTCCGCCTGCTCGATCGCCGCCCCGAGCTCCCCCAGCGAGGCCTCGGCGTCGGCCCGCCGCCCGGCCAGCTGCTCCGGCGACGTCCCTCGCTCCAGGTGCTCCTGGTAGACCTGCACCGCCTCCTCCACCCCTGCCAGTCGCTCCTGGAGCCGGTCGAGGACGGGGGCCAGATCCGGGCCGGTGCCCGCGGGCGCGGGGGGCGTGGCCGGGGTGGGTGAGGGCAGCGCCACGTCCAGCCAGGCCTGGGTTCCCGCCACCGCCGCCCGCATGGCCTCGACGGTGTCGCGGAGCCGATCGTCGCCCAGCCTCCCCGCCTGCTCGGCCTCCTCCCGGAGCGCGCTCAGGGCGGCCTCGACCTCGGCCCGCAGCTCCCCCAGCCGACCCGGCGAGGCGCCGCTCTGCTCGCGCTCGAGCCGGTCCACCGCCATGCGGAGGTCGTCCATCCGCTCCCCCAGGGCGCGCAGGCGCGCCGCGACCACCGCCACCTCCAAGGGCGAGCCAGCGGCCCCTGAGGCACCGGGCGTCGCCTCCGGGTCCGGCTCCGGCGAGGGGGCCGACCGTGCCTCCGGGGCCTCGGCCCAGAGCGCCGACCCCGACGGGCCCCCTTCCCCGGCCTCATCCTGTCCGGCGGGGCCCCCCTCCAGGTCGGCCGACCCCGGTGACGGTCCCGGGCTCACGTCGGGGTGGGACGACCTCAGGGCGTGCAGCCGCCGGGCGGTGGCAAGGCGCTGGTGGTCGGCGGCGTCGAGGAGCCGCCCCAGCTCCTCGGCCAGCGGGCTCGCCAGCAGCGCCTCCACCTCGGCCCCGAGGGCAGGATCCGCCACGGCCGCCGAGGGCGTCGCGGCCCCGAGCTCCTGCAGCACCTCGGCCGCCAGCGATCGGGCCTCCCGCATCATGTCCACCTGCCATCTGAGGTCCCCCACGGCCTGGCTGAGCGCATCCACGGCCCTCTCGGCGGCCTCGACCAGGGCGGCCAGCTCCGCCTCGCCTCGGCCGAGCCCTTGCTCCACGGCCTCCATCGCCGCGGCCAGCCCCGCCTGGGCGTCGGCCAGCTGCTCCCGCGCCGAGGCCGTCCGCTCGGTCAGCAACCTCCACATCGATCCCGTCCAGGCCAGGGTGAGGGAGGGCACCGCCTGCGCCGCGCGAGCCGTCGCCTGGCGCGCCCTCACCACCAGCCCGTCGTCGGGGTCGGTGGGGTTGCGCTCCATCCAGGCACGCGCGTCCTGCGCGTACGCCCCGATCGAGTTGCGGAGCGCTCGGATCTCGGACGCCCGCTGCGGGAGCGGCTGGTCGAGGAGCTGCTCGAGCCTGACCGCGGCGGTGAGCAGGGTCGCCCGACGGTTGGAGAGGGGATCGTATGGCTCCCCGATCAGACCCACGGCCTGGGCCTCCGGAGGCACCGGCAGCGCCTCGCCCAGGCGCCGTCCGAGGGTCTCCAACAGCCGATGGTTCAGCCCCCGGTAGGGCCAATCCCCCATCAGCGAGCCATCGGCGAAGGTCCTCCGCTCCGGGACCCGAGGGTCCGCGTACTCGTCGTCCAGGCCCAGGAGGTGGCCGACCTCGTGGGCGAAGGGCACCAGGGGGGCGGCGTGCGCCTGCTGGTACGCCCAGGGCGCCCTCGCCCCCCAGGACATGACCGTGGTCGGGAAGTCGCCGGCATGGACCCGGACCGGCTCGTGGCGGGGGAGGTCGCCACGGCCCAGCGCCAGCTCGACGCGCAGCACCGAGCCGTCGGGGAGGCGATGGCGGGGGGCGTTGAAGTAGTGCTCGACCCCCATCCGGGCCAGCTCCTCGACCCAGGCCAACTCCAGCTCGGTCACGCCGGGGGCAGGGCGGAGGGCGATCGGCACCTTCACCCGGCTCGTCGCCGGGCGGGTCGCCCCTGCCGGGTAGCGCACGACCTCGAAGCGCCGGGG
>Ga0070737_10002069_pt1 | contig 25361 bp, 17 predicted proteins | sample Coa_R1_10_FD_66438 | JGI IMG/M metagenome (GOLD analysis project Ga0070737, IMG submission 66438) | Surface soil microbial communities from Centralia Pennsylvania, which are recovering from an underground coalmine fire - Coalmine... | ecosystem: Environmental > Terrestrial > Soil > Unclassified... | reverse complement strand
GTGTGGGGCGGACTTGTCGTCCACGGGACCAGAGAAGAGTGTGGGTCGTTGTGGACAAGTTTTTCTGTCACTCACAGAAAGAGAGGTAGAACGATGCATTTGCGTGGAAAATGGGCCTGCGCCGCAGCCACCTTGGCCGTGGCAGCCCTGTTGGCCCTGGGTCCGCCCGCGCGGGCGGATTTTGTGGTGGTCATTTCTGAGTACAGTGGTGCCAATGGCACGGGTACACTGCTCGGTCAGTTGACTATCGACCAGAACTATGGTGCGCATACGACCAGTTTTACAACTGGGGGGACGAATAGTGCATCCATTACTAACGCCTCTGCTGGCCTTGGTAATGGGTCGATCAGTCTCGGTTTCGCCGACAAGGTGACGGGTACCACGGTAGGCGGCAGTGCGGCGGCTCCGGGGGACGCCCTTACGGCAACTGGGCCACAATCGGGTGTTTCAAGTGTGGACGCAACCCAGTCCACCACGAACGTCACCATAGGAAAAGGAGTAGGGAGCATCGTCATCACAGAGGCTGTCAACGCTCTTGGTCCGTTGACAGGGCCTGTGGGAATCATGACCAGCACGCTCTCGAATTCTCTCCTTAGCGGCGGCGGGAGTGATACCCTCGTGAGCTACTTTGACCAGAGCAATAGCACTACCGCGGGGACAGGAATCAACCCCACGGGGACGCAAGGGCCGCTTTCAAGCGGAACTCCCCCTGGTAACACTGCTTCAGCGACGGTGGCGATTTCGGGTTCTTCTCCGTTCGCCATTAACAACATCTTCACTTTTAATGGCTCACAAGGAGCCGCAATCCACGATACCGCCACAACGACGATTACGGTTACCCCCGAACCAGCAAGCTTGGCGTTGTGGCTCAGCGGCCTGCCCGTGCTGGGTCTGGTCCGCTACTGGCGCCGTCGTCAACGGGGCGGCCCCTTAGCAGTCGCGTAACGGACAGGTATTCCTGGCTTCCGTCCAAGGGGCGGCCCAACGAGGCCGCCCCTTTGTTTAACTCCTCGGAATCGCCCAAAGAAGTGCTACTCGCCCCAACGCCCTCCTCCACAAAGAAGGGGCGTTTCTTCTTCCACTAGCTCTATAATAACGTGTCCATTTCTGATGCGGAGGTCTTCGCATGTCTCTGCGCTTCAACGTCAAATTCGCCGCTATTCTGCTGGTTTTGTGTATCATCTGCGGCGGCAGTGTTCACCTGTTGCACGGCTATCAACTCAAGCGCAACGCCGGCGTTTTCCTCGACCGCGCCAACCGGGCCGAGCAAGAAGCGGAAGCCGCGGACGCTGAAGCGAAAACAGCGCTCTACCACAAAGAGATGGAACATCTCCGCCACTACCTCACCTTCCGTCCCACGGACACCGAAGCGCGAGCGCGCCTGGGCCTGTTGGCCGAGAAGCTGGCCCGCACAGGGAAGGATTTCTTCACAGCACTGATCGTTTATGACACCGTGCTGCGTCAAGACCCGGCACGGAAAGACATCCGCCTGCGGGCCGCGAAAGTGGCCCTGCTTCTGGGCCGGCATGACGATGCCCTGAATCACCTCACGACCCTGGGCGCCCTGGACAGCAGCGATGGTGAATTGCACACCCTCTATGGTCGGGCGCTGGAGCAGAAGGGCGATTACAAAGGCGCGCGCGAGCACTATGCCAAAGCCGTCACCCTGCCGCCGGTCCAGCTGGAGACCTACACCGCCTATGCCGCCCTGCTCCGCCGCCACATCAGCGATCCCGAAGCAGCCAACAAGCTCATGGAGCAAATGGTCAAGGACACGCCGACAGCCGAGGCGTTCCTGGTGCTGAGCGCGTACTGGAAAGAATTCGATAAGAGCAAAAGCGGTGCAGAGCGAGCCGCCCGCGCCCTGGCCGAGGCCCAGAAGCGCGAACCCGATAATGCCGATGTGCTGCTTCAATCGGCCGAGGCTGCCCGCCAAACGTCCGACATGGCCGCAGCTCGCAAGTTCCTCCAGCGCGGCATCGAGAAACATCCCGCCGATGCCCGCATGTATCTGGCGTTGTCTGCCCTCGAACAACAGGCCGGCCGACGCAGCGAGGCCGTCGCTCTCTTGCGCCGCGGGCTGGAAGCCAAACCGGGACAGATCGATCTGCTGTGGGCGCTGGCCGACCTGCGCGTCGGCGACGGCGAGGAATCGGAAATGGCAGACCTTCTCGCGCAGATGAAAAAAGGCGGCCTGGCGTCGGCACAGCTGGATTACCTGCGAGCGCGGCTGCTACTGGCCAAGGGACGCTGGCGCGACAGCGCCGACCTGCTGGAACGCACTCGTCCGGGACTGGAAGCCTGGCCCGCCCTGGTACGGCACAGCGATTTGTTGCTGGCCCGCTGCTACGAACAGCTGGGCGATGTGGACCAGCGTTACACAGCTTATCAGCGCCTGGTATCCGCTGATCCGTTGTCGATACCCGGCAACCTGGGTCTGGGCGCCGCTCTGGAAGCGCTCGGACGCGAGGAGGACGCTTTGAAGGCGTATCAGCGTCTGTTGCGGTTGGAAGGCGTTGGTTCTCAGGCCCGCCTCCGTGTGGCGCGTCTGCTGATTCGCCGCAACCAGCAACGCCCCCCCGCCGAGCAACAGTGGGAAGAAGTTGATCGCCTTCTGAGCGGGGAGCGTCAGCCCCCCGAGCGAGAGGCGGATGCCTCCCGCTCCGATGCCGTCGAGACGGCGATCCTGCGAGCCGCGGCCTGGATGGCGCGCGGCCAAGCCCAACAAGCAGAGCAGGTGTTGAAGGATGCACGCAAGGCACATCCGAAGGAAGTCACACTCTGGGTCGCCCTGACCGAGCTTGCCGAGCAACGCAAGCAGCCCAAAGAGGCAGACGCCTTGCTCGACGAGGCAGAGCGCACTCTGGGTGATAGCGTTGCCCTGCGGCTGGCCCGGGCTTCTCAGGCCCTTCGCCGCGACGCCGCGAAGTCTCTTCCTGTTTTGGCAAAATTGGCCGAGGGAGCAGAGAAGTTCCCCGAAGACGATCAGGTACGTCTGCTGCGCGGCTTGGCGGCGGCTCACAGTCTGGCCAACGATCGAGACGGAGCGGCCCGGCTGTGGACGCGCTTGGCCGAGTTGCGGCCCAATGATCTGAGCGTCCGCATCGCGCAGTTCGATCTGGCCCTGTTGTCCAAGGATCCGTCGGCCATCAATCGTGCTATCGACGCCATCCGCAACATCGAGGGCGCAGACGGTTCCTTGTGGAAGTACGCCCGTGCCGCTCAGCTGGTAGAAGAGGCCCGCAGTGGCGAGCGGAACAAGCTCGTCGAGGCGCGGGGACTGCTTGAAGAAGTGATGATTAAGCGGCCGAGTTGGCCGCGCGCTCCGGTTTGCCTGGCCTTGGCCGAGGAATTGGCCGGCTATCCGGAACAGGCCATCCGCCGCTATCAGCAAGCCGTCGAGCTAGGCGACCATAGCGTTACCACCATCCGTTCGCTCGTCCAGCTATTGTATCAGCGGCGGCGCTTTGCCGACGCCGAGGCGGCGTTGCGCCAGCTGCCGCAGCCAGACGCCATGCCGTCCGATTTGCAACGGCTGGCCGCTGAGGTTTCCCTGCGCACCCATGCCAACCCCGATCACGCCTTGCGCCTGGCCCAACAGGCTGTGACGGCCGACTCCAAGGACTACCGCGATCATCTCTGGCTGGGGCAGATGTTGGCGCAGAGCCAGACCCACGCTGCCGAGGCTGAGAAAGCGCTCCGGCGCGCCCTGGCCCTGGCCGAGAATGAACCAGCAACCTGGTTTGCCCTGGTGCAATTCCTGACGCGCACAGGCAAGAAAAAAGAGGCCGAAGCGCTCCTCGCTCAGGCTGAATCTAAGCTACCGCCCGACAAGTCTGCCCTGACTCTGGCCGCCTGCTACGAGACCGTGGACCAGCTCGACCGGGCCAAAGAACTCTACCGCAACGCCTTGGCCGCTCATCCCGAAGATCCCGACACGCTTACCAACGCGGCCAAGTTCTATCTGCGTACCGGCGCTTCGGCAGAAGCGGAGAAATGTCTGAATCGCCTGATGGAGTCGAAGGCCCATTCGGAGGACGCAGCCTGGGCACGGCGGATGTTGGCGTTTGTGCTTCATGCCCGCGGCGATTATCAACACAAGCGCCAAGCCTTGAGCCTGCTGAACATCCTCGACGATCCGCTGGCAGATACAGCTCTCAAGGAGATGCCGGTAGAGGAGATCCGCGCCCGCGCTGCCTTGCTGGCCCGCAGCTGGGAGCGGCGCCAACGTCAGGAAGCCATCCGCCTGCTGGAGAGCTTGGGCACCCGGCAGCCGCTGAGCGCCGTCGATCAGTTCATGTTGGGGCAACTGTACGAATCGATCGGCAAATGGAACGAAGCCAGCCGCCGCCTGGGTGCTGCCGTCAGCGCCGAGAGTGACAATCTCGTCTATCTGGCGAGCTACATCAACAGCCTGCTGCGGCACCAAGAATGGACGGCAGCGGTCCCGTGGCTGGCCAAGCTGGAGCAGAAACAGCCCAATAGTCTCGTGACCGTGCAATTGAAAGCCCGCCTGCTGCAAGGCGAGGGCAAGAACGACGAAGCCGTCGCTGCCGTTATGAGCTATACTCGAAACAAGGACGCCGACCTCCGCCAAGCTGCTCTGCTGCTCGAATCGATCGGCCGGACAGCAGATGCCGGTGCGCTTTTCCACCGGCTGGCCCAGGACGGCAAGCGTCCGGAAGCGGCCCTGGAATGGGCTGCTTTCCTGGGCCGACAGGGACGTACCCAAGAGGCCCTGGATGAATGCGAACGCGCCGCCGCCAAGGGCAAGATAGCGAATGTGGCCGAAACCTTCCTTCTCGTGCTGTACACTGCCTCGGAACCGGGGCCATACTGCGAGCGAGTGGAGCGTTGGCTGACACAGGCAGCGGCAAGCCAAGAGGGAAGACGCCTCGATTTCATGCCCTATATCGCTGCCTTGCGCAACATCCAGGGCAAGTATGCCGAGTCGGAAGCCCTGTATCGCCAAATCTTGGCCAAGCAGCCGAACGATGTGCTGGCCCTGAACAATTTGGCCTTCCTGATGGCCGAATACGAAGGTAAGCCGGCAGATGCCCTCGCCCTGCTCAAGCAGGCCTGGGAGCAAGCGGGCCCATCGGCTGTTCTCAGCGATACCCGCGCCGTCGTTTACTTGAAGTTGGGAGAAGCCAAGAAAGCCGTTGAAGAATTGGAAGAGTTGGTAAGCAACTCTCCCCGGCCCGAGGCTTACTTCCATCTGGCCCAGGCGCACGAAACCGCCGGCGACCGCGTCGCCGCCCGCCTGGCTTTCCTCAAGGGCCAGGAGCTGAAGCTCAAGCTTACCAGCCTCCATCCGCTGGAACGAAGGGCTTATCAGCAAATGGTACAGCGATTTCATTCAGAGCCGCGACCGTAAGGGAGCGGGGGGAATGCCGCTCCCTTACGATCGCGGCTCAGCTAGAGGTGAGGTTCTGCCGCATGTGCGGAATCGTTGGCGTCTTTCACTATGACCGAAGCGAGCCAGTCTCCAGCGAATTGCTCGTTCGACTGGGAGAGACACTACAGCATCGGGGACCGGATGACGCAGGAGTGTGGGTCAATACCGAGCGCACGGTCGGCTTTGCCCATCGGCGGTTGAGCATCGTTGATCTTTCGCCAGACGGCCATCAGCCTATGACCAGCGCGAACGGCTCGCTTGTCCTGACGTTCAATGGCGAAATCTATAACCACCTCGATTGGCGGCCCAAACTGGAACGGCGCGGACACCGCTTTCACTCCCGTTCCGATACCGAAGTGATTCTCCACCTGTATCAAGAATACGGCGTCGAGTGTGTTGAGCATCTGGACGGTATGTTTGCCTTTGCCCTGTGGGACCAGGATGCCGGACGCCTGCTCTTGGCACGCGACCGCTTGGGCATCAAGCCACTGTATTATGTTCTGCGGCCGGGGATGCTGCTATTCGCCTCCGAGATCAAGGCGTTGTTGGCTCATCCCGAAGTGGCAAGCGAACTGGATCGTGAGGCCCTGGGCTATTATCTTGCTCTCAAGACTGTGCCTGCGCCGCGGACCTTATTCGCCGGAATACGCAAGCTGCAAGCTGGCTCCATCCTGATCGGTGGGCGAGACGGTTCGTTCCGAACGCGATCCTTTTGGGATGTGGTTTCTCCGTCGCGGCCTGTCGATCCAGCTCTCGATGAACAAGCCGCCGCGGCAACCATCCGTAAGCTCCTCACGGAAGCGGTTGCCAAGCGTTTGATGGCAGACGTGCCCCTGGGGGCCTTTCTGAGCGGCGGATTGGATTCGAGCGCAATTGTAGCGCTCATGGCCACGCTCCAATCGCAACCGATCAACACTTTTTCAGTCGGGATCGAGAACATCCCTGAGGAAAACGAACTCGAATATGCTCGCCTGGTGGCCCAGCGTTTTGCCACGAATCATCAGGAGGTGATAATCGGCCCAAACGACGTCATTGAGTATCTTCCGGACCTCGTCTATCAACAGGACGAACCGCTTGCCGACCCGGTTTGTGTGCCTCTTTTCTATCTCGCGCGCTTGGCGCGCGCCTCCGGCATCAAAGTCGTTTTGGCCGGGGAGGGAAGCGATGAGCAGTTTCTCGGCTACGACACACGTATTCATTTTCTCCGGCGTTTTCAGCGGCTGTGGAGACCGTTGCTCGCGCTTCCTGCTGGCATGAGGCGGCGGATGCACGAGCTGGCCGCCACTGTCCATCGGGCAACAGGACTTGGCCGCCGTTGCGAGCGGATACTCGGCAAGGCTGCTCGAGGCGACGCGCTTTTCCTCGGCTCGCAGGCTTTTGACGGGGACACCCTGGAACGCCTGTTCGGCGATGGCGCCCCCAAAGAGCTTGGCGAGGCCTCCCGTGCAGTGGCAGATACCTGCCGTCCTCTTCTGGCCGCCTGGCCCGCCGCCGACATTGCCAGCCGGGTCATTTATATCGACCTCAAAATCCGTATCGCCGAATTGTTGCTTATGCGGATCGACAAAGTGACCATGTCTCTCGGTTTGGAAGCACGCGTACCGTTTCTGGATCATCGCCTGGCGGAATATCTCATGACGGTCCCCATGCAGCTCAAACTCAAAGGCTGGAATGCCAAATACCTCCTCAAGCGCGCCATGGCCGACCTCCTTCCGCCGGTTATCCTGGAGCGCCCGAAGAAGGCTTTTGCCGCCCCCGTAGGCGCATGGCTTCGCAACGGATTGAGCAGCTTCGCTCGCGACGTGATCTTCCAGTCCGGCCTGCGAAAGCTCGGCCTTTTCCGCTATGCAGCCGTGGAACAGATGCTGGAGGAGCACTGTTCCGGCCAACGCAATCATGATACGCGGCTCTGGAACCTGATGAATTTGAGCGCCTGGTATGATCGATTTTTTGGCCAAAATTGAGAGCGCAAGATGAAGAAACTGCTGTCCCGAGTGATTCTTCGCTGGTACTTGCCTCGATTCCTCGGCGCTGCCCACGCTTTCAATCGCCTGTTGGGACAAGCGATTCGGATGCAGCTGGGCTGGATCTCCGATGAAGCGTTTCGTTGCCATCTCGCCACATTCTATCAACAGCTCGATCCTGGCTCGATCCAGCGCGATCTTCGCTTCGAGGAAAAGGTCCAGCATCTGAACCGACCCGGCGGATATAAAGTTCCTATTTCGACCTTTAATGACGATTCCTCTTCGTCGGCGAGATCGGGACGATTGAACCTGTGGCAGCGGCGCTTCGCTTTGCTGGGCCACCTCGGAGTCCGAGCGGACATTTTGATTTTGCGGGCGGGAGAACAGATACCGCCTCATGGCCACTATCGGGTGGTGTCTGGGTTCTATGTGCTTGCCGGTCGTGTGGCGATCCGTCATTATGACCGGGTTCGTGAAGAGAACGGGAAACTACTTGTCCGCAAGGTGCTCGATACCGAGCTTGGTCCCGGCGGTTTTACAACGAACTCAGAAACCTATCACAATATTCACTGGCTTCAAGGGCTTGCCGAGCAATCGTACCTTTTCCGTGTGACGGCGCTCGATACGCCAACGGCGGCTTTCGGCGGCACAGCACGGACCGATCCACGCATTTACGTGGATCCGAGCGGCGAGCCGGATGAATCGGGCCTCATAGCAGCGGCTTACGTCAACGAGGCGACGGCCAAGCGCCTCTTTATTCATCCACCGGTCCTTCAGAAGAGCAATTGAATATATGTACGACCGTAAATACCCTCTATCAGTCGTTCACCTGGTCTTGGGGCTGAACGTTGGCGGACTGGAGATGGTTGTCCTCAATCTGGTGCGCCATTGCAATCGAGACCGCTTCTCTCCCCACATCATTTGCCTTCAGGAGCCTGGGCAGCTGGCGCCTGCCTTCACCGAGCTGAATGTCCCTCTCGAAAGCCTCGATTGCCCCAAGCTCCCAAAGGCACGCACTCTTTACCGTCTGATCCGCCGGCTACGTCAATTGAGGCCGCATGTCCTGCATACTCACAATATGAGTCCCCACTTTTTCGGAGTTATCGCTGCACGTCTCGCGGGCGTGCCCGTCGTCGTTCATACCAAACACGGACGGAACGATCCCACTCGACGCAGCGCCGTGTTCAAGAACTGGTTGGCTTCTTATTTCACCGACCGGATCGTACCCGTTTCCGAAGACGCCGCTGCCGTGGTACGCGAGATTGAGGGCGTACCGGACCGAAGAATCCATGTTATCCGTAATGGCATCGATCTGGATCGTTTTCCTTTCACACATCGGAATGGTCAGCACACCGGCAAACATGCGGTCCACGTCGCCCGTTTGTGCATTTCCAAGGACCAATCCACTCTCTTGCAAGCAGCGCGGCAGGTGCTCGACGTCGAACCTGATTTCCGTTTAACCCTCGTAGGCGATGGTCCCGACCGGGAAATGTTGCTTGCTCTCCATAAAGAGCTTGGGCTGGGGGAACGTGTCGTGTTCTTGGGGGAGCGCCACGACGTACCAGCGATCTTGGCCTGCGCAGATTTATTCGTGCTTCCCTCCGTGGAGGAAGGCATTCCCCTGACGATCTTGGAAGCGATGGCCACAGGCTTGCCGGTGGTGGCCACGCCAGTGGGCGGAAATCCCGAAGTGGTGGTTCCGAATGAGACCGGGTTGTTGGTGCCCCCCCAATCTCCTCAGAGATTAGCCGAGGCTCTTCTCACCTTGGTCCGCGAGCCAAGCCGCGCCCGCCGCATGGGGGCAGCCGGCCGTAAGCGCGTGGAACAACTATTTGATATCCGTAAGGTCGTTGCTTCTTACGAAGCGCTCTATGAATCCCTGTATACTGCGGAAGTCAACGGTTTAGCGGCGAACGGTCGGCGTTAGCTGGCTGGTGAAAAACGCACCAGCCAGCTAACGCCGATCGTTAGGAACAATGATGGGCAACTCGATATAGGCCTTGTTGATATGAATGTGCTCCATCTCACTCTGACGTTTCAACGCAGCGGGCGGCGCAATGCCATCCTAACGCTGATTAAGTATCTCCGCTCCGAGCATGTGCGTTTCGACCTGGGCTGCCTTGAAGAACTCGGCTGTTCCCCTCAGGAACTCCAAGACGTCATCGGTGCTGCAGAAGTTTTTCCGCGCCGATCGGTTTTCGACCTTCGTGCGATCCGGCGTCTCGACCATTTTTGCCGCCGGCGTCAAATCGACCTGATCCATGCCCACGATGGCGCCAGTCAATACCTCGCTGCGCTGGCGCGCTTACGGATGCCTCGCTGCCGTATGCTGATGACATTTCACCGCTCACTTAACTTCGAGTCGGCAACATTGCGCGATCGCCTTCGCAATGCCTTTGCCAATTCCATGAGCGATGTTATTGTTACAGGTTCGCGGGAACGTCAGCAACACTTTCTCTCTACGAACTTCGTCCGGCGCCGGAAAGTTATTCGTATTCCTTTTGGCATTGATATGGAACGGTTTCGGCCCGACCCGCTGGCCGGCGCCGCCGTCCGCAAAGCCCTCGATTTGAGCCAGGAAACGTTCGTGATCGGCGCCGTAGGCCACTTCGGGCCAGAAAAGGGGATCGATGTCGTTGTGCGTGGTTTCCAAAAATTGGTCGCTGGCCCTTTGCCAGTCCCCGTCGTCTTGGTAGTGTTCGGCTCTGGGACGCACGAGCAACAAGAGAGACTACAAGCGCTCGCTCGCTCCATGCCCTCGGCACGAATCCTTTTTGCGGGATTTCACAACGACATACACCGTTGGCTACGGGCCTTCGACCTCTTTGTGCATGCGCCGCGTTTAGAAGCGTTCGGGCTGGCCTTGGTCGAAGCGATGGCTACCCAGCTGCCGCTCATCGCCACTCGTGTCGGCGGCATTCCCGACATCGTCCGGGAAGGGGAAACGGGCTTGTTAGTGTCGCCGGAGGCGCCCGAAGAACTGGCTGCAGCCATGGCGCGTCTTATCAGCGATCCTTGTTTGCGGCGTTCCCTGGCCGAGCAGGCGCGTCAAGCGGCCGTGGAGCAATTCAACGCCGAGCGCTTTGCCCAACGCTATCTTCGCGTCTATCAAGCCCTGCTCGATGGTCAAGCCCCCAAAGGAGTCGATCAAGAAGAGCACGATCTGCCCGAGCGCGGTGAAGCGACGTCTGCAAAGGTCAAAAATCCAGTGGCCTTGCACTCCATGTCCCCCATTCAAGATGCATGAACCGAATAATTCTTCTGGAGGTAAGCTAAAATGAAAGAGCAAGTAACCATCGTGGTAGTGCCGCGAGACCGCTTCACCAGCGTGCTCGCTTGCGCCGCATCGATCCTCCAACATACGACGCCGCCTTATCGGCTTGTCTTTCTCGATTTTGGGTATTCCAAAAGGACTTTGACCCGACTTCGACGACTAGACACGCACGGTCCTGTGGAGATTGTCCCCTGTGGCCGAACGATCCCCATGAAAGCGTTTCGGGACTACTTGCCACAGGTGCAAACGCCTTACGTCGCCTGGGTTGACAATGATACGTTTGTGACCACAGGATGGTTGGAGAACCTGTTGAGTCGGGCGTCCCAAGGAGCCCGAGTCATCCTCCCCCTAACGCTTGAACGGGACGGCTACGACGCCGACCCCCGAAAGAACCCGCTGCGAGTACATATTAGCCATGGCGAGCTACGTCGAGTAGTTGTTGATAACGTCGAGTACATGTTGGATTACAAACCGTACCGGCGTGCCGCTCCGGAGGATATTCCTCAGGAGCCGCACACGGTGGATTTTTTCGAGCTTCATACGTTTTTTGCCGAAACCGAAGTACTCCGCCAACTCGACTTGCCTCCTATGGTCGTGCGAGAGCACCTCGATATCGGCATCCAGCTGCACCAAATGGGGATCCCCATTTGGTGCGAGCCGAAAAGCGTAGTCCATTTCGATAACATCCATGAACGGCCGAGCTTTGCAGATTTGAAGTTCTTTTTCTTCCGTTGGGATGAGCGTCTGATCGATCAATCACACGATCTCTTTGCGGCACGGTGGGGAGCTCGTTTCTATAGTGAACAGTCGATGAAGAACTGGGCTTTTCGCCGCAAGATCTTTAGCGTGGCCCGGTTCTTGGGCTTGCCGCAAAAACCGGCGGATTTGCTGGCGCGGATCTTTAATAAACTCCTACGTCCGCCACTTCCCCCGCATCTGGCCAAAGACCCCTTACCAACGTCGGAACGGGTATTCGACACAAAGTTCGTGGTCAGCAACCAAGAATCAGGAGTCGCTATTGCATGACTACTTGTCTCGTTACCGGAGGCGCCGGCTTCATCGGTTCGCACCTGGCCGAAGCACTGGTCAAGCAGGGGCACCGCGTGCGCGTGTTGGATGACTTCAGTACAGGTCGTCAAGCCAACTTGGCCCACTTGCTGCCCCAGCACATCGAACTGATCGCTGGCGACTTGACCGATCCTAAGATGTTGCGCGCGGCGCTACACAATATCGAACTGGTCTTTCATCAGGCGGCGCTGCCCTCTGTACCGCGTAGCGTGGAAGATCCGTTGTCCACACACCGCGTTTGCGCTACCGGCACTTTAGAACTACTAGCTGCTGCTCGGCAGGCCGGCGTACGGCGTGTGATCTACGCGGCCAGCTCCAGCGCCTACGGCAACTCCGAACGGCTGCCCAAACGTGAGAGTGATCCGACCAATCCTCTTTCACCCTATGCCGTAGCCAAGTTAGCCGGTGAACACTACTGTGCCTGCTTCAGTCATATCCACGGCTTGGAGACGGTGCGGCTACGCTATTTCAACGTGTTTGGCCCCCGACAAAACCCAGACAGCCCCTATGCCGCTGTCATCCCGCGCTTTATTCAAGCCTGTTTGGCCGGCCGATCTCCGGTGATTCACGGCGACGGCCAACAGTCCCGCGACTTCACTTTTATTGACGATGTGGTACAGGCTAATCTCTTGGCTGCGTCGGCCCCCGGCGTGTCCGGTAAGGTCTATAACATCGCCTGCGGCCACCGCACCACGCTACTGGAACTGGTGGCTCAGATCAACGATCTCCTCGGTACAAACATTCGGCCGGTTCACACAGACTCACGGCCCGGCGACGTCCGCCACAGCCAAGCGGATATTCGGCTCGCTCAGACTGATCTCGGCTATCAACCACATGTGGATGTGCGTGAAGGGCTCCGCCGTTGCCTCGCTTTCTATACGGCAGATCGCCTCCCTGCCCAGAAGTGACGACCATCCCGCCTTTAGCGATTGCCTTAGACCGACATCAGAGCGTTGGGTAGACGGGTATAGCAGCGAACGGCAAAACGCTCCAGTAGCTTATTGCAGCTGATTTGTTTACCAGCCTGCAGCGTCAGCAAAGACGACTCTGCAGTCAACTATTGAACTGCAATAAACTACTAGCCAAATCGAGATGAGAAGGATGACTCGAGAAAAAAATAACCGACAAACAGCATCGCCCTTTACGGAGCAGCTGGCGACGCTGATCCCCTCGTTGCTCCCCTTGGCCGAAGCTCTGGAGGAAGCCGCTGCCAGCGATCTGCCGGTATTGTTCATCGGGGCGGCGGGCACCGGCAAGACCTACCTGGCCCGCCTGCTCCATCAGTTCTCCCCGCGGAGCGAGCATCCGTTCGTCATCATGCCTTGCGGCTCCCTGGCGCCGAACTCGCTCCCAAGCGTACTGTTCGGACAGGTCCAGGACGCCCCGGAGGGAGTGGATGTGTTCTGTGCCGGCCGCCTGGCGACGGCAGGTTTGGGCGGTCTCCTGCTCAAAGATATAGATACTCTTTCCTTGCAAGTACAAAGTGCCTTACTACGCTTTATCCAGACAGGCACCTACGAACCGGTCGGCTCCGTGGAATTGCATTTCAGCCAGACTCGTATTTTCGCCGCCACCAACAGCGATCTCAAGAAAGACGTGATCAAAAAGCGGTTTCGGGGCGATCTCTATCACTGTTTCCACAATTTTACTTTTTATCTACCGCCGTTGTGCCAGCGACAGGAGGACATTGAACCACTGGCGCAGGCCATGGTGATTCGCTCTGCCGACCAATTTCATAAAAAGCCGCCCCGTCTTCTCCCGGAAACACTGCGTGTTTTACAGTCCTTCTCCTGGCCCGGCAACATCCGTCAACTGGAGACCAGCATCCAACACGCCGTTCTGATATGTTCCAGAGATGAGCTTCACGTGGAGCATTTGCCACAAAATCTTCGTGAGGCAGCTGGCGACCAGTCGACTTAGGCCGCCTGGTCAGGGCTGTACCAGCCAGCTTTAAAAATAAGCGGCCAAGGCTTGGCGCATCATCGAGCGGGCACGGTGTAGTCGGCTCTTCACCGCTGGCACGCCAAGATTAAGGATTTTGCCGATCTGTGGATTACTCATCTCCTCCACGTCAGCAAGGACATAAACCTCTCGGTACATCTCCGGCAGATCAGCGATCGCTTGAGCAATCTGCTCGCGCATCTCGTCGTCGAGCAGCTGCTGGGCGGGACAGCTAGCGCCCCCGGCGGTCCTGTCGTTCGGCCTAACGAGGCAAGCGTTCGTCTCTCGCTTGCGGCGGCAGAGAGCTTTCCGCCGATGCTCCAGGGCTGCATTCACCGTTACACGGCGCAACCAAGTCGTCAGCCGCGCTTCGCCGCGAAAGCTGTCGAGCTTGCAAAGGATTCGCAACAACACTTCTTGAGTCACATCTTCCGCATCGGCCTCATTGCCGAGCACGTGACGGGCCACGTTGCGCACCAGAGAAGCGTGAGCATAAAAGACTTTTTCCACCGCTCTGGCGTTTTCCGTCCCGGTTGAACAACTGCTCTCCACGCACCATTCGCAATTCGTAGCATTAGAACCATAATCCAGAAGCATCATCGGTTCTGTCTCCTTCGTATCATCTAGAGGCCAATCTTGTTCGAAGGGGAACTCGCTGCGCCGGCGGATACCGCAGGCGTTGGCAGAGGGTGGGCAGTTCCTTTGCCGGGAAGAGCAAGAGGGGACACCCTGTTTGCCGTGGCACCAATTCAACTACAGAAGAATTGGAGCAACTGTTATGCCACTATCTGCGGCTCCGGGCCATCAGGTCGAAAGGAGAGACTTAACTATCGCAGAACAAAAGAGTTAGATGGCCCCCGGAAAAATCGTATTACTTTCCTCGCTCATGCTCCAAGGAACACGGATGTTTCCATTTGGAAACACGGTACTTAACGCACGTTGCCTTTTGTTAACAATACCGTTCCCAAAGAATGGTGGATTAATCCCGCTTGGTCCACTAGCACGAAAAAAGCCTTGGCCATTTTTCGTTTTTGTCTGCAGCCATTTAGCCGCGCCATGTCCGGCAGACGACAATCCAGGTACAGTGCGGAAATCCCTTCGCGGCGCAAGAATCGCTGAAATAGGCGTCCTCCTTCTGAGCGGCTGCCCGCTCACCCCCCTGGCTGAATTTTTTTGTTATCCTCCGTAGCTTGCCCGACCTAATCGGCTATCCTGAAAGGTAGACAGCAATCCCGTCTGGGTCTCCGGAAGTCGGCCTTGCCGCGACCGGGGACCGCGACTGCATCAAGAGGAGCTTTCCATGTCGCGCGATTCGGTAGCCGCCGATTTTCCCTTTCGCAGCGCTCTGCGGACTTTCCGCCGCCCCTGGCCGATCCTGGGGGTCGGATTGGCCTGTACAGTCATTGGGCTGGCGTTGTCACAGACGACGCTGGTGCCGTTGCGGTTGTTGTTTTTGGGAGCAGGAATTCTCCTGGCCGGCATCGCAGTAGCACGGCGTTTGCAGACAGCCAGCTGGGAGCTGGAGGAACGCGTGGAGTCGGCTGGTGTGTTAGGAACCTCCTTTTTCGTGGTGCTGCTCGCCTATCTGAGTACGGATGCGCAATGGGATTCCGCTCTCCTCTTTTTGCAGGCGCTCCTGATCGTCAGCCTGGCAGGATCATTTATTGTGCTGCTGCCGCGAATGGGACGACGCATTGCTGCCGTGGCGTTCGTCCTGTTCCATTTTTGCGGCATTCTCTCTGCCGTTACTTCTGTGCCACCGCCGCGCAGTGATGCTCCACCTTGGATCTCCACGTTCCTTTGGAGCTATTTTTATCGCCATTATCTATTTTTCACTTACTTTACCAACGCTTATCACTTCTATTCGCCCGATCCGGGACCGGCGACCCTGGTGTGGTTCCACATCGAGTACGAGGACGGCAGTGTCCGCTGGAAAAAAATCCCCAATCGCGACGAAAGCCCGGTCGGCCTGTACCATCAGCGCATGTTGGCGGCAGCGGAAAGCACCATGAATAATATGAATGGCCCGCCGCTGATCAATCAAGAACAGATCCGAACTTATGAGCAGAAACTCAAGCGCCCCTATGAGTTGCTGCCCGGCATCCCTCATGATACGTGGGACGAGATCGTGAGGCGGCGGCGAGCCGCTGCCGAACTCTTCAAATTCGTCGATCCCCAGGATGGCCGGCCTGCGCCGCTCTATCCCGTGTTTGAATTGCCGGGCCAGTCCAGCGAATATGCCGAACCCCTGGAGTTTTCACGGCGGCTGATCGCCTCCTTTGCCCGCCACGTCGCCCATAGCGAACCCAGGCCGGTCAAGACCGTGCGCGTCTACCGTGTCGTCCACACGCTGATGACGCCGCGCGAATTGTATGAAGGCAAGGATCCCCTGGAGCCAACCCGCTTTGTGCCTTTTTACATGGGCAAGTACGATCCCGATGGCAAGCTGCTCGATCCGCAGGAACCGTTCCTGTACTGGCATGTGCCGATCATCCGCGTGTCCAGGCGTTATCCGGAACCGGGCACGTACGTACCGCCGGAGCAAGGGGGGCCGATGCTGATCCCACGCTGGGAGCCAACCGCGGATGATCCTGGAAAGATCATCAATTTCGTTGAGATCCACGCGACGCAGAGCGACCGATTTCAGCCGGAGACTCTGAAAAAGAAGTGAGCCTTCCCTACCAGCTCGCCGTGCCAGCAAAGGTATTTCTTGCCAGCACGGCGGGCTGCTATTGAAACAGGTACGACCACCATGAAAACAACAACTGACGAACACCCGTTGACGTTCGCCGCTCGTGCTGTCGAACGCTTTTTCTTTCAGCCGTCCGATCCGACGACATTGGGACTGATGCGCATCGCCGCCGGCATCCTCGTCCTCTACGTCCACCTGGTCTATTGCATTGGGCTGACCGATTATTTCGGCCCCTATGCCTGGATCGACAACGACGTGACGAAGTTCGTACGTGAAGGTATTGAGACTTATGCTCCCTCTTCCAATTGGAAGGATCTCTGGTGGGAGTCTGATGCTCCAGTCTTCAAGGGGCAAACGATGTGGTCTATCTATTACCACGTCGAAGATCCGAAATGGGTATGGATAATTCATAGCAGCATCCTGCTGGTTATGCTCTTGTTCACGCTCGGCTTGTGGACGCGTGTCACCAGTGTGCTGACGTGGATCGGCTCATTGATGTATATTCATCGCCTGATGCAGCCGGGCATGTTGTTCGGCATGGACACGATGACGAACCTCGGCCTATTTTATCTGATGATCGCTCCGTGCGGAGCGGCATTGTCGCTAGATCGCTGGTGGCAAGTGCGCCGCGAGCGCCGGCGCTTGGGGGCCAAATACGTGCCACAGCCGCCGCAGCCGATGGTATCGGCTACCTTCGCCACGCGGCTGCTCCAGATTAATTACTGCATCATCTACTTCGCGGCCGGCACCTCGAAGTTGATGGGTGCCTCCTGGTGGAACGGCACTGCGCCTAACGGCTTCCTGCTCAATTACTCGTTTGCTCCTTTTGACGTGCCGAAATACGTCGAGTTTTTGCAATGGCTCGTCAAGCATCGCTGGCTGTGGGAGCTGTTCTGCACCATCGGCGTGGTTGGCACACTCTGTTTGGAATTGGGCTTTCCCTTCCTGGTTTGGAACCGTTACACGCGCTGGGTCATGGTATCCGGCTCGATCCTGTTTCATACCTTGATTGCCCTGCTTATGGGCCTGGTGACGTTCAGTCTGATGATGATGGTGCTCGTGATGGCGTTTGTGCCGCCAGAGGCGGTGCGGCAGATGGTGCAGTCGTGGGAAGTGCGGCTGCGCCAGCTGCTGTCGCGGCAGGCCGGTAGCAAGGTGGAGCCGCAAGTGGCGTTATCACGGTAAACCTTGGCAAGCGGGGCATTTACATGCCTCGCTCGCCAAGGTTTACCTCAAGCGTACCGCCGCGCTTGTCGATAAAAAGAGGATAGGGTGCCCCTCTCGATTTTGGCGAGTGGGGTTGCGCAATCCCCGAGGAAGTTTTTTCCACTCTCTTCCCCTTGTGGGGGAGGGCTGGGGTGGGAGGAAGGCGTCCGCAGGCGAAACACTTCCCCCTACCCTGACCCTCCCCCACAAGGGGGAAGGGAAAAGCCCCCTGGCATGTAAGCCCTCCTACACGCCCAAATCGAGAGGGACACTTAGAGGATAGACTGGTATTGCGGCTTTGGGGCTTATCGAGTATGAGGCGGCGGATTGACTCTATGGAAATCCGATGATTCGAGTTCGCGGCAAAGCGGTCTGGGTCTTGCTGTTGGCGTGTGGCCTGTCTGCTGCCGCACCCATGAGGTTATTTGCGCAGACAGGCGACAACATCCGCACCTACTACGTTCCGGCCCGTTCCTTCAACATCCCTTTCGGCCTCAATGAAAGCGACCCACGCATCGAAGTGTTGTTGAGTGTTTCCACGGATGGACGGCAATATCGTCCTGCCGGTACGGCCCGGCCTAACGAGCGGCGTTTCTATTTCTCGGCGCCGGCGGATGGCTGGTACTACTTTATCGTGCAAACCCGCGATGCCAGCGGCGTAGTGACGCCCGATCTCCGCAGCACACCGCCGAGCATCCGCGTCTGCGTCGATACGCAGAATCCGGTCATCGAAGAATTGGCCGCCGACGCTTCTGCGGACAATTCCTTGCCCACCATCCGCTGGAAGATCACAGAAGCAAACCTCAAGGAAATTTGGGCTGATTATCGTTCGACCAGCGGCGGCGAATGGGTACCGCTGTTTCTGCCGGTGAAGGAAGAGGGAAAACACACCTGGAAACCCTCCTGGGGCGGCGAATTGGAAGTGCGGATGCAAGCGTTGGACCAGGCCGGCCATCGCTCCGAGGTTCGGATGCTGCGCCTGCGCGCTGCCGACAATGTGGCGCGGATGCCGCCGCCGCCGGAGCCGGCTGGTCCCGGCAAGATCATGTACGTCAACAGCAAGACCTTCCAGCTCAGTTACACCCTTGACGATCAGACCATCGGTCCCTCGCAGGTAGCGAGCGTGGACATCTGGAAGCTGCATCCGGGACAGGGTTGGCAGAAATGCTCGGAAAAAGGCACATCCAGAGGTCCGGCTACCGTCCGTGTGGACACGGCAGGACGCTGGGGATTTCGTCTGATTCCTCGCAGCGGCGCCGGCCTGGCCGACCGCGATCCGCAGCCGGGCGACGCTCCGGACATCTGGGTCGAGGTGGACGATAAGCCGCCGCTTGTCCGGGTCACCAACGTTACCGTCACGCAGGAAGCGGATGGCGGCTATTTGACCGTCTATTGGAAGGCTGACGATGCTTTTCTTCGCTCCATGCCTATCACCATCTTTCTGGCATCTCCGCAAGGCAAGGATTGGTTCCCCGTAGCCAAAGACTTGCCCAATACCGGCAGTTGGAGACAACGGACCGACGATTTGAAACTCGGCGACCGCTACGAATTCGCGCTCAAGGTGACGGCCATCGATGAAGCCGGCAACATCGGCGAAAATCAATGGGGCGACACAGTTAAAGTGGATCTCAAGGTTCCGCGCATTAAGCACATCGAAGTGAGACCGGGCGGCGGCCAGCCCTCATATGGCACCACAGGGACGGCACCTTTCGGAAGTTATCCGCTGGAAAGCCAACCTGCCTCCAAACAGACGCCCTCGCCGCTCAATGGCAGCGGCCAGGATTTTCATGAACTAAAGCGCTAACGAACGAGAAGCGTAAGCGACGGCAGACCGTCCGTTGCTTACGCTTCCTGCTCATTGGGAACAACCAATCTTGATTCGTCGGCACAGGATGATAGCCTGAAGGCAGCAGGATTTTTCTGTCCTTGTAAATGGCGATCATCATGACGGACGAAGCGAAACAGAACCAATCGTTTCACATCGAACGGCACGGCGACATTGCCATCATTACGCCGTCGCCGGAAGTGGAGAGAATGCCGGAAAACCTGATGGAACAAGCGGCCCTGATAGTGCTGGCACCGTTACGTTCCGACCCGCCTGCCGGTCTCATCTTCGACCTCAGCCGTGTCGATTACGTCGGCTCGGTGTTCCTGTCGTTCCTGTTGCGCTGCCACAAGCGTGTCAAGGAACATGGCAGCGAAGTGGTGGTTGCCGGCGCTTCACCGCGAGCCCGCGAGCTATTGCACATGACTGCCCTCGACACGCTGTGGGCCTTGTACGACAGCCGCGCCGAGGCATTGGCCGCCTTGGCTGGTGATTGAACGAACGAGCCGGAAGTGTAAGCGACGGACCGTCGTGTTGTCGCTTACACTTCCGGCTCGTTAGGCGCTGTGATAATCCTCTCCCCAAATCGAGTTATTTTCCCATGCATAATCCTTCTTCCGGTCCTGGCCGGCCTTCGTTTTCTAGCGTATTTCAGCAGGTTCACGATGATGCGGCGACCGATGATCGCCGACTTATTGGCGTCGAGCAGTTGGCCCAGCAAATCCGCGAGACCGCCGACAAGCTCCTCCGCGATGGCGCTACCCGCGGCGACATCAAGCTGCTCAGCACCGCCTTGAAAGAGCTGCGTTATTCCTTCAAAGTGTTCACGCCCTATCGTCATCTGCGTAAGGTGACGATCTTTGGCTCGGCGCGTCTGCCGGAGAGCCATCCGGCCTATGCCTCCGCAGTGGAATTCAGCCGCCGCATTGCTGAGGAAGGTTGGATGGTCATCACGGGCGCCGCCAGCGGCATTATGGAGGCCGGACATGTCGGCGCCGGACGCGAAAAAAGCATCGGCGTCAACATCTTGCTGCCCTTCGAGCAAGAAGCCAATCCGATTATCCGCGGTGATTTGAAGTTGATGCACTTGAAGTACTTTTTCACCCGCAAGCTCCTGTTCGTCAAAGAGTCCGACGCTGTCGCCCTGTTTCCCGGCGGCTTCGGCACGCAAGACGAGTGTTTCGAGGTCTTGACGCTGGTGCAGACCGGCAAAGCACAGATGTTTCCCATCGTCATGATCGACGAACCGGGCGGCGATTATTGGCTGCGTTGGCGCGAGTACATCACCGATGAGCTATTGAACCGCGAATTGATCTCGCCGGCCGATATGTCGCTTTTCAAAGTCACCAATTCGGTGGACGAGGCCGTCGCCGAAGTGCTGCAATTTTATCGCGTCTATCACAGCATGCGCTATGTCCACGGCGATTTGCTGCTGCGTCTCCAGCACCGGCTCTCCGAGACAACGATGCAGCGGCTCCGCGACGAGTTCGCCGATATCGTCGTCGCTGGCACCTTCGAGCAAACCGAGGCGCTGCCAGAGGAAGCGAACGACGCACATATCGCCACCTTGCCGCGGCTGCGCTTTCGTTTCGATCGTCGTAACCTCGGCCGATTGCGACAGATGATCGATGTGATCAATCAGGCGGGCGGCTGATTGCTGTGGTTCACGACTCCTATACTTGCAATCCCACGGCGCGCATCAGAGCCAGGGCGTTGCTGTGGCGGACAACGCCAGGTTGTAAACGATAATCGAACTTCATTTCGCCGTTCTCAAAGTGATCGGCAAAGTGGACGTTGGCGGCGCGAGGGCCGAGATGCTCGGCGATGTGTGTCAGCGACAGATCGTGCGTCGTCACCAGGCCAAGCGCTCCTGCATCGACCAGGCCGCGGACGATGGCCTCGGCACCGATACGGCGATCGTGTGAATTGGTGCCGGCAAAAATCTCATCGAGCAAGAACAACAACGGCAAGGGACCGCGCGTCAAATCAACGATTTGGCGCACGCGCAGGATTTCGGCATAGAAACGCGAACGGCCCTGCTGGAGCGAGTCTTGAATGCGCAAGGTAGCACCAATGGCCAGAGGTGAGAGGCGCAAGCGGCGGGCACGCACCGGTGCTCCGGCCAAGGCCAGCACTGCATTGATACCGACCGTACGCAGAAACGTGCTCTTACCAGACATATTCGATCCACTAATAATCAATACACGCAAACCGTTCGTCAAGCGCAGGTCATTACGGACGCAGCGCGAGGTCGGCAGTAACGGATGTCCCAATTGCTCGCCATCGTAGCAAGGAGGGCCATCGGCGACGATCTCCGGGAAGGGATCATCGGGGTTCTCGTAAGCATAGGCGGCCAGGGCGCACAGTGCCTCGAATTGGCCGACCACATCGAGCCAGCGAGCAACGGCAGGTCCGGCGATGCGGCGCCAGTTCTCGATGGCATGGGCCATCTGTGTGCCCCACATCAGCAGATATGCTAACGGCATGAACAATTGATTGCGTCGCGAATGAAGCAGATCGAGTAGGTTGCCCAGCTGAGCGATGCGTCCTGAAGGTGGAACATGCCGGGCGCCGTGCCGGGGAGCCGCTGTATCAAGGGCAGCGCGCAAATCACACAGACGCGGGGCCGTGAACGTGGCTTGTTCCAGCCGCGCCAGCACGTTCGCGAGCAGAGCCAGGTCTCGGCCGCGACGCTCAACGGCGGCAAGGACGCGCTGGACGCGACCATAAAACCAACCGGCCAAGCACAACTGCACCAGGAGTAGAAAAGCAAATGGCAGCGAACGCCCTTCCAGAAAGAAGCGGCCCAAGGGCGTACTCGCGTCGAGCAAGCCAAACAGCGCCAAGAGCCAGCCGGCCAGCGCCGTCGTGGTCAGTGTCCCCAAGAGCAGTGCCGCCCAGCGCGGCCAACGCGCCGTCAATAGCGGCGGCTCGGCCCCCCAGTGGGCCAAGGCCTTGAAATCGACACCGGCCGGCACATCGCCACCCAGCAGGGCCAAATCTTCACGCAGATCAAGAAGGGGCCGCAACTCGGCGACGGCAACCTGCCGCGCTCGAATTTCCTCCGGGGGCGCAGCGTGCAACAGCCAAGAAGCCAGCGTATCCTCGCCCGTGCGCGTACGGGCCGTGCAAAGCAGCTCAAACAACGAACCGACACCGAAGAGGTCGAGATCGCTGGCATACGGGTGCATCTCGTCCTGAAAGCGGGCACCGCTTTGGCCACGCCCTTTCCAGTCATCACGCAGACGGGCCAGGCCATTTTCATAGAAGGCGACAGCTCGCAACGAGCGGTGCCAAGCGCGCGTAACCCGTTCGTGATAAAAGAGAAGGACCGAATACAACGAGAGGGGCAGCAACAGCCACCAGGCCGAAAGCCAGTGAGCACCGAAAGCGAGCAGCAAAACAAGCAGGCCGCTCAGTCCCACAAGTAAGCGGGAAGAGCCAAGCAGGCGTTCCTGACGGGCCAGCTGCATAGTACGGTGGCGGCGTTCTTCCAGACGCTGCACATATTCCTTCGCTGGCGGCAAGGAGGTAACTTCGGACGATTGCGGCATCGTGGGTTCCCCATCCCTTGACGATGAATCCATTCGGACACCATACCGCAAAAGAACAGCGACGGCAGCGCCTGGAGGATAGAGAATAGAGGATAGAAGATGGCGAAAAAAATGTGTTTTGTTCTGTCTTCTATACCTCTATCCTCTAGCCTCTATCACTTCCGTCAGAAACGCGCGGGTCGCTTCGTGACGAGGCTGACCGAAGATTTGCTCCGGCGGGCCAGACTCGGCAATGCGGCCCTCGTGCATGACGTGAACCATGTGGGCCACGCGTCGAGCGAAACTCATGGCGTGCGTGACCACGATCATCGTCTGCCCCTCTCTGGCCAAATCCGTAATGACGCATAACACCTCGCCGGCCATGCGGGGATCGAGAGCACTGGTTGGCTCATCGAAAAGGATTGCTTCCGGCTTCATGGCCAGTGCCCGAGCGATGGCGACGCGCTGCTGTTGCCCGCCAGATAGTTGCTCCGGCCAGGCATCGACCTTGTCGGCCAAGCCCACACGCTCGAGCAGACGACGAGCCGTCGCCTCCGCCTCATCGCGCGGCCGCCCCAATGTCCACAACGGCCCAGCCATCACATTGGCCAACACACGCAGGTGCGGAAATAGGTGAAATTGCTGAAATACCATGCCGACACGCCGCCGCAGGTGCTGCAAAGCATCCTCGCCTCCCGCAGAACCGTTCGACCGTAGCACGATGTCCTCAACGCGCACTTCGCCCTGCTCGAATGTTTCCAATCCATTAAGACAGCGCAACAGCGTGCTTTTGCCACCGCCAGAAGGCCCAATGAGCACCGCCACCTCGCCGCGGCGCACTGTCAGCGATACACCATCGAGGACGCGCAGAGAAGCATGATTCTTTACCAGGTCGCGTACTTCGATCATGGTCAGGGCCCTGATTTACTCCTTCACTGGTACTAATTTAACTGATTTAAGATCAATCAATGGGTGGAAAATCCGTCCTGCCGAGCGAAACGTCACTTGTTGCCGTCCTGCCGCCAACACGATCTCGCCGACCTTGGCCTGCCGGTAATTATCCCAACTGCCGGTTGATTTTACTGTGCCCATCATTTGATTGACGCTGGCTTGCAGTAGAAACTTCTTACCCGCCATGTCCGGAGGACAGGCCCAGTCCAGCCATACGGCATAGCGGCCGGGCTGGGCCACTTCGATCGTCCAGACGGCGCGATCGTCCGCATTGGTCCAGTAGCCGAGGTTGCCGTACTGTTTTTCCAGCACGATCGTGGGGCCGTAAATCTCACAGTTGGCTGCGGTGAGAAGTAACGAGCCGTCCTCGGCAGGACGCACCAACTCTGGCTTATTGCCCTCAAAAAGCTTACGTTGCGGCTGGGGCCCTTGCGAGCGAATGTGGGCGATCAGGTCGGCCATGTCTTGCGGTGCGATCTCTTTTTCTAGTCCTTCCGGCATTGCTGATTTGCCCGTGCTGGTCAGCTCCTCGAGATCGCTACGCAGGATGACGTTCTGCTTACCGTCGGAGCTGACAAGCGTGATGCTGTTGCCAGTTTCGGCAGCAAGGACACCGGTGAAAGTGAGTCCGCCTTTGGTGAGAGCCGTGTAGCCGATGTAACGCGCCTCTACTGCCCTATTGGGATCGAGAATGGCGATCAAGAGTGCCGGCGGCGATTTGTCGCCCAGTGAAGCCAGGTCCGGTCCGACGGCGTTGCCGACACCTCCCAGCTGATGACAAATGGAGCAATTCTTGCGGAAAACTTCGGCCCCGCGCTTGGCGTCGCCGCTCAAAGTCAGCACCGACTGATAAGCGTCGATCACCTTTTGCCGATCCGTATTAAGGGTGTCGGCGAAGAGCTTTGTCGCCCGGCGACGCACCTCGGCGGAGCGATGCTCTAAGAGCCGCTGCCGCAGAACCGCATCGATCTCGGATGGCGCGATGCTCTTGCTTTCCATTGCGTCCAGGACTGCGAACAGCCACTTGTCACGGCTAAAGAGGACGCCGAGCACTTGTCGGCGCAGGGACGGAACAAACGCTTTCCAGCCCCGCAGCAGCAACTCCGGCACACGCGGCGAATGCAGCCGGCCCAGCGCGGCCACGGCGGCGGCTTGCAGCTCTTCTGCTGTCTGTGGCACCAGCAGTCCCGCCAGCACGGTCATATCTTCTTGCTGACGATCCAAGCCTCGCCCCAAGAGACGGATAGCTCGCAGTTTGTCATCCTGCGCCGCTCGTTCATCAGCCAGCACCGCCCGTGCCGCCGTGAACAAGCCAGACACGTACTCCAGTGCTGCTTGCAATTCCTTCCCTCCCTCCTTTTGCAGATGTATCAGCGGTGTATTTCGCTCATCCAGCGCATCGAGAAGCCCGGCCAGGGTAGTGAATTGCCAGGGTGCATAGCGGTCTTTCTCCGGTGTGCCGATAGTTTTTAATAGCGTGGCCAGTGCCTTGGTATCGCCCAGGGCATT
>Ga0070737_10002065_pt1 | contig 25424 bp, 23 predicted proteins | sample Coa_R1_10_FD_66438 | JGI IMG/M metagenome (GOLD analysis project Ga0070737, IMG submission 66438) | Surface soil microbial communities from Centralia Pennsylvania, which are recovering from an underground coalmine fire - Coalmine... | ecosystem: Environmental > Terrestrial > Soil > Unclassified... | reverse complement strand
TCCTTGAGCAACTGGTCCAGCAGCCCATTCAGCAACTCTTTTTTTGTCGGATTCTGCGTCTCCATCTTGTTCTCCATTTTGACGGAGAACAGCGTTTACACAAAATGTTTTACACCCTCACTCTTGGCTACCGCGGAGGCCCCCGCCGAGTACGGCCACAGCGCGGGAAGCCAGGTAATTATGGTCGCCAAATCCGGAACCAACGAAATTCACGGCAGCATCTTCGAGCTTGTTTCTGACGCGGTGGCGAGCGGCCGCGGCATCGCCCTCGTTCCCATACAGCCGGGCTGGCCGCCCGTGCCAACCGGGCAATTTCCGCCGGCGCCGTTCCGAAACGCCGCCGCTGCTCGCGCGGATCTTCGTTCAGAGGACCGCACATTACACACACCGCCAGGAACCGTTCCCCCACGTCGATTCCGGCGCATCGTTCCACCGCCGCGCAATTATGGTCTATTCTCCTCCCGCGCAGGACAACAGCTGGCATCTCTACGAATACCTTCTTCCGCGGCTCAACTGTGCCACTGGGGGGGGCACCATGTCAGCCTTGCCTGCGTAACACGACTCTGCCATATTTTCATCGCCTGGGGTGAGATCGCCCCTCATTGCGGTTTCGTTTTGTTCAGTTTCCTGTCCCGTTCGCCTTCTCCGGCTCGTAGAAACTCAGCGCATTATCCCCCTGCTTGACCACCCGCCTCCGCTCGAGTTTAGAGTGCGTCTCTGGCAAACTCCGGTGCACCGAGTGCTGGATTACGGCCAATGGCGGGCGCATCTCGGCCAGCCGGTCCAGCAGCGCAATGTACTCGCGTTCCACTTCGTAAGGCGGGTCGGCGAAGACGATCTCGGCCGGGTAGCGGCTCAGCGTCAGCAGAACGGGACCGGTCACCACGGTCGCGCGCGGCTCCAGTCCCAGCCCGGCGAGGTTCTCGCGAATCACCTCTAGCGCCGGCCGGCTACGCTCCAGAAAAAAGGTGTGCCGTGCGCCGCGGCTTAGGGCTTCTATCCCCACCGCGCCCGTGCCTGCGTAGGCATCCACGAAGATGGCCCCGGCGATGCGCGGCGTCAGAATATCGAACAAGGTTTCGCGCAGGCGGTCCGGAGTCGGCCGTGTGGCCAGACCCGGAATGCTCTTCAGACGGCGCGATCGCAATTCTCCGGCGATCACCCTCATCTACCACCCCCCATCAGCCCACCGTCACCAGGCCGTAGCGCCGCTGCCAATGGTCCCGAATATAGGTCACCGCCGATTGCAGCAATTCGGGCGTGGGCGGATGGGTCACGAAATCCACCGCCTCCCGGCGCGCCGCTTCTAAAATATCCGGGTCGCGCAAAATGTTCGCCACCCGCAGCGAAGGCAGGCCGGATTGCTTTGTGCCGAAAAATTCGCCCGGCCCGCGCAATTTCAAATCCATCTCCGCAATGTGGAAACCGTCGTTCGAATCCACCAGGGTACGGATCCGCTCGCGCGCCGTATCGTTCATCTTTTCCGTCACCAGGATGCAGTAGCTCTGCGCCGCCCCGCGGCCCACGCGCCCGCGCAACTGGTGCAACTGCGCTAGCCCGAAACGCTCCGCCTGCTCGATCACCATCACGGTGGCGTTGGGCACGTCAACCCCCACTTCGATCACCGTGGTCGAAACCAGAATCTTCGTGCCGCCCTCCTTGAAGCGCTGCATCACCGCTTCTTTTTCATTGCCGCCCAGCCGCCCGTGCATCAGCCCGATGGGGATTCCCGGGAAAACCTGGCGCGCCAGGTGATCGTACATCTGCTGCGCCGCCTTCATTGCCCGAGTCTCCGATTCCTCAATCACCGGGTAGACCACGTACGCCTGGCGCCCTTCGTCGATCTGCTTCTTCAGAAAGCTGTAAACCTGCTCGACGCGGTCGCTGGTGGCATGCTTCGTGATGATCGGCTTGCGGCCCGGCGGAAGCTGGTCGATGATCGAAACGTCCAGGTCGCCGTAAAGCGTCATCGCGAGCGTGCGCGGAATGGGCGTGGCGGTCATCACCAGCACGTCCGGGTGAACGCCTTTCTGCACCAGGCCCAGCCGCTGCAGTACGCCGAAACGGTGCTGCTCGTCCACAATAGCGAGTCCCAGCCGTTTGAACTCGACATCTTTTTCGAGCAGCGCGTGCGTGCCGATGGCCACGTGCACCAGGCCCTCGGCCACCAGCCTCTTGAGCTGCGCCTTTTCGCGGCCGCTAAATGAGCCGGTCAGCAGCGCCGTCACGTAGCCGATCTTGCCCAAAATCTGCCGGAAGTAGAAAGCGTGCTGCGCCGCCAGAATTTCCGTGGGCGCCAGCACCGCCACCTGGTAGCCGTTCTCGATTGCGATCACCGCGGCTTCCGCCGCCACGATGGTTTTGCCGCTGCCCACGTCGCCTTGCAACAGCCGGTTCATCGGGCGCGGCGCTTTCATGTCGTTCGCGATTTCTTGAATGACGCGCTTTTGCGCCTCGGTGGGCTTGAACGGCAGCATCGCCTTGATCTTCTCCCGCACCCCTTCGTTGAGTTCGAATGCGATGCCCGGCAGCGCTTTGGCCTGCCCGCGCTTCAGCGCGATGCCGCATTCGAGCCAGAAAAATTCCTCGAAGATCAGCCGGAATTGCGCCGGCGAGCGGAATTGATTCAGCAGCCGCAAGTCGGCCTCGGCCGGAGGAAAATGCGTCTGCCGGATGGCGGTCCAACGGTCCGGCATTTTCAGCCGCTGGCGGAGATACGCCGGGAGCCGGTCTTCCACCGGTGCCACCGATTCCAGCACGCGATGCACAATCGACCGCACCAGGCGCGTGGTAATTTTCGAAACCGCTTCGTAGATCGGCACTACGCGCCCCGTGTGCAGGGCCGCTTCGCCTTCCTCATCGTCTCCGGACAGGATCTCGAATTCCGGATGAAGCACGCTCAACTCGCCGGTGAAGCTGTCGAACTCGATCTTGCCGAAAAGGGAAACCTTCATGCCCTCGGAAAGCACGTTGGCCAGATACCCGCCATGAAACCATTTCGCTACCAGCACCGCGCGCGAAGCATCGGTGAAACGCGCTTCGAATAATCCGAGATTCCTCCGCTTGAAGCCGGCAAGTTTCGCCGAGCGGACCTCCGCGATGACCGTCGCCATTTCACCGGGCGCAAGCTGCGCAATGGTCTTCACGTTGCTGCGGTCTTCGTAGCGGAAAGGCACGTAGCCCAGAAGGTCCTCTACCGTGGCCAGGCCCTTTGCCTCCAGCATGGCCGCGCGCGCCGGTCCGACTCCTTTTACGTATGTGAGGGGGGTGGCAAGGTCCACGGTCAGAATGAGGCCCGAAAATTACAGTCTACACGCTACACTGTAAGGTGCTCATGAACAAGTTGCTGCAGAGCAGGCCCACAGGGCTGTTGGCAGGAAAGACGGCTCTCGTTCTGGGGATCGCCAACAAGTGGAGCCTGGCATATGCAATTGCGGAAGGCTTTGCCCGGAATGGGGCCCGCCTCGTGCTGACCTATCTCGGCGAGAAGCAGAAAGAATCCATCGAAGAGTTGAGTAAGCCCTGGAATGTCGCCGCCCTGCTGCCCTGCGACGTCACTAAAGACGAAGACCTGTCCGCTCTCGCCGAAGCGCTCGCCAAACTGGGTGGGCCGGTGCACGCGGCCGTGCACAGCCTCGCATTCGCCAATCGCGAAGACCTCGCCCGGCCCTTCCTCGAAACCAGCCGCGCCGGTTTCCTGCTGGCTCAGGACGTGAGCGCGTATTCACTGGTCGCGGTAGCGCGCGCCACGGCGCCGCTGATGATCGAAGGCGGCTCCCTCACTACCTTGACCTATCTGGGTTCCGCGCGGGTGGTGCCGAATTATAACGTCATGGGCGTGGCGAAAGCCTCGCTCGAAGCGGCGGTGCGGTATCTCGCCCACGATCTCGGCCCGCGCCAGATCCGCGTGAATGCCATTTCCGCCGGGCCGGTGAAAACGGCTTCGGCGCGCGCCGTCAAGGATTTCTCCTCCATTCTGGAGGCGGTGCCGAAATGCGCGCCGCTGCGCCGCAATACCGAGCCCGCCGAAGTGGCGGATGCGGCGGTTTTCCTGGCCAGCGATCTGGGCCGCGGATTGACGGGGAACATATTGTTTGTGGATGCCGGTATGCACGTGATGGGGCACAGCGCATGAAACTCGAGGTCGTGCTGACGGAAGCGGAAATCGCGCAGGAGTTTGCCGAGGCTATCGAAGCGCGCGACCTGCCGGAAAAATTCTTCTATTGGTCGCCGCGCTCGGCCGCTGCCTGGCGCGCCCTGAGTGAGGACGAAAATCTCTACGGCGGATTGACGGGCACCTGGGCCACGCTGGCCGCTCACGCGGGACTGCTGGCTACGGGCTTCAACGGGCCGATTCCCGTGATCAGCTTCGGCGCCGGCGATGGCGCGCGCGACCGTCTGCTCCTCGACGCTTTCCAGGAGTGCGGTTCCGAATGCCGCTACTTTCCCGTGGATGCCAGCCAGGCCCTGCTCGAAGCCGCCTGCGCCGCGGCCGACGACGACGATTTCGAAACCACCGGCATCAAGGCCGATATCTCCAGCCCCGTGCATCTGATCTATGCGGCCGACGCCGCCGAACCGCCGCGCCTGTTCATTATGTCCGGCAACACGCTCGGGGTATTCGATCCGCTAGCGGAAATCCGCTACGTCGCCCAATGCATGAAGGCAGGCGACACATTCCTGGTGGATGGCGAAATCTATGAGGAAAGGGAAATCATGGCGCGCCGCGAAAACCCGGCCGTCTACGGTTTCGTGGATGCCTTGCTGCGGGGCGTGGGCCTCGGTAGGATCGATGGCGAAATTCGCTTCGAGTCGAAAATCGATGAACGCCACCGCGGGCTCTACCAAATTTTGCGCACCTTCCGCGCCCAGCGCGATCTGATGGCGTCCGTGAATGGCGAACACGTGCCGCTCGAACGGGGCGAACGCATCGGGCTGAACTTCACCTACGCCTACAGCCCGGAGACCTTCCGCTGGCTCCTGCAAGATCAGGGCGGTTTCGAAATCTTGCGCGAGTACCCCAGCGCGGACGGGCGGTTCCTGACGGCGGTTTGCAGGAAATAAAAGTCACTCTCCCCAACCCGAGCCGCGAGCGTCGGGGAGCGGCCGCCTTGTACACTGGTAGGCATGTTTGGCCGCGCCCTGGACGGCAGGCTCCCCGCTGTGCTGGCACTGTGTTGCGCGCCCCTGGCCGCCGGGCCGGCCGCGGAGATGGCGCGCGCCGTCCGGGAAACCACGCTCGATCCCGCGGCGTGCTACCGGGTTCGTGACCTCACCCTCTTTAAAGAAGACATTCGCATTTACCTGGCCGATGGCTACCTGATTTTTAGCCATCCGGTGGCCGGCCGCCCCATAGCCGCCGTGTTCACCACCGATGTGGAAAACGGCGGCGGCGAGGTGATTTTGCGGCCCCCGAGTGCGGCGGAACGGCGATCGCTCGCCACCTATACCGGAAGCCCCAACCTGGATGAGCAGTTCCGGGCGGTGCTCCTGTTTTTCACCGGCGATGTGTATCAATCGCTGCTCGCCGAAATGCCGAACAACCCGGTGAACCGCCGCGTGCCCGAAATGGGCCCGCTGCTGGCCGAGAAATGGAACCCCGTGCTGCGCACGTTCAGCGCTGGTCTGGACCTGCGGCTGGCGCTCGACCTTTTGAACAGTTCGCTTTTCAAGCCCGATTTCCTCAGCGCCTCGTTTGAGGACGCGAAGCTGGGTAATTTCGATCTGCTCTATGACCCGGGCAATACCAGCCAAATCTCCGCCGGCCAGCTTGCCTCGCGCGATGGCCATGTGTACTTCGACACGTGGACCCACTTTCCGGCGAAATCCTCGCGCGATGCTCCCGCCCGTCCCGCGGCCGCAAACAACCCCCCGCCCATTGAGCTGAGCGATTACCGCATTACCGCCACGGTATCCCCCGATCTGAATTTGAGCGCGGTCAGTAAAGTGAAGGTAAAGACCAACCGGGAGGGCCTGCGCGTTGTGCCATTCGATATCGCCCAGGAGATGACCGTGAGCGCCGTGTCGGTGAATGGCATGCCCGTCGAATTCGTGGAGCGCGATCAAGCCGTGCGCGCGGCCATCGCGCGCGGCGAAAGTACCTTCTTTCTGGTCATGCCCCCCGAGCCTTTACACGCGGGCGAAGAATACGAATTCGAGTTCCATCATTCCGGAAAAGTCATTCTGGATGCCGGCGGCCGGGTCTACTACGTGACCGCTAGGGGGAACTGGTATCCCAATTTAGGCGGCCTCTTCTCTACCTTCGATCTGACCTTCCGCTACCCGCGCGATCTGGAACTGGTGACGCCCGGAGATGTCGTGGAGGATCGCACTGAAGGCGAGTGGCGGATCACGCGGCGCAAGACTGCGCCTATCCGCCTGGCGGGATTCAACCTTGGGGACTACGCGCACGCGAAGGTAGCAGTTGGGAACTACACCGTGGACGTCTGCGGCAATCGCACGGTGGAACCGGCCCTGCGGCTCAAAGCCATGCCGGAAATCGTCGTGTTGCCGAACCTGCCGCGCCCCCGGCGTGGGGTTCGCGGGCCGGTGCAGCCGGATTCGCTCGCGCCGCCCGTGCCGACGCCCGATCCGGTCGAGCGTCTCGAAAAGCTGGCCACGGAAATCGGCGGCATGGTGCAGTTCATGGCCGCCAACTTCGGACCTCCCGCGCTGCCTCATCTCACCGTTTCGCCCATCCCGGGCAATTTCGGGCAGGGCTACCCGGGGCTGATTTATTTGTCCACGCGTTCGTATCTGAGCCCATCCGCAACGCCGGAGCCGCAATCGCAAGAGATCTTCTTCGATGAGCTGCTGGAGGTGCACGAAGCCGCGCACCAGTGGTGGGGCGCGCAGGTGGCCGGGGCCTCCTATCGCGACGATTGGCTCATGGAAGCGCTCGCGAATTATTCGGCGATGTTGTACCTCGAAAAGACCAGGGGCGAGCACGAGATCGATGAGTTGCTGAACGAGTACCGCACGGCGCTGCTAGCCCATCAGGCAAACGGAGCGCCGGTGGATGCGGCCGGGCCGATTGTGATGGGTGCCCGCCTCGAAAGCTCGCTCGATCCGCGCGCGTGGCGCGCCATCACCTACGGTAAAGGATCCTGGATTCTGCACATGCTGCGTCGGCGGATGGGCGACGAGCGCTTCCTTTCCATGCTCGCCGAAATCATGAAACGGTACGGCCACACCGAGATCACCACCGGGCAGTTCCGCCTGCTCGCCGCCGAATTCCTGCCGCCCAAATCCGACGACCCGAAACTGGAAACTTTCTTCGACCAGTGGGTTTACAGCACCGGCATTCCCACGCTGAAACTGACTTACACTTTGAAGGGCAAAGCAGGCGCGTGGCAATTGTCCGGCACGCTGGCCCAATCGGATGTGCCCGACGACTTCGAGGCGCTCGCCCCCATCGAGATTCAACTCCCGCGCGGCCAGACGATCACCCGCTGGGTGCGCGCCTCGAGTGCCCCGGCCACGTTCGAAGTGAAACTCGCGCAGGCGCCGCTGAAGGTCCTGTTGGATCCGCACAACGCGGTGCTGCGGCGGTAGCCAAAGGAGCTTATGAGCGCAATCACTCTGACGGTGAACGGCCAGGCACACAACCTCGACGTTGATCCTTCCACGCCGCTGCTCTATGTGCTCGGCGACGATCTGGCGCTGAACGGGCCGAAGTTCGGCTGCGGGCTGGGCCAGTGCGGCGCCTGTACGGTAATCGTGAAGGGCCAGGCCGTTCGCTCCTGCGTTACACCAATCAAAAGCGTGGCTGGGGCGGAGATCACTACGTTAGAAGGCCTGGGCACCATCGATAAGCCGCATCCGCTGCAGCGGGCGTTCATCGAAGAGCAGGCGGCGCAGTGCGGCTTCTGCCTCAACGCGGTGATTCTCACGGCGAAGGCATTTCTGGATAAGAACCCCAAGGCGTCCGGCGAGGAAATCCGGCACGCGCTCGGCAACGTGCTCTGCCGCTGCTTCACTAACGTGCGAATGCTGCGCGCCATCGAGCGTTACCAGAAGGAGGTCGCGGGATGACTGCCAATCTCTCCCGCCGCCGATTTGTGCAAACGGCAGGCGCGCTCATTGTCAGTTTCTCGGCCGGGCGCGTAGGCGAAGCCCAGTTCGGAATCGCGCCGATTCCCGGCTCGCCCACTTCGGGCGAACTCGATTCCTGGATCGCCATTGGCGCCGATGGCGCGGTCACAGCCTATAGCGGCAAAGAAGAGTTGGGCCAGGGGATCTCCACCGCGCAGCTTCAACTCGTGGCCGAGGAACTGTGCGTGCCGCTCGAACGCGTAAACCTGATCTACTGCGATACCGCGCTCACGCCCGATCAATCGTATACTTCCGGCAGCCAGTCGCATCCCACCAATTTCAATCACGCGAATCTGGCGCAGGCATGCGCCACCGCGCGGGAAGCGCTGCTGCGGCTGGCCGCGGAACGGCTCGGCATCCCGGCCGAGCGGCTGGTGGCGAAAGACGGCGCGGTGCATGCGCGCGATGCCGCCAAGCAAGTGAGCTACGGCGAGCTGATCGGCGGGAGGAAATTCAACCTGGCGCTCGATCCCAAGGCTCCACGCAAACCGGCCAATGAGTGGACGGTGCTGGGCAAGCCTGTCCCGCAGCGGGATCTGCCGGCCCTGGTAACGGCTCAATTCGAGTTCGTGCACAACGTGCGCGTGCCGGGCATGCTGCATGGGCGCGTGGTGCGCCCGCCGGCCGTGGGCGCAAGCGTAGTGAGCGTGGACGAAAACTCGGTGCGCGGCCTTCCGGGGCTGGTGAAGGTGGTGGTGAAGAAGAATTTCGTGGGCGTGGTGGCGGAAAAGCCGTGGCAGGCCATCCAGGCCGCCAACCAGCTCAAAGTCACCTGGAGCGGCGGTACGGGTCTGCCGGGCCAGGCGGATTTCTACGACTGGCTGCGCAAACAGCCCGCGCGCGATGCCCTCCTGGTCGATTCGAAAGATGTAGACGCGAAACTTGCCGGAGCAGCCACCGTGCTGCGCGCCACCTATCGCTATCCGTACCAGATGCACGGCTCGATGGGGAGTTCGTGCGCGGTTGCCGATGTGAGCGGCGATCGCGCCACGCTGTGGTCGGCTACGCAGGGCGTGTGGTATCAGAAAACCACCTGCGCGCTGCTGCTGGGACTGAAGCCCGAAAACGTGCGCGTGATCTTCCGGCGCGGCTCGGGCTGCTACGGCTTGAACGGCGCCGATACGGTCACTTACGATGCCGCGCTGCTGTCCCAGGCCGCGGGCAAACCGGTCCGCGTGCAGTTGACGCGCAAAGAAGAGATGGCCTGGGAAAATTACGGGAACGCGTTCGTCATCGACTTGCGCGCGGGTCTGGATGCGCAAGGGAACATCGTTGCCTGGGACCACGAGGCCTGGTCGCCCAGCTACGGCAACCGGCCCGGCGCGAATAAGCCGGGGAACGTGATCACGGGGCTGCTGGCGGGCTTCGAGCCGGATGCGTTCACACCCCGGCCGGCCGCGCCTCCCCGCGCCTATAACAACAACAGCAATGCCATTCCTTCCTATTTCGCCGGAAACGTGAACGGCAAGCGCGGCGGCGCGGGAACCGTCGCCAGCGAGCGCGCCCTGGTGCACACCGTGAAATCGCCGTTCTGGACGGGGCCGCTGCGCTCGCCCGCGCGCCTGCAGAATACGTTCGCGCATGAATCGTTCATGGATGAGTTGGCGGCGCGGGCGAAAGCGGACCCGGTCGAATACCGGTTACGCCACTTGAACCACGCGCGCTTGAGCGGTGTGGTCGGGGCCGCGGCGAAGGAGTTCGGCTGGAAGCCCAGGCCGTCGCCCAATGCCAATCTTTCGAAAACCGGAACGGCAACCGGCCGCGGCATCGCCTGCGTTGCCTACGAAGGAGAGAACGGCTATTCGGCGCTGGTGGCCGAAGTCGAGGTGAACCAGGCCACGGGGCAGGTTGCCGTGAAGCGGTTCGTCGTTGCCGCCGATTGCGGGCCGATTTCCAATCCCGATGGCTTGCGTAACCAGATCGAGGGCGGCGCGCTGCAGGGCATGAGCCGCGCGCTGGTAGAAGAAGTGACCTGGGACGGCCAGAAAGTCACCTCCATAGACTGGCGCAGCTACCGCTCGCTGCCGCTCGGGTTCGATGTCCCGAAGATCGATTGCGTGCTGCTCAACCATCCGGACTCGCCCGCTACGGGCGCGGGCGAGCTTTCGATCACGGTAGTCGCGGCGGCCATCGGCAACGCCATCTTCGATGCCACCGGCGCTCGCCTCCGGCAGGTTCCGTTCACGCCAGAGCGCGTCAAAGCGGCTTTGAACGCGCGGGCGTAGCGCGGGGCAGGGAATTGGCCGGCAGTTCTCCGAATCTGACGCGAAACGCTTCCGCATGGATAATCGCTGAGCATTATCAGTGTAGTAGAAACCTCGAACAACAGATTTCGATGCGAATGACGATCGCGGCCGGGGCGGTGCTCGGTCTTGCGAATATGGCGGCAGCCCAGCCGCCAGATTTCAACTCGTGTGCGAGCCTTCCGGGTTACGGCGCCCTGAAGGCGACCATCTCCAAGGCTACGGCGATCGAGACCAGCGGTCTGAACAACCAGATGTGGGCCGCCATCGTCGACCGCAACGGAGTTGTGTGCGCGGTGGCGTTCAGTGGTGCAAACCGCGGGGCGCAGTGGCTCGGCAGCCGGGTAATCGCCGCGCAGAAGGCCAATACCGCGAACGCCTTCAGCCTGGATTCCAGTTCCAACACCGGCGGCTCCGGCCAGGCAAAAGGGCTGGCTCTTTCTACCGCCAACCTGTATTCGGCGGTGCAGCCCGGCGGCAGCCTCTACGGGCTCCAAGCCAGCAACCCGGTAAGTACGGACGTGGCGTATCGGGGCAGCGCCCTGGCGTACGGGACGTCTAACGATCCCATGGTCGGCGGCAAAATCGGCGGAGTGAACGTGTTTGGCGGGGGGGTGGCGCTCTATGGCCCCGGCGGGGTGCTAATGGGCGGGTTGGGAGTCAGCGGCGATACCTCCTGCGCGGACCACATGATCGCCTGGAGAACACGTAATATTCTCGGCTTCGATCATCTGGCAAATGTCGCCGGAGTCTCGGGCGATCCCGCGCGGCCCGACAACATCGTCTACGACATCACGGATAACCCCTCGGGTGGAACCGGAATCAGCGCCGGCGGCTTCGGCCATCCAAAGTGCCTCAACACCGGCGATCAGACCATGTTGCCGGCGGTGCAGCCGTAGTTGAACTCGTGTTCATTCGCGGGCGGTTCAGAACCGCCCGCGGAATGACACGCCTTAATGAGCCGAGCGGGTGCGGCCGCGCTCTTCGGCAGATTGGGCGGTTTCGCGGCTGACCAGTTTGTTGAAGTTGCTCTTCTGGCCGGTGGCGGTTTCCTCTTCGACAATCAGGGCCAGCCCGCTCTCGTCGAACTTCTCGAACCATTTGTCCCAGCTAATCGGCTGCAGTTTCTCATCGGAACCCCAACCGGGGAAATCGAGGCGGATCATGCCGACATCGTCGGCCCCGCCGGTGCCCCTCACGCAAGCGGGTTGGGCGCCGCGATCTTCGGCCCACGCGCGGATCTCTTCGGGATCGGTCAGGACGCGCGATACGCGCTGGCTTCCGGCGGCCATGGATGGCGTGCGCGGCCGGCCCGCGCGCTTCGTCTTCGCCTGGGCTGGCGCTCGCTTAGCCGACTTTCGGGCCACGCTTTTGGTTCGCGGCTGTTCCGTTTGCTCCGCGCGGGGACGCGCTACTTCTTTAAACAGGCGCTTGCCGATCTGGGCCAATTGCTTATCGGCCTGGATTTCCTCGCGGAGAGTCTGCTCGATCATGTCGGCGGCCTCTTTGTTGCCCATCTGGCGCATCATCTCGCGCAGGCCTTCGTAAGCGCCCATTTCGTAGTGTTCGACTCTGCGGCCGGCGCCGATAATGGCCGCATCGAGCTCGGGCTGGCGGTGCTCCGCCATCGATTCCTCGCCTTCTTCGACGATGCCGCGCATCCCCTTGCACGGACGGCTGCGGGCGCGCATGTCCATCATTCCGAAGAGCTGCTCGAGGCGCTGCACCTGTGTTTTGGTAACCTCCAGGTGCTCGCGCAACGCGTTCCGCAACTCCTCGTCGGACGCGGCTTTCGCCATTTTCGGAAGCGCGCGCATCAGCTGCTTTTCGGCATCGTACACGTCCTGGAGCTCCAGGTTGAGAAGCTGTTCGGACCCTGTGACCTTGGCTGCCATGGATTCTCCCCCTGCTTCGAGTGTCGCAACAGGGGGCGTATTTTCGCGCCAGTTGCGCGGCGGCGGCTGTGCGTGGAGGCACGAGCTTTCTGAAACGGACGTGAAATGGCGTACCGCCAGGCGCGGCTACAATGGAACTAGTGTTAGTGACCATTGGCCCGGCGGCCGCGGAACGGCCCAAATGGCTGCGGGCGCCCGCGCCCGGCGGCGAGAACTATCGCGAGTTGAAGGAGCTGATCGGCCGTCTCGACCTGCACACGGTGTGCGAAAGCGCGGCCTGCCCCAACGTGGGGGAATGCTGGAACCAGCGCACGGCCACCTTCATGATTCTGGGCAACGTGTGCACGCGGCGGTGCGGCTTCTGCGCGGTGGGCAAGGGGGCGCCGCTGCCGGTGGATTACGATGAGCCGCGCCGGGTGGCGGAGGCCGTGGCCGCCATGGGGTTGCGCTTCGCGGTGGTGACCAGCGTGAACCGCGACGACCGCAAGGACGGCGGCGCGGAACTGTTCGCCTTGACCATCCGGGCGATCCGGGAACGCGTGCCGGGCTGCGGGGTGGAGGTCCTGATTCCGGATTTTCAGGGCAGCCACGAGGCGCTGGGGGTGGTGATGGAAGCGCGCCCGGACGTTCTCAACCACAACACCGAAACGGTGCCGCGGCTGTACCGGCAGGTGCGTTTGGGCGCGCGGTACGAGCGATCGCTGGACATCCTGGCAACCGCGAAGAAGCTGCGGCCCGAGTGCCCTGCCAAGAGCGGGCTCATGCTGGGTTTAGGCGAAACCACCGAAGAGGTGCTGGCCGTGATGCGGGATTTGCGCGCGCATGGGGTGGATATTCTGACGCTGGGGCAATACCTGCGGCCCTCGCCAAAGCACCTGCCGATTGTGCGGTACGTGCGGCCGGAAGAGTTTGCCGATTTGCGGCGGGCAGGGTACGAGATGGGTTTCGGGCACGTGGAATCGGGGCCGCTGGTGCGCAGCTCGTATCACGCGCGGAATGCCGTGGAAACTGGCGCGGAATCCGGCTCCGGGCCGGCGCACACCGCGTAACCGGCCTTGGAACGCCCCGGTTTGGAACATCGGCGGTTTCGCTATCGCCTCTATCTGCTGGCGGCGCTGCTGTTTTCGACGGGCGGAGCGGCGATCAAATCGGCCAGGCTGAGCGGATGGCAGGTGGCGAGTTTCCGTTCGGGCGTGGCGGCCGTGGTATTGCTGCTGGCAATGCCGGCGGCGCGGCGGGGGTGGGAGAGACGCGCGGTCCCCGTGGCCGCGGCCTACGCCGCGACCCTGGTGCTGTACGTGCTGGCCAACCGCTTGACCACCGCGGCCAATGCGATCTTCCTGCAATCCACTGCTCCGCTATACGTTCTGCTGCTGGCGCCGCTCCTGCTTCAGGAACGGGTGCGGGCGCGAGATTTGCTGTACGCGGCGGCGGTGGCCGGGGGTTTGGCTTTATTCTTCGTAAGTTCGGAACAGGCTGTGGCGACGGCGCCCGATCCGCGGCGGGGCAACCTGGTGGGATTGGCGGCCGGGCTGAGCTGGGCACTGACGCTGACCGGGCTGCGCTGGCTGGAGCGGAACGGCGCGGACGGTTCGGGGATGGTTCCGGTGGTGCTGGGGAATGCGCTGGCCTGTCTGGCGGCGCTGCCGATGGCGGTGCCGGTTACGGGTGCCGGCGTTACCGATGTGGCGGTCATTTTCTACCTGGGAGTCGTGCAGGTGGGTTTGGCCTACGTTCTTCTGACGTGGGGATTGCGCCATGTTCCGGCGTTTGAAGCGAGCGCGGTGTTATTGCTCGAGCCGGTAATGAACCCGGTGTGGGCTTGGCTGGTACACAAGGAGAGGCCGGGTGGATGGCCGCTCGCGGGAGGCGCGGTGATTATCGTGGCGACCCTGGTGAATACCTGGGCGGGCGCTCAGCGGGTGGGGAGCCCTGCTCCGGGTTCCTGTTAACCCCGGTTTCCTCTTAAGTCTTCGAGCCGATCCGCCGATAAGAGTTTTGGGAGCCGAATGCCACCACTGCCCACGGGGACAACCTTGAGCGGCGTCTGGGAGCTGCCGCCGTTAATCCTATATCCATTTAACGAACGGATTCCTCCGAGCACGCTGCTCGAAAGCTCGAAGGCCGCCTTGATGTTATCGGGGCTGGTGCCCAGCGAAGGGGCCGATCCGGAAGATTTGAAGCGGCGCTTGCTGGCGGGCCGCTATGCCGAAATCCGCATGCTCTATTTTTTAGGCAAGGATGTCCTCCGGTGGGTGGAACAGTGCCAGGATCTGGTGGAGCGGACGCCGGAGCTCGCCGGCATCGGCGAGTTCCGCTTGCAGAGTTTCGCCGGCCTGGTGACGGAGAATCCTCCAGAAAACGTGCGCTCGAAATTGCTGGGCTGGGGTGTGCCCGACTATGCCGCGGTTTTTGCGCGAGGCATCGGATTGAATTCCATGTTTACCGAGCCGCCCCGGTTCGAGCTGCTGACCGGCCATTTTTTGTGCAGTTATCACCACTACGCGGACGCCATGTTCCGCTGCTACATGGATCTGCAACCGCACCGGAAGCTGTCGGCGCGGAACTTCCAGTTTGAATTATACGCATCGGGCGAGTATTCGCGGCGGCTGGAGGAGGAGTGGGGGAAGGCGTAGCGGAAGGCTTCCGGGGAGCCGGTTCAGCCGTTTACGCCGGCTCTGGAGTGCCGTTAAAGCGGTAGCCCACCCAAGGCTCGGTGGTAATGAATTCCGGGGTTTCCGGATTGGCTTCTATCTTTTTGCGCAGGTTCATAATGAACACCCGCAGGTAGTCCACCTGGTCACCGTAGTCCGGTCCCCAGACGGCTTGCAAAAGTTGCCGGTGCGAGATGGCCTGGTTGGGGTGTTGCGTGAGGAAGCGCAGCAGGTCCAGTTCCTTGGGGGTTAAGTGGGCGCTGGCGGCGCCATTCGAAACCGTGCGGCTGGCGAAATCCACTTCGAGCCGCCCCACTCTGATTTTCACCGGGGAAGACTGCATGGCTGCGGGCACGCGCCGCAGCGCCGCCCGGATGCGTGCCAGCAGCTCGGGCGTGCTGAAGGGCTTGGTGACGTAATCGTCGGCGCCGGCATCCAGCGCCTCGACCTTGCTCGCCTCGGTGTTGCGCACCGTAAGCATGATCACGGCGAGTTCGGTATCGGCACGCATGGCCTTGCAGGCCGCCACCCCGCCCATGCCGGGCATGTTGATATCCAGCAGTACCAGGTCCGGGCGAAAGCTGCGGACCTTCTGCAGTGCCTCCTCTCCGGTGCGCGCGTCGTCCACTTCATAGCCCGCCCCGGTGAGAGTGGTGCGCATGATGCGGCGGATCTGCGGTTCGTCGTCCACCACCAGAATGCGAGGCGCGCTCATTGTGGCTCTCCCAAAATAGCCGCGGCGCCGCCGGCGGGTAGCAGGAGGCGTATCGTGGTCTCTCCCGGGCGGCTGCTGACGGCCAACTCGCCGTCATGCGCTTCAACAATCGTATGCACGATGCTCAACCCCAGCCCCGAGCCCGGAATGAGACGCTTGACCGATGGGCTGCGGTAAAACCGCTCGAAAATCCGGCTCTGCTCATGGGGCGGTATGCCCTTTCCATGATCGGTAATTCCGATGGCCACGGCGCCGCCGCTGGTCCCCACCCGCACCGTCACCAAGCTTTCGGGAGGCGAATATTTCAGGGCATTATCGAGCACCTGCTTTACGGCCATGCGCAGCAGCCGCGGATCGGCCGCGATCGCCGGGGGCGGTGCGTCGCACAGCACTTCAATGCGCCTGCCGTCGGCGGGGAAGCTTGCGACAACCTCAGCCACCAACGCGCGCACGGCGACCGGCTCTTTGTGTATCTCAAACTGGCCGCTTTCGACACGCGCCATTTCGAGGGAACGGTCAATCAGCTCGCGCAGGCGGTCGGCCTCCTCGTCGGCCACGCGCAATAGTTCCGTGCGGCTTTCGGGCGGCTGCCCGGGGATGTCCAATAGAGCGGTCGTTGCCGCCTTGATGGAGGTCAGCGGTGTCTTGAATTCGTGGGCCATGGCGTCGACGAGCGCGGTGCGAAGCTGCTCGCTTTGCCGGGCCGCCTCCATCTGTTGCGCCATTTCCTGCGCTTTGGCCCGCTCCATGCCGATGGCGATGAGATTTGCCATGCCCTGCAGCACCGCGTCGGGCATCAGCGCCCCCTGCAGCGCTATACTGCCGATGGGTTCGGAGCCTAGCCGGATGGTGGTGATCAGGCGCTGCTTCTCCCGATCGGCGTACGTGGCATTGTGGGCGGCCGCATCCCGTAACTGCTCGTCCAGCCCTTCGAAATCCTGCGGCCCCGCGCGATAGAAGGCGCCGGTGTGCCGCTCGAACAGAACCGCCGCGTTGAGCTGGAAAACGTCGGCCACTTTCTGGATGAGCTGCTTGCCGAACGGCGTGGAATTGTCAATCAGCAGAATCGCCCGGCTGAAGGTATAGAGCCGCTCGAGATCCTGCTGCCGCTCGATGGCATGCAGGGCGGTTCGCCTGGCGGCCACCGAAAGCCGCCCCGCGATTAGCGATGTCGTCAAGAAACTGATAAACGCCACTACATTCTGTGGGTCGCGGATGGTGAAGGCGCCCAGCGGGGGCAGGGAGAAGAAGTTGAGGGCGAGGGTCGCGGCTACGGACGCCACCGCGGCCTCCACGAACCCCCAGGTGCTCGCCACCACCAGCACCAGCAGCAGGTACACGAATTCTGCCGTAGTGGCATTGACGGGAATCAGCCGGTACGCCGTCATCGTAACCGCGGCCACGCCCGCCAGTGAAAGCAGCGTACGACCGATCCTCTGGCTCACCACTACCCCCGCTTGCCATTCTAGCGAGTCGCCGCCGCGGCTACCCTGGAGTACATGAAAACCAATGCCGCCCGTGTGCTCGATTCCCTGGGCATCCGATATGAAGTGCGCGAATACGAAGTAGATCCACAGGCGCTCGATGCGGAAACGGTGGCCCACAAAATCGGCCTTCCGCCGGAGCAGGTTTTTAAAACGCTGGTGGTCCGCGGAGACCGGAACGGTGTCTCGTTCGCGGTGGTGCCGGGCGACGCGGAACTGGACGAAAAAGCGCTGGCGCGCTTAAGCGGGAATCGCAAAGTGGAACTGGTTCCGCTGAAGGAAGTGACACCGCTCACCGGATACATTCGTGGCGGAGTGACGGCGCTGGCGGCCAAGAAGAATTATCCGGTATTCGTGGACGAAACCATTGAACTGTTCGATGTAATTGCCGTATCGGCGGGTATGCGCGGGGCGCAACTGCTGGTGGCGCCCGCGGACTATCTGCGGGCCACGGCCGCGACCGCGGGTCCGATCACGCGAGCCAGGGGTGCGTGACGAACAAGCGTGCCTGATGAAACCGCGCCAGTTGAGCGACGACCTTTGCGTAAGTGGTTGATTCCAGGTAGAAGGCCATCGGAAATCCGTAAAAATTTTACGGATTTTCGGCGGCTTCCCGGCTAAGCGCTCACCGCCACCGCCGCCGGGACCGGCTGTCCCGGGCCTAGCGTCAGCTTCACAACTTCGTCGCTGTGCTCGCTCTTCAGGTCCTGCTCCACGGTGAGCATCACCATTTCCGACATCTGGCGGATCTCGATGGAGGTCAGGTTATCGACGCGCGCGACGCTGCGAGTATGGGAGAACTGACCGTCGTTGCCTTGCTCGATGGTGCGATCCACCAGTTCGCGCAGGGAGGTCATGTGGTAGTCCTCGAATTTCTCAAAGGTTGCGCCGAAGCGCACGACGAAATCTTTCCAGACGCGCACCAGGCCCTCGGCCACCAGCCGCTTGTCCTTCAGCCCATCTTTCAGCCAGTTCAACGTGATGGTGAAGTGCTCGCGATAGATTCTTTTGAAGTCGCGCGGAATCTGCACGGCGGCCAGGATTTTATGCTCATATCCCGGCGCTTTCTCGATTTCGAGGCGGCGGCGCAAGCGCCATTTCATGCGATCGAGCGCGCGCTGCTTATCCACCTGCAGCACCAGTTTATAGAGCACCTTGGGCGCGAGCCACGGCACGGTTTGCAGAGTTTCGCGAATGACCTCGCGGGCTACCGCTTGCGCTTCCGGCTCAAGCGATTGCACCAGGGCCTGAATCTCCATGAGGCGCGACGGGTCGGGCCGGGTGACTTTGGAGGCGCATTGCGGCGTATACTTCACGGCGCGGATTGCGCCCAGCAGACGGTCGCCGAAGGCCCGCCACGAGCGCAGCCGTTCTTCGAGGGCCAGGAAGCCTTCAAACAATTCCTCGCGCGACATCAGCTTGGGAATCACGTTCGATACGCCGTAGGTTTCGTCCATTTCGGCGTAGCGGTCCATATCGATGACGCGGCCCTCTTTCAAAAGGCGCGCCGTCTGCGGAGTCCCCGGATAGGATTGCAGCAGCGAAAGCTGAATGCTGGGGATGCAGGCGGATTGCAGGAAGTTGTAAAGCTCATCGAAGATGGTTTGATCGTCATGGTCGAAGCCCACCATCATCAGGGCCTTCACCATGATGCCGAAGTGCGCCATCCGCAGCACGTCTTCGACCATGTCGCCCTTGGCGTTCTGGAATTTGTTCACTTCCATCAGGCTCGCCCGCCGCGGCGTCTCGATGCCGATATGCAACTGCCAGAAGTTGGCTTCCGAAAGAAGCTGCAGCGCTTCGTCATCTTTGGCCACGTTGATGGTGATCTGGGTCATGTACCCGATCGGCCGCTCGAAGGAGTTGTTCACCGGAATGAGCTGCTTTAACAGCTCCTTCATGTACTTCGGGTTGCCATAGAAGTTGTCGTCGCAGAAGAAAATCCGCCGCACACCCAGTTTTTCGAGCGAGCGGATCTCATCGATTACCTGGGAAATCGGCTTGTGCCGCGGCTTGCGTCCGAACAGGTGGATGACGTCGCAGAACTCGCAATCGAAGGGGCAGCCGCGGGTGGTTTGCACGCCGCCGGTCACGTAGGCCGTATCCACGTCCTGCACCAGTTGCCAGCGGGGGATGGGGGAATCGCCGATATCCGGCCGTTCGATCTGCCGGTACTCGGCTATGTGCGTGCCTTCGGCCCATTCGCGCAGAAATTGCGGCCAGGTGTACTCGGCCTCGCCTAAGAAGATCACATCGAAGATACCGCGGAAGCGTTCGGGCGAGCCGGAAACGGCAGGCCCGCCGGCCACTGTGAGGATGCCGCGGCGGCGGAATTCGTGGCAGATTTCGATCATGCGAACGACATGGGCCAGATAACCGGTGACGCCCATGATGTCGTACTGTTTGCCCAGGTCCGTGGCCGGTGTGATCTTGCCTTTCACGGCTTCGTCCCAAATATCGACTTCGAACCCGGGCGGAGTGACCGCCGCCAGAGTGGCCAGCTCCACCGGCGCCATGACAGCGCGCAACTTCAGCGCGGGCCCGCGCAGACGCTCTTTATTCTGGAGCATCTGGGCATAGCCCGTGTCGGGTGTTTTATCCGGGGTTACTAAGAGGATGCGCTTGGGTTTCTGGTCGGCCGCCATACTGCCAAAGTTAGCCGCTTCAGAGGCAGATAAGCAAGGATTTCCAGCGAACAAAGTACTAGCGACGATTTACCCGATGCTTTCGAAAGCCGCTCCGGCTTAGTACTAGTACCTCGATGCGGTGGCCGTCTAGCCGGAAACCACCTCGCTGAAGTTTTTCTTCAGTCCTTGCCAGCATTCGAAATATTCGTGCTGGCGAATGCTGGTCTCCATGGCAAACTTTGTCGGCCGGATGACGAGCTGAGTCTCGAACATAAAGGCCAGCGTATTTTCCAGGTAGACCGGTTGCAAGCTGGCGTTGCTGGCGCGTTCATAAGTTTCGGCATCCGGTCCATGGCCGGACATGCAGTTGTGCAGGCTGGCGCCGCCCGGTACGAATCCCTCGGCTTTGGCATCGTAGGCTCCGAAAATCAGGCCCATGAATTCGTTCATTACGTTGCGGTGAAACCAAGGGGGGCGGAAAGTGTGCTGGGCGACGAGCCAGCGGGGCGGGAAGATGGCGAAATCCACGTTGGCCGTGCCGGGCACGGTGGAAGGGGCGCTCAGCACGGTGTAGATGGAAGGGTCGGGGTGATCGAAGCTGACGGTGTTGATGCAATTGAAGCGCGCCAGGTCGTATTTATAGGGGGCGTAATTGCCGTGCCAGGCGACGACATCGAGCGGCGAATGATCGATAACGGCCTCCCATAGGCGGCCCTGGAATTTGGCGATGATGCGGAAATCTCCTTCGCGATCCTCGAACGCGGCGGCGGGGGCGAGAAAGTCGCGCGGGTTGGCGAGGCCGTTGGCGCCGATCGGGCCCAGCTCCGGCAGGCGGAAATACGCGCCGTAATTTTCGCAGATGTAGCCGCGCGCCTGGCCATCCGGCAGTTCCACGCGGAACTTGAGTCCCTTGGGCAGCACGCAGATTTCCCCCGGCGCGGTCTCTAAGGCGCCGAGCTCGGTGAGCACAAGCAACTTCCCCAGTTGCGGCACGATGAGCAGCTCGCCATCGGCATTGTAGAAGAAGCGATCATGCATGGAGCGGTTGGCGGCGTAGAGGTGAATGGCGACGCCGGTGGCGAGGGCCGGTTGGCCGCTGCCGCCCATGGTGATCAGGCCATCCACGAAATCGGTGGGCGATTCATCGCCCGGAATCGGCAGCGGATCCCAGCGAAGCTGGTTCGGCGTGGGCGGCACTTCCTCGAATGGGCCGCTGCGCAGCCCGCCGCAGGAGATCTGCTCGAAGGGGCGGTGCGTCACCGAAGGGCGGATGCGGTAGAGCCACGAACGGCGGTTCTGCCCGCGCGGAACCGTGAAAGCGGTGCCGCTGAACTGTTCCGTGTAGAGCCCCAGCGGATGGCGCTGCGGCGAGTTTTGACCCTCCGGCAAAGCGCCCGGGACGGCTTCGGTGGCGAATTCGTTGCCGAAGCCGGAGTGGTATGAAAGCGCACGCGCAGGCATGCTTCCTCCGCCTGAATTCTACCGCGAAGCAGGCGGCACGCTGTGGGCGAAAACCCAACGTATGATTGCGCGCCAAGCCAGGCTGGAGTTTTCACGCACGGCGCGTCCAGTTTTGGCTAGTCCTGCGGTACTATATTTCCATGCGTCTGATTACTTGCGCGCTCGCTTGTTCGTTGGCATGCTTGCCGTTGCTGGCCGCGGACGAGAAACCCAAAGTCAACGACCGGCTGAATGATGCCGCGAGCCTGTTTTCGGAAATTATGGCGACCCCCGATAAGTCCATCCCGCAAAGCCTGCTGGATAAATCGGCCTGTATCGTGCTGGTCCCCGGCTTGAAAAAGGGCGCGTTCGTGTTCGGGGCCAAATACGGACGCGGTTTCGCGGTGTGCCGGTCGACGAGCGGGGAAGGCTGGGGCGCGCCGGCGGCGGTGGATATTGAAGGGGGCAGCTTCGGCTTGCAGATTGGGTTCGCTTCCTCGGACGTGGTGCTGCTCATTATGAACGAGCGCGGCATGAAGAGGCTGACCACGAGTAATTTCACCATTGGCGGCGAAGCTACGGCGGCCGCCGGTCCGGTGGGCCGTGACGCCACCGCGCAAACCGACGCGCTGCTCACGGCGGAGATTCTCTCCTGGTCCCGCTCCCGCGGCGTATTCGGCGGCGTCTCGCTGGATGGCGCCACCCTGCGCAGCGACCTCAAGGACAACGAAGCCATGTACGGCCAGAGATGGGACAACAAGCAAATCCTGACCAGCGGCGCCAAGCCGCCGGCCGCGGCCGAAAAGCTGCTTGCGCTATTGAATAAATACTCGGCGCGGCAGACGCACTAGCGCTAAGACGGCTGGGTTGCGTTGCAAATCCATTTGCTCCTGACGGTCGCGGCTCGGATAATGGTGGCGGCTCGGATCGGAGCGGCGAGCGCGAGAGAGTGGTTTCCGGAATCGCGCTGAACCCAACGTTTTAGGCTTCAACACCCGCCCAGCGCCGTTCAATCATCACGACAACGGCTCTCATTCGTGTCACAGTAACCCGTTACGGATCGAGTTACCTTGGGCGCGGGGAATGCGTCATAATTCTCCAACAGGCCGGAAGGACTGGGGAGATTCTCTTTGAAACGAGAGGAGGAAACGCGATGAGGATGAAACTGGCAGGCTCGCTGGCGATCGCGGCGGCCTTATGTGTGGGAAACGCCCTGGCGCAGGGCGAAAAGGGCGGCAAAAAAGGCGGCCCGCCGGCCATGCGTCTGACGAGCCCGGCGTTCGCCGATGGCAGCGTAATTCCTGATAAGTACACGCAAGCCGGAGAAAGCATTTCGCCGGAGCTGGACTGGACCAACGTGCCGCCGGGGACCCAGAGCTTTGTGCTGCTGTTTCATGACCCGGATGTGGCGCTGCAACGAAAGACCGATGACGTGACTCACTGGATTGTTTGGAACATCCCGGCAACGGCGACCAAACTGGAAGAAGGAATCAAGGAAGGCGAAAAGCTGCCGGATGGGATGATTCAGGGGAAGAACACGCGGGGCACGCACGCTTATATGGGGCCAGGCGCGGGCGCGGCGGGTCCGGAGCACCACTATACCTTCGAGTTGTTCGCGTTGGATACAACGCTCGATCTGAGTCCGGACGCGACCAGGGCGGAAGTCATGAATGCGATGCAAGGCCATATTCTCGGCAAAGCCGTCTGGGAAGGCCGCTTCCACCGGCACTAAACGGCACCGGCACTAAACAGCAAGGGGGGCACAATGTCCCGCAATCGAATTCAGAAGCGTTGGATAGCAGGGGCGGGGGCGCTGATCTTGATCGCCCTCGCCGGCCTGTTGTTCCGGCAAAGGGCGCTCGGGCAAGGGGCGAAAGAGAAGGAGCTATACGTGGTGACGCACATCGACGTCACTCCGAACTACGCCGCCGAGACGGCCAAAGCCGTAGCGCAGTTTGCGGTGGATAGCCGGAAGGACCGCGGTTCGGTGCGCTTCGAGGCGCTGCGCAGCACGGAGCGCATGAACCACTTTGAACTGGTAGAAGTGTGGCGCACGCGGCAGGATTTCGAAGCGCACGAAGCGCAGGAACACACGAAGCAATTCCGGGAGAAGATCCAGCCGGGATTAGGTAGCCCGTTCGACGAGCGGCTGTACAACGTGCTGGAGTAGCTTCATTTTTCCACGGGGACCGGCCCTGCCGGCCGCGCCAGCAGCGACTGCTTTGCCAGCGAGTCCACCTCGCGCGAGCAGGCGATCTTATATTCCTTCATGTACATTTCGTGATTGCGCTCTACATCCGCCAGGCGGTAAACGTAGTTCACCATCAGGCCGAAGGAGCGCTCGAGGCCGGCCGAAGAGGTATCGCCATGCCAGTTGATGCGGTCGAGCCGCGCGCCGTTTCGCAAATGAAAGCGGGCCACCGGATCGGTGGGCTTTTTGCCATGGCGTACATGCAATAGATAGAACGCGCAAAGCGAAACCAGTTCCTTCTCAATTGCCGGGCCGGATGCGTTGGCGGAGAGCTTGGAGACGAGCGCGGCGATTTCGGGGTGCTGCGGCGCCAGCCCCTCCAGCCACTCCCGCAAGCCGGAAACCGGCGAGATGGTGGCGAAGGTCCTCACATAGCGCAGCTCGCGGCCGATGTCTTCCGCCACTTTCTTAATCAGAAAACTTCCCAGCGGCACGCCCCGCAGCCCTTCCTGGCAGTTGGTGATGGAGTAAAACATGGCGCAATTGGCGGCTTTCGGATCGAGCACCGGCGCCTTGAGATCGAGCAAAGGCTGCACCCGCCCGCTCATGCCGCGCGTGAGCGCCACCTCGACGAAAATAATCGGTTCATCTTTGAGCGCCGGATGAAAAAATGCGTAGCAGCGGCGGTCCGCTTCCAGGCGGCGGCGCAGATCCTGCCAACCCTGGATTTCGTGCACGGCTTCGTATTCGATCAGCTTTTCGAGAATAATGGCCGGCGTGCTCCAGTCGATACGGCGCAATTCCAGAAATCCGCGATTAAACCAGGAACTGAGCAAATGTTGCAGATCGGCTTCAATGGGCGCCCACTCCGGGTGGCGCTCTAAGCGCGCCAGCAATTGGGCGCGCATGGAAACCAGCGCCTGCGTGCCGCCGGGCGCCATATTCAGCCGCCGGAAAAGTGGCTGGCGAGGCGGTTCGACTACGTCTTGCAAATGCGCCAAGGCCTGCGGGGAGGCATCCTTGCGGTACGCCTCGGCGGCTTGCGCTACTTCGTCCGCATTCGGGGAGAATTGCTGGATCAACAGGTCGAAAAATATGGTCAGGGCGGCTTCGTCGAGCGCCCGATAAGCCTCGATCGCCTCGGCGGCAATGCGTTCGCCGGAGCTCTCCCCGCGCTCGGAGAGCAGCATTTTGCATAGGGCGATGAGTTGCTTGGCGGGCCGCGGCAGTCCATTTTCCGGTTCGGCGCTGCGTTGTGTCCGGGCGCGCAATCTTTGTCCAAGCAGGCTGCCGCCGATGAGTTCGTGCAGTTTCAAGTGCGCTCCCCGTCTATCCTCGCATATCGGCAGGCAGTGCCGCGAGCAATATCTATCGTTTGGGCTAGCTATGGTTTTGGACTCAATGGGGGCCTGCGGCGGTAGTTCGGGCGATAATCGGCGTGGCAGGTGGTGCAGGAGTCTACGATCTGGCCGTTGAGCGCCAGAAGGGCTGGGAGATCGTGCGCGCGCGCGGCTTTCAACGCGGCGGCTCCGGCATCCACCAGCAGCTTGCAGTCTTTGATCCAGCCTTCCTGGTCCCGCGGGGTCCCCAGCCGCTGGATCATGAGCAGGTTTCCGGATTCGCCCATGACCACTGCGGCATACTGCAGCTTGTTCCAGTCGCTATCGGTTTTGGGCGGATTGCGCTCCACGTACAGCAACTCGTCGGACATGGGATAGCTCATGGACAACATGATCTGCGCGACGCTGGCGATCGGCTGGTAAGAAGTTGGGGCCTGCGCCGCCACGAACGGAAGCAATACCGCGCACGCCCACAAAAGCAATTTTGATGCCCGCATGGAGTCTCCTCGAAGGAAGTGAGCCGCTGGGGAAATTCTACCGCAGCCGCCCGGCTGAAAACGGCTCGTTCCGCCCGGCTAGCGCCGCTTGCCGGAGAGATCCAATTCCGCGAAGATGGCGGCGAAGTCGATCGGCCCGGTCAGCTCATTTTCGAGAATGGGAGGATTGACCAGGCGCAAGCCCTCCGGACCGTAACTATAGAGCGCCTTGCGATAGGGATCGCATACCCAGTTGGCCGGAATT
>Ga0070737_10002063_pt1 | contig 25436 bp, 14 predicted proteins | sample Coa_R1_10_FD_66438 | JGI IMG/M metagenome (GOLD analysis project Ga0070737, IMG submission 66438) | Surface soil microbial communities from Centralia Pennsylvania, which are recovering from an underground coalmine fire - Coalmine... | ecosystem: Environmental > Terrestrial > Soil > Unclassified... | reverse complement strand
CACAATTCGCCCAGCGTGGCCAAAATGTACGTCCAGAACAGCCACCACGGGCTGACGCGGTACTGATTCGAGAGGGTGTACAGTTGAGCAACTGTGGCACGGAATTGGGGGTCGCCGCCGGCCACCAGCAGCGCCTTCACTTCACGGTCGGCCATTGGCTTGAAAGCGGTCAGCGTTTGTGTTTGGGCGTTGTAACGGACAACAGACGGATCGAGACCCGACCAGCTCATGTCGAATCCGGGCGGCATCTCCTTCAGTTGGACCTGGGCAAATTTCATGCTTTTGCCATCGATTCGCTCGGATTCTTTTTTCAATTCGTCCACTTTATCTCGGTAGCTAGGCGGCGCAGTGCTTTCGATGAGGAGATTGGCCTCATTGTCGGTTAATACTCCAGAGATATGTATTGTCCTCTTTTCTGGCTCCCAGGTCAGCCGGCCGGCATGGAACAGCTCCACCTTGCCGTCCTTTTCCAGGCCGATCTTGCCGTCTTTGATGAAGAGAGATTCGGGTAGCTTGGCGCCTTGAAACGGGACCGAAGCAAGGGCCTGATCCTCGCGGCGGGCCGCGCCAATCATGACGGCCATCGATAAACTCATGAGGAGCAATCCCAGCACCATTTTCATGGGAATCGACGGCTGCCAACCGCGGCTGTCCAGAAATACCCACATCCAGGCGAAAAACGGAGCGATGACGACGATGGCCAGGGCGTTGATCGATTGGAACCAGGCCGTCGGCACCGGGTTGAGCGAGGCGCGGACCCATTGGCCCCAGGTTTGCCTCGGCTTGCCGGAGGGGTGGGGCCGGGGCAGAAACAGGGTGCGAAAGCGCTCGAGCACGCTTTGCCCTTCCGGCTCCACTTCTTCGCTCGGCGCCTTTCTCTGAACCTCGGCAGCTTTCAGGGAGGGCTTGGGGGGCGGTTGTGTCAAGTAGCGGTTGGTAGACTTATCGGCCCACAGGTTGAGGACGTTGCCCGCCTGCTCGAAGGCCGCCCAGAAAAACACCACGAACAGACCCAAAACAAGGATGGCCAAAATGCGATCGCGCAGGCCGCCCTGCGCCTGGGCGCAGACGTAAGCGAACAGTATCAGGCAGAAGCCGGCGATGCCCAGCATGATGGCGTTCCACTGGTTCAAGTGCCCCATCAACCACAACCCAGGCGCAGCCGCCAGGAGGGCGAGAGCGAGGGTCAAAAGCGTCGGCGGCACCAGTGACGACAGACTGCCCAGCACCGACGGCGCGCGTTCGGCCTCCGCCTCGGTCAGCGGCATATTGATGGGCCGAATCGAGATGGCCGTGCTCTTCGCCTCTATCAGACGCGTTTCCGCTGCGGCTTCTGTCTGGATGGCATCGCTCGCTGCTGTGGCCGGCTTCGTCGCCTCTTCCCGTCGATCGGCGGCGATTTCGTGGATCAGCGGTTGGCCGAACAGATAAACCAACAGGCCGAGGATCATGCCGATACCCGCTGCAGTGAAGCCAGTGTGATAACCGCCCTGGGTGTTTTCCGCCAGCCAGCCACACACCAACGGCGAAAAAAAGGCGCCGAGGTTGATGCCCATGTAAAAGATGGTGTAAGCGCCGTCGCGGCGGCCGTCGCCGATGGGATACAGGCGGCCAACCTGCGTGGACATATTGGGCTTGAACATACCGTTGCCGAAAATCAGGAAGATTAAGGCCATGAAAAAGATGTGATGCTCCTCGAAGGCCAAGGCGAACTGGCCCGCCGCCATCAAGAGCGCGCCGATGATGACCGCGATTTTGTTGCCCAGGTAGCGATCGGCGAGGTAGCCGCCCAAGATCGGCGTCACGTAGACGAAACTGGTATAAACCTTGTAGATAGTCGAGGCGTCTTTCTGCGACCATTTGAAGTAATTGACCATGTACAACATGAGCAGCGCTCTCATGCCGTAGTAGCTGAAGCGCTCCCACATTTCGGTGAAAAACAGGACGTACAGACCCAGCGGATGGCCGAGGAACGTACGCTGCCTCGGCATGGGCTGTCCCGGTGCGGAAGTGCTCATGTTCAGGTATCTCCCCGGCCATTGACGATTTACTGTGTGTTCGTTGTACCTTGCCGGCACAAGCCTGTCCATGCCGCCTTACCGCCGGTAGGATGATGAAGAGTCGGTTTTTTCCGGTTTTTGGCCCAAATAACTGCTGGCAACCGAAAGCCGAAAACAGAAAAACCGAAGAGGAGCGTTCGCCATGCGATCGTTCACCCGAACCTTGACGCGCGAAATCGAAGTGGGCGGCGAACGGTTGGTCCTTACGTTGAGTAAAGATGGTCTGTCCGTGCGTCCGGTGAGCGGGCGTCGTCCGCCACACACCATGAGTTGGCCCGCCTGGGTGTGTGCTTGCGTCTCCGGCGCTGGCCAGGAGCCGACAACCGAACAGCTTGAGCAAGCCCTTAAGGCGGTGCACACCGGTGCAGTCAGGCCAGATAAAACAGCTCCGAGCGGGGGGCATCAGCCCCCTGCGACAATCGAGAAAACAAGCGAAACGCAGGGGGCTGATGCCCCTCGCTCGGAGACGGACAAGATGCCAGTGTTGCTGGCGCGCCTGGATCAATGGCTGAACACCGAGCGCGAGCGGTTCCAGCAAGCGCTCCAGCCCGGCGCCACGGCGGCAGAATGCGACGCCCTGGCAGCCAAATTGGGCAGGCCACTGCCGGAAGAGTTGCGTGCCCTCTTGATGTGGCACAACGGCCAAACTCCCGATGTGCCGGGCGCTTTCGAGCAGAGTTGGATGCTTCTGAGCACCGACGAGATTGCCGAGGCCAAGAAAGAGCTGGACGAGCATCCCCATGAAGGTTGGCAGAAAGATTGGCTGCCGTTTCTCGGCGATGACAATGGCAATTACCGCTGCCTCCATCTCGGCTCGCCCGGTTGTCCGGTGCTGGAATGCTGGCGCGGGCGGGCCGATCATCCCGTGATCGCGCCATCGCTGTCGGCCTGGCTGGAAGCGTTCGTCACGGCCCTGGAACACGGCGCGTACCTCGAAGATCCCGAACGCGGCACCCTGGTACTTAAAGAGGGATATAGGGAATAGGCGAATTCTTCCCGATTCTCTTCAGGAGAGATATCATGCGTATCTGGCCCGGCCGACCCTATCCCTTGGGGGCTACGTGGGATGGGGCGGGCGTGAATTTCGCCCTGTTCTCGGAAAATGCTCGCAAGGTCGAGTTGTGTTTGTTCGATTCCTCCCAGGCCCGATCGGAAAGCCGACGCATCGTCTTGCCCGAACAGGATGAGTTCGTCTGGCACGGTTATTTGCCCGGCATCCAGCCTGGCCAGCTTTACGGCTATCGCGTCCACGGTCCTTATGAGCCAGACAAAGGGCATCGCTTCAATGCCAACAAGATCCTGCTTGACCCTTATGCCCGCGCGGTTGGTCGCGATTTGCAATGGGACGATTCCCTGTTCGGATACACCCTCGGCGACGACAAGGCCGATCTCTCATTCGACGAACGTGATAATGCCGCCTTCGCTCCCTTGGGCGTCGTGCTCGATACGGCGTTCACCTGGGGTGATGATCGGCCGCCAAGCATTCCCTGGGAGCGCACCCTGATTTATGAGGTCCACGTCAAGGGCTTCACCATGCGCCATCCCGACGTTCCGGCGGCCTTGCGCGGCACCTACGCCGGCCTGGCTACTGAGTCGGCTATTGAACATCTTAAAAGTCTTAATATTACGGCGGTGGAGCTGTTGCCGGTCCACCATCACATGGATGACAAGTTCCTGCTCGATAAGGGCTTGAGCAATTACTGGGGCTACAACACCTTGGCCTACTTCGCTCCAGACACACGCTATGCCGCCCGGCGCTCGCCGCGCAAAGCGGTGCAAGAATTCAAATTCATGGTCCGCACCCTGCATCGGGCCGGCATTGAAGTGATTCTTGATGTGGTTTATAACCACACCTGCGAAGGCAATCAAAACGGCCCGACCCTGTCGCTGCGCGGCATCGACAATGCGGCTTACTACAAACTGGCACCCGAGGCCCGCTACTACATGGACTACACCGGCTGCGGCAACAGCCTGAACATGCAGCATCCCCGCGTACTCCAACTGATCCTGGACAGCCTGCGCTATTGGGTCCAGGAGATGCACGTCGATGGCTTCCGTTTCGATCTTGCCAGCACGTTGGCCCGCGAGCTATTCGCCGTGGACAAGCTGAGCACCTTCTTTGATATCATCCAGCAAGATCCGGTGCTGTCGCACGTCAAGTTAATCGCCGAGCCGTGGGACGTGGGCGAGGGCGGCTACCAGGTCGGCAATTTCCCGGTGCAGTGGACCGAGTGGAACGGCAAATACCGCGATTGCGTCCGCCGTTTCTGGAAGGGCGACGGCGGCACCTACAATGAGCTGGCCACACGCCTGAGCGGCAGCGCCGATCTTTTCGGGGATGATGGGCGCAGACCGCTGGCCAGCATCAATTTCATCACCTGTCACGATGGTTTCAACTTGCAAGACCTGGTCTGTTACAACGACAAGCACAACGAAGCTAACGGCGAGAACAATCAGGATGGCGCCAACGACAACAACAGCTGGAACTGCGGCACTGAGGGACCGACCGATGATCCTGCCATCAACGCCCTGCGCGAACAACAGAAACGCAACCTGATTGCTACCCTGCTTTTGTCGCAGGGGGTGCCCATGTTGTTGGCTGGCGACGAGCTAAGCCATACCCAGAAAGGCAACAATAATACCTATTGTCAGGACAACGAACTGACCTGGCTCAATTGGGAGCTAAATGCTGAGCAAAAGGACTTTTTAGAATTCGTCCGCCGCGTCACCCGGATCTGGAAAGACCATCCGGTCTTTCAACGGCGGCGTTTTTTCCGCGGCAAACCGATACGCGGCAGCGGCATCAAGGACATTGCCTGGTTGGAGCCGAGCGGCAAGGAGATGTCCGAGGAAGCCTGGAATGCCGGCTACGTCCAGTGCCTGGGTGTGCATTTAGCCGGCGAAACCGGCGATGTGGATGAGTACGGTCGGCCGGTGCGCGACGATCACATCACCATGCTGCTCAACGCCCATTACGAAGCGATTCCTTTTGTCCTGCCCACCCTTGCCGGCTACTCGGACTGGGAAAGACTGTTCGACACAGCAGCCCCGAACACGGACAGCGTGCAGTACCCCGGCGGCGACAAGTACCTCTTGCAAGGCCGTTCGATGGCAGTCTTCCGCGCGCACCGCTGCTCGAAGTAAGAGCTAGCGGACCAAACCTCCTCTTCCCTCGTGGGGGAGGGTTGAGGTAGTGTCAAGGCAAGGGAGCCAAGGAGTGGTGCCCCCCCCACCCCAACCCTCCCCCACAAGGGGGGAGGGAAAAGTCCGCTCGTCCTAAGGCACCGAAATTAGCGATCGGATGATGTCTTCTGTTCCTGCGCAACTCGGTTTGCACTTGCCCGCCGAATGGGGTCCGCATCGGGCTACCTGGTTGGCCTGGCCACACCAGTGCGACGACTGGCCGGGAAAGTTCGCTCCCATCCCCTGGGTCTACGCTGAGATTGTCCGTCATCTGCATCAGCGCGAGGAAGTGCGCATTCTCGTCAACGATGCCGAGGGCCAGCGGCAGGCAGAAGCGGTCCTTGACAATCTCGACCTCGATCGCCGCCGTATCTCTTTCTGGCACATTCCCACAGATCGTGTCTGGATACGCGATTATGGCCCGCTGTTTCTCACGGCCAACGGCGGCGCGAGCGCCATCGTGAATTTTGCTTTCAACGGCTGGGCCAAGTATGACAATTGGCAACGCGATGACGCGGTAACACAGCAAATAAACGATAGACTGAAAAGAAAAATATGGTATCCGAGCCGCGACCGTGAGGGAGCAGTAGACGTACCGCTCTCTCACAGTCGCGGCTCGGATGCGTCTGGTCGCATCGTGTTGGAAGGCGGCAGCATCGAGGTCAACGGGGAGGGATTGCTGCTGACCACAGAGGAATGTTTGCTCAGCGACGTGCAACAGCGCAATCCAGGTTGGACGCATGTGGATTACGAGCACTTGTTCGCCGACTATCTCGGCGTTCGCAAGGTGTTGTGGCTGGGGCGTGGCATTGCCGGGGATGATACCCACGGTCATATCGACGACCTGGCGCGGTTCGTCAGCCCGCGCTCTGTTGTTACCGTGGTGGAGGAAGACCGCGGCGATGTGAATTACGAGCCGCTTCAGGAAAACCTGCACCGGCTGCGTGGCATGACGGATGTGGAAGGCCGGCCGCTGGACATTCACACCCTGCCGATGCCGGCGCCGTTGTACTTTGCCGGCCAGCGCCTGCCCGCCAGCTATGCCAATTTCTACATCGCCAACAACTGCGTCCTCGTACCGACGTTCAACGATCCCAACGATCGCCGCGCTCTGAACGTGCTGGCGGAATTGTTCCCCCAGCGCACGGTGATCGGCATTCACGCTGTCGATCTGGTCTTGGGGCTGGGCACATTGCATTGTTTGACATTGCAGGAACCGGCATAGCGCATGAACCTTATCTTCCAGCTCGGTCCTTTTATTTTGCTACTGTTGGCCATTGCCTTGATGCCGTTGGTGCATGGGCACTTTTGGGAGCGCAATGGTAACAAAGCTCTGGTGACACTTCTGTTAACGGCGCCGGCGGTTGTCTGGCTGCTTTTGCAGGGCCAGCCCGGCTGGCATCATTTAGGGCACGCCCTGCATGAATATATGCAATTCATCCTGTTACTGGGGACGCTTTATCTCGTTTCCGGCATCGTGGTAATTCACGGCGATCTACCGAGCACCCCCTTAGGCAACATGCTTTGGCTGGCCCTGGGGGCAGTGCTGGCCAACGTGATCGGCACCACCGGAGCGAGCATGTTGCTGATTCGTCCGCTCTTGCGAGCCAATCATCACCGTAAACACAATCATCATATACCAATATTTTTTATCTTTATAGTATCCAATTGCGGCGGCTTGCTCTCGCCGGTGGGCGATCCGCCGTTGTTGTTGGGGTTCCTGAGCGGAGTAGACTTTTTTTGGACGCTGCGTCTTTGGCCGCACTGGCTGGCGGTCAACGGACTGGTGCTGCTCGTCTTTTTCCTTTGGGACGTGCAGGCACGACGATTGGATGCGCGGCAGGAACCAACCCTGGTTAGGCGCGAACGCCATCCTCTACGCGTCGAGGGAGGGGTGCTGGGAACGCTTTTCGCAGCGGCCGTGGTGGCGACACTGCTGCTGCAAGCGCCGGCGGTCGCTCAGCGCTTTGGGATAAATTGGCCGGATTGGGGCAGTATAGGGATTCTGGCGTTGTTGGCTGTCTTGGCGTTGTGGGCCGTTCACCGTCCGGGCCGCCAGGCGCGTGTGCTGGTGTGGGAGCCGATGTTCGAGGTGGCCATTTTGTTCGCCGGCATTTTCGTGACCATGACGCCGGCTTTGATGTTGCTGGCTGCTCTGCCGCCGGTAGCATGGACGCCAGCGCAATTACTCTGGACTGCCGGCGGACTGTCCAGCGTATTGGACAACGCGCCAACGTATCTGACCTTCGCCACCCTCGCCGACCCCGGCGGCCCCGCGGCCCTGGCGGCGGCGCAGCCGAGGCTGCTCGAAGCCCTCAGCTGCGGAGCGGTATGGATGGGCGCCTTGACCTACATCGGCAACGGACCCAATTTCCTCATCCGCGGCATCGCCGAACACATGGGCTATCCGATGCCATCCTTTTTCGGTTATCTGGTGTATTCCTTGGCGGTGCTACCGCCGGTGTTCGCCGCAGCGACGTTGCTGTTCTTCTGGTAGGGCCGCATTACTGCTTTGTTGTTATGGTAATAGGCCCCCTGCCATGGACCATCAGGTTAATACTCTGTCCAGGACGAACGATGATAGTGCGAGCCTTGATGGCTTGGCGGCCGCCAACGATGGGGAACGAGCGAACTTCGCCATTAGGTCCGCGGATCGTCACCAGTTCGGTTGGTCCTGCCGGCTCAGTGACGGTAACTTCCACTGGCGCGGCTTCTTCGCGCACCACCCGCGGCGTCGGCCGGCGATAGACAGCAACTGGAGGTGCCGCATGCTCGGCCGCTTGATAGGTGCTCTGGATTTTCATCGTAGCCTGGAACATGCGGTCGCCGGGATAGATGCCGAAAGGCGGCAGGCCGCGGAGATTATACGAGGCGGGAGTACCCGGAGCGGGAACGTGGCCGGAGGCAGACGTTTGCGCTCGGGCCGCCGGAGCGGTGAACAGCAGCCCTATCAGCAGGGCGATTCCTGGGGCGATCCAACGCGCACGGTAAAACATGGCATCAGCCCTTTCGCGTCCTGGCCGGACCACGAAAACGCAAGCCGCGCGCTGCACGGAAGGTCGATCCTACGTTCGCTCCCTGCCTGGAGGAGAGAGAGCCGTCTTTGCGGTCCAGGCAGGTTAGCCGGCCAGAGTGGGATGGTTCGTGTCCAACGTACAGACGCCGTGGAAACCAAGGGCAATCGTCGTCACACTCTTCCGCTTCCCGCGGAATGGTCCGGACCTTCCGTGCCCACCCATTCTCGCCGTAGTGCTTCCCTTCACCACAACTTTATTATATCGGCCAAGGAGAGTTTCTGTATCAACTTTTTTTAGTGAACGGAAGACGAAGAGCCGGTGTCGGGTGCTCTTCGGGATATTGGCGAACGGGGGTGCGTCAGCCCCCAGAAAGTTTTCTTATTCCCTCTCCCCCTTTGTGGGGAGGGAACAGCCCCCTGGCACATAAGCTCCTCCTATATGCCAAAATCGAGAGAGACACCCGCCGATGTCCGCCGGCTGATGGATGGGATTTCCAACTGGCGGACACCGGTCCTTCGCCTCTTGGGGGAGGCCGTTGCTGTGGAGCTGCTACGCCGAACGTTTGTTGACAGAAGGAAAGAGCGGTGACTCGGCGGGACAAACAGAGGTGCAGGCGGCCGGCCTGGATTGAAAAAGCGGCGAACGACAAAGGTGCAAGCGGTCTAGCCAGTATTCCGCGACGACGGCCAACGTGCGCAGGCCATAGGTCAGGCTGCGGCGAAAATTGATGCTGCTGGCTTCAGGGAAATAACGCACCGGGACCGGAATATCGCCCAGACGATAACCCAGGCGCACGGCCTGGACGAGGAATTGCGTATCGAACACGAAGTCATCGGAGTTGCGCTCAAAGGCGATGCGCTCCAAGACCTCACGGCGGTAGACCCGGAAACCGCTGTGGAAATCACCCAGATTTTGGCCGAGCGCCAGGTTTTCCACCAGGGTGAGGAAGCGGTTGCTGATGTATTTGTATATCGGCATGCCGCCAGCGAGTGCCTCGTGGCGCGTACGGATACGGCTGCCCAAGACGATGTCGCAGATGCCTAATTCGAGGATGCCAACCGCATGCGGGACCACCCGGCTATCATACTGGTAGTCTGGATGGATCATCACGACGATGTCGGCACCGTGTTCCAGAGCAAGGCGGTAGCAGGTCTTCTGGTTGCCGCCGTAGCCCCGGTTCTCCGGATGAGCAATGACAGTCAGCCCCATCTCACGGGCCAGGGAGACCGTGTTGTCTTTGCTGGCGTCGTCGACGAGGATCACCTCATCGACGGAGCCGGGAGGAATGTCGGCCAAGGTGGCGGCCAACGTCTGTTCGGCGTTGTAAGCCGGCATGACCGCGATGACCTTGTGTTTGCGCTGCGGCAGCTGGACGCCATCGGGCCGAAGGATCGTCTTCACATGAAACACGGCCTTTTTCTCCACTGCGGATATCTCCTTTCTCTTTAGGCGGCTGGGCGCGAAGAGGCGCCGGCATCGAACGCGGAAGAAGCAACAGCAGTCGTTGCCTGGGCCAGGTCCCAACGACACTTGGCCCAGAACAGCAAGAGAGTCAGCACGCCCCCCCCCAGGAGCGTCGGCGGGGCTAGCAGCAATGGCGGCTCCCGGAAGTAAAAGCGGTTCACCAGGGTAGCCCAGGCATAAAGCAGGAAGATCACCGCAACGGCCAGGGTCATCCGGACCAGGAAACGCTCGTCGGCCGTGACTCGGATTCCCCCGTTGCGCAACAGGAGAAAGAACAGCGGCATAAGTGGGATGAAATAGCGTCCTTGCGGCCCTTCGATCCGATTGCTCGCTGGCGGGTTCCACCAGACGTAGAGGGCGGTCAAGATCATCGTGGTACTCAAGAAAACGATAGCCGAGCCAACCCCCCACAGTCTCCAGGGCAGCTCGCCGTGCCGGCGATCGGCCACCGCCAACAGGGCCAGGAAAAAGAGGTAGATCAGTCCTGTCAGGGGGTTCAGGGGCGTATCCAGGCAGCCGAGGGCGAATAGAGATGTAAGCCAACAACCTCCGTAATTGGCGATATTGCTGAGGAAGATCCAGAGAAATTCCCGCGGATGAGTCAGAATAAAATGGATCTGACCGCTCTTGGAGATTGGCATGTCGCGAAGCCGATGCGGGTCGAGAATAAACGGGCGGGTCAAGGCGACGGAAGTTGCCAGACCGACCGCGGCGACGGCCAAGACAAGGGCACCAATCCACCAATAACGGCGACGCGAGCCGACCTGTTCCGGCGCGATGCCAAAATACAAAAAGATCAGGACCGTATAAGGAAATTTCGTCAACGCAGTAGCGAACATCAGCGCCAACAACAGCCCCACAACTAGAAAAGGCAGCTGGCCCTTGTTGAAAGACAGAGCCAAGCGAAGCAGAGCCGCAACCAGGACCAGAGAAAGTCCGATGGTCGGTCCATCGGCTGACACCGAGGCGAACTGCTGCACAGTCAGAGGAAGCAAGGCAACGGCGCCGAACAGCAGCTTGCCGAGGGGCGTCAGGCGGATAGCCAGCATCACACAGAGGACGCCGAAGACCAGACTGCCCAACCGACCAGCATAGAAGAGCGGCAAAGGTGGAAGGTGCAGCCAGTGGGCCAGACGGATCCCCGCTGCCTGAGGCAAATAAGGCAAGAAGGTGTAAATGGAAACCTGGGCCAGCGAAGCCGGACGCTCTTCTCCGCTCCAGTGCAGCTGGAGCAATTCGCGGGAATCCTGCCACATCCAGCGCGCCTCCGAGTTCTGCCAGAACCGGGAGGACCGTTCGATTACCGGCAAAAGTTCCAGGGGCACGGTTGTTCCCGCCCAGCCTTCGCTATCGTGGGCAGGCAGCAGATGGCCTTTGGCAACATCGTAAGCATGCAGGAAATGCACATTTTCATCAGGGGCCTGGGCAGGAGGCAGGCTAAAGAGGAAAATCAGCCCGAAGAGCGCCAAAAGCAACCCAAAGCGGTACTCGATTCCCTCGAGAGGCGGGCACCGCAAAGCCAGCGGCCTCACGAGATGAGCAGGGTTCACACGCTATCTCCTGGCTGAGAACAGGCCGGCTCGCCGTCCAGACGGCAGATCCTGTCGAGTTTTATCGGCCGTTCTTGGGTGACCCATCAGAAATTCCCTCACTTCCTTCGGTGAACCTCTTTCTTTGATGATTCCGGCTCGCGTTTACCGATGACAACAAGATGTGGGGCATCAGCTTTCTGTTCGGTGGCTGATCTGTCGGTGGCTTTTGCGAACGCAACGGGGAGTTATCTGTCATGCCAGATCGTCGCCATTGGCGTCTCTATCTCGCCGTTGGCCTGTTGTTGGCCGTTGGCGTTTTTCTCTCGCTCAGCGTGTTCGATTCTGTTTCCACCACCACATCTGTGGCCACGACAGCCTCCTTGCCCTTCTCCCTCCAAAGAGAGGAGAAGGGGGGGGCCGCCAATCGTTTGGGGCCGCTTGGCGGCGCGATTGCCTACGAGCTGCGGCAGGCATTGGGCGCTGCGGTGTACGTATTCCTGGTGGGTTGGTTTGTCGTCTTGGTGCGTTTGGTGCTGCGGCGAAGCTGGCTCGGTTGGTCGCTGCGCTCGCTGGGCTGGCTGCTTCTGGTTCCCTGCGCGGCTGTGCTGGCCGAGCGCTGGCCGGCACTGGCCCCTCCAGGGGCATTGCCTCCGCTCGGTAGCGGTGGCAGCATTGGCGCCTGGCTAAAAGACTGGCTGGAACAGGCGTTTCCACCAATGGGCCAGGATCTCCTCCTCGGCGGTTGTCTCGTGTTCGGCGTCATCTTGACGATGGATGTCGAGCTGCGGTTGCTGCTGCGATGGCTGTGGCGGCAGTTCCGTCCCTATCTGAAACTGCCGACCCTGGGGAACCGCCTGCACCGATTTATCTTTTCGCGCCCAACGATCTATCGGGCAAAAGACGCAGAGCGTCCGCATTTGCGTTCTCACACTCTGCAGGGGAATGAGGAGGATGAGGAACCCGCAAATGATGCCAAGATCATTCCCATTCATCATCACAATGAGATTGTCCCGGCGAATGGGGAGATTGCCTCCGCGAGCGGGGCCGCGTTAGTGTCCCGAGGGCGTCTTCGGAGGGCGCTAACGCACCCTCGCTCGCCAGCCGTCTCGGATCGGGAACGCTTCGCCGATTACGAATTGCCGTCGTTGAAACTCCTGGAAGATGCGCAGCCGTTCGATTACCGCGCCCATGATCAACAGCTGCGGCAGCGGGCCGCGCTTCTGGAAAGAACCTTCACCGATTTTGATCTCAACGTCCAGGTCGTCGGCATCAACACCGGGCCGGTCGTCACGCAGTTCGAGATTGCCCTGGAAAAAGGGTTGCGCGTCCACAAAGTTACACGCTTGGCCGAAGACATCGCCATCAGTTTGAAGGTGCCCAGCGTCCGTATTGTGGCGCCGATCCCCGGCAAAAACACAGTCGGTGTCGAGATACCCAACGAGCTGCGCGCCGACGTGCGGTTGAAAGAAGTTCTTCTGGCCTCCGCCAACAAGTCCGCCAACTTCAAGATTCCGTTGTTTCTGGGCAAAGACAGCGAAGGCCGGCCGCTGGTCCACGACCTCGCCGACATGCCGCATCTGCTCATCGCTGGCACCACGGGCACCGGCAAATCGGTATGTCTGAATACCATCATCCTCAGCATTCTGATGACACGGCGGCCCGATGAAGTGAAGATGATTATGCTCGATCCCAAGGGCGGCGTGGAGATGGAGGTGTACGGCAAAATCCCGCACCTGATGCACCCCATTGTCACCGACATGAAGAAATCTGAGGCTATCCTCGCCTGGGCCGTGGACAAGATGGAGGAGCGTTACGACCTGCTGCGCCGCGCCCGCGTCCGCAACATCGCCGGCTACAACGAGCTGAAACCCGACGAAATTCTCCGCCGTGTCAAGCCGGAAGACGACGAAGAACGTAAACAAATCCCGCTGCACATGCCGTATATTGTCATCATCATCGACGAAATGGCGGATCTGATGTTGCAAATGAAAAGAGAGGTCGAAGGGCACATTATCCGCCTGGCCCAGAAATCACGGGCAGCGGGCATACACTTGGTCGTAGCCACACAGAAACCGACGGTCGATGTGATTACCGGACTCATCAAGTCGAACCTGCCGTCGCGGATCTGCTTCAAGGTGACGAACAAGACCGATAGCCGCGTCGTCCTGGATGCGATGGGGGCGGATAAACTGCTAGGCAAGGGTGACATGCTGTTTTTACCGCCGGGCACCAGTGACCTGGTCCGCGCCCAGGGCACTTACGCCAGTGATAAGGAGATACAAGCGGTCGTTCATGTCCTGGAGTCGGAGCCGTGCTACACTCCGGAATTAATGCAATTGGAGGTTAACGACAAAGGCGGTCCTCTGAGCGAGCGCCTGGGCAAGCGCGAAGACGAACTGTACGAAGCGGCCATCGAAATCATTTTGCGCGAAGGGCGGGGCAGCGTATCGTTGTTGCAGCGCGCACTCGGTATCGGCTACGGTCGTGCGGCGCGGCTGATCGATTTCATGGCGGAGGACGGTATTGTTGGTGGCTACAACGGCAGCAATGCGCGGGAAGTGTTGTACACGCCGGAACAGTGGGCAGCGGCACGCGGCGCAGCGGCGGAGTAGAAGGGGGTAGTGCCAGTGCCCGTGCCAAGGGGCCCTAAGAACTAGCGGACCAAGCCCCCTCTCCCCTCATGAGGGAGGGCTGAGGTAGGAGGTGTCAAGGCAATTAAGCCAGGGAGGGGTGTCCCCCCACCCCAACTCTCCCCCACAAGGGGGAGGGAAAAGGGAGTGGTGTCCCCCCACAACCCGAACCCTCCCCCACAAGGAGGGAAAGGGCCGCTAGCCCTAAGCCTTGGCACGGGCACTACCCCCTTGTCCTACGAGCCGGAAGCGTAGGTGACGGCAGAACTTCCGCCTCTTATGCTTCCGGATCGTGCGGTTGGATGCATACAAGCGGGCAGCTTGTTCTACGGGCGGGTGCAATCGACAAGAGATTTGATTGACAACGCTGGAATTCTCACCGATCATGGGGGGCATCATCACCCGTGAAAGGGAGAACATCATGGAACAACATTATCAGCGGCGGGAAGTATTGGCGATCGCCGGCAGCGTCTGGTTGGGGACTCTATTCGTCGATGTCGCGCACGGCGCCGGAGAAGAAAACAAAACCCGGGGCTGTGTCGTGGGCCAGCCGGAAGCGGCGCGGGTCGGGGAGGAAGTGCTAGCGGCGGGAGGCAATGCGGTGGATGCGGCCGTGACGGCAGCACTGGTTGCCGGCGTGATCGCGCCGTATCAGTGCGGTCCTGGCGGCTACGGCGGCCATCTCGTCATCGCACGCGCCGGCGGCAAGCAGGTGACGGCCATCGATTTCAATACCGCCGCTCCCCAGGCTGCCCGCGCCGATCTCTTTTCTGTCGATGCCGACGGCAAGGTCAAGGGGCAGGCCAATACCTACGGCTGGCTGGCGGCCGGCGTCCCCGGCACGCTCGCCGGTCTGCAACTGGCCCTTGACAAGCACGGCACCTATTCTTTTCGTCAGGCGGTGCAGCCAGCCCTGCAGCGCGCGCGCGACGGCTTTCCCGTTAGTCAGGCTCTTGCCGACAGCATCCGTACCGGGCGTGCGCAATTGGCCAAAGATCCTGCTACTGCGCGCTTGTTGCTGCGCGACGGCGAGCCGCCCAAGGTCGGCAGCACCTTTCGCAACGCCGAGCTGGCCCGGATGCTTCAAACGCTCGCCGACGACAATTCGGTCGAGGCTTTCTATCGCGGTGATATCGCCCGGCGGATCGCCGCTACTTTCCAGAAAAACGGCGGCCTGGTGACAGCGGAGGATTTGGCCGCTTATCACGCCCGGGAAGTCAGACCGCTCACATTCGCCTGGCATGACTGCTCCATTTACACGGCTCCCCTCACGGCCGGCGGCGCAACCGCGCTGGAGGCGCTGGGCATTCTTAAGGAGTTGGGCTGGGACAAGGAGACAGCGGGCACGGCGAAAAGCAGCCGGATGCTCCTCGAAGCTCTGCGCCTGGTCTGGGAGGACCGCTTACGTTGTCTCGGCGATCCTGAAAAAGAGAAAATCCCTCTCGATAAGCTATTATCATCCGAATACGCCCGGCGCCTGGCCACACAGGTGCGCGAAGCGTTGGAAAAAGGAAGCCCTGTCCGCACTACGGTCAAGCGTGGCTCGGCGGGCGGGACGATTCATCTTAGTGCCGCCGATGCGCAGGGCAACCTGATTGCCCTGACGCTGACACACGGCAGCCATTTCGGGGCGCGTGTAACGGTGCCGGGTTTGGGGCTGATTTTGGGACATGGTATGTCTCGTTTTGAGCCGCGGCCCGGGCATCCCAATTCGGTTGGCCCAGGCAAACGGCCTTTGCACAATATGTGCCCGACCATCGTTTTGCGCAACGGCACCCCTGTGGCAGCGCTGGGCGGAGCGGGCGGCCGAAAGATCCCCAACGCCGTGCTCGAAGTGCTGCTTGGCTACGTCGGCCGCGGCCTTTCTCTGGAGGAAGCTGTCGCCGCGCCGCGCCTGCACACGGAGGGCGATTTGCACCTCCTCGTCGAAGGACGCTGGCCAAGGGAGCAGCTCGACCAATGGAAGAAGATCGGCTACACCGTCGCTATCGGTCCGCATGCCCGCGTCAGCGCCGTTTCATGCGATCCGAAGTCGAGAGAGACGCGTTGTGTTTCGCGTTGATTCGCCGAGACTCTCTGATACAGGTTCCCGCTGTTTCTGTTTCCTCGCCGCCTTTCTTCTTCCTCCCACACGGAGGGAGAAGAAGAGACAGCAACTCTCGGGATCTTGTATAAGCAGGAGGCGCAAGCGAGCCGCGACACATGGAAGGCGGAAATGCAGGGAGAGATGTTACGGATCGTTAACGAATGTTAAGGGTGCCCCTTTACGTTTCGTTAACTATGGTTAACATTTCGTTTCGGTCGCGTTCGGGAGAGAATAAATTCTTTCTCTTTTTTTTGGCTCCGCCACGTGCCGGGAGCGCAGGGTACACAAGCAGTGGGCCCTGCGCTCCCGGCACGTGGGCAGCAGGCACTACGAATTCTCCATGCCGTTGCTGTTTCGCAGTAGGCCGTACTTTTTCATCTTCTTGTACAGCGTGACACGGCTGATGCCCAGGGCGTTGGCGGTGTTGACGCGGCTGTAGCCGTTGACCACCAGGGTGCGCTGGATAATGTTTCGCTCCACCTGTTCGCGGTTGCGGGTCAGTGAATCGCCATTGACGCGGGCCGGAATGAGAACTCGAGCCGGTCGATATTCGCGGACCTGTTGCGGCAGATGCTCCAGCAACAGTTCTGAGCCGCTGCTGACCAACACCGCTTGCTGGATAAAGTTCTCCATCTGCCGCAGATTGCCAGGCCAGGGGAACGACTCCAGGGCGTCCATCGCCAGGGGACTGATGTCGAACAACTCCTTACGGAACTTGGTGTTAAAGCGCGCCACCAGAGCGCGAGCCAGCGGGGCGATGTCCTGGATGCGCTCGCGCAGCGGCGGCAGATGGAACGACATGACGTTGAGGCGATAGTACAAATCTTGGCGGAACTTACCGGCAGAGACGGCTTCTTCGAGGTCCCAATTGCTGGCGACGATAATGCGGGCCGTGCAATGACGCGTGTCATTGCTGCCGACAGGCTCGAACTCGCCTGTTTCGATGACGCGGAGCAGGGCGGCCTGCTGTTCCATGCCCAGCGTGTCGATTTCGTCGAGCAGAATGGTGCCGTTGCCGGCGGCCTCGAACTTGCCAATCTTGGCGCGATCGGCTCCCGTGAAGGCCCCCTTGGCGTGGCCGAAGAAGGCGCTTTCGATCAGATTGGCCGGCTGAGCGCCACAGGGGACCGTCACAAACGGTTCCTCCCGCCGCGCCGAGCAATCGTGGATCAGCCGTGCCAGGAAGGTCTTGCCTGTGCCGGTCTCGCCGGTCAAAAGCACGGTGACTTCATGGGCGGCCGCCAAAGCCAGACGCTCAACCAACGGCATCAGCGAGGGCGTCTGTGACAGCAACTGCCGGCTGATGACCTGCTCAAGGGACTCTTGTGAATCCGTACCGGCAAAACCCCGGACCCGGCCGATGCGCTGGCGAATGACTTGCGTCAGGCGATCGGCGTCCAGGGGCCAATGGAGATACTGGGCCACGTATTGTTGCAACTCGTCCATCGGACCCACTTTTTCGCCAGCCACAATCATGATGACAGGCGGCAATTTGCGGATGTAGATCTCGCGGACCAGCTGAAAGATCGATTCGGCCTCGGCACTGGAAGCCGCGGCCAACAACAGCAAGCCATCGGTTTCTTGGCTCAGATGCGTGCGAACCGAGCCGAAGTCGCATTGGAAGACCCGCCGGCCCAGGCTCTTTTTCAGGTGGCTTTGAATACTGCCGGCCAGATCGGAGTCGTCACTTACCAAGGCTATACGACTGTTGCTCATCTCATTGTCTCCCTACCGGCTTCTCGTTCACTCATTTGCCACGCGGAACATGGGAACGAGAAAAACAACCGGCCAACAACACCGGCGCACTGGGCTATCCAGGATCCGGAGCACCTCCAGGATCAGGCCGAGGATGCCAATGAATCTACGCAGGGATGTTTCCCCCTACGGACAATGAGGTCGCGGCAGGGGTTTCCCACCTCCCATCCAATGACAACGACTTACGCGCACGAATCTTTGGTTTGGGCGAGGAGTAAAGTGAGGCAGACGGCCACACTGCTCGTCGCTAAACCCGACACGGCGTGTTGGTCGTTGTTTGAGGCACCGCCGATCCGAAGACGGGGCCACAAACACCTAAGTCAGGAGAGAGACAAGCGAAGGCAGACGGGGCTTCGCTTGAGGGAACATCCATCCGGTGAGATGTTCCCCAAATGGGGCAGGTGCTTCCTTCACAAACCCCACAAGACCGGCGATCAGCAGAGCCAGCCCTGTGTAAGAGAACATTAACTTTATGTTACGCTGGGGAAACTGTCAAGCAAATTTTTTCGCTATTTTGCCTTTACTGGGTAAGTCTGGCGAACGGCCCGGCTGATGCTAGCTGTTCGCCTCACATTTTTTCGCTGGAGCGATCTGCCAGAGATTGATAAAGGGAGTTGGGCGATCCTCCCGAGCCGTTTTTTTCCGGGGAAAAGAGCGGCTGAGCGTCGAGCAAGCACTGGGCGATGTCGCGGATGGGACGGCGTTGGCGGCGCGATTGCAAACGCAAGCGCTGGTAGGCTTCTTTCTCCGAGATACCCAGGCGCTCGCTGAGGATGCCTTTGGCACGCTCGATGATGATGCGGTCGTTCAGGCGTTGTTGCAACTGATCGATACGTGCCTGCCAGCTGCGCTGGCGGCGCGCCGCTGCCAAGGCGCCGAGAAGGGCCAAGCCCAATCCCTCGATGTTGACCGGCAACGGTACCATCTCGACGGCATATTGTTCGGCCAGCGGCAAGAGGGCGGCGGCATGTTCCAAAGGTGTGGCCGCAACCAGACCGACCCCACTGACCAGCACCTCGGTCAGCCACGAACCGACCAGGCACGTCGGATCGGACACGACAAGCACGCTGGGTTGATGGGCTTGCACCAAGGACGCTACATCGGGCGTCCAACGCAGACAATCGATGCACCAGGAGCTGTTCTCCGGACGGCTGGCCCATTGTCGTAACAAACAACTCAGGACCTCGCTTTCACTTCCTTTTTCGCCTTGCAAGTACCAGGCTCGTAGCGTTGCAGACACGTCGCGCTCTTCTCCCCGGACTTCGGAAAACCATTCTCTCTATAAGATTCATACGGAAGTTCACTCCCGCTGTGACAACCCTTGAGGGAAAACTCGCGGAAACCTATCGAACTGTTCAAGCATTCGTTTCATTGGCTGTCTTGTCAAGAAACCAACCAGCGAGCGGGGCGTGGAAACAGTCCGGTGAGCATTCACCGGGCTGTTTCCACGCTCCACTCGCCGGGGGATACGTGGCCGAGGCTTGGCATAGATTTTGCGATAATACAAGAGTTTCATCAACCTCAGGAAGAAGACGCACTCCTCGGAACCAGCGCGTTCGCCAAGGCACAAGGCGACGAAGAGGCTCTCGCGCTATGACAACCGGCCAAAAGAGAGGATGTGCAGTGGAGCCCATCCTCATCTCCCCAGCACGGACCTTTTATGTAGACGCACGCATGATGCCTCTAGTTCCCAAAAAGACAGCAGTGAGTCCGGGTCAACTGTTCCCGGAACTGAACGACCTTTTACTCAGCTTCCAGGAATTCCTGGGAGCGACGGCTGGCTGGATCGGCTTGCAAGATGTCAGCGGCAGATGGACCTTCCCTGTTCACACGGGCGCTTTCTCCGCCAGCTGGCTGCCTTGGTCGCAAGACTACGGTGGTGTTTGGAGCTTCACCATCAGCAGCGAGCCGATCCTCTTCAATGATCTGAAGCTTGTATCGCCGCGCGGCGGTCCGCCTCTGGGCAGCTTGCTGTCGTGTCCTTTGATCCACAACAAAACGATCCTGGGCCATATCGCCCTCGCCAACAAAGCGCGTGGTTTCAGCGCCGAGGATACCATTGTGCTCCAAGCACTGGCTTATTACGTGGCCCACCGCTATGCCATGATCGGGACTGCCGCAGCGCCGCGGGCGCCGATCGCGCTTGCCGCCCTGTGGCGGCGCATCCTCGACCAGGCCGCCGAGGGTATCCTTCTTCTCGATGAGTCCGGCGTGCTGATTTACGCCAACGCTGCCTGGCTGCACTGGACCGGCTTTCGCGCCGAGGAACTGCTTGGTCGGACAGCCCCTTTCCCCTTCTGGGTCAGTCAGCAAGAACTGATGCAGGTGCTCTGCACCGGGTTGTCCCCCCTCGTCGGCGTCTTGCCCTTCCGCCGCCGGGATCAATCGTTGTTCTGGTGCCGGGTGGAAACAGCTGCGGAGCAATGGGATGACCAGCTCCTGACAGTGGCGTTCCTTCGGCAAACGGACACGCTCTCCTCTCTCCGTATGCCGACGCCCGATTGGCTGCCGTTGCTCTTGGACCTGGACAACGGCATCGAAGGCTGGGACTCCCGCTGGCAAGAACGAACGGGGTTGTCGGTAAGTGATGTGGAAAAGGCCCGCTGCGATCTGATTCTGGACTGGTTGTTTCCGCAGCAGCGCGACCGCGATTGTATCGCCGACTGTTTCACGCATCCATATTCGACGGGCTATCAATTCATTCTTGAAATGGCCGCTGCCAACGGCAGCCGGCCCACGTTGTGTACTTTCCTTCCCTTGTCAACGCGCGCCGTAACCCCTCTGCCGCGGCGTTGGCTGCTGCTGGCCGGAGAAGTGGAGCGAAGGACCAACGTTAGTCGGCTGGTGGGAAGCACACCAGTCGGCTGATCCAGGTTCCCGTGGATGCTATCCTATCACTGTCTTTCTTCCCTCTCCCCTCTTGTGAGGGAGGGGGGTATCTCCCTCTCCCCCCAAGGGGAGAGGGAGAAAAAGATAGCAATATCGGGATCTTGTATGAGGCCAGCTGCTTGCTGCAATTCCCGTCTTCAGTGTTTGGGCGCTGTCCGGCCGGGGAAATCGTCGGTGCGGAATGGCGAGGCGGGCAGGCCATCTTTGTTCCACAGATTGACGACTGGATAGTTGGCCCAGCCATAGCGCACGGCCATCGGCTGAGGCACCCGGTCGCACCAGACCAGCACGCTATCGCCCTGGATCTCAGCCTGGGCGTTGTAGAATTTGCGGTCGGTGCCAGCGAGGGTGAAGCCGGTCAGCGGTCCATCCTTCGCCACCAGCCCTTTACCGACATGTTTGAAGTGCAGCACCACTTTGCCATCTTTCACTTCCATTTTGTCATAAATGGGACCGGAATACTCGATCTTCTCGCCGTAGGCAATGGCGCGCGCCGCCAGAGCCAGTCGGGCGCCGACCGGTTCCTTTTTCTTTGGATGAATATCCTTGGGATCGCCGACATCGGTGATGACGGCCATGCCGGTGTTCTTGCAGTGCAGGCTGGTTAACAGCTGCGCTTCGCGCAGCTCGGCCCATTCGCTTTCCTGCGGCTCACTCACGATGTCCCGGAACGGTGCCAGCTGCACGAACAGGAAAGGAAAATCACCCTGTTTCCAATCGTCGCGCCAGTTCTGGATCATGAGCGGGAACAGCTTGCGATAGGCATAGGCTTTGCCAGCGTTCGATTCACCCTGATACCAGATGGCACCTTTGATGGCGTAGGGAATCAGTGGAGCGATCATGCCGTTGTACAGCGCCGCCGGGGCGTTTTGCAATCCTGGTCCGCGTGGCGTTTTCTTGCCTTGGGCTTTGGCCTTGGCCGCCGTCTCTTTGTACTTCGCTAGCGCTTTGGCATAGTCGGCGGCTTCGTTCTTCCATTCCTCCTGTGCTTCGAGTACGGCCAGCCGGGTCCAGGCTTCGGCGCGGGTGCCCCCCCAGGAAGTGTGAATTAAGCCGACCGGCACGCCCAGCGCCTTCTGCAAATCGCGACCGAAAAAGTAAGCGACAGCGGAGAAATTTTTCACGGTGTCCGGATTGCATTGCTGCCATTTCGGATCGCCTTTGAAGTGATCCAGCGGCTTATCGGCAGTGTTCTTCGGCACGGTGAACAGGCGGATATGGGGGTTCGTCGCTTTCCGGATGGCTTCCTCAGCATTGTCCGTGCGGCTGAGCGGCCATTCCATGTTCGACTGACCGCTGCAAATCCACACCTCGCCGATGTAGACGTCCTTGAGGGTGATGGTGTTCTTGCCTTTAAGGGTCATTTCATACGGTCCACCGGCCTCCTCTGGAGAAAACGAGAGAGAAACTCGCCATTTGCCCTCTTTATCAGCCGTAATTTTACTGCGGACGGCGAAGGAGCTGTTCTTGTTTGTCGCCGCGAGGGACACTTCGACAATTTCTCCGGGATCGGCGGTTCCCCAAACAGGACAACTCATGCCGCGTTGCAGCACCATGCCATCGGTGAACAACGCATGGGGTTTGACATCGGCGCGGGCTTGCTGGCTTGCCAGACAAGCAGCTGCCAGTGCGAGAGCAAGCAAGATGCGTTTCGTCATGGTGAATCTCCTGGGTTGTGGTGGTTGACTACCCTTTTCCAGAACAGGATAGTACCATGATACGAGGACGTTTGCACCTATTTTTCGCGGACCATTTTCCGGAGGCTGCCGTGATATCGATACGTTGCTGGACCGTGATGGCCCTGACGGCGATTCTGTTCGCTAGCTTGCTGGCGCTCGCGTCGGCCGAGACCTGTTTGTCGCCTTTTGTCAAGCGGCTGGAGAAGCCGGAGAAATATCTCTACGTCTTCTGCGTCGATGCCGATGCCAAGGACAACGATTTCCTCGCCGTCATCGATGTCGATGCCCAATCGCCGAAGTACGGCCACATCCTCTATCAGCTTGACCTCGGCTCGGCTGGCAACGAAACGCACCATTTCGGCTTCACCGACGACCGTACGCACATCTGGGGGTGCAGTCTGTTCTCGAATCGCCTGTTCGTCATCAACGTGGCCGATGATCCCGCCAGGCCAAAGCTGGTCAAGGCATTCGATTCGGCCAAGGATACCGGGTTGACCGGTCCGCACTCGCCTTATGCACTGCCCGGCCGAATGCTCATCAGCTTCCTCGGCGGTAAGGACGGCGGACTGCCGGCCGGACTCGCCGAGTTCAGCAACGACGGAAAACTCATCCGTACCTTCGAGATGCCCAAAGAAGCGCCCTACGGCTACGACGTGGCTATCAACCCGGATCTCAATCGCATGGTCACGTCCAGTTTCACGCCGCCGCAGAATTATCGCAAGCCCATGGCGCAGATGGACCTCAAACAGTTCGGCGATAAACTGCTGATTTGGGACTTCCGTGGGCGCAAATTGCTTCAGACGCTCACGACCGCAGCATCGCCCTTGGAATGTCGCTGGTCGCTGAAAAAGGACGCCAGGCATGGTTACGTCAATTGTGCCCTGGCCGATTCCATCTGGGTCTGGGAAGGCGATGCCCAGAATCATTACACGGCCCGCAAACTATGCGACACCGGCAAATTGCCTGTCGATCTCAGCCAGTCGCCCGACGGCCGTTTCCTGTTCGTCAGCTGTTTCGCCTCGGATGAGGTGCAACAGTGGGATGTAAGCGATCTGAAGAATCCGAAACTCTTCAGTAGCGTTAAGCCTGGTGTTGAGCCGAATATGCTGCACCTGACCGGCGACGGCCAGCGCATGTACGTCACCAATTCGCTTTTAAGCACGATGGATCGCTCGAACGATTTCTGGGTGCGCCTGATCCGCGTCGGCTCTGACGGCATGAAAATGGACCCGAAATTCAACGTCGATCTGACAAAATTCAAAACGGGACCGGCGCGCGGACATGATATGCTGCTGTACTAAAGGGCACAGAAAGCAATTACCCCGAAGGCAGCCGTGTTTCGCTCTGCGGCAGCAAACGTATGGGCAACGGCAATAACGGCACATGACCCTTGCCGTCGTGATCGCGTTGCCAGATCTGTACCCAATCGTCCCAGTAGATGGGCGTCGCCGCATAGAGCAGGGTTTCTTTCTGGGGACTAACTTCCAGATCGTAGACGGCAGCGCCGTTCTGCTCCAGTAGCGGCCAAACCACAAGCCCTTTCTCCGTCAGATCGTAGATTGTTCCGGTCGGCAATTGTGCTTCTAGCTGTTCACGCACCACATGGACGCCAGCCAGCTTGTAGAAACCGGCCAGGGCATCGCGAAAGGCCATGCCCTGTTCGGCATTGAGGAGAGACAGCCAGGTTTGTTGACCTGCGCTCGGGCCAGTCAGGCCGGCGAGCAGCCAGCCGCCGTGTTCCTCGAAATCGATGTGAATGCTCGAAGACGGCCCGGTCAATTCGATGCGGATGCGATTGGTAGCGATGTGGATTGTGCCGACATGCAAGGGTACGGCATTGCCCCAGCTTTTGCTGCCGGCCAGCACGGTAAACAGATTGCGCTCGACAAATTGCTGCAAGCGCTGACGGAGATGGTGCAGTGCTTCGTGTTGCTTGCGCGGCGAACGGCCGCGGCCGTGACGCAAGCGCGCATACAACTTCGGCAGCGTGCCGGAGTGGAAGCCGGGACGCATCAGGCGCAGCACGGTTTCGCCGTGATGTCCGACAATTTCGGGGCGTAAAGTCGGCGATTGATTGGCGCGATAGAGCCGCCAATTTTCCTTGAATTCCCAAACGAGAAAGCCGGCCAGGCCAGGCAGCAGGCCGATGGCCGTGGCGGCCACGGTATTGCCCATCGCCTTGCCCAGCACCGGCACGACCGGTGCACGGAAGGTGCGGAGCAATTCCGGGTAGATCGGCAAAAGCAGTTTGGCCGTCACCGTCACGGTGGGGAAATGCTTGATGGGATTGAATGTCGGCTCGACAAACAGGTTGAAAATCACCCGGAATAGGTAGGTGATACCAAACCAGATCAAGCCAAGAATGGGTTTGGCAAGGAGTGACAGGCGGCTGTCGCCGGGACGGAAGCGCAGCCATTCGTCTACGGTGTAGATCAGGCGCTCTACCTCTTCCTGCAAGCGGCGGTAGAGATAGATGACCCAGCGCACCAGGCCGGGCACAAGGTCGGCCTGGACGAGCTGCCAGGTGCGCATCAAATGGTCCACGGTCACTTCTTCGACATAGGTGCCCCAGCGCGAATTCAAGAGCAGGCTGCCGGCCGCGAAGGTTACTGCTCCCGCAGCGAGAGAAGTAGTTAAATTCCATCCGAAATAGCGCAATAGGAGTGTGCAGAGAACGGCCCACGGCAGCGGCTTGAGGACAAATTGAAACAGGAACAGCCACGGCCGGCTTTGCAAGAGGTGCACTAGCCAGGGCAAACGCACAAACCAGGCAGGCAGGTCGTGCAGGCACCAGCGTAAGCCGTGCCAGGCTTTCATACTTGCCCACAACAGAGTGCGGCGGAAGGGACCAATGTGAAACAGAGCCAGGAAAAACAGGCCAAGCAGTGTGAAAGCGTAGGGATTAATCTGCTTGGCTGCCTCGCGCGCTGCCGCGCTGTGTTCGGGCGGCCCCCCGTAGAGGTGTTCCATCACTTCGTCCCAGACCTTCAGCACAGCCAACGAACAGCCAAACGGCAGAGCGATGTACAGCGTCAGCAGCCGGCCGATGCGCGTACCGAAGGCGGCAGCGCTGAGACGTTGGAGCCAGCGCAGGTAAATCTCGCCGCGGTGATAAACGCCATCGAGATCGGAAGCAAGCTG
>Ga0070737_10002061_pt1 | contig 25450 bp, 21 predicted proteins | sample Coa_R1_10_FD_66438 | JGI IMG/M metagenome (GOLD analysis project Ga0070737, IMG submission 66438) | Surface soil microbial communities from Centralia Pennsylvania, which are recovering from an underground coalmine fire - Coalmine... | ecosystem: Environmental > Terrestrial > Soil > Unclassified... | reverse complement strand
TCGACAGCCTTGCGGTAACGGCCGACCGCCGCCCCGACGGCCTTCACTTCCTCGGGCCGCAGCGTCAGCATCTTCGAGCGGCCGCCCACGCTGTAGGACAGGGCCGGCGTCTCGTGCGGGGGCCCGCTGGCACAGCGGCAGGTCGGCTTGCCGCAGCGCCTCCGCAGGGTTATCAGCGTCCCGGGCAGCACTCTTGGGGTGTCACGTCTGGCCAACACCACCATCATGGCATCCTCCTATCTGTTATGGCTCACATAACAGATTAGCACCAAAACCCCACCCACTGGCGGATGGTATTGAGCTTCCGGGTCTCTAGCGGCCCGTCAGGGGACCGTCTTCGGGCGTAAGCCCTGGTCAGACGTCCCTGGAAAGGATCCACACCCCGTACACGCAACGCTCTAATGAGAACGTGCGCGCAATGCTCTATTTGGTCGGAGGCGTGCGCACTACGAAGTTCCCCGCCATCCCTTCTTGGGCGTGGCCGGGGACGGGGCAGAAGTAGCTGTAGGTGCCGGCAGACGAAGCGGTGAAGCTGAGCGTACCGGCGTGCATGCCGGCCGAGGTGGCCTCGCCGAGGAACCAAAGCGCTGAGCCCGAGAACGCCGGCGTCGCAGTCATCATGGGCATCCAAGAACGGCCCGCGCCCTTGCCCGACACGACAAGGCCGTGGGCCATGTCGCTGTCCGCGTTCACGAGCTCGATGTCCACATGCGCCCCGACAGGCACGACGAGCGTCGGGTCAGTGAGCCCGGCGACCTCGAAGTTCTCGGCCGGCATGGACGGGCTCGCCACCACGGCGAAGGAGACGTCCTGGCCCGAGAAGGTGACGGTGCCGGCCGCCTTGTCGACGCGGGCCCCCTTTGGGACGCCCGTGCCTAGCGCCTTCGCCTCGGTCGCGCTCACCCGGGGCCCGGGGGCGTTGGCGAAGACCTGTCCCATGACCTTGCCCATGTCGTGGCTCCCGCCCATCATGTAGCCCGGCAGCGAGCCCCCCATCATCCACCCCGGTGCGCCCTGCCCGCCCATCATCCACCCATAGCCGGGAAAACCGGGCGCAACCGAAGGGCCGCTCGTGCCGTAGCCGGCCCCCATCATCGAGTAGCCGCCCATCATGGAGCCTCCGGGACCGTAGTAGCGGGAATAACGCTTTGCAACCGTCTGGTAGTAGGCGTAGGTGGCAGCGGTGCTGGCGGGCCTTAGCGCCCCCGGCCCTCCTCGGCCCCCACCGCCTAGGGCGAGGCCGAGCCCGGTCCCGAGGCTACCCACTAGGACTGCCGCGCCCAGGGCGGTGACGGCGCTTGCTTTACGGTTCATGGCTTCCTTCCTTTCACGGCAAAAAACCCTTCATGGGACAAGGCGTTGTCTTTAGTGTCGTCTGCCCTAGAGCGGAGGGGGTAGGGGCTATAGGGCTCTTGCACCAGTGACTTTCGGCCCTAGCAGAAGCCAGCGGACAGCACTAGGCGTGGGCCTGAGCGTGCCTCGGCTCCGCATGAGGTGGGGCTTGGGCTTTCGGGCGCCCCTCGGCTGCTGCGAAGACCTCACGCCGGAGGGCCTTGTAGGCCTTGCTCGTGACCTGTACGGGAGCGCGCCACCCGCCTTTGTCATAAGCGTCGGCATCGTGCACGCCGCGGTCGGGGAAGAGCCCTCGGCCCCCGTCGAGGCAGCCGTGCCGAGGGCTGTCCAGGTGGCAGAGGAGACCCTCAAGAGCGGGGGCTCAGCGCGAAGTGCCGACGCCTGCCCTGGTCGTGACCGACCTCGGCAACGCCGCCCTCCCGGCCTCGAGGCGGGCGACGGGCACCCGGAACGGCGAGCACGACACGTAGTCGAGGCCGATTTCGTCGAAGAAGTGGATGCTCTCAGGGTCACCCCCGTGCTCGCCGCATACGCCGAGCTCGATGTCGGGTTTGGCAGTGCGGGCTGCGGCCGAGGCCATCCTCACGAGGGCGCCGACCCCGCTCTTGTCGATGGTCTCGAACGGGGAGGTGCCGAATATCCCGAGCCTCATGTAGAGGGGGAAGAACGAGGCCTCGCAGTCGTCGCGCGAGAAGCCCCAGGTCGTCTGCGTGAGGTCGTTGGTGCCGAAGGAGAAAAAGTCCGCCGCCGTAGCGATCTGGGCGGCGGTCAGGCACGCCCTCGGGAGCTCGATCATCGTGCCGATGACCTTTTCCAGGTGCACCCCGGCTTCGTCTGCGACGGCCTGGATGACGGCCTCAGCCTTTTCCCGGACGTGCTCGAGCTCCTGGACGGCGCTGACGACGGGCACCATCACTTCGAAGACCGGGTTGCCGCCGGCCTTCTTGCGTTCCACCGCAGCTTCGGCGATGGCGCGCACCTGTAGCTCGATGAGCCCAGGCACGGCGAGGCAGAGCCGGACGCCGCGCAGGCCGAGCATGGGGTTTTGCTCGTGGAGACGGCGCACTGCTGGCAGGAGGCGCTCGGCCTCCTCGTCGGTCTCGCCCTTGGCCCGTGCGGTCGCTACCCGCACCGATAGCTCGGTGAGGTCCGGCAGGAACTCGTGGAGCGGTGGGTCGATCAGCCGGACCGTTACGGGCAGGCCGTCCATCTGCTCGAAAATCTGTACGAAGTCGGAACGCTGGAGCGGCAACAGGTCGTCGAGCGCGGCCTGGCGTTCCTCGTCCGTGCCGGCCAGTATGAGCCTTTCCACCAAGCGCCTCCGCTCGCCTAAGAACATGTGCTCGGTCCGGCAAAGACCTATGCCCTCGGCACCGAACAAGCGTGCCCGGCGGGCGTCGTCGGGCATGTCGGCGTTCGCCCTGACCCCGAGGCGCCGGCGGGCATCGGCGTGGCGAAGGAGCCGGCTCACAGAAGCGACGAGCTCTCGTGCCTCGGCGTCCGCCTTCGCGGCGTCGAAGGTGCCTTCGAAGTACTCGACAAGCGGTGAGGGCACCACCTGGACTTCGCCCTTGTACACAGCGCCCGTCTTGCCGTCGATCGAGATGACGTCGCCCTCGGCGACGACTGTGCCGTCGGGGGCCGTGAAGCGCCGGCCGGGGAGGTCGACCACGATGTCCTGGGCGGCGACGACGCAGGTCTTGCCCAACCCCCGAGCGACGACTGCGGCGTGGGAAGTCCTGCCGCCTCGGCGGGTCAGGATGCCCTTGGCCGCCACCATGCCCGGGAGGTCGTCGGGGTTGGTCTCGTTGCGCACCAAGATGACGGCCTCGCCCCGCGATGCCCGTTCGGAGGCCGCCTCCGAGTCGAAGACGACTTTCCCGACAGCGGCACCGGGGCTCGCGCCCTGCCCGGCTGTGAGCCTTGCGCCGGCGGCGCTTTCGGAGAAGCGAGGGAACATGAGCTCCGCGAGCTGTCCGCCGTCCACCCGGCTGAGCGCCTCGTCCATGCTGATCATGCCCTCGTCCACCAACTGGGCGGCGATGCGGAACGCAGCTTCGGCCGTACGCTTGCCGACGCGGGTCTGGAGCACCCAGAGCTTGCCGTTTTCGACCGTGAACTCGATGTCGCAGAGGTCGCGGTAGTGGTGCTCCAAGACGGCCATGATGTCGAGAAGCTGGCGGTAGACGGGTTCGTTCAGCTCTCTCAACGCCTCCAAGGTCACCGGGTCCCTGGTCCCGGCCACGACGTCTTCTCCCTGAGCGTCTTGGAGGTAGTCGCCGTAGACGCCTCGGTTGCCGGTGGCGGGGTCGCGGGTGAAGGCGACACCGGTCCCCGAGGACAGCCCCAGGTTGCCGAAGACCATTGAAACGATGTTGACGGCCGTCCCGAGGTCCTCGGGGATGCGTTCCTGGCGGCGGTAAACCCGGGCACGCTCGGTGTTCCAGGACTCGAACACGGCCTTGATCGCGGCGTAGAGCTGTTCGCGTGGCTCGCTTGGGAACTGCCTGCCCGTCTCGTGCTCGACGATGTCCTTGTAGGTCCTCACCAGTTGCCTCAGGTCCTCCACCCCGAGCGCCAGGTCCGACTCGGCGCCTCGCAGCTGCTTCATCTCGGCCAGGGCGTGCTCGAAGATAGTGCCGTCGACCCCCATCACCGTCTTGCCGAACATCTGGACAAGCCTTCGGTAGGAGTCCCATGCGAAACGTTCGTCGTGCGCCTGCTTGGCGAGGCCGACAACCGACGCGTCGTTGAGCCCGATGTCCAGGACCGTGCCCATCATCCCCGGCATGGAAAACCTGGCCCCGCTACGCACCGACACCAAGAGCGGGTCGTCCGGGTCGCCCAAGCGCTTGCCCATGGTGCGCTCGAGCCGGCAGAGGTGCTCGTCGACCTCGGCGTCCAGCCCTTCGGGCAGGCGGCCAGTGGCCAAGTACTCGCGGCAGGCTTCGGTGGTTATCGTGAAGCCCGGCGGCACCGGTAGGCCGAGGTTGCTCATTTCGGCCAAGTTCGCCCCCTTTCCACCTAGCAGGTCGAGCATGCTGCGGTTGCCCTCGGCGAAGTCGTAGACGTACTTGGCCATCTGAACCCTCCTTGTCGTGTGGGCCCAGATGCCAGTGTCGTCCCGCCGCCTTTGGGCAGTTAGGGCCGAAAGACCCCTCGCCAGCGGGCCCAAAGGGACTTTTCGGCTGGCCGGCCCGCGACGACGGCCTCTGGTGCGCTCAGGCCCTCGCCCCAAGGAGACCGCTGCCTGGACAAGGGCCAACTGCCCACGATGAAAAGGGACTTTCGCCCTCTTGTGCTGTTGCCCCGACCGGCCTAAAGTGGCCTCGCTTCGCGGTGCCGACGGCAAGCAGCAACCGGCAAAGGAGGCCAAGTGGGCCGTGGAAGTCGTAACTGTTGAGCCAGGGCCGCCCGAGCGGGGCCGTGAAACTGACGACGAGGAGCGCTGGCACCCGCTAGACGCCAAGATGTGTGAGCTCGGTTACCGGCCCGACGCCCTGATCGAGGTCCTGCACACCGCTCAAGAGGCCTTCGGCTACCTTGGCGCCGAGACGCTTGCTTACGTGGGAGAGAGGCTCGGGGTGCCGAAGAGCAAAGCCTACGGCGTCGCCACTTTCTACTCCTTCTTCACGCTCGAGCCCAAAGCGCGCCACACCTGCGTGGTCTGCACGGGGACGGCCTGCTACCTCGACGGTGCCGCCGCTTTGCTCTCTGCCGTCGCCGACGTGCTGGCGGCCCGGGCGAAAGCGGCTGCCCCGGGGGAAAAGGAGGCAGCGGGTGGGTGGATCTCGCTCGAGGAGGTCCGCTGCCTCGGGCCGTGCAGCATGGCACCCGTCGCCGTCGTCGACGGCGAGGTGCACGGAAAGCTGTCCCCATCGGGACTGGCTTCGTTGGTGAAGGCCCTGTGAGCGTTTCTCGGGACGCTGCCAAGCGGAGGAGGGCTTCTGCCAACGTCTGCCATGCCGCCAGTTGCCTGGCCATGGGCTCTCGCCAGGTGTACGAAGCCTTGGAGGCGGAGGTCGCCGCCACAGGCTTGGACGACGTGGCCGTCCGGCGGGTGGGGTGCCTGGGGCTGTGCGCTTCAGGACCCCTCGTGGCGGTGCCCGAGTTAGAGACGCTCTTCGAAGGAGCCGGGCCGGGCAACAGCGGCGCTCGCGAGGACATTGTTTCGACCCTAAAAGGAGAGCCGCGGGGTGGGCGGCCGATGGCCGGGGACCCGTTCTTCTCGCGACAGGTAAAGGTGGTGCTGGAGCGCTGCGGGAGGGTGGATCCCGAGAGCATCGACGACTACCTGGAGAGCGGCGGCTACGAGGCGTTGGCCAAGGTGGTCGCTTCGATGTCGCCAGACGAGGTGACAAGCGAGGTCGTGAAGAGCGGCCTCCGGGGGCGAGGCGGCGCCGGTTACCCGACGGGGCTCAAGTGGAGGACGGTGGCCAAAGAGGCCGGGCCGGCAGGGAAGTTCGTGGTGTGCAACGCCGACGAGGGGGACCCCGGGGCGTTCATGGACCGAAGCGTAATGGAAAGCACTCCGCACCAGGTCCTCGAGGGCATGGCCATCGCCGGCTATGCCGTCGGCGCCAACCGGGGCTACGTCTATGTCCGGGCCGAGTACCCCTTAGCCGCCGAACGCCTCGCGCTCGCTATCCGCCAGGCGGAACAAAGGGGCTACCTAGGGGCGAGGGTCGCCGGCACGCGCTTTTCGTTTCACGTGGAGTTGCGCATGGGAGCGGGAGCTTACGTCTGTGGCGAGGAGACGGCGCTCATCGCGTCCGTACAAGGAGAACGTGGCACGCCAAAGCCGCGGCCTCCCTACCCGGCCGCTTCTGGCCTCTGGGGCTGCCCCACGCTCATCAACAACGTAGAGACCTTCGCCAATGTGCCCCCCATAATATCGAGAGGCGCAGAGTGGTTTTCCTCCATAGGCACCGAGCGCTCCAAGGGGACCAAGGTCTTTTCCTTGGCCGGGGCGGTCAAGAACACCGGGGTCATCGAGGTCCCGATGGGGCTCACCCTGCGGGAAATAGTCTTCGACATCGGCGGCGGGCTGGCGCCCGGCCGGCGCTTCAAGGCGGTCCAAACCGGCGGCCCGGCCGGCGGTTGCCTGCCCGAAGAGCTGCTCGACATGCCGGTGGACTACGAGAGCCTGACCCAAGCCGGCTCGATGATGGGCTCTGGCGGCATGATCGTGATGGACGACAGCACCTGCATGGTCGACGTAGCGAAGTTCTTCATGGACTTCTGCCGACAGGAGTCTTGCGGCAAATGCGTCCCCTGCCGGGTCGGGACGCATGAGATGTGGCGCTTGCTCGACCGCATGACCCGAGGCGCGGCGAGCCGGCGGGACTTGGAGCAGCTGGAAAGCGTGGCCGGGATGGTCCGGGCCATGAGCCTGTGCGGGCTCGGGCAGGGCGCTCCGAACCCCGTTTTCTCCACCCTCCGCTATTTCCGGGACGAGTACCTCGCGCACGTCGACGAGCACGTGTGCCCGGCCGAGCACTGCCAGATGGGCGCGCCCGAGCGCGCGGGGGTGGGCCCGGCATGAGCGAGGTGAGGACGCTTCAAATAGACGGCAAGGACGTGGCAGGCAGGTCGGACGAGACGATCCTTTCTGTCGCCCAGGAAAACGAGATCCACATCCCGACGCTTTGCCACCTCGAGGGCCTCTCGGATGTGGGCGCCTGCCGGCTCTGCGTGGTCGAAGTCGAGGGCGCCCCGAAGCTCCTGCCGGCGTGCACCACCAGGGTGGACGAAGGCATGAAGGTGACGACCACCTCGGAGCGCTTGGTCTCCTACCGGCGCAGGGTCGTCGAGATGCTCTTCGTCGAGCGCAACCACATCTGCGCGGTGTGCGTGGCCAACAACAACTGCGAGCTCCAGGCCCAGGCGAGGGACCTCGGGCTCGACCACTTCGAGCTGCCCTTGATGCACCCGGCGCTCCCAGTCGATGCCAGTCACGAGCGTTTCGTGATGGACCACAACCGCTGCATCCTCTGCACGCGCTGCGTCCGGGTCTGCGACGAAGTGGAGCAGGCCCACACCTGGGACGTGGCTGGGCGAGGGGCCGGGGCGCGCATCGTGAGCGACCTCGGGACACCCTGGGGTAGCTCCAGCACGTGCACGAGCTGCGGTAAGTGCGTGCAGGTCTGCCCGACGGGTGCGCTTTTCGAGAAAGGCCGGTCGATCTCCGAGCCCAAGGCTCGCCGGCCGTACCTCCCTTACCTCGTGCGGGTCAAGGGGCGTGAGCGGTGAGCAAGCCCAAGCTGGCGACGATCTGGCTCGACGGGTGCTCAGGGTGCCACATGTCTTTCCTCGACATGGACGAGCTGGTCTTGGAAGTGGCCGGACGCGCCGACCTCGTCTACGGGCCTCTTGTCGACGTGAAGGAGTTCCCCGAGGGCGTCGACGTGACGCTCGTAGAGGGGGCGGTCGGCTCGAGCGAGGACCTGCGCAAGCTGAGGCAGGTGAGGGAGCGGACCAGGGTGCTCGTGGCTTTCGGCGACTGCGCTGTCACCGGTAACGTGCCGAGCCTGCGCAACCCTATCGGCCCGCGAGCGGTGCTCGAGAGCGTGTACCTGGAAAAGCCGGCCCACAACGCCCAGATCCCCTCGGAACTCGTACCGGAGCTCTTGGAAGAGGATCTCCCGCTGCATGCCTGGGTACCCGTGGACGTCTACCTGACCGGCTGTCCCCCCTCGGCAGCTCGCATATACGAATGCGTGAAGCGCTTGCTCGACGGGGAAGCGCCCGAAGCCGTGTCGGAAGCTGTCGCTTGGAAGTTCGGCTAGGCGGAGGAGGTTGAAGTTGGGCGAGATAATCATCGAGCCGGTGACCCGGATAGAGGGCCACGCCAAGATCGTGGTCTCGGTCGGAGCCGACGGCGAGGTCACCGACGCTCGCTTGAGCGTGACACAGGTGCGCGGCTTCGAGCGCATCGCGGTGGGAAGGCCGTTTCATGAGATGCCCTCGTTCATGGCCCGCATCTGCGGGATCTGCCCGACGAGCCACCTCCTCGCCTCGGCCAAGGCATGTGACGAGATCCTCGGGGTGTCCCCCCCGCCGGCTGGCAGGCAACTCCGCCGGGTGATGAACCTGGCCCAGATCGTCCAGTCCCACGCCCTCCACTTCTTCCACCTGTCTTCACCGGACCTCCTGCTCGGCTTCGGTTCCGACCCGGCGGCACGCAACATCGCCGGGGTGGCGGCCCGGGCGCCCGAGCTCGCCCGTGACGGGATCGCGCTCAGGAAGTTCGGCCAGCAGATAATAGAGAAGCTCGGCGGCAAGCGCATCCACCCAGCCTGGGTCGTCCCGGGCGGGGTGAGCACGCCCTTGAGCACCGAGCAACGGGACTCCATTTTGGCCATGGTCCCCGACGCCCGCTCCCGGGCGGCGCGAACGCTCCAGTGGTACAAGCAGAACCTCGCTTCCTGGGCCGAAGAGGCGGCTCATTTCGGCACTTTCCCGAGCCTGTACATGGGCCTCGTGCACCACGAGACCGGCAATGCCGCGTATTCCGAGGGCGCCTTGCGCATGGTGGACGAAAGAGGCCACCGGCTGCTCGACGACGTCGACCCCCGTCCCTACTGGGAGTACCTGGGCGAGGCGGTCGAGCCGTTCTCGTACCTGAAGTCCCCCTACTACAAGGCCCTCGGGTACCCGGCCGGGATATACCGCGTCGGCCCGCTGGCCCGGCTCAACGTCATCGACCAGCTGGGCAGCCCAGCGGCCGACGCCGAGCTGGCAGAGTACCGGCTCCGGCTCGGGCGCTTCCCGAACAGCTCGTTCCATTACCACTGGGCGCGGCTCATCGAGCTGCTCCATTGCATCGACACGATCGGCGCCGTCCTCTCCGCGCCCGGCATCTTGGACAAGGACGTCAGGGCGCACGCGGCGGTCAACAACCGGGAGGGCGTGGGCGTGTCGGAAGCCCCGAGGGGGACGCTCTTCCACCACTACCGGGTCGACGAGGACGGCATCGTCCAATGGGTCAACCTGGTCATCGCTACCGGCCACAACAACCTCGCCATGAACCGTTCGGTCCTCCAAGTCGCCCAGCACTACGTCAAGGGGGACGAGGTGAGCGAGGGGGCGCTCAACCGGGTGGAGGCGGTGGTCCGCGCCTACGACCCGTGCCTGTCCTGTTCCACGCACGCGATCGGCCAGATGCCGCTGGTGCTCGAAGTGTTCGGGCCGGACGGCGAGCTGCTGCGCCGTGTTACGCGGCCGTTGGAGAGCTAGCTCTGCTCTGTTGCACGAGCTTTCCCTGGCCGAAGGCCTGGTGGCGAAGTGCGCCGAGCTCTCCCAAGGCCGGCGCGTGACCGCTGTCCGGGCGCGTTGCAGCATTGGCGTCGACGCAGAGGAGCTAGCGGCGGTCTTGCCAGTCGCGGCCAAGCAATATGGTGGTGAAGAACTCGAGGACGCTACCTTCGAGCTCCAAGTGGTCCCGGCTCATCTCGAGTGCCCGTGCGGCTGGTCCGGCGAGCTGCCAGTCGACCACGTCGCCGGCCACATCGGCATCTGCCCGACCTGCGGGCGGCCCACCGAACTGCCCGGCGGTCTCGAGCTCCTGGGGCTCCTCTATGCCGGCGAGCCCGAACCGGCCTAGTCCTTGGCTCGTTTGGGCTATCTGTAGCCAGTGTGAGCCTGTTTGAGCCAAGTTTAGGCGGCAGTGCCTGTAGGGGGTTGGTCGGCGACGGCCACAGCCTGGGCAGGTTGGGGCTGCTCGCCGGCGCCGGCCGGCGTCCCGAGCTGAGCGGCTATGCGGTCTCCGGCTCGGCCGTAGCCCAGCCTCTCGACGATCTCGACGTGGGCGCCGGCCAGGGCGGCCCGCTCCATGACCAGGTCCACGACGTCTTCTGTCACCCCCGGGGCCTCGAGGTCAGGCGTGCCTAGCAGGCGTTTGCCCCCTTCGCCGAGCCGTCCTGGCTCCCAGTAGTCGCGCTCGACCCAGAGCCGCTGTACCTGCCCTGCGCCCACTGCGTCCCAGACCGCCTGCAACCCCCAGACAACGTGACCTTGGCGGTCCGCCTCGTGGAGGGCCTCGAGGTACTGCTTCGTGTGCGCTTCGCGCCAGGCCGCAACGAGCGGCACGGCCCGTTCAGCCACGTCGGCCTTCGACAGCATGGCGCCCCAGGCAGGTACTTCTCCGATCACCGAGGCGCTGTGGGGAGAAAGCCTCCGGTACTGTGCCATCAGCTCCTTGCGGCCGAGAAGGACGAGGGGCAGCCGTCCGACTATGGCAACCCTCTCACCGATGGCCTGGTCGGCTGACTCGAAGGCGGCCAGGCGGCGCTGGCGAGGCGTCCAGCAACGGCCGTAAGGCGGCGAGTCGCCGCGGCGTGCTCGCCAAAGCGAGGGGTTGGGCACCTGCCAGTCACGGACCTCGGAGAGCCGCTGCGCCCTGCCCTCGAGAAGCCTGAAGCCAGGCCCTCGCAAAACCAGCGCCCGGTAGGGAGGGAACGCCTCCAGGGACTCGAGGAGGTCGCGGGTCGCGAACCTCGGGTTGATGCTCACCCTCTCGCGAGGCGAGGAAGGCAAGGGCACGACGGCGGTCTCAGCCATGCTCACAAAGAGGGCAAGGCCGTGGTCGGTCGGCCCGTTCTCGGCCGCGCGCACGGCCTCGTCCAGGCGGGTCTCCATGTGCTCGAGCTCTGGGCCCTTCAGTTGGTGCGCCAGCTTCTCGCGGGCTTGAGAGGCCAGGCGGCGCAAGTTGGCCGCGTCATGAGCAGTCATGACGGCTGCCGGGGTCGTCCAGAGGAACAGCGACACCGATGGCCCAACGCTTGCCGCCTGTAGCTGGCGCAGCAAAGACCAGCTGAGCACGGCCTGCCTCTCCAGCTGACCAGCGAGGCCGGCCGTGCGCTTCATGCAGTGGGCTTCACGGATGTGCCAGTCCAGCTCAGAGTGAAAGGCAAAGTTCAGCCCGCAAACGGGGCAATGCCAAGTAGCCATGGACCGCTCCTTTCGAAAGTGCGCCCATCCATGCCTCCAACCGGCACTCTGGCGCGCCCCGCCGTCAGAGGAGGCACGCCACCAGGCGCTAACCGGGCAACTTCACCAGCGGCGCACGAAACCCGGTCGAACGTGCCGTCTGGCATGCACCAGAGTGCCAAGGCCTAAAATTACACCGTTACCAACCCTAAACCCTAGGGCCTAAAGTCCTTAGGCCAAGAAACCTCTAAGTCTTCGGGCCCAGGGCCCGTTCGGGCTAGGGACCAGCGGCCCTATCGGCGAACGCCACTACAGCGCGAAGATGGCGGCGATGGCAAAGTTGGCGCGCGACATTGCTTCATTGCCGGACCTCTTGCACGGGCGGGCTGAGGCGGGCCCGCTGCGCTCTCGCCGGCCGGTTTACGTGGACCTGCTCCCTCCCTGCAACGCGGCCTGCCCGGCTGGGGAAAACGTCCAGGCGTGGCTCGCTCTCACTCAGGCGGGCCGCTACGAAGATGCATGGAAGGCCCTGGTCGCGGACAACCCCTTCCCAGCCGTCCACGGCCGGGTCTGCTACCACCCCTGCGAAGGCAAGTGCAACCGGGCAGACCTCGACGAGGCGGTCTCCATCCACGCGGTGGAGCGCTTCCTTGGCGACCTGGCGCTCGAGAAGCAATGGGAGTTCCCCCGCCCGCCCGCCAAAAGCGGCAAGCGGGTGCTCGTGGTCGGGTGCGGGCCGAGCGGCTTGTCGGCTGCCTACCACCTGGCTCGGCGCGGCCACGACGTCGAGATCCGCGACGCAGGCCCCGAGCCGGGCGGGATGATGCGCTTCGGCATCCCCGCTTACCGCCTGCCCCGCGAAGTGCTCGAGGCCGAGATAGCCCGCGTAGCGGGCCTCGGCGTGCGCATGAAGAGCTCTCACAAGGTGGTGGATCTCGAGGCCGAGCGTCGTGAAGGGAGCTTCGACGCCGTCTTCGTGGCCGTGGGCGCCCATCTTTCCAAGCGTGTGGACATCCCTGCCGGCGACACTGCTCGGGTCATCGACGCCATCAGCTTCTTGAAGCAGGTTGCGAGCGGGGAGCGCCCTGCTATTGGCCGGCGGGTGGCGGTTTACGGCGGTGGCAACACCGCTATGGACGCAGCTCGCGTCGCCCGCCGTCTCGGGGCCTCGGACACGACGATCGTCTACCGCCGGACGCGCGCTCAAATGCCAGCCCACGAGGAAGAAGCTGCCGACGCCGAACGCGAGGGCGTGCGGGTCAACTGGCTCCGCACCATCTCGGCCTTCGAAGGGCCCGAGATGACCGTAGAAGTGATGGAGCTCGACGAGACCGGTTTCCCCCGTCCGACGGGACGTTTCGAGACCCTCGCTGCAGACACCTTGATCCTTGCGCTCGGCCAGGACACCGACACGGGCTTCCTGCGCTCTGTACCCGGGGTCGAGTTCGCGCAGGACGGCACGGTGAAGGTGTCGTCCACCATGATGACGGGCTGCCCGGGGGTCTTCGCCGGCGGGGACATGGTGCCGGGAGAACGCACGGTGACCGTCGGCGTCGGCCACGGCAAGAAGGCTGCCCGTAACATCGACGCGTGGCTCCGGGGCGAGGTGGCCAGCTCGTTGCCCAAGCACCCAGAGGCGAGCTTCGAAGGCCTGCACCTGTGGTATTTCGGGGATTTCTCCCGGCGTCGGCAGCCCGAGCGCCCGGCAGTGGAGCGGGTTGCGGACTTTTTCGAAGTGGTGGGCGGCCTTTCCGAAAAGGAGGCGGCCTACGAGGCAGGGCGCTGCCTTTCCTGCGGGAACTGCTTCGAGTGCGACGGCTGCTACGGGGCCTGCCCCGAAGACGCGGTTATAAAGCTCGGGCCAGGCAACAGGTACCGCTTCGACTATGACCGCTGCACCGGCTGCGCGATCTGCTTCGAGCAATGCCCTGTGCACGCGATAGAGATGGTCCCCGAGCAAACGGGAGGTTTGGAGAGTTAAATGAGGGCGACGGTAGACGGCAATGAGGCGACCGCTTCGGTCGCCTACCGGCTGAACGAACTGTGCTGCATATTCCCGATAACCCCGTCCTCGCCGATGGCGGAACTAGCCGACGAGTGGTCGGCCAAAGGCCGGCGCAACGTTTTCGGCAGCGTCCCTTCCGTGGTCGAGATGCAAAGCGAAGCTGGGGCGGCCGGGGCCCTGCACGGCGCTCTCCAGGGCGGGGCGCTCGCGACCACTTTCACCGCATCCCAGGGCTTGTTGCTCATGGTGCCCAACATGTACAAGATCGCCGGTGAGCTCACGCCAGCCACTATCCACGTGGCCGCCCGTTCTCTTGCCGCCCAGGGCCTATCCATATTCGGCGACCACCAAGACGTTATGGCGGTGCGGGAGACGGGCTTCGCCTTGCTCGCTTCGGCCTCGGTGCAGGAGGCCCACGACCTGGCGGCGGTAGCCCAAGCCGCCACGTTGGCGGCCAGAGTGCCCTTTCTCCACTTTTTCGACGGGTTCCGCACCTCCCACGAGCTCAACACGATCGAGTTGCTCTCTGACGAGGACTTGCGGGCGCTCGTTCCCGCGGAACTAGTGCTCGCGCACCGCCGGAGGGCGATGTCCCCCGAGCACCCCTTTATCCGCGGCACATCGCAGAACCCCGACGTGTACTTCCAGGCTCGCGAGACCGTAAACCCTTACTACGAGCGGGCCCCGGCCCTGGTCGAAGAGGCGATGGCCAGGCTCGCCGAACGCACCGGGCGCCGGTACCACTTGGTTGGCTACGAAGGGCACCCTGAAGCCGAACGGGTGGTGGTGGCGATGGGCTCGGCGACCGAGACCCTGCGCGAGACGGTTAGGCACCTGAACGCCGCTGGCGAGCGCGTCGGCATGGTCGCCGTACGCTTGTACCGGCCGTTCCCAGGGGCGGCTCTGCTTGCTGCGCTGCCCCCGACGGTCCGGCGTGTGGCCGTGCTCGACCGGACCAAGGAGCCCGGTTCGTTCGGCGAGCCGCTCTTTTTGGACGTCCTCGGGGCGCTGGCAGAGGCCTACGCCAGGGGCGAGCGGGAAGTGATGCCTCTTGTCACGGGCGGCCGTTACGGGCTTTCCTCGAAGGACTTCACCCCCGCGATGGCGGCTGGCGTCTTCGCGGAACTGGGACGGCCCGAGCCGCGCCGGCGCTTCACAGTGGGGATAACCGACGACGTTTCGGGCACGAGCATCGACTACGACGCCGGGCTCGACATCGAGGCACCAGGCACACTGCGGGCAGTTTTCTTCGGCCTCGGTTCTGACGGCACCGTCGGCGCCAACAAGAACACGATCAAGATCCTGGGCGACGAGGGGCTCTACGCCCAGGGTTATTTCGTCTACGATTCGAAGAAGTCCGGCGGCTACACGATCTCGCACCTGCGTTTCGGGCCAGAGCCCATAAGAGCGCCGTACCTAGTGGGCCAGGCCGGCTTCGTGGGCTGCCACCACTTCGGCCTCCTCGGGCGCGAAGAGGTACTGTCACGGGCTGCGCCGGGAGCCGCCCTGCTGCTCAATTGCGCTTACCCGCCAGAAGAAGTCTGGGGCGCCCTCGCCCGGCCGGTCCAAGAGAAGATCCTGGAAAAGAAGATCCAGCTATATGTCATCGACGCCAGTCGCGTAGCTCGCGAGGTCGGGCTCGGCAACCGCGTCAACACCGTGCTCCAGGCCTGTTTTTTCGCTATCTCGGGCGTGCTCGAGCGCGGCCTGGCGATGCAGAAGGTGAAAGAGGCGGTCAAGAAGACCTATGCGCGGCGGGGCGAAAGGGTAGTAGCGGCCAACCTCGCTGCCGTCGACAGGGCGCTCGAGGGCCTGGCGCGCGTCGAGGTACCCGAAAAGCCCACCTCTCGAACAGAGCTTGCCCCCCTCGTGCCGGTGGGCGCGCCAGAGTTCGTGAAGAGGGTCACCGCTGTCATGATGGCCGGCCGGGGCGACGAGATCCCCGTCAGCGCGCTGCCCTCTGACGGCACCTGGCCGGTCGGGACGGCCGCGTACGAGAAGCGCAACATCTCCGACCTGGTGGCCGAGTGGGACCCAGGCCTTTGCATCCAGTGCGGTAACTGCAGCTTCGTGTGCCCCCACAGCGTGATCCGCTCCAAGTACTACGAGAGCTCGCAGCTGGTGCGGGCGCCGGCCGGGTTCAAGTCCGCGCCGCTCAACGCCCGGGGCTTGCCCGGTACTTCTTACACGTTGCAGGTCTACTTGGAGGACTGCACCGGGTGCGGCCTGTGCGTGGAGGCCTGCCCGGTGAGCTCACCTACCGACCGGGGGCGCAAGGCTGTCAACCTCTCGTGGCGGGAACCGCTCCTGCCAACGGAAAGAGACAACATAGCTTTCTTCGAGTCCTTGCCTGTGGCCGAACGTCCGAGGGTCGACTTCGGGACGGTGAGGGGGGCCCAGTTCCTCGAACCTCTCTTCGAGTTCTCAGGTGCGTGCGCTGGCTGCGGCGAGACGCCTTATGTGAAGCTCGTCTCGCAGCTGTTCGGGGACAGGGCGGTCATCGCCAACGCCACGGGGTGCTCCTCCATCTATGGCGGCAACCTGCCCACGACGCCTTGGACGGCCAACTCCGACGGGCGGGGCCCGGCTTGGTCGAACTCACTGTTCGAAGACAACGCAGAGTTCGGCCTGGGCCTCCGCTTGGCTGCCGACCAGCACTGCGAGCTCGCCCGGCAGCGCCTTTTGGAGCTGAAGGGCTCCCTTGGTGAGGAGCTGGTGCAGGCAGTACTGGAGGCGCCACAACGTTCGGAGTCCGAGCTTTCGGCCCAGCGAGAGCGCCTCGGCGAGCTGCGCCGGCGGCTCCGGGGGCTCGAAGGCAGGCCGGCTGCAGCTGACCTCGACAGCGTGCTCGACCACCTGCTGCGCCGCAGCGTGTGGATCATCGGAGGGGACGGTTGGGCCTACGACATCGGCTCGGGCGGCCTCGACCACGTGCTGGCGAGCGGGCGGGACGTCAACGTGCTCGTGCTCGACACCGAGGTCTACTCCAATACAGGGGGCCAGGCTTCGAAGGCGACCCCGCTCGGGGCGGTGGCCAAGTTTGCCGCCGCCGGCAAGAAGGCAGAGAAAAAGGACCTAGCTCTGCAAGCCATCGCCTATGGCAACGTGTACGTGGCCAGGGTCGCCATGGGCGCGGGCCCCCAGCAGACGCTGCGGGCCTTCCGGGAGGCCGAAGCCTACGACGGGCCGTCGCTCATAATCGCGTACAGCCACTGCATCGCGCACGGGATCGAAAAGGACGGGGTGATCTTGCGCAATGGGCTCGACCAGCAGTACCGGGCGGTGGCAAGTGGGTACTGGCCGCTCATGCGCTACGACCCCGTCCTGCGTTCTGCGGGGGACAACCCCTTCCTCCTCGACTCGCCGCGGCCGCGCATCAAGCTGGCCGACTATACGAACCAGGAGCTGCGCTACTCGGTGCTCGCCCGGACCGACCCCGCCGAGGCCGAGCGGCTGGCTGCGCTCGCACAAGAGGCTGTGGACCGGCACTGGGCCACTTATGAAGAAATGGCTACCCGTCCCGCCAGCCGTTACGCCGCTGACGCCAGGAGGCAGCGCTAGCCATGGCGGATCTCTCCACGAACTACATGGGCCTCTGCCTCCGCAACCCGCTCGTCGCCTCTGCTTCTCCGCTCTCCCACACAGTGGAGGGCGTGCGGCGGCTGGCCGATGCTGGGGTGGGAGCGGTGGTCATGCACTCGCTCTTCGAAGAGGAGGTGGTCGCGGAGGCCGAGCGCCAAGCAGAACTGGCCGAGGCGGGGAGCGAGAGCTTTGCCGAGTCGCTGTCTTACTTCCCCGAGGTGCCGGGGGTGGAGGCCAGCGGGCGCCGCTACCTCTCGGTGCTCGAGCGAGCGGCGGCGGTGGTCGATGTCCCGGTGATCGCCAGCTTGAACGGGACGACGCCCACGGGCTGGGCCCGCTACGCCCACCAGATGCAAAGCGCCGGCGCGTCGGCCATCGAGCTCAACGTGTACTCGTCGCCAGCGGGCGCTGGTACCTCTGGCCGCGAAGTGGAGGACCGCCATGTGGAAGTCCTCGGCCTGGTGAAATCGGCGGTCTCGGTGCCGGTGGCGGTGAAGCTTTCCCCTTATTACAGCTCGGTCGGGGAGGTCGCGCTCCGGCTGGCCGAGGCGGGGGCGGACGCACTTGTGCTGTTCAACCGGTTCTTGCACCCCGACATCGACCCCGAAACCCTAGCAGTAGTCCCCGGTCTCGGCCTGTCGAGCCCCTCGGAGGGCAGGCTGGCGCGCACGTGGGTGGCCCTGTTGCGCCAGAGCCTGGACATCGGCCTCGCGGCATCGACTGGCGTGGAAGGCTCAGACGACGTGGTCAAGTACCTGCTCGCGGGCGCTGATGTCGTAATGACCACCTCGGCCCTGCTTCGCCATGGGCTAGGCCACGTAGAGGCCCTCCTCGACGGCCTTCGCGACTGGATGGGCCGGAAGGGCTTCCCGAGCGTGAGCAGTGTACGGGGCCTACTTTCCGCCCCTCCGGGCCCAGGCCAAGCGAGTGCGGAGCGGGCCGGCTACGTGGCCGCCTTGCGTGCGGCCAATGCCAACCTCTCGGGCCCTTGGTGATGCCGGCTCTTGGCAATAGCCGCCCTTCGTAATAGCCGGCTCTTGGCAATAGCCGCCCTTCGTAATAGCCGGCTCTTGGCAATAGCCGCCTTTTGCAATAGCCGCTCTCAGTAATAGCCGTTCTTTGTAACAGCCGGCTCTTGGTAACTGCCAAGCGTCACGACGACGCCGTCGGGGACTTGGCTTGGCCGGCGCTCTTGCCGGTACGGAGGCTTCGTCTATGGCCCTAAGCACTATGTCTATGGCCCGCAGCACTATGTCGGCCTGCTCGGGACCTGGCCTGGCCGGCCCTTTTGCCGGTGCTGGCCGAGGAACTGGCAAGCCTCAGGGACCGCCCTTGGCCGTGCGGTCGCTGCCCGCACCGACAGCTCGGTGAGGTCCGGGCTGTTTGTGACCTTCGGCCTTATCGCTCCCGCGCTCGGGGCCCTATGGTGGCTAAGGACCTTCGTCGGGAGGTCTTATCGTGAGTTGTCACTACGGTTGGGGTCATTGCCCTTGCTGGGGCCAGCACTGGGGGCCGTGGCGGGGTCACTGGCCGGGACCGGGCTACTACTACGGCCCCGAGTACGAGTACTCGTCTGTGCACCGGTCGCGCCGGCGGTCCCGCGCTGACACGCTGGAGGCCTACTTGAGCGACCTCGAGGAGCAGATCAAGTCCGTGCGCAGGGAACTGGAAGAGCTAAGGGAAGACCAAGAGCCGCGCGCTTAAACACCTGGCTCACCACCAGGAAAGGTCGCCCTGTTGACCTTGTCGTGCGCGAGGTCAAAGGACGCTTGGCCGGCTTGTCCGGACAGGTAAGGCATCGTGGTGGCGCAGTTGGTGAACAGCGCTTTAGAGGAGAGGACGACATGTTGCATGCCGAAGCGTACGAGCCTGCGCCGGCGCTGAGGGACATTGAAAAAGAGACAGTAGTCGTCGCTATCGCTGTGGGCGAAGGGGGCTCTGTCGGTCCTCGCTGGGGCCGGGCGCAGCGCGTAGCGGTCGCGACTGTGCACGGAGGCAGGCTGTGCAACTGGGAGGAGACCGAGGTCGGCTGGGGCACGGTGCGGGAAGAAGGCAGCGAACGTGCCCACCACGCGCGCATAGCCCGGTTTGTCAAGCAACACGGCGTACAACTCGTCATTGCCCACCACATGGGCAAGGAAATGCTGGCCATGCTGGAGAGGATGGGCTTGCAAGTGCAGGTGCCTGCCAGCGGCGACGCACGCGAGGCGGTGCTGGCGGCAGCCGGCCTGTACCAAGGCCATGTGGTGGCTGGGCCCGCTCTGCCCAACGACGAGGCTCGGGGGCTTCGGTAACGAAGTTGGTGGCCCTGGCTTGCTTTCAGGGCAGTGTTCTCCGCTGCGACGCGGAGGCCGACGTAGCCCGCCCTGTCGCGGCACAGCCATTGAGACGAGTTAGGGCCCAAAGTCCCTCAAGCTGGACCGTTGGTCCCGGGTGGGAGGGCCGAATAGGCGGCTAAGAAGGCAATGTGACGAACAGCGAGGCTCGGCCGGTAGTTGGGCCGCGCTACAAGTGGCTGGTCCTGTCCAACACGACGATCGGCGTGTTGCTCTCCTCGCTCAACGCCACCAGCCTGATGATCGCACTGCCGGTCATCTTCAGGGGCATACACCTCGACCCCCTGGCCGCTTCGAACTTCCCCTATCTGCTCTGGATCATGATGGGCTACACGCTCGCGACCGCGGTGATGGTCGTGACGGTAGGCCGCATCGGCGACATCTTCGGGCGGGTGCGGATGTACAACCTTGGGTTTGCCTGGTTTACGGTCGCGTCGGTCATGCTGTCGGTGGTGTGGAGCACGGGCTCGGCCGGGGCGACGGAGCTCGTGATCTTCCGGGTCATCCAAGGCATCGGCGGTGCCCTCCTCTTTGCCAACTCGGCAGCGATCATCACCGACGCCTTCCCTGCCTCGGAGCTCGGGTTTGCCCTAGGGACCAACATGATGGCCTCGATCGTGGGCGGGTTCCTCGGTATTCTCGCGGGCGGGCTGCTTTCGCAAGTGGGCTGGCGGTGGGTGTTCCTGGCCAACGTGCCCATCGGCCTGTTCGGTACGGTGTGGGCCTACCTCCAGCTGAAGGAGATCGGGGTCCGCATCAGGGCGCGTCTCGACTGGGCCGGGAACCTCGCTTTCGCAGCTGGCCTCGCCATGCTCTTGACCGGTGTCACCTACGGGATCAAGCCGTACGGCCGCTCCCTGACAGGCTGGGCCGACCCCTTCGTCCTGGAGATGATCTTCGGCGGCCTGGCGCTGCTCGTGATTTTCGTTTTCATTGAGCAGAGGGTCGCCGAGCCGATGTTCCGGTTGTCGCTTTTCCGGATAAAGGCGTTTACCGCGGGCAACCTGGCAGCGTTCCTCGGTTCGGTCGGACGAGGCGGTTTCCAGTTCATGCTGATGATCTGGTTGCAGGGCATCTGGCTGCCCCAGCACGGGTACGACTACACGGTCACCCCCCTTTGGGCAGGGATTTACATGATCCCCTTCTCGGTGGGGTTCGTGGTCTCGGGCCCGTTGTCGGGCAAGCTCTCCGACCGCTTCGGTGCCCGCCCGTTCGCGACCGCCGGGATAGGCGGGATCCCCCGGCGGTTGCTGTCAATGGGCCGCCGGCCCGTGGTCGTGGTGCCGTAGGAGTGCAGAGGCACAGTGGTACTTGGAAAATGCTGCGTGGGCAGGGCATGGGACGACTGGCCAAAAGTCCCTGGTGCGAGAGTGAAAATGTGTTGCAACGTGAGCGTCGGAGGTAATGACCATGAGTGCTGAAGGCACGTCAGAGCGGGTGATCGTAGTCGGAGTGGACGGTTCCAAGTCGTCTTCGGGGGCGCTGGCCTGGGCGGCCGGCGAGGCGCGCCTGAGGGGAGCGACCCTAAAGGTGGTGCGGGCTTGGCGCGTCCCTGCGTTCGCCTACGGCCCCTATGTCCCCCCACCCCCGCTGGCAGACTTCAAAGAGACCGCGGAGGCTCTGCTCGACGAGCAAGTCAGGACGGTCCTCGGGGCCGACCCCGGCGTGACCGTAGTGCGCGAGGCGGCAGAGGGCCCGGCCGCCGAGGTGATCGTTGCGGCCAGCGCCGGTGCCGAGATGGTCGTCGTGGGCTCGCGTGGCCTTGGCGGTTTTGGGGGGCTGCTGCTCGGCTCGGTGGGGGCGCAGGTCGCCCACCACGCGCACTGCCCGGTAACGATATGGCGCGGGAGCTACGAGGGCGACGGGCACGATGGGGGTAGCGCGGGCTGAGCCATTAGCGCGTGTGGCGTGCCATCATGGCTATGGGGTACTAGGACAAAGAAAGGAGCAGCTATGGCTGTTGGTGGTCATCGGGAGCTAGCCCGGAGGACGCCCGATATTTTCGAGCGTTTCTTCGGCCCCTGGCCGGAGCTCTTCCACAGGCCCGGTCTTTGGTGGCCCTTCGATATGGACGACACGATACGTGTCGACGAGATCCGGGAGAAGGACGCCTTCGTCATCCGGGCCGACTTGGCCGGGATCGACCCTGAAAAGGACATCGAGATAACGGTTGAGGACGGTGTGCTGCACCTGCGGGCCGAGCGTCGGCTAGAGGAGGAGGTCGAGGGCAAGTCGTACCGGCGCAGGGAGCTGCGCTATGGCTCGTTCAGCCGTGACGTCCCTCTGCCTGAAGGAACCTCGGAAGCGGACATCAAAGCGAGGTACAAGGACGGCATCTTGGAGGTGCGCGTACCGGTCCCCACTGCCGAGGCAAAGAAGGAAAGCCGGCGGGTGCCCGTCACTCAGGGCTGAGGGCCGCTCGTCGGCGGGAAGGCTTGCCCCGGGCGTTACTTCCCCGCCCGGGGCTTTCGTGCCCGGCTGGGCAGTACGGCAAGCACGAGGACGGCGGCGCCTAGCACGACGTAGCCAGCCGTTTCGGAGGACAGGTCCATGCCCAGGACGAAGCCCTGGCGCGCCGCGCCGGCCAGCCCGGCGCCCACGGCCCCGCCGATTTGGTGGGCAACTGCTAGGGCGCCGCCGAGAGAGCCGTTGATCGTGTGGAGCACCTCGGGGGGGATCTGGTAGCCGTGCAGTAGCGGGCTCAAGTGGCCCTTGTAACGGCCGTTCAAGAGACTGCCGAGGACAGCTACCCCTAGAGCGCCGCCAGTCTGGAGGAAAGCTCCGTTGGTGGCCGATCCAGCGCCGGCCAGCTCGGGAGGCACCGAACCCATAACAGAATCGGTGGAGGGTGCCATGGCCAGGCCCGTGCCCGCGCCAATCAGGACAAAAGCGGGTAGAGCGTCGAGGTACCCGCCATGCACGGTGGTGCTCGAGACCATCAGCAGGCCAGCAGCGATGACTCCGAGCCCGGCGCACACGACCACCTTTGTCCCTAAGAGGCGCACAAGGGGGGTTGAAAGTGGTGCGGTGATAAGCAGGACGCCGGCCACGGGCGCGATGCGCAGGCCCGCGGCCAGGGCGCTGTAGCCGAGGGAGAACTGCAGGTACTGGGTGAGGACAAAGAGCCCGCCCATCAAGGCGAACAGCACGATGCCCATGGACGACACGGCCGCCGAGAACCGAGGCGAGGAGAAAAACGAAAGCTCGAGCATGGGGTGGGTGCTGCGCCTTTCCCACACGACGAAGGCAGCGAGCACGACAGCGGCGGCGACCAACGCCCCGAGCACGAGCGCCGATGTCCAGGACCGGTTGGGCGCCTCGATGATGCCCCAAAGCAGTAGGCCCATGCCGGCTACCGAGAGCACAGCTCCCACTGGGTCGGGAGCTTTAGCGGCGAGGTTCTTGGAGTTGGGGACAAGCCACACGGCGGCGAGGAGGCCGATGGCTGCTATGGGCACGTTGATGAGGAACACCGACCCCCACCAATAGTGCGCCAGGAGCCATCCACCGATGACCGGGCCGACCGCCACGCCGAGCCCCGTCGTGCCCGACCAGATACCGATCGCCGTGGCCCGCTCGTCATCGCCGAAGACATTGGTGAGGATGGACAGGGTGGAGGGCATGATGGCGGCTCCGCCGATGCCCATCAGGGCTCTGAACGCGGTCAGGAGGGCCGGTGTCGAGGACCAGGCCGACGCGGCTGAGCCGGCCGCGAACACGACCAGGCCCGCCATGAAGACCCATTTGCGGCCGACCCTGTCACCGAGCGTGCCGATGACGAGCAACAGGCCAGCGAAGACGACCGAGTAGGCGTCCACTATCCACTGAAGCTCGCTTGAGGATGCGTGCAGGTCCCGCACGATGGTGGGCAGGGCGACGTTCAGTATGGTCGTGTCGAGGCTCACAATGAGCAGGCTCACCGACAGCACGGCGAGGACAGCCCAGCGGCGAGGGTGCCGTTCGAGGCGTCCTGGGGCACCGCTCGTAGCCCCGGCGACCGAGGTAACCAGGCTCATACTGCCCATGTTGCCGCCACGGCCAACGCTGGCAGCAGGGCCTTAGGTCCCGGGCTTGCCCCCCAGGCTCCCCGGTGCCAGCCCCGCTGCCAGCCCTGTCAGCGGCACCGACGCCGGAGCCGTTCTCGTGCACGAACGTGTGGTGGGTGACGCCTGGGTGGCTTTCCCTCCCGCCGCCGGGTCGCTGGGGACTTTCGGCCCTACCAGAAGCCAGCGGGCAGCACTAGGCGTGGGTCTGAGCTACCAGAGACAGAAAGGGATTGCCATGACAACGGTGGAAGAAGCCCCAGTAGCCCGAGGTCTGCCTCGCCTGGGTGAGCCGGCGCCCGACTTCGAGGCGGTTACGACTCAGGGGACGGTACGGCTGAGCGACTTCAGGGGGAGCTGGCTGGTGCTGTTCTCTCACCCGGCGGACTTCACCCCCGTCTGCACCACCGAGTTCATCGGGTTCGCCGGTATCTACCAAAAACTTCAAGAGCGCCACACCGAACTGCTCGGGCTCTCGGTAGACAGTGTCTACTCGCACATCGCCTGGGTGCGCAATATCGAGGAGAAGACCGGTACGCACATCCCGTTCCCGGTTATCGCCGACCTGGACAAGAAGGTTGCCACGGCGTACGGCATGCTGATGCCGGGTGAGTCCAAAACCGAGGCGTCGCGCTGCGTTTTCGTGATCGACCCCGAGGGCGTGCTCAGGGCGATGATCTACTACCCGCTCACGACGGGGCGCAACATGGACGAGATCGTGCGCCTGGTGGACGCCCTCCAAGTGGCCGACAAAAATAATGTTGCCACGCCGGCCAATTGGCGACCGGGGGACAAGGTCATCGTTCCCGCTCCCAACACGGTCGAACTGGCGGCCGAGCGTTCCTCTCAGGATTTCATCAAGAAAACCCCAGGTTACGAGTCCATCGACTGGTACTTGACGAAGAAGTCGCTCGAACTCTGATGGCGTGCATTAGCGCAGACGGTACCCTCAGCGCTTCGGGGCAGGCGATGCTGGCGGCGCTCGAGCACCCCGCCAAAGAGGAGGAAGTCGCTTCAAAGACCGGTCTCCCTTTGTTCCGGGTGCGCAGTGGGCTGCGTGAACTTGTGGCAGCGGGCTTGGTGAGCAAGCAGGGAGAGCGGTTCGTCGCGACCGTCGCTCAGAGCTTGTAGCCGATCGAGCGCAGGAGGGCCTTGCGCTCGGCGACGTCAGTGTCGGTCTCGACGCCGAGCGGGGACGAACCGTCGAACACCCCCAGAACGGCGCGCGCCTCCCCGCTGACCCCGACCACCACCGAGAGCGGGTTGGAGGTCGCGCAGAAGATGCGGCAGACCTCTGGGACTTGTTTGATGGCGTTCAGCACGTTCACTGGGAACGCCTCCCGGAGGAACACCACGAAACAGTGTCCCGCCCCCACCCGGAGGGCATTGTCGGCTGCCAGTTTGACCAGGCCGTCGTCATTGCCCGAGCAGCGCACGAGCCTTGGCCCCGAGGCCTCGCAGAAAGCGGTCCCGAAGCGGATCTGAGGGCTGGCCCCGACGAGAGCCTCATGGAGGTCTTCGACCGTCTTGATGAAGTGGCTCTGGCCCAAGATGACGTTGAGCCCGTCGGGGTTGTCTACCGGCACCACGAGGAGGTCCATGTCAGTCATATTCGCGCGACGGCGGGCGGGGGCGCTCGGGCTGCGGCCCAGGCTGTAAGGGACCAAGTACCCTACAGGTCAGGCTCCTACAGGGGTACACATGTGGTATGTGGCCGTTGCGTTGGCCTCTTTGGCCTGGATGGTGGCGAGACGAGAGCCCGGCGGGCGGGCAGGAGCGCTGGAGGGAGCGTGCGTGGAGGAAAGACGCCGGCGTAATTGGGGAGAACGGCTGGCGGGGGCCGTGCGGGCCTGGCCCGGCGGGCGGCGCCGGCAGCGGCAAACCCGGGCAGTAGTGGCAGATGCGGTGGCTTTCCTCCGAGGTGACCTCGCCGAACGGTGGGAAGACGAGCTCGGTTATGCACCCGCTTGGGTCTGGACCAACAAGCTTGCGCACGGCACGGAGGCGGAGCTGCGGGCTGAGCCCGAGGGGACGCGGCCAGCGGGTGGGGGGAGCGGGGACAGGTGGCGCCGGGCGCGAGCCTTCCTTGCCAGAGAGGTCCTGGAGAGCGCGGCTCGCTACGGGTCGCTCGCTGCCCTTCAGCGCGACGTGCTCGTGCCGTTAGAACTAGAGCTTTCCAGCAGCTCCAAGGCGAGCAGCTA
>Ga0070737_10002059_pt1 | contig 25469 bp, 23 predicted proteins | sample Coa_R1_10_FD_66438 | JGI IMG/M metagenome (GOLD analysis project Ga0070737, IMG submission 66438) | Surface soil microbial communities from Centralia Pennsylvania, which are recovering from an underground coalmine fire - Coalmine... | ecosystem: Environmental > Terrestrial > Soil > Unclassified... | reverse complement strand
GCGGGAAATCCGCACGTCCGGTTCGATGAGCGGGGACGGGAAACGAGGCCGCTATTTTGTTGCTATCGCGCCCGCCCTCGACTCTACCTACGCTCAGAATGACATATGGAGGCGCCCAGCATCAAAATGACAGAGGGAAGAATTCGGAATGATGGGCGAAACGCTCATCACGACATAGCAGGATGGCAGCCAGCCAGGTTCAAAGCGTGTGTCTTGGAAGGTTACTGCAAGCTGTGACGCTCAATTTCAAGCCGTCGTTCAACAGTTTTGGGATTTTTCCTGGCGGCTTGTGCAAAGGCCTTCAGCACGGCCCGATAGGCAGGCTTGGGCCGGTAGTTCGCGTCAAAGAGCAAGGCGTCTCCCTTTTTGCCCTTGGTGTAATGAGGAATCCAGGAATACTTATCCGTGAATCCCCAGGTCTGGAAAGCTGTGCATCCGGGCTGTTCGGCGCAAATGGTCGCCATTTCCCCGTAAATTTTCGCCTGCCTGGAAAGATCAGCGCGATGAAGCGGCTTTCCGCTCGCATCTATGGGCAGCGCCACGTCCATTTCGGTGATGTGAACCTGGACGCCCAAAGCGGCAAGCCGGGCGATATTGTCGGCTACGGACGTGGGAATCTGATCGAGATCCATCAGGTGCATTTGCAGTCCGACGCCATCGATGGGCACATGGCGGCGTTTGAAATCCTTCACCATCGCGTAGATGGCGTCTGATTTGGCATTCAACCCCTCGGCGGCGTAGTCGTTGTAGAAGAGCAAGGCTTGCGGATCGGCCTGATGCGCCCAGCGGAAGGCTTGCGCAATGTAAGCGGTTCCCTGGCCGGCCAGCCCGATTCCGGGCCGGTCGTACCAGAGGGTGTGCTTCAATTGGCCGTTGCGGTCAAAGGCCTCGTTTACAACATCCCAGGCGAATACTTTGCCGCGATAATGGCTGACCACAGTTATGATATGGTTCTTCATGATGCTGCGCAGTTCATCCGGAGTGAAATGACCTTCAGTCAGCCACGCCGGATTAAAGATGCCCCATAGCAGATTATGACCGCGAACCTTCATCTGGTGGGCTTCGGCGAATTCGACAACCTGATCGCCCGTCGTAAAATTGAATTGGCCCCGGGCCGGTTCTGCGGCTCGCCACTTCATGGCGTTTTCGGGTTCCACCATGTTGAACTGGCTGGCGAGCATTTCGGCATAGAGGGGTTCGGAAAACCGCGCAGGGTCCACAGCCGTACCCACCAGCAAACCCAGTCTTTGAGCCTCTTTGCGCAATGACTGGGCAAAACCGGCGGGTTGCCCTACAATCGGGAGGGCTATCAGGATCGCTAGGAAATTCAGGCTGATTTTGAATCGCATCGCATTCCTCATGGATAGAATGTCCTGATCGCTTCAGGGCCGCCGTGACGGGCTCCGTCGCAGGCCTGATGAAGCGCGCGGCGGCGGTGAATGCATATTTATCAGTCATTCGGCTTCGACAGTCAAGAAGCTTTGTGTGGATGGGGCGCTTTGCGGATGTGAAAATCTGAGGATGCAAAAGAATCGTCATGAAAAATGGATTGCCTCTTCTGCCCACCAGCGTGGTGGGCTCCTACGCCAGGCCTGCATGGGTTTGGACCGCTCTTGAAGCGGCCCAGCGCGGCGAACTGGGCCCTGCCGATCTTAAGGAGGTTTTGGATGACGCCGTTGATATGGCCCTGCGCGACCAGGAAGACGCAGGCGTGGACGTTGTCTCCGACGGCGAAATGCGCCGCGCAGGGTTCTTCACGGCCGAGTTTTACGCGCACCTTACGGGACTGAGAGCGCTTGAACCGGAGCGGCGAAAGGGCCCGGCCGGACACGACCAGCAGCATCGTTTTGAAGTGCTGGAGCCGATCTCAGCGCCGCAGGGACTGGGCGTGGTGGCGGAGTATCAATATGCTCGCAGCCGCACTAGGCGGCCGATCAAGGTCACGATCCCAGGCCCATTCACGCTCTCAGGCCGGCTCACAACCGGCGGCGTCTACAAACAACGATTGGACGCCGCCTGGGCCTTTGTCCCCATTCTCAATGCTGAACTGAAGGCGCTGATTGCCGCCGGAGCTGACTTTATCCAAATTGATGAGCCTTCGCCCGCGATTCATCCGGAGAGCAAGGCGGAGTTTGCGGCGCTGTTTAATGCGGCTGTCGAGGGGATCACGGCGCGCCTGGCCGCCCATCTGTGCTTTGGCAACTATGCCGGACGCCCGCTGGGAAAAAGGTCCTACTCCAAGATTCTGGATCAGATGATGGAGTACCGGGTGGAGCAACTGCTTCTGGAATTTGCGAATCGGGAGTTGGCAGAGCTTCCGCTATGCCGGGAAATCAGCCGGCATCGGGAACTGGCGATCGGCCTGGTGGACGTGAAGAGCTACTACCTTGAGACCCCTGAAGATGTCGCGGAGCGCATCCGCCAGGCGCTGGAATATGTGCCAGCGGAAAAGCTGACGATTGTCCCGGATTGTGGCTTCAGCCAGACCGCGCGTTGGGCAGCCCGCGCAAAGTTGCGCGCCATGGTTGAGGGCGCGCGCCAAGTCCGCGCCGAACTGAAATGAACGGTCGGTTTGAGATGATCGCGAAACACCGAGGATACGCGACTTATCTCAACGGGTTACTGCCCTGCTGCACCTTCTCCCTCTGTCATTCTGAGCGAGCGCAGCGAGCGAAGAATCCCTGTATTGAGTAGGAACAAACTCAAATGCCGAGATTCTTCGCTCAGAATGACTGGCTGAAGTTCAGGGTGGTCGGCCATCGAGGCCATCAGATTTGAGCCGAATTCCACACCGTGACGCCTGCTTTGCAGAAAATTCCTTACTACGTTGTTCTCTTCAGAGACATCGGGAATCTTCCCTATTGCCAGACGGTCAAGAATTGCCTATGCTGCTAATGACTGGAGTAAACTTGTGGGGAGTGGCCGGCCAGCAAAGGTTGCCTAGGTCTCTCATCAAGGCAAACCTTCCACAGTTAGCTGGGTTGCTTCTTCGCACCATACCAAATCGTATAAACCGCTAGCGGCGAGGGCATTCGGAAAAGTTCCCGTGATGATCATGGCTGCCTTTCAAGAAGCGGGGGCAGACTTATTCCCTGCCAGGTTGCTCCAACAAGAACTACAAAGAAGAGGCGGAGATCACAGCCTCTGCTAAAAGCTTGAGTGGCGGATGAGTTCCGTGGTTTGGGATTGTCCGCCATCGCGGGAGGAAGATCATGTCTTTAATGCCACTCAGCTTAGCATCCATTAAACCTGTCAAACAGTGGAGCCCCGAAGGACAACCAGCAGGCCGGCCCCCCAGGATTCTGATGGTGTCCGAGGATGTCCAGGAACTGAAGGACTGGACGCAGGTCTTCAATCGCCGGGGCTATGGCGTGCGGGCTTGCTCTTCGTACAACGAGGCGGCTCGCTGCCTGGAATCGGAAAAGTGCGATCTGATTCTGGTTGATCAGGGCAGCCCCGCATTTGAGGGGCGAGTCATCCTGGAATCAGCGGCGAAAGCCAACCGGAGATCTCCGGTTCTCGTTCTGGCGCGCTCTCACGATATGCATTGTTATCTCGAAGCCATGCAGTTGGGCGCGGTGGATTATCTGGAAAAACCGTTGCCCGCGCCGCAGATCGTTCGGCTGGTCGAGAGATATTTGCCCTATCAAACATCCGCGGCATGAACGAGGTGCCCCGAGCAGCCTGGCCTGCGCCTTGGGGGACAAGATCTTGCTGCGGCCTGCAAATTGCCGTGGCAACCCTGCCGTAGGTGTAGTGTGCCTGTGCGTCGTTCAGGCAGGCTCTCAGCGCCGAAAATCGCCGGTGAGGACCCATGCGCGCCAGCGCAGGTACTGCTGATCTGCTGAGGGGGCAATCAACCCCGTCAGAAGTGGAAGTGTAAATCCATAAAAGAAAGTGTAGGAGAACGATTGCATGAGGAAAGTCAAGACACTGAAAACGAAGAGCGATAATCCCAATCTGCAAATTCTTTCCGGCGAGGACCTCGATGGCTTGAAAAGAACCATCCGCCAATGGGTGGAACACTCCGCCTATCGGCATTATGAGGCTCGCGGCCGCCAGGATGGGCGCGCTCTGGAAGATTGGCTGCGCGGAGAAGCCGAAGTCCTGCAACCCGCTCAGGCGAAAATTGAGGAATCGGGCGAGACGCTCACGATCACAATGGATGCCAAGAACCTTGAAGCCCCCACGCTACAAATTGGCATTGAACCGGAGCGCGCCATCATCTGCCTGGGCAAGCAGGAAAATTCTGGGCATTCCTTCAGTCTGGAGTCGGTCAGGGTTATTGATTTTCCTCACAGGGTTGACTCAGCAAAGGCAGGAGTGGACTTCAAGAGAGGCAGGTTCTATCTGAAGCTGCCGATGGCCACTTCGGCCTGTTGAAAAGCGCGCGGCAAACGGCGCCCTTCAGCTTCTTACTTGATTAACTTGCCGAGATCGAGTCCAAATGCAGGCTGATCTTTCGTTCCTGTAATCTTGATCGGAAGAACGGTTCCCGCGCCCTTCCGGGCAAACAACGGATCGATGGGTCTCAGCAGAAGCGATTTGATTCCGGTGGTCATCTGCGACAACTTGGCCTCAAGCCGCAATGTGCCGTGGAAATCGAGGTTCTCGCTGATTAAGCCGTAGCTGCCGTGGAGCTGGACGGACGCCCCCGGCACGCTGAACGACAGGCTTGAAAACGTCACGGTGCCGTCCTTCAGGACGAAACGCCCTTTCATATTAAAAACGCTGCTTCCGGAATTGTCGGACGCCTGAACGCCCTGGCCTTTGCGGCTGAGACTTTCGAGGCGCTGCTGCACGTTCAGACTGGTGAACCGCGCAGATTGGATGGTGAAGCCGCCGTCCAGGATCAGTCGTTGAACGACGTCTTCCTCACCCGGTGGGAGGTCGAATTTCGTTTTCAGGCTGATGGCGCCGGTCAGCAGGGGCTTTGAAGATTTCACCGCCAGGCGAAGCAGGTCTTCAATGCGGGCATGATCTGCGCTCACATCCAGCAGGATTACTCTTCCCTTAACGCCCGTCGTCCGCAGCACACCCCCGCGAGCCACGATTGAGGATTCGAGGAACTGCGCGTCCACCGGCCTCAACATGGTGTCGCCATTGGTCCCATCCACCACTGCCATAAATTGCGTTTTCAGGTGAACGGGATTGCCGCTGATCCCAATGGCAAAATCGGGCGTATCTGTCTCGCCTTGAACCCTGATGCGGTTCAGCACGCCGTCGTACTTCCCATGCGAGGATAAAATTCCCGCGATCCCCCGGATCGTTGAAAGATCCGCGTCTCGAAACGCATAGCTCCCTGCAACCGGCGTCAGGCCTGGATTATCCGGATTCCAGGGGCCGAAGGTTCCGGTGGATTGAATCTCGCCGATCGGCTTGGGATTCGTCAGAGTGGCTTGAAAAGACATGGCCTGGCCTCTTCCAGCCGATTCCAGCCGGAGCCTGGATATTGCGAACACGTGCGGGAGCTTGCCGGGCGCGCGGGGCAGGATGCTGAGGACTGTTCCGTCGGCGATGACTTCTCCAAGCGTAAAGGGCGGAAGGCGGCGTCTGGTCTTTCTGGGCTGCGAAGGGTTTTCCTGTCGAGGCGGGATATTCAGGGCGAAGCCCTCCAATCGCAAACGTTTCAGCCGTCTGGGATGGCTCAGCAATCCCAGCCAACTCTCATCAAACGCGAATCTCTTGATCTGCGCCAGAGGCAGCGTCTCCTTGCTATCTCTGGATTTCAGAACCAGGCCTTCGCCCACGACGCGAATGTGAGGAAATAAAGAGACGTGAAAGCTCTTCAGCTCCACATGGCATCGGTAGTGCTCTTCCAGCGCGTGAATGGCCCATTTTCGGCTCAGCGGGGAAAGGTGAACGTCCACTTCGATCCGAACCACCATTGCGCCGAGAATGACGATGCCTAAAATGATCGGCCACTTCCGCCCGGCGTGTCTTGGGGTTGATTCCAGTTGTTGCATGCTGCCTTTCTTTACCCTACCGTCTTCGTCCGAAAAACGCCAAGGCCCTCGGGCTCAACTCAAATTCCGATGAGCCCGTTGAGTGAAACTGCGCCGGAAGAGCGCTTCCGCTCCCTAGCCAGCATTCCTCCGCGGAGTCGAGTTCTTTGTCCCAATCACCCTCGGGCAGCGCGATATTCAAAGTCACCGGGCGCTCACTAAAGTTGAAGATCATCAGAGCTTCTCCAGAATCGCTCCACCGGCGGATCGCGAGCGCCTTCTTCTGCTCAAATCCCATCACTTCCATCCGTTCCTTGCTGGGATTCATCAGCCCGGGATGAGTGCGCCGAATCGCGATCAATTTCTGATAGAACTCCCATAAAGTGCGGTGAGGTTCCTGCGAGCGCAGCCCATGGTTGAGCCTGGAGCGGAGGAACGTCTGTTCATCCTGCGGATCAGGAATCTGGCCCTGCCATTCAAACGCAGCGAATTCCTCAAGCCGGCCTCTCCGAATCGCTTCGATCAGCTTCGGGTCGGAATGACTTGTGAAGTACTGAAAAGGAGCGGTTTCACCGTATTCCTCGCCCATGAAAAGCAGCGGAATAAAGGGTGAAAGGAGGGTGACTCCGGCGGCCAGTTTAAGTCCTTCAGTTTTCACCCCCTGCCCCAGGCGGTCTCCCAGCGCGCGGTTCCCAACCTGATCGTGATTCTGCGCAAAGACCACGAATTGCCGGGCGGGAAGTGACCGCGAAGAATTGCCGTGGCGACGCTTGCGAAATACGGAGTACTGGCCGGAATATACGTAGCCTTCCTGAAACGCGGTCGCCAAATCGCTGATTCTTCCGAAGTCAGCATAATATCCAGCGCGCTCACCGGTGAGCAGGGTGTGAAGCGCGTGGTGGAAATCATCGTTCCATTGGGCGTCCAGGCCGTAGCCGCCGAGCGTCTGCGGCCGGATGACGCGCGTGTCATTCAGATTGCTTTCAGCAATCAGGTAAATCTGCCGGCCTTGAGCCTGGGCAAACGCATGAACGGCTGCGGATAACTCGCCCAGAAACGGTCTGGCGCTTGGGTCGACGATGCCATGTATGGCATCCAGGCGCAGCGCGTCGATGTGAAATTCCGCCAGCCAATAGAGCGCGTTCTCGATAAAGAAGCGGCGGACTTCATCGCTCTGAGGTCCATCAAAATTGATCGCCGATCCCCAGGGAGTGCGGTAACGATCCGTAAAATACGGGCCGTATTCGCTCAGGTAGTTTCCTTCAGGGCCGAGGTGGTTATAAACCACGTCCAGCGTCACCGCAAGTTCGCGCTGATGGCAGGCGTTGACGAGCCTTTGCAACCCAGACGGCCCGCCATAACTCTGCTGAACGGCAAAGGGGAAAACGCCGTCATACCCCCAGTTCCGGCTGCCCGGGAACTGCGCAACAGGCATCAACTCAATGACCGTGACGCCCAGCCGCTTCAGATCATCAAGATGCAGAATGATGGCGTCAAACGTGTCTTCGGGTGTGTACGTGCCGACGTGAAGCTCATAGAGGATATAACTTTCCAGGGGCAAGCCTCGCCAGCCCGCATCATTCCATTGAAAAGCTTCGGGATTCCAAATCTGCGAAGGTTGATGGACTTCTTCCGGCTGAAACCGGGAGGCCGGATCGGGCCGCTCGGCCTGGTTGTTCAGACGGTAGACGTAACGAGCCTCTGGATTGATTTCTTCAACAACGGTCCGGAAGTAGCCGCGATCCTCCGGGTTCATGCGGACCACGCGCTCGCGCGGGGAGAGGATTCGTAAATCGACTGTTTTCGCTTTCGGAGCCCACACCTGAAATTGCCAATCTCCATTTTCGAGCGCCGTTGCGCCGAGCGTCAGCATTGGGGTTGGGTCTCTGTGGTTATCCATGCTTTTGCTTAACTCCCTGTCGCTCGCGATGGACTTGCTCAAGGGCGTTCCGGACTCGCGGCAAGCGCGTAAGTTCATCCTGCTTGTAGCGCAACCTGGATCGCCAGTTGGCTTCCGGCGGGCTTGCCGGGATGTTTTGAGGTTTGAGTTCCATCCAGAGATCCTCCAGGTTCACCAAAACGAGCGCGGCGAGGCTTGCGCTCAGAAACTTCAAGGATGCCCGAAGATAATCCTCGGCCCGAGGATGCTTCTTCTCAAGCCAGCCCGCCTGCTTCAATGTTTTTTCAAGCCAGGCAATCGAGGCGCGGCGGGCTTCGAGTTCCGCCTGAACAGCATCGTGTGAAACCAAACCCATGCGCATTCGGTCTTCAATATCCAGGCCGCGGAGATATGCCGCGAAGGGAGGCATATCATGAGTGTTGAGGCTTGCAATATGATCGCGGGTGGGAAGTTTAACCCATCCTTTCACCGGGCAAGCCAGTTCGTATTGAAGCACGTATAACTGCTTGATGTTGTGCCGGGCCATCGCCGCATCAACATAAGCCGGAACCGTGCCCAGGTTTTCGCCGGCGATGGATGCTTTGCGGCGATGAGATTCCACGAGCAGAATGGCATAGAATTCATCCGCGTGGTAGCGCACGAAAACCCCGTCGCGAGCTTCGCATCCTTTCGGAATCCAGTAAAGCCGGTGCAGCCCCATGATGTGGTCGATGCGCAGGAGGCTGGCATGCTCCAACTGATGGCGGAGACAGGCGATAAAGTAACCGTACCCCAGTTCTCGAATCGCTTCCGGATGAAGGGGAGGGAAATTCCAGTTCTGTCCCTTGGTGAAAACGGCATCGGGCGGCGCTCCTCCGCTCATTTCGCGGACAAACGCGCCTCGCTCGCGCCAGACATCATATCCAGCAGGATGGATGCCCAGCGGCAAATCCATGCACAAACCTGCTCCCTCCTCGCGCGCGCAATCGGAAGCCCTCTTAAGCTGCTCATGCGCCTGCCACTGAACATATTGATGATAGCGTTCCCATTCCGGATCGTAGTCCACAGCGCGAAGTCGTCCGTCTCTTAACCTTGCAGGCCACGCAGTCCAGGGAACACGCGATCGCTCGCATACGGCGCGGAAACGCGCGTAGTCGCGGATGGCGGGATGCGCGCGCAGGAAGCGCTCAAAGTCCTGGTGGCGGGCGGAAGCCGTTCCGTAAAAGCATGCGGCCAGCTTTTGAAGAATCTTCCGCTTCGCCGCCATGGCCTGGCGATAGTCCACTTCTCGCAACTTGCCAAGTGATTTCACCTCATTCTGAAACGGCGCTGATTCGAATAGCGAACGCGCGGAAGGGCAATTCTTAAACTCCGGGATCTGGCTCAGGTTCAGATAAAACTCATTCCACGCCAACCGGCTTGCGGGCGCATAGGGGCTTGGATCAAAAGGCTCATCGAGGAACGAGGCCAGAAGAGGCAAGGTCGAGATCGTGCTGCCGCCCAGTTTATGAACCCATTCGAGAAGCGAGGTTAAATCTGAAAAGTCGCCTGCCCCCCAGCTCGAATCCGAACGGAGGGCGTAAAGCGGAACAAAAAGGCCCCAGGCGCGACCGGAGCGCATGGCTGAATGTTCGTAAGCCTTGTGTGGCGCTACGACGACCATACTGCGGGCTGTTTTGCCCTTTAACTCTATTTGAAGGTGGTGATAGCCGCAGGGAAACCGAGTCGGAAGCATCAGGCTTCTGACCATATAACGGACGCCATCCACCTGGACGGCTTTGCCGCGTAGCAGAGCCGAGGTTTTCAAATTCCAGGTCTGAGTTTCCCCGCCTTCGAGCCTGAGGTGACAGCCGATAGAGGCCCCCTCATATTTTGCGGGAAGCCGAATCGGCAATACGGTTGCGCGGCCTTCATAAGTCACTGAGACCGGCTCGATCGCGCTTGCCCACAGTTGGCGCTCGCGCTCCCGAAAGGCATGAGGAACATCTTCGAGCCTCGCAATGGGCGCGCCCAAAGCGCGCAGCGCCGCCATGAGCGATTCAATGGGCGGTTTTCTTCGGCGGCCTCCAACGTCGCGGTAGCTTGCCTGCACGCGATAAAGCCGGGCCAGTTCATGAAGTTTTCCCACTAACTTTTCCGTGCCTGAAGTCATAATTCAGCTAAAATAGCTTGCAAGCCTTGGATGGCTCAGAAAGCCGGATACATTCAAAGTGCAATGGGAGGTCACGATGTCGAGACGTCATCTGACACAGTTGGCGACCGTCTGCGCCATCATTTTGGCTGGTCTCGCGCCAGCCGCCGGCGGAAGCTTGCGGGCGATGGCAGCTTTTGGCAATGGACAGGCGCGCCCTCAAAGGACGCCTGCTTATCTGGTGCGCGAGGTGCGTCATCAACTCTTGCTGCTGCCGTACTATTCCATTTTCGACAACATCGAATATCAGGTCCGCGGTTACACCGTCGAACTGACCGGCGAGGTGGTTCGCCCGAGCCTGAAGTCTGAGGCGGAAAATGTGGTCAAGCATATCGAGGGCGTCGAAAAGGTCATTGATGATATCAAGGTTTTACCGCCTTCCACCTCCGATGATCGAATCCGCCTTGCTGAATATCGGGCAATCTATGGTTATCCTGCTTTGAATAAGTACGCGCTGCAAGCTGTGGGACCGATCCACATTATTGTGGATAACGGACGCGTGACTTTGGAGGGCGTCGTGGACAATCAGGGTGATAAGAATATCGCTGGAATTCGAGCCAACGGCGTTCCAGGGGTGTTTTCTGTAGCAAACCACCTTCGCGTGCAATCCGGCAAAATATAAGGGCGTGCTGAGTGAGGCAAGCCCATGAACGACCGCCCTCCGATTTGGCTCGTCCCCGCTCGCGCTTCACTGCCTCTGAGCGGCAACCTGCTGAGCAGGGTAAGCCTGCAAATTGGCCAGTTCCTTTAATAGCTCCCGCCAATGCTTGGGATTCTTCTTGGTTGCGACCGGCGCGTTCAGGTTCTGATAAAAACTCAGAATATTCGCGCGTAGTTCCGGGCTTACTCCGGCAAAATGCTGGTGGGCGAGGTTATGGAGCAACCGGGCATAGGTCTTGTCGGCAAGCGCGTAATCGCCCGCGTGGGTAGGCTTTCCGGTGTCAAGATCGCGGTCTGCAAAGGCCGGACCATCCACGTTCACTTTGGCCAGCAAGGCCCGATAGCGATCGATGGTGATTCCAAAGCTGTGGATAAACATGGCCTGAGTTCTGGGAGTCGGGGGTTTGAATTCCAGGGTTTGCAGTCGCCCCACCTTCGGCAGAATCTGGAATAAAAACACCAGGAAACGCGCAATGAGGCTCAGTCTTGCATCGGCCTCGTCCCATCCTCTGAAAATGAACTGCGGTCTCCGATAGTGACGGTTCCAGACTTTCTGGTAGTTTTCCGGTGACAACCGGTAACCCAGCCGCATGCGCGCCAGATTTGGATTGACCTTGCGGATGGCCTTTTTCTTCTTTTTCCAGGCAATTTGAGTGATTCGTGGGATGATCTCACTCGCCCCCTGACGATAGATCGCGAGGGTCAAACTCTTACAGAGGAAAAGACGGTCAAAATCAATCCCATAAGTGGACTGGAAGGCGCGCGCGAGCAATGGCTCGGCAACCTTGAACCCGATGAAATTTTGATAGGTCTTGGGCAAGTAACCGGCGCCCGCAATCTGCGCAACATCGAAAGAAAACTCCACCATGATGTGCGCCTGCGGATTATCCTCGAAGGTCACAATCCTGCCATACTTTCTTGCGAGCTTGGGATACATAATGGGTACAGAGAGGTTCACTGCCAGGGGATGGCCGGTGTTATCGGCGACGTAATGCGAGAGCGCTCCCAGAGCGAAGGCGTATTCATCCAGATTCTGCGCCTGATCGAGCAGCGCCACAATGAAGTCTCCGCTGCGAACGTAATGGGTGAGATCGCTGAAGAAGCGGTTTCCGAAAGGGTAATATCCCATGTCTTGAATTACGCTTCCCCCGTAAGCATATGCGTGCGCTTCGCGCAGCATCTGCGGGGTGGCATGGAGGTAGCGCTTCAGCAGAAGAGGGATGATGACAGGTCCCCAAAGCGTGTCAATAATCGCTTCATGGCTCAAAACCGAGTACCCGTACACCCGCGAAGTCAGGGAAAAGAAGAATGTTCCCAGAATCAGCCCCACTAGAATGATGTGAGAGCAGGCGCGGCTCAGCATGATGCGATCCATCATACAAAGCGCCACTTTTAAGCACAACCGCCTGCCGCAAGGAAAATACAAGCCATTCTTCTAAGTCGCATGACCACGGCCTCGGATGAGGTGAACGATCAGAGAGATGATGGCCAGAATAATCAGAATATGAATCAAGGCGCTGGCAACGTGAAAGACGATGAAGCCGAAGATCCAGGCGATCAGCAGAATAACAAATAAGCCTAGCAGCATGAATTAACGCCTCCCTTGTTCTCGCCGAATAGCTGGCGCTGTATTACATAAGTTAGCCCGCAAATCCTGCCCTCTCTCACCCGCCCCGACTCGCCGAGGCAGAAAGAAATCGAACCTTGTTCCCCTCGTCCCTCTGGGGAGAGGAGTTGGGTGACGAGGGGGCGCGCGAATCGTTTTCAGCAACCTGCTAGGTCCGCCGCCGGGTTAAATGAGAAATCAGACTGACCAGAAAGATGATCAGGAAGATGATGAACAATATCTTGGCAATGCCCGCCGCCGCGGCGGCTATTCCGCCAAAACCCAGGAATGCTGCAATAATCGCAAGAATCAAAAACACTACAGCCCAATACAGCATAATTTCCTCCTCGATTTTCCTCGCCATGCGAGGCTATCCGTCGCCGCCAGCGACTGTGCGTGGAAGTGGGCGATCGCTCTTGGCGAAGTCGGCGCTGGCTTCACCTGCGGAAGAGATATCCTCCGCGCCGGTGATTTCCAGGACTTCCTTCGCGCGCTTGACCCAATCCGAATCATCGCAGTGGACAGACAGCAGGATGCCGCCGCTCCTTACCCGACCCTCGTAGCGTTTCGCCTCGTATTCGGGGATGCCCATTCCCGCAAGCGCGCCGGCTATGCCGCCGATCGCTCCACCTACGCCGAGGCCGGCAAGCGCCGTCACGATCGGTCCTGCGGCAATGAAGGGCCCGACTCCGGGAATCGCCAGAGCGCCGATGCCAACCAGCCATCCCAGGGCGCCTCCGATCACCCCTCCGGCCACGCCCCCGGTGGCAGCGCCCTCCGGAGCTTTAGTGCTCTTTTCGTGAGCGAAATCCTTAGATCCTGTATTCTCCGGAAAGAGAACAGAAATATCGGTATTCCGAAATCCTGCCGCCTTGAGCGTATCCACGCCGCTCTCGACGCTTGCATAATTGGGGTAAATGCCGAAAACAGCTCGATTTTTCTGCGCCATCTGAAATCCTCCAAAAATCCAGATGGAAAACTCACGCCTGAAAGTCTGTGACAGCTTGTGGATGGATGTTCATGAATCTGGATTTTTCTCTGTCGACAGGTTTAGGCTAAGGCTGATGGGCATAGAACGCAATCAACAAGAGTCGGTAGTCGGCCTTGGAATTCACCCTAGCAAGTTTCTGAAAAACTCATCCAACCTGTCATTACCGAGGAGCCGAAGGCGGTCCCGAGCTTGCGGGGGAGGAATCTCGTAAGTTCTTTATGGGCAGGGCGAGATTCCCGCTTCGCTCGGAATGACAGCCTCAGAATCGTTTTTCAACAACCTGCTGGCCGTTGAATTCAGGGGGAGTGACGCGCTGGATTGTTCGCTTCGGTAATCTTCCCTTCCAATTCGGGAAATCCCCGTATTGCCCTTTCTGTAAATCTCGCCATAGACTCGGCGATGGAGGCGCATGATTCCTGTTCGGATATTGATAGCGGATGACCACGAGATCGTGCGCATGGGGCTGCGCGCATTGCTTGAAGGGCATGCAGGCTGGGAAGTGTGCGGAGAGGCAAGCAACGGAAAAGAAGCCATAGAAAAAGCGGGCAAACTTCATCCTGATATCGTCATTGTGGATGTAACCATGCCCCAATTGAACGGCCTGGAATCGGCTCGCCGCATTCTATCTGCCAGCCCGGACGTCAAGATGCTCGTTCTCTCCATGCACGAGTCAGAAAAATTGGTGGAAGAAGCGCTGGAGACGGGCGCCCATGGTTTTCTGCTGAAATCCGATGCCGCGCGTGAGCTGATTGCCGCCGTTGAAGCCATCCTGAAGGGACGGCGTTTCGTAAGCTCCAGGCTTGCAAAGACAGTGGTCCACCCTCTCACTGAAGCCGCTTCCTTCTCCCCGGAGGTAACCCTGACCGGCCGGGAGCGCGAGATCCTGCAGCTTTTAGCGGAAGGCAGAACCAGCAAGGAGGTGGCCCTGGCGCTGAATATCTCAACGAAGACAGCCGAGACTCACCGGACGAACATCATGCAGAAACTTAACCTGCATTCCATCACTGACCTGACCCGGTATGCCATTCGAAACAAGATCGTTCAGCCGTAAGATGGGGTGAAAGGAAGGTGAACGATGCCGAAAGGGAAACGCTTGCGTGGGGTTGGTCCCAAAGAACAGCGGATGTACGAGCACATCAAGCGGAACGCTCAGAAGGAGGGCCGTTACGGCAAGCGGGCCAAGGAAGTCGCCGCGCGCACGGTGATGAAGCATCACAAACAGGAGGGGCACAAAAAAGGACGCTGACAAGCGTCGTAAGAAGTGGAGAGCCGCCCCGGAGAAAGCGGCAGATGTGTGGGAAGGTTGAGCGACTCTGACTCGTCACCAGCCGCTTGCCGCTCGTTGTCGCGCTTCCATCAAGGCTCGATCAATTGATTGCGCACCGCGTAGTGCACAATATCGCACACCGAGCGGAAATTAAGTTTGCGCATGATGTTCGCCCGGTGAGTTTCGGCGGTTTTCACGCTCACTCCCTGGATGGCGGCCACTTCTTTATTCGAATGACCCTCCGCGAGCAATTGCAGGATCTCACGCTCTCGCGCGGTCAGAGGGCCTGAACTGCACTTGTCGGAGGCTGTGAAAGCCAGATATCCACGAAGAAGCATGCGGGCCACGCTTGAAGTAAAGAACGGCTTGCCCTCGGAAAGGGAAATGATGGCTGCCACCAGATCGCGGGCGGCGTCGTTCTTAAGGATGTAGCCGTGAGCCCCCGCCCGAAGAACGTCTTTGACGAGTTGCTCGGATTCATGGACTGTCAGGATGAGCACTTCCGTTTCAGGACGATCTTTCACAATTTTTCGGGTAGCCTCGAGGCCGTTCAGTTCAGGCATGCTGATGTCCAGAACGACGACGTCGGGCTTGAGCTTGATGCTCTTTTCGACCGCCTCTCTTCCCGTTCTCGCTTCGCCTGACATTTCTACGCGAGGCTCGGTTTCGAGCACCGCTCGCAGACCCTGTCGCACCACATCATGATCGTCTGCGATAACAACGCGAATTTTTTCGCTTTGCGAATCGGCATAAACGGTATTGCCCTTCTCGATCTCCTCGGTGATCATTTCGGCCTCCTGATTTTTGCTGATGCAAAATTCTTCCGCAGGCCTTAACGGATCCGGCTCCAAAAGACGAAATTTGAAGCGCTCGCAGTATCCCCACTCAGGTGGGACCACCCGTCTCTCTAAATATGAGGGAGCAATCGATTCGCCAAAAGCGCTGGCGTTACGCTAAATGAGGATTTTTCAAAAAGATAGCAACACAGGCAACTTTCGGATTGTAGGTAATATCTTGGCGAATCGGGTAAATATTTCTGATCTGCGAAACGGCAGTGATGAGTGAAAAATGACGAGTAAATGTAACCAGAATCTCAGATTGGTTTTTTGCTCATCACTCATCACTCGTCACTTTTCACTGTTTTTTGCGGCTCCTCGGAAGGACAGGCTGGATAAGTTTTTCAGTGATCTGTCAGCCCTTGTGCATTTCCAGCAGTTGCGAGAGAAACGACTTCTTTGAAAGTATTTATCAACCATCTCTTCATCGTCCTTTTTCACCTGGGTGGATTCGGACTTCTGGCCCTCGGAGTACTGGATTCCTCTTTCCTTTTCACCCCATTCGGCAATGACGTGCTGGTGATTGCGATGACTGCCCGCAAACACATCCTCATGCCCTACTACGCTGTCATGGCGACGGTGGGTTCCGTGATCGGATGTCTGATTCTCAATTTCGTGTGCGAGAAAGGCGGGGAGCAAAGTCTGGAGAAGCGGGTATCCCGCCGGCGGCTGGATTACGTGAAAAGACGTTTCAAGAAGAATGCCGTGTGGACGCTTGCCCTGGCCTCGTTAATGCCGCCCCCGTTTCCTTTCACTCTGTTTGTCATGGTGGCGTCGGCGTTAAATTATCCCCGAACGAAGCTCCTGATGACAATTGGAGTGGCGCGGCTCATCCGCTTCTCCATTGAAGGCTTGCTGGCTATTTGGTTTGGAAATGGGATTCTCCGGCTGGCTCGTTCCACAAAACTGGAATATGCCGCTTTGGTTCTGGTGATCGTCTCGGTGGCGGGCAGCGGTTTTTCAGTCTATACCTGGACGCGACAAAGCAAGGCTACTGCTCGTCGGTCCCCCCGTTAAACTGCCTTGGGATTTCAGCTTCTACGGCATCCCACTTTTTAGATTGCTGGTTTTACCTGATGGTCATGGAGATGAATCTGCTTATAATAAATAGAGTGCTTCACTAGAGAAGAGAAGGAGGGTTACCCATGTCAAAACGCACGATAGTCATACTTCTTGGACTGTTGATCGCCGGTCTTGCGTCCGTGGCGATGTCGGCGACTTCGAGCCGCAGCGATGATATCGAACGCATCCATCATGCCGCTGAGGTATTTCAGGAAATCATGAGCACGCCCGACAAGGCCGTGCCGCAGGAGTTGATGGAATCGGCGAAGTGCATTGCGATTATCCCGGGAGAAAAGAAATTTGCCTTCATGGTGGGCGGTCGTTATGGCAAAGGTCTGGTCACCTGCCGCACTTCAAAGGGCTGGAGCGCGCCGGCGTTCCTGGCCGTCGGCGGAGGAAGCTATGGTTTTCAGATTGGAGGGTCTTCAACGGACATCGTGATGGTCTTCAAAAATCGAAACGGTTTGGACAGCTTGCTGAGCGACAAATTCAAGATCGGAGCTGATGCAACGGCTGCGGCGGGCCCTGTGGGCCGTCATGCCTCGGCGGGCACAGATATCAAGCTTAATTCGGAGATCCTGACCTATGCGCGCAGTCGCGGAGCGTTCGCCGGCGTAAGCCTGAATGGGGCCGTGGTGCAACCCGATGAATCCGGCAATGCGGCTCTTTACGGCTCAAACGTCCGCACCAAACAGATTGTGGACGGCGGCGTGGCAGTGCCTAGTGCCGCGCATACTTTAATCAGCGAGATCACCCGCTACACCAAGTAGATTTGCGCTTCAAAATGCCCACCCATAAGGTCCGCAAGGATAGGCCGCCGGCTTCGTTTTACTGAGGCTTATAAATTATCGTGGCAGCCTTTTCTGTAGAACCGATGCCCCTTCGTTTGTCATTCTGAATTCTCCCTCTGTCATTCTGAGCATAGCGAAGCGAAGAATCCCTGTATTTGTTCATTCGGCCAAATGCTGGGATGCTTCGCTATCGCTCAGCATCACAGGTTCAGTCGGACATCAGTGAGAGGGCCCATCATGCGCGGAGCGTCTCGAACGGTCTCAATGTTATAATCCGGCAATGGCAACCTGGGGACACTCCGGTTGAAAAAAACATCCAAGGGGGGAAACGCAGTGAACGGCTGGACGCGAGCAACCGTTGTCATGGCCGCAGGAGGGGCATCCGGAGCGGCGATTGCAACTTCTTTTCTTTTGGGCCACAAACTCAAAGCCTGGGTCCGAGCCCGGCGCTTCAAAAGTCCGGAAGAGCTTGAACGGCTTCGCCGATTAGACATCCAGCAGAGGGGGCGCATCGCTTCCGCTCAAATTGTGGACTTGATCGAAGATAGCTCTGGAAATGCCCCGAAGCAGGTGGTGGTTTATCGCTACGAAGTTGCGGGCGTGATGTATGAAGCGGCGCAGGATGTCTCTGCCTTTACGGAAGCCGATTGGCTGGCGGGAATTCTGCCGGGCGCAACTTCGAGCGTGAAATACGATCCTCGCAAGCCGGGCAATTCGATTATCGTCTGCGAGGATTGGAGCGGCTTGAGCGCGACTCACAAGTAGCCGGCGATCTGAAACGAAGGGACGCCAGCTTTCTACTGCCAGCCAGGTTTGCGGGCAAGGGACGCGCGAGTTGCCATTCAAAGGATTGTTCATTCAATTCATTGGCTTGACCCTCATACTTATCTCATGACACTTCAGGAGAAGATCGAAGAACTCCGCCGCCGGAACGCCGAGGCCGAGCGCGGAGGCGGCGCCGACCGGCAAGCGCGGCAAAAATCCGCCGGCAAGCTCTCGGCCCGCGAGCGCCTTGACTTGCTTTTTGACGAAGGCACGTTTGAAGAAGTTGATAGATTGGTGGAACATCGCTGCCAGGATTTCGGCCTTGCGTCACAGCGCATTCCGGGCGATGGCGTCATTTCCGGCTACGGGCGCATCAATGGGCGGCTCGCCTACGCTTTTGCTCAGGATTTTACCGTTTTTGGCGGCTCTCTGAGCGAGGCCAATGCCGCGAAAATCTGCAAAGTGATGGATTGGGCGTTGAAGGTCGGCGCGCCTATCATTGGTCTGAATGATTCTGGCGGCGCGCGCATCCAGGAAGGGGTCGCCTCGCTCGCCGGATATGCCGACATCTTCCTGCGCAATACACTGGCCTCGGGAGTAATTCCGCAGATTTCCGCCATTCTCGGGCCTTGCGCTGGCGGGGCCGTCTACTCCCCGGCGATCACCGACTTTACGGTCATGGTGGATAAATCCAGCTATATGTTTGTGACGGGCCCGGACGTGATCAAGACCGTGATGCATGAAGACGTCACCAAAGAAGAACTGGGAGGGCCCCAGACTCACAATACGCTGAGCGGCGTGGCTCACTTCCTGGCTTCAGACGATCAGGACTGCCTGGCGCTCATCCGCGAGTTGCTTTCCTTTATGCCGCAGAACAACCACGAAGATCCGCCCTATGTTGAGACGCAAGACCCCTTCGATCGCCAGGATGAATCTCTCGATACGCTCGTTCCGGCAGAGTCGGACAAGCCTTATGACATCAAGCAGATCATTCAGCGAGTGGTGGATGACGGATATTTCCTGGAGGTTCAGGAGCATTTCGCCAAAAACCTGGTGGTGGGTTTTGCGCGCCTTGGCGGACGGAGCGTTGGAATTGTGGCCAATCAGCCGGAAGCGCTGGCCGGATGCCTGGATATTAATGGCTCGGTGAAAGGCGCTCGCTTTGTGCGCTTCTGCGACGCTTTCAATATTCCGATCGTGACGTTCGTCGATGTGCCGGGTTTTCTGCCCGGCACACAGCAGGAGTTCGGCGGCATCATCCGCCATGGCGCCAAGCTGCTGTTTGCGTTTGCTGAATCTACCGTTCCCAGGGTCACCGTGATTACGCGCAAAGCTTACGGCGGCGCTTATTGCGTCATGTCCTCCAAGCACCTGCGCACCGATGTGAATTATGCCTATCCCACGGCGGAAATCGCCGTGATGGGCGCTGAGGGCGCGGTGAATATTGTCTATCGGCGCGAATTGCAGAAAGCTGAAGATCCGGAAACGCTGCGGAAGGCGAAGGTCAAGGAATTTCGGGAACGGTTCGCCAATCCGTACATTGCGGCGGAGCGAGGTTATATTGACGCTGTGATTATGCCGCGCGAAACGCGTCCCAGGCTGATTGCGGCGCTGCGCATGCTCGAAACCAAGCGGGAATCATTTCCTCCCAAAAAGCACGGGAACATTCCGCTATAAGCCGCTGCCACGACTTGGCGCGGAGCAACGACAGGAAAAGGCGATGTTGCCCCAGGCAGTGTGCGAGGAGAAATCCGATGGCTCCGAAAAAGAGCTACGACTATCAGCACTACACGTGGGCTGAAATCCGCGAAATCGTTCCGCGCCAGCCGGTGGTGGCGCTGCCCATCGGATCGGTTGAAGATCACGGACGGCATTTGCCGCTGGACGTGGACAACTTTCTGATTGGCTCAATCTGTGAAGAAGCGGCGCGGCGGATGGACGGCGAGATGCTGCTGTTGCCGCCGGTGCCTTACGGATTTGAGGAACATCATCTTGATTTCCCGGGGACGATTGATATTCAGATGGAGCACCTCCTCCACTTCGTGCTGGATATCACGCGCAGCGTTGCGCATCACGGCTTTCGGCGCATTCTTCTAGCGGACGGGCACGGCTCCAACATGCCCATTCTGGACCTGGTGGCCCGCCGCACCGTGCTTGAGACGGAAGCGCTCTGCGCCGCTTTCATCTGGCCGAGTCTTGCGCGCGAAGCGATCGAGCGGGTGCGCCAATCGGAAAGGCCCGGCGGCATGGCCCATGCTTGTGAGCTTGAAACCTCCGTCTATCTTTACCTCGATGAATCTCGCGTCCAAATGAGCAAGGCTCAGAGGGAGATCGGAATGCCGTCTTCCCGATTTATCTGGATGGACCTGATGAGCGCTTCGCCCGTGCTGATGATGGACCACTGGTCGCGCTTCAGCAAGAGCGGGGTTGTGGGTGATCCGACGCTCGCTTCCAAAGAAAAGGGCCGGGAGATTTTCGAGGCTGTTGTGACTGGGTTGATGGATTTAGTGAAAGAGTTCAAGAACTACCCCCGCGGTTCGCGCGAGGATTTGCATGCGTAAATCGCGCCGATCTCTAATGCTGCCTGGATGGCAGCAGGAACAGCCGCGCCGACCGCACTTATCAGGCCACTCGAAAGCGCGCGACGGCCTCTTCATCCAAGTCAATCCCCAACCCCGGTTCCTGAGGTATTTCGAGGCAACCATCCTTGGCGCGGATTTTCTGGCGAGTCAGAAATTCCCGGAGATTGGTGTTTTCCTGGGCGACGAACTCGGCGATGAGCGCATTGGGAACTGAATTGAGCCAATGGAGAGCCGCGCAGACATTGATGTAAGTGGTGAATCCGTGATTGGCGACGGGCAAGCCATGATCGGCGGCCAGAGCGGCGATCTTCATGGCTTCGGTAAAGCCTCCGCACCGCGTCAGGTCCACCTGAACCACGTCGATGTTTCCCTCTTCAATCAGCCGCCGAAAAGTGTTGCGCGCGCTTTCCTCCTCGCCCGCTGCAATGCGGACCGGCGTAGCCTGACTCAGCTTCCGATAGCCCTCATAATCGTCGGGCGAGAGCGGCTCCTCGAGCCAGAAGATCCCATATTCCGAAAAAGCCTGAGCCCGCTGAATCGCGGTCTTGGCGTCCCAGGGTAAACCGGCGTCCACCAGCAGATCAATCCCTTTCCCCAGGCCCTCTCGGGCTTTGGCAACAAGAGCGACGTCCTGGTTGGCATCCTGACCCATTGGCCCCCAGCCAAACTTGACCGCGGTAAAGCCCTGGCCGGCGATGCGGCGAGCGATTTCAGCCGTCTCCGCCGGCGTGTTTCCAAACAGGACGCTGGCATAGCAACGGATGCTCTTTCGGAATCCTCCTCCCAGGAGCTTCCACACCGGCATCCCGAGTTTCTTCCCCTTGATGTCCCACAAAGCCATGTCGATGCCGCTCATCGCGTGCAGGCCAATTCCAAAGCGCCCGGCATAAATGTTGGCGCGGTACATCTTGTGCCAGAGATATTCGGTTTCAAAAGGGTCTTCGCCGATCAGAAGATGCTTTAAGCCGGAGGAAGTCGTATGAGAATAAGGTCCTAGGATCATTCCCCGAGCCGCCAGGGGAGCGGAATCCACCTCTCCGATTCCCGTGATGCCCTCATCGGTGTGGACCTTCACGATCAAGGCGTCCTGCCCGCTGTCGCACTGCTCTTTGACTTCCGGCAAACTGACGTAAATCGCTTCAACATCCGTAATTTTCATGACAGGTTTTCGTTTCCTCCAGCGCGCCGCTCTCTCGGGCCACCCCTCATCCCCTGCTCCTCTCCCCAGTGGGGCGAGGTGAGAGGGTGCAAATACGTGAGCAAACTGATGAAATTCAGCACTAAGGCAGCAGCCTTTCAGAAGTGGCCGGAAATGTCACCGAGCGGCGGAAACACTCGGCAAAGCGAACGCCGGCCTGGAGCCCGCGAAAGCCCGAGCAGATTTCCATGAACTCGATGTAGCTCATATTGTACTGGTCTTTCAGCCATTCGGCTTGACTTGCGTGGGCGGCCAGCATCCTCCTCTTGGTTTCGATGGTCGCAGTGATATCGACGTATTCCTCGGGGGAAAAGTTGATCCCGGCAACGGTGTCCATGAAGTACAGGGCCGGGATTTTCTCGCACGGCGGATGCTTGGTCTTGATGTTGAGAACCGTCGTCATGACACGAATATTCCAGAGGATCTGCCCGGTGGTGAGATGATCCGGGTGATAGTCGTGCAAAGGATCGTGCGTGATGATCACGTCCGGGCGTGTCTCGCGGACAAGATCAATATAGCGGAGTCGCGTTGATTCATTGTCATAGAGGAACTCATCCGGGTAACCCAGCCAGTGAAGCTCGGCTCCGATGATTGCGGCGGAGGCCCGCGCTTCCTGCTCGCGGATGCGCGCAATTTCCTCCTTGGGCAGCCGCGGCGATCCCACTTCGCCGTTGGTGGAAATCGCCATGAAGACGCGGTCTCCGCGAGCCGCATATTTGGCCAAGGAACCCGCGCACAGGATTTCAAGATCGTCGGGATGAGCGCCAACGGCCAGGATGCGCATGCTCATTGTATGAATCTCCTTTTAAAATCTCAGCCTATCGATAAAAGAACCAAGGCTATCACTGCCATGCCCACACCGGCAATGGTGCGGGTGTAGATCTTTTGCTTCAGAATCCAGACCCCCAGCAGCACACCGACCGGGATCACCAGACCATTCGTAATAGGGTACACCACAATTCCTGCTTGAGAGCTGACACGGGCAACCACGGCGAGCGCCGCAATCGTCAGCATGATGCCAGACCAGTGAGTTCCAGCGGCGGCCATGCTGATGACGATCAGCCCACGATCCCGATTGAAGGTTCGACCTTCGAGAAGCCGATAGGCCAGCACCAGCAGGAAGCCGATGCCGTAAAGGTAGGTTGTGAAGAGCGCCGAGAAGCCTTCCGGCACGAATCGCAACAGGATGGGCAGCCACGCGTTAAAGAAGAAAGCCAGGGCGATATATTTCATCCATCCGAACGACGATTCTTTTGCGGCAGTCCCTTGAAAGCTTCCTCCGATCACCACAATGGAGAGAACTGTGAAGACGATCGCAATGGCCTTGCTGGCCGTGAACGTATCGTGAAACCAAAGGATAGAAAACAGAATCGGAAGGATTACTGACAGGTTCACGATGGTCCAGTTGGCGCCGATATCCTTCTCGCGACACGCCATCAGGTAACTGCCCAGAGAACCCACGAAGGTTGCTGCGCCCAGAATGCCGAGAACTAATAAGCGCGAATCAAAGACGAGCGAGCGAGAAGAAAGCGAGATCACCAGGCCAATCACGAAGCCGGTGAATTGCATATAGAGGACAACATCCCAAATCTGATAACGGCGCTTTCCGGCGGCCTCGTAAGCGACGCCCAACAGCCCGTAAACCGTCGCTGCCAATAAAGCGAGCAGAATGCCCTGGGCCATGCTCAGAGGGTGTCCTTTCGCGAGGGGATTGGATCAGTAGTGTGACGGCTTTTGGCCTTGCCAGTCGCGCGCAAGTGCATCACTCATAATAGGCCGTCACTTTCAATTCTTTCGGCTCCACCGGCAGTTTGATCCACTCCTTGGCTGGGTCATATTCGTTCCACGTCCGGCCATTCACAGTAACTCTTCTGAGAGCGGCCTGCCTGGGATGCCGCAAGCGGAGGTAAAGATTCGCCGGTGGGTTGCGCCTGGGAGGGTTTATGGTGGCCTCGATTCTGCCCTGGCTCGTTAGGGATCGGATGTGATAGGAGAGTTCGCCGAAATGGCTGGGCGCCTGGCTGACAGCGATCTGCTTGCCGTCTTCCAACCACCTCCGGGGCGTGCCGCGAGCCAGAAAGAGATCGCTGCCGATTTCCATGAGGAGCATGAATCTGAGTTGATGGAAGAACCATCCCTCCTCGTGCGTCTTGTTGGGCTGACCGCCGCTGAAATCGAGCTCCTCCTGAAAGGTCAGGGTCTGGGGATCTGAGATCGCCGCCAGAGTGTTAAAGAAGCCGCGCAGGAAGTTTGGAATCTGATCCCGCAATAGATAGGCCTCCTGATAATGGCAGTAGTAAGGCTGAAGCTTTCCGAAGCCGCCCATATTAAACCAGTCTGTGGCCAGCGTGTCGAGATCGACGCGCGAGGGCAGCGGCGTAAAGGTGAAGAAGTAGTCTTCCAGATAATTCAGCATGGAAGTCACTTCCGGGCCGTTCGGATCAACCACTTCACTCTTGAGAAGGTGGAAGGGGCCAATGGTTACGTCGTAGGCATAACCGTGACGGCGATCCGGATCGACCGAATCCTTGACTTCGCTGCTGAAGCCTCGCAATCCGAGGTAGGGAGGAACAGACGGAACGGACGTGTTATCGCGCAGCCGCGTCACCGGAGATAGAACGATGCTTTCCTTGAGCGCTCTCTGAATCGCCTGGAGATAATCCTCCGCTTCGGCGGCAATCCGCGCAGCGTTTTCGGGATCAACGTCTCGCAGCGCCTGGGCGGATTTCTTAAGTCCGAGATAGAAGTAGCCGTTCAGCATGAAGCTGTATTCCCAGTCTCGCGGATCGGCAACGCAGCCCGCGGGCGCGAGGCCATAGGAAAGCGGCTTCGTGCCGTCCGGCAGCAATTTCCTGGTTCGATTGCGTTCGCGAATGATGAAGTCGCAGCCTGCAACAATATGCGGAGCGGCCATGCGCAACCAGTTCAGGTCGCGGGTGTAGAAGTAATGTTCTGCCAGCGTCCAGAGGATCGCGCCTTGATCAATGGTATAGACCGGCCAGAAGTGATAAAAGCCGCCTTCCTTGGAGACGTAATCTCCCGCCGGCATCGAATCCCCCTGCGTGGAAAGCCACGCCTTCAGGCAATCCCGTACGCGACGATCGAGACCGCGCATTTCGAGGGCCTGCATCACCGGGCTGCTCTCGCTTCCGATGCTTCCATAAAGCAGCATGGCCGTATTCGGATAGTACTCTCCGCGCTTTCCGTCCTTGGTGAGCGCCAGCAGGAAATGGTGCAAGCTCGCGTTATAGACGTTCTCTAAATGAGGATCGGGGATGCTGATCTGCATGCCTTCAGCCAGCCGGTTCTTCCAATACTGCGCAGTTGAATCATGAAGCTTCTGATAATCGAGAGTCAGGAATTCCGATGCGTCAGTTGAGGCTGGCAAGGGCTGGCCGGGAATGATGGTGTAAATCACGTGTTCTTCGCCAGGGCCTAAAAGTACGGAGTAATGCGCGGCCTCCACCGCAGACTCCAGGGAGAGAGCGCCCCGGCCCTGGGTATTGACGCAACAAACGATATGCTTCGCATCGTTTTCAGTCGCGAGGATTGTATTTCCCTTGAGGCTCGTGGCCCAGGCGGTTTGAGCGCCAGCCGGAATCGGACCGTATCCAAGGTTCCCGCTGGCGGGTTTCCAGGGCTTGATGTAATAGCTGGCCAGGTTGGGAATTGTCGAGTTGTTGCGAATTCTCAGCC
>Ga0070737_10002057_pt1 | contig 25479 bp, 18 predicted proteins | sample Coa_R1_10_FD_66438 | JGI IMG/M metagenome (GOLD analysis project Ga0070737, IMG submission 66438) | Surface soil microbial communities from Centralia Pennsylvania, which are recovering from an underground coalmine fire - Coalmine... | ecosystem: Environmental > Terrestrial > Soil > Unclassified... | reverse complement strand
GATGACATCAAGGCGGGTTCTACCCCGCCCGCTTCAAATCCGGCGGCATCGCTTCTTCGGCAAGGAGTTTCAGCGCTTCCTCAAGCCCGATCGATGTCTGGTCCTGTGAGCCGAGACGCCGGATCGAGACAGTGCGCGAATCCCGCTCCTTCTTGCCGACAACCAGCAGGACCGGGACCTTGGCAAGTGAATGCTCGCGCACCTTGTAGGTGATTTTTTCGTTGCGAAGGTCGCCCTCGACGCGAAGTCCGGACTTGCGCGCCGCCGCCATGACCTCGTAAGCGTAGGTGTCACCCTCTCCGGTAATCGTCGCGACCACAGCCTGCAGAGGCGAAAGCCATAGCGGCAGATGGCCTGCGAAATGCTCGATGAGGATACCGGTGAACCGTTCGAGCGAACCGAACACGGCCCGATGGATCATCACGGGCGTCTTCTTCTCGCTGTCCGGCGCTATGTAGAAAGCGCCGAAGCGGCCCGGCATATTGAAATCGACCTGCGTCGTGCCGCATTGCCATTCGCGCCCGATCGCATCGCGCAGCGTATATTCGAGCTTCGGGCCATAAAATGCGCCCTCGCCCGGATTGACGGCGGTCTTGGCCCCGCGCTTGGCGAGCGTCTCGAGGATGCGGGTCAAGGCCGCCTCGGCCCTGTCCCAGGCCTCATCCGAACCAACCCGCTTTTCTGGCCGGGTCGACAATTTGATCAAGATGTCGTCAAAGCCGAAGTCTTTATATATGGAGAGGATGAGGTCATTGACCTTCAAACTCTCCTCCATGATCTGATCTTCGGTGCAAAAAATATGCGCGTCGTCCTGGGTGAAGGCGCGCACCCGCATGACGCCGTGAATAGCGCCGGAGGGCTCATAGCGGTGGACGATGCCAAACTCGCCGATCTTCATAGGAAGGTCGCGATAGGATTTGAGGCCATTCTTGAAGATCTGCACATGGCCCGGGCAGTTCATCGGTTTCAAAGCGAAGATACGTTTGTCTTCTGTCTGGGTGATGAACATGTTTTCATGGAACGTCTGCCAGTGGCCGGACGTCTCCCAGAGCGCGCGATCGAGCACCTGCGGCGTGTTCACCTCGAGATACCCCAGCTCGTTCTGGCGCCGCCGCATGTAGGAAATCAGGGTTTGAAACAAGGTCCAGCCTTTGGGATGCCAGAAAACCGTGCCTGGCCCTTCTTCCTGAAAATGGAATAAATCCATCTCCCGGCCGAGACGGCGATGATCGCGCCGTTCGGCTTCTTCGAGCTGCTTGAGATAGGCCGCAAGCTCCTCTTGCTTGGCGAACGCCGTCGCATAGATGCGCTGGAGCATGGGCTTTGTGGAGTCGCCCCGCCAATAGGCACCGGCGACCTTCATCAATTTGAAGGCGGTGCCGATCTTTCCCGTTGAGGTCATATGCGGACCGCGGCAAAGGTCCAGCCATTCCCCTTGCTTATAGATCTTCAAATCTTCATCGCCGGGAATCGAATCGACGAGTTCGACCTTGAAGGCCTCACCATGGGTCTCGAACCAGGATCTGGCTTTTTCGCGGGCCCAAATCTCCTTTGTGAAGGGTTTGTCGCTGGCGATGATCTCCGCCATTTTTTTCTCGATTGCGGGAAAATCCTCGGGCGTGAAAGGCTCGGCTCGATAGAAGTCATAATAAAAGCCGTTCTCGATCACCGGGCCGATGGTAACCTGGGTGCCGGGAAAGAGGGTCTGCACTGCCTCGGCGAGGACATGCGCGGCATCATGGCGGATGAGTTCGAGCGCTCTTGGATCCTCCCGGGTGATGAACTCGATCCGGGTGTCGTTCGTTACAGGATCCGCAAGGTCACGTAAGACGCCATCAAGTGCCATCGCGACGGCCCGCTTTGCGAGCGAAGGCGAAATGCTTTTGGCAATCTCGAAACCACTTACGCCGGGGGTAAATGTGCGCGATGCACCATCGGGGAAAGTTACGGAAATCATGGGCGGGGTTCCTTCCTGCTCACTCGCCGATACCACGGGGCGTAAGCTCTACTTTTTCGCGTCTGCCTGCATCGTCACGGATCGCGACTACTTACCGGTCAAATTGCTGGATGCGCAAGTCTGGCGTTCTCTCCATCCATCCCCTGCTTCGGGCAGGCGCGGCATTCCAGCGCAGGCGAAAATCAAAGCTTGAACTTGGCAGCCATAAATCACATTGCAATAATCAAGATTATATGCTTTACTATTATCCGAACTTATATAACTCATTTAACTAACTATTTTGTAATCAATGGTTATTTATTATTAGATTATATCTGACGGAAAAGGAATTTCATTATGGTTTCAATCGCAGGACAGCTTCCTGCCACCCCAAAAAAAATAAGAAGAAAACTTTTTAAAATCAAAGACTTGATTGATCCGGCCGTGATGTTTGCGGCACGTGTGCCAATTCTTAATGATCCCTCTCACGGTTTGGAAAGGAGGCTTTAGCTATACAGATGTTTGAGCTTGTCATTCGTCAATAAATTCATTAACAGATCTTCAAGCTTGGGCGTCTCGGTCCCGGGCTTGATCTTTCATATCTGGTTAACATGCCTTCTGTTTCAAAATGAGAGTGAGCAATCTATCCGTACGTTCTCTGGCCATTGGAATTCTTGGTGAGAAAAAATGACACTTTTGGAAATGAACTCAGAGGCTGGCAACCTGCGCGCCGAAGAAGAGCGCATTCTTGCTTCCTTCACCCGCCGCCTGATTGAAATCGCGGCTGTCGCCGGAGCGCGGGGGTCCAGTTCCTGCCCAACCGCCGCGCTCAGCGCGATGCGGCTGCCCGCGATAGCCCTCGACCGGGACGGATTCGTCACCGATGTGAACTCCAGCGCCGAGAGCGTATTCGACAACAATATCAGGATCAAGGACAGGCGGGTGTTCATTCGGGACCCAGAGTCCCGGGCAGTGCTCAAAGACTCAATCGACCAATTAAAAAATCCGTCAAAGCTTAATTCTTCAGCCTTTGAGCCAATTATCGTGCCTCGCACGGACAAGTTACCTGTCATCGTGCGTATTTGGCCTTTCGAACCATCCGCGCAGGAAGTAAGCGCTCTTTTGACACTCAATGCCTTGGGACCGCGGCCGGGACCGCCAGCGGCGATTCTTGCCAAAACATTCCGCCTCACGCCATCGGAAGCCAAGCTCGCCTGTATCATTGCGCGCGGCGCTCCCCCCGAGATTGCCGCCAGGGAATTGAAGATCTCGCGTGAGACGGCGCGCAATCAGTTAAAATCCGTCTTTGCCAAGACGGACACCCATCGCCAGAGCGAGCTGGTGGCGCTGCTTCTGCAGGTCGAATGAAAGCCCAGGGGCGAGCAGCGGCTCAAAAGCGCGCGAATCGATCTTCGCTCTACTCCGGAGCCTTGATACCGGAGCGTTGTTCCGCGGGCTTTATCGCATGAGCGAGATTATAGGCCGAGTTGATCAACGCGATATGCGAGAAAGCCTGCGGAAAATTACCTGTAAGACATTTTGTTTTCGTATCATATTCTTCGGATAAAAGACCAAGATCATTTCGCAGCGCGATCAGACGCTCGAAGAGATCAGATGCGTCTTTGAGCCTTCCCAGAAGAACGTAATTATCAACGAGCCAGAAGCTGCAAGCGAGAAATGCGCCCTCTCCCGCAGGCAGGCCGTCCGCTCCCGTTCTTGTATCGTAGCGGCATAGTAATCCGTCCACCATCAAATGCCGCTCGATGGCATCGATAGTGCCGCATAGGCGTTTGTCAGAGGGCGGCAGGAAACCGACGAGAGCAATCATGAGAAGACTCGCATCGAGTTCCTTTCCGCCATAGCTCTGCGTGAAGGTGTTTTGCTCCGCATCAAATCCGTTGGCGCACACGTCGTCGTGAATGCGCTGGCGCAGGCGCCGCCAGTGGTCGAGCGGCCCGACAAAGCCGAATTCCTCGATGCTTTTGACAGCACGGTCAAAAGCAACCCAGGCCATCACTTTCGAATAAGTGAAATGCCGCGGGGGTCCTCGCACTTCCCAGATGCCTTCATCGGGCTGGTCCCAGACCTTTTCGAGATGCTTCAAAAGCTCGACTTGCAGCATCCAATCTGTGGCATCCCTGACGAGACGCCGCCTGCGGCTCTGATAAAACGCATCCAGCACCTCGCCATAAATATCGAGCTGCAGCTGGCCGGTGGCGGCATTTCCGATGCGCACCGGCTTTGCGCCGCCAAAGCCGGAAAGCCAGGGAAGCGTGCGTTCTGGAAGATCCCGCTCCCCGCCGAGGCCATAGAGAACCTGCACTAGCGCAGGTTCCCCTCCGAGGGCGCGGATCAGCCATGAACGCCACCGCATCGCCTCGCCGGCGTAGCCGGCACTCATCAGGGCAAGGAGAGCGAAGGTGGCATCGCGGAGCCAGCAGTACCGGTAGTCCCAGTTCCGGGAGCCGCCGGGCTGCTCTGGAAGCGAGGTGGTGGGTGCGGCAACAAATCCGCCGCTCGGCTGAAAAATCAAAGCCCGCAGCGTGAGCAGCGAGCGGATGACTGCCTCAGACCATTGTCCGGCCGCTTCGGCCCGCTGCGACCATGCGGTCCAGCTGCGTTCGGTTTGTTCGAGCGCCAGATAAGGATCGATGGCTTTCGGCTCTTCCTCGTAAGAGATCCCATAGCTCAGCGTAAAATCCGTTGTTTCCCCCTCCGACGCGATAAATTCCCCAATATGGGTCCTCCCTTTTGGATGAAGCCTTACGGGCGTGCGCAAGACCAAACGGTCTGGCCCTGCGACCGCATGCAGACTCCCGTCGGCAAACCGGCGGACCCAGGGCACGGCCGAGCCATATTCAAAGCGGATGATGAGCTCTGTATGCAGCTTGACGCTGCCGCTTATGCCGCGCACAAGGCGGACGAGATGCGAGCCCTTCACATTTGCCGGCATGAAATCGGTGACGATGGCAACGCCGCTCGCGGTTTTGATCGTGGTATCGAGAATCATCGTGTGGCCGCGATAGCTTCGCGTGATGGCGGCCCCAGGATCGTCGCAAGTGATCACCCACCGGCCGTTTTCGCTCGTGCCTAGAAGATTGGCGAAACAAGCAGGACTATCAAAGCGGGGGAAGCAAAGCCAATCGACCGACAAGTCGCGGCCAATAAGCGCGGCCGTCTGGCAATCGCTCAAGAGGGCATAGTCCTCGATCTTCTGAACCATGGATCCTCCCAATTCCGAGGACCGCAATCCGGCGTGTCCCTGTGAATGATTGGGCAGAGCCTCTTCCCCTTAGGCTGGCGCTTTTGCAGCCGTTATCAAGAGGGCACAGATAGCAGCTGACTTTATCGCCAATGATAATACTGCCGCCAGTAAGGCGCTGGCAAAAGATGCTGATGCCTGCGGTGGTGCCAGAGTTTGAGATTAGCGAGGGCATTGGGGCCGAGGTTTTTTGGGAGCCCAGGGATTCGAGGTAAGGAACCGGGATAAGCTTGCTGTTCCGGCGCGAAGGCAAAAGCGGGCAATAATCCAGCGAAAAGGGCCAGCGATCGAGAGAGCGGTTCGCTCACTGCCGCCCGCCTTTCCAGGCTCTTGTTCCGCCCTTGCCGGCCGAAGTACGCGGCTTCATGCCGCCGCGCGGCTTGGCTTCCCCGCCGCCAAAATTATGCGGCCCCATCTCTGAATCGGTCGGTTTATGCGGGCGGTTCGCCGGAAGGCTCGCCCCCGGCCCATATTTCCGCCCGCCGCGGAATTCCCCGGCCCTTGCTTCGACATCGCTCTGACTCGCCAGCGGATCGTTCGCGACCGCGAGCTCAACCGCCTGCAGGCGCTTCAATTCATCGCGATAGCGCGCGGCCTCTTCGAATTCGAGATTGGCGGCGGCCTCGCGCATGCGCTTTTCGAGATCGGCGATCGTCGCCTTGAAATTCTGTCCCGCAAGGCTTGCCGGCACGGCAAGTCCGGCATCGGCCATGACATGGTCCTGCTCATAGACCGAGCCGAGAATATCCGCGATGCCGCGCTTGATGGAAGCGGGCGTGATGCCATGAGCGGCATTATACGCCTGCTGCTTTTCGCGCCTGCGGCTGGTCTCGGCCATCGCACGAGCCATGGAGCCCGTCTTATGGTCCGCATAAAGGATGACCTTGCTATCGACGTTGCGGGCTGCGCGGCCAATCGTCTGCACGAGCGACGTTTCACTGCGCAAGAACCCTTCCTTATCGGCGTCAAGGATCGCGACAAGGGCACATTCGGGAATGTCGAGCCCCTCGCGCAAGAGGTTGATCCCGACGAGCACGTCGAAAGCACCAAGCCGCAAATCACGGATGATCTCGATCCGCTCGATCGTGTCGATGTCGGAATGCATATAGCGCACGCGCACGCCGTGCTCGTGCAAATATTCGGTCAGATCCTCCGCCATGCGCTTGGTCAGAACGGTAACGAGGCTTCGGTATCCCTTTGCGGCGGTCTCGCGCACCTCGCCCAGAAGATCATCGACCTGGGCGCGGGCCGGACGGATTTCGACCGGCGGATCGATGAGCCCGGTCGGGCGTATGACCTGCTCGACGAAGACGCCGCCGGTTCGCTCCAGCTCCCAGGGACCTGGCGTCGCCGACACATGGATCGACTGCGGCCGCATCGCGTCCCATTCCTCGAAACGCAGCGGCCTGTTGTCCATGCAGGACGGCAGGCGGAAACCATATTCGGCGAGCGTCGCCTTGCGGCGGAAGTCGCCGCGATACATCGCGCCGATCTGCGGGATCGTGACATGCGACTCGTCAGTGAAGACGAGGGCATTGTCGGGCAGATATTCGAAGAGCGTCGGCGGCGGCTCACCAGGCCGGCGGCCGGTCAGATAACGCGAATAATTCTCGATGCCGGCGCAGGAGCCGGTCGCTTCCAGCATTTCAAGGTCGAACATGGTGCGCTGTTCGAGCCTCTGCGCCTCGATCAGGCGGCCAGCAGCATTGAGTTCCGCAAGGCGCTGCTTCAATTCGAGCTTGATGCCTTTGATCGATTGCAGAAGGGTCGGGCGCGGTGTGACATAGTGTGAATTGGCATAGACCTTGATGAATTCGAGATCTTGCGTCTTTTTGCCAGTCAGGGGATCAAACTCGGCGATCGTCTCGATCGAATCACCAAAGAAACCGATGCGCCAGGCCCGGTCTTCATAGTGGGCGGGGAAGAGCTCTATCGTGTCGCCGCGCACGCGAAAAACGCCGCGGGAGAAATCCCCAGCAGAGCGCTTATATTGCAGCGCGACCAAGTCCGAAATAAGCTGACGCTGATCGATCCTTTCATCGAGTTTGAGGGTAAAGGTCATCGCCGTATAGGTCTCGACCGAACCAATGCCATAAATGCAGGAGACGGAAGCGACGATGATCACGTCATCACGTTCGAGCAGCGAGCGCGTCGCCGCATGGCGCATCCGGTCGATCTGCTCATTGATCGAGCTTTCCTTTTCGATATAGGTGTCGGAACGCGGCACATAGGCTTCCGGCTGATAGTAATCATAGTAAGAGACAAAATATTCGACCGCATTGTCGGGGAAAAAATTTTTGAATTCGCCGTAAAGCTGTGCCGCCAGGGTTTTGTTCGGCGCGAGAATAAGCGCCGGCCGGCCGGTCCGCGCGATGACTTGCGCCATGGTAAAAGTCTTTCCCGAGCCGGTGACGCCGAGCAGAACCTGGTCACGCTCCTGGCTCAAAACGCCCTTCACGAGTTCGTCGATCGCGGCTGGCTGATCCCCCTTGGGCTCATATTCCGACACCACGCGAAATTTCCGGCCGCCCTCCGATTTATCCGGACGCGGCGGCCTGTGCGGTGTCCAGGGCTTTTTTTCCCTGATGTTGGGGTCGCCTCTCTCCAGAAGCTCCTTCAAGGATTCGACGGTGGCGGTGGCGCCGCTCGTTCCTCGTGCCAGAAACGGAACCGGGACATAGGCTGCCTGAGGCGCCTCCGAAACACCAGGCTGGTGCTGGGTCAGCGCCGGATTGAGGAGGGCCGCGAGGTGCTCATCAAGGGGCGCGGCTTCGGGCCGCGCAGCCTTGGCACGCGCAGTTCTTTTTGCACCTGCTGGTTTTGGAGCTCTGGCCATGCCGGCAATATGGGGCGAATCGCCCGCTAATCAAAGATCGCTCTTCTATCAGGCCGTGATATTCAATCAACTGCTCAGCGGTCACTTATCAAGTGAATTCCGTCTCGTGACCTATCCGGTTTCCTATGCTTTAGTTCAGCTTATAACAAGCAGTATTTTGCTGATATTTTCCCCGATGGTGACAAGCAAGATCATGGCGGCGCTATATGCACTGCTTGTTTTTCTTGCCATCTGCCGGCCGATATCGAAAGCGAAACTGGATCCGCTCATTGGCTGGGCATTCTTCATTTCAGTGGTTGCGATCAACGCTCCATTTTGGAACGGCTATATGGGCTCTATCAATTTGGTCTTGTCATTCTGCTTTTCTGCTTTTCTACCTTTCTCTCCCGCTTGAAACCCGCACGGAAGAGCTGACAGTATTGTTGTTCTCCTTGCCGGCCCGCCCAAGGCTGCCTTCCGGGACGGACCTTGTTCGTCCATCGTCTGGCGCAGTTTGACAGCAAGATGAAGGCGGCCGAGCTAGCCTGGCAATCGGGCACCGTGCCAGATGCTCCGCTGGCGTTCGACACAGCGCTGATCTTGTTCAGGCCCAAATGATTGATGGGCCGCCCTATTCCCGCTCGATGCGGATGACTTGCGGCTTCTCAGCCAGAAATCCATCCGCGACGGCGGCTTCGAGCGCTTCGCGGACGGTTTTTTCATGCGTGGCATGAGTGATCAGCACGACTGGCACTGCGCCGCCGAGATCTTTGGCCGCGCCGGGACGGTGACGCTGCACGATGCTTTCTAGGGAAATGCCGCGCTCGGCCATGCGGGTCGCGATCGCTGCCGCCGCGCCGGGCCGGTCAAACACAGACAGCCTGATATAATAACCGCCCTCATGCAATTGCATCGGGGCACGCCGGGCATGCGTCAGCGACGCCGTTGGCCGCCCGAATGGCGCTGATCTGACGCCGCGCGCGATATCGGCGATGTCGGCAACGATCGCCGAGGCTGTCGCCTTGCCCCCCGCGCCGGGACCGACGAGGGTCAGCTCATGGACCGCGTCGGCGTCGATGGTGACCGCGTTGGTCACGCCCATGACCTGCGCGATCGCGGAAGATTTGGGCACCATGGTCGGATGGACGCGCTGTTCGATTCCGGCGGGCGTGCGCTGCGCGACGCCGAGCAGCTTGACCCGGTAGCCGAGTTCCGCCGCCGCCTGAAGATCGGCGAGGGTGATGGCTTCGATCCCCTCAATGGCGATCGCGGCGAGATCGATCACGGTGCCAAATGCAAGCGAGGTAAGGATCGCGAGCTTATGAGCGGTGTCGAACCCGCCTATATCAAAACTTGGATCAGCCTCCGCATAGCCAAGCTTCTGCGCCTCCGCGAGGCATTGCGCGAAAGAGAGTCCTTCCTGTTCCATCCTTGTGAGGATGTAATTGCAGGTGCCGTTGAGGATGCCGTAGACGCGCTCAATGGAATTGCCAGCCAGACCCTCGCGCAGGGTCTTGACGATGGGAATGCCGCCCGCGACCGAAGCCTCGAAAGCGAGCGCGACGCCATTCTCCTCGGCGAGATGCGCCAAACGCATTCCGTGCTTGGCAAGCAGCGCCTTATTGGCGGTGACGAAGGATTTTCCCGCGCCAAGCGCCGCTTCGGCGACAGCGAGGGCAACACCGTCCTCCCCCCCGATTAGCTCCACGAAAAGATCGATATCAGGGGCCTTGGCGAGAGCCACGCTGTCGTCGTACCAGGTGACACGGCTAAGGTCGACACCACGGTCTTTTTCCCGCCGGGCAGCGGAAACCCCCCTGATGACAATCTGCCGGCCGGTTCTGCGCGCCAGCGTCTCGGCCTGCCGGTCGAGCAGTTTGACGACCGCTGCCCCCACGGTACCAAGACCGGCGATGCCGATGCGCAAGGGAGACGGCATGAATCAAGAATCCAAGAAGCAAAGGAGCCAAGGGGAGCCGGCCAGAACACCGGCACGGCGATCTCTGCCCGATTTTCGCAGTACGATCAAGGCGACAGGCAAAACGGCTGTATATATGAGCTTCGGTGCCTTCAATCTTGCCTTGGCGCCGCAATTGCTTAAATTGGAAGCCAGGCTGCTTGATCTCGTAGAAAAATTCGCGTGAGACCGGAAATAATGACTTTTGTCGAGGCTGTAGAGGTTCCAAGCCGTAAGCCTGGCCATATCAAATTGCATGGGCCCGAGGCTTTCGCCGGAATGCGCCGCGCCGGAAGGCTGGCCGCCGAAGCGCTTGACCTTTTGGCCGAACAGGTGCGGCCAGGTGTCACAACGGAGGCTCTCGACAAATTCGTCTTCGATTTTGCGATGGCACGCGGCGCCTATCCCGCCCCGCTCGACTATCGCGGCTACCGGAAATCGATCTGCACCTCGATCAATCATGTGGTTTGTCATGGCGTGCCTGACTGCAAGCCGCTCAGGGATGGCGACATCATCAACATCGACGTGACGCTGATTCTCGACGGCTGGCATGGCGATTCGAGCCGGATGTATTTTGTTGGCGACGTTCCCCGCAGGGCGCAACGCCTTGTCGAAGTCACCTATGAAGCGCTGATGCGCGGCATGGCGGCGGTGCGCCCTGGTGCCACAACGGGCGATATCGGCGCAGCGATCCAGGAATACGCCGAGGGGGAGCGCTGCTCGGTCGTGCGTGACTTCTGCGGCCACGGGCTTGGCCGCCTGTTCCATGACGAGCCCAACATCCTCCATTACGGCCGCCGCGGCGAAGGTGTGGTGCTTAAACCCGGCATGTTCTTCACGATCGAGCCGATGATCAATCTCGGCCGCCCGCATGTGAAGATCCTTTCCGATGGCTGGACGGCTGTGACCCGAGACCGGTCCCTCTCGGCGCAGTTCGAACATTCGATCGGCGTCACCGAAACCGGCTACGAAGCCTTCACCCTTTCGCCAAGAGGCTTGCACCATCCGCCTTATAATCTTGCCGGATCGAAGGGGGCATGACGGAGGCGGCCGGGGGCGCCAGTCCGCCGCATTATCTTGGCCACCGGGAGCGGCTGCGTGAGCGTTTCCGCAAGGGCGGCGCCGATGCCTTGGGCGAATATGAGCTGCTCGAACTCATTCTCTTTCGCGCCATGCCCCGGCGCGACGTGAAACCTCTCGCCAAATCCCTCATCACCCGCTTTGGCTCCTTTGCCGAGGCGGTCTCTGCGCGGCCCGAACGCTTGCGCGAAATCGAGGGGCTTGGCGAGGCCGCGATCACCGAACTGAAGATCGTCGAGGCGGCAGCCAAATGCCTTGCGAAATCTCCTATCGAGAAGCGGCTGCCTCTATCGAGCTTCAGCGCGGTCGTCGATTACTGCCGCACGGCGATGGCCTTCCTCGATCACGAGGAGTTTCGCGTGCTTTTTCTCGACAGAAAGAATTGCTTGATCGCCGATGAGGTGCAGGGTGTCGGCACGATCGATCATGCCCCGGTCTATCCGCGGGAAATCATGCGCCGGGCGCTCGAACTCAGCGCCTCGGCGGTCATCCTGGTGCATAACCATCCGTCGGGCGATCCCCAGCCATCCACCGACGACATCCATCTCACCCATCAGATCATCGCGATCGGCAAGCCTCTGAAGGTCGTGGTGCACGATCATTTGATCATCGGGAAACATGGCCATGTGAGCTTGAAGGGAATGCGCATCATTTAGCCGTGAGCCTTCTCACGTCCGATTTGACGCCCTAACCAGACAAAAATGTTTCACGTGTAAGGTTTTGGCATGATTGTAGATTCAAAGGATAGGAACGGGCCTCCCAGTTTAGGTGATATTGGCTGGGTGTTTACGCGCTTTGCAAATTTCACCTTGGGGGGCGGCAGTGCAACAACCGCTGTCTTGCATCACGAGCTTTTGGAAAAGCGCAGATGGCTCACTGATGACCGCTTCGTTCTCTGCTTTGCCCTCGGACGCCTGACGCCGGGAACAAATCTGCTTGCCTTTTGTACGGGTGCCGGCTGGCTCCTGCGCGGAATGCCCGGAGCGATCATCGCGCTTTTTGCCGCCTCGATCCCATGCACGATCATGGTCACGGTGCTGACAGCGCTTTTCAGCCATTGGCGGGATAACCATCTCGCCCAACCGGCGATTCATGGCGCTATAGCCGCAGCCGTCGCCGTTACGGTCAAGACATGCTGGACGATTGCCAAGCCTCACTTCAGGGGACCGGAGCGGCTGCGCGCTGTCTTTGTTGGGGCGGCAGCCTTCCTGCTCTATGTCTTTGCAGCAATCCCAGCTATCGACGTGCTTCTCCTTGCCGCCGCCGCCGGCGCGTTCTGGCCAATGACCTCCTCCAGATGAACATTTTCCTTCTCTACCTGCTCCTTCTCAAGGGCACGATAACCGCATTCGCGGGACTGGCATCCTTGCCTGTGATTCAGGACACACTTGTGTTCCAGCATCATGTACTGACGGATAAGCAGCTCAACGAAGCAATCGTTATCACGCGAAGCACGCCCGGCCCCGTCGGTCTTTATGTCGTGAGCGTTGGCTACTTCGTTGCCGGCCTTCCGGGCGCTGCCGCCGGGTGGCTGGCGATGATTACGCCAGCCCTCCTCATCATTCCGCTTGTCCATTTCGCTGGGCGCAAGATCGAGCACCCTCGCGTCAAAAACGTTTTGCAAACCGTTGTTATTGCCAGCTCTGGTTTGCTGCTTGCCGCAGCCATCCCTCTTGCCCGTGAAGCGCTCACCGATACCGTCACCGTTGGAATTGCCGTTGTTGGCTTGATATTGCTCCTCCTGACGGAACTTGACACACTTTGGATCATACTCGGAGCCTCGGCCATATCTCTGTCGGCGTCGGCGGCTGGTCTCCTGAACCGGATCGTCACCTGAGCACGCCGTCAATGAAGCCGGAACTCGGCCCCAAGCGCCCTGATCTCGGCCGGCCTGATGAGTTTCGAATGACCAACCACGACACGATGCAGCGGTCCCTCGAGCTTTTCCTGCCAGAATCTCAGGAATTTGATCAGGATTGGGAAATCCGGGGCGATATCGTAGTCTTGCCAGATATAGGCCTGCAACAGACCCGGATGATCCGGCATATGATAAAGGATCTCCGCGGTGGCGAGCCCGTAGCCAGCGAGCTGCTTCATGAAATCAGGGGACGGCTTGTTCGTCTCGATCCTTTTCGTTGCGGTCATGGTTTAACCTCCGCGTTGACGCCCGCAGGCTAACATAATTTATCGCTCAATCACCCGGCCGCGGCCAACGGTTCCGGAACCATTCAATCCGCGCCGTCTTAAAGAATGTTTGCGTTCAACGCTGACGCAAGCCCCACGCAAGCCATGTGCCGGATTAAGTTCCTTTAATGTCGCGGGGTACCTGCGAGCTGATGCCGTGCCTGGCATGGTGAGGAAACGAAGCAGAGAGGATGGACCTAGCCGCACCAGCAGCCGGGCGCGGGCGCAGCACGCCGAGGAGCCCGCTTCCCGGCCTGCCAATCAAGGCCATGGCTTGGCGTGAGCCGCAAGGCCGGGGCTGAAAAGGGCCGCACAGGTTTGAATTCACTTTGAGCAGAGAATGGCGGTGATTGGTGATTTCAGCGGCATTGCCTCTGTAATTTCCAATCCAATGACGATGAGGACGCATCTAGCCATTCCGATAGAGCGGATATATGCGCGCCGGTGGAAAATTTCCACGCAATGTAGCCTCTGAGACGGCCCAAGATCATGAACTTTGGGATGGTCTTGCAGAGGAAATGGAGCCTGCTACTCTAAGCATAGGCGTGAAATGATTCGCGCAGCATGTGACTCCTAGATGGTCACCTGCACTCATAACCGTTGAGATGATTTTCTATTGTATTTTGTCAGCCTTTTGGTGAGGCCGTGCTCTGATACTCATGGGGTGCGCGCGTGACGGAAATTTCCATCGCCAGCGAGACATTCAACGTTCTCATTGAAGGAGACGAGATTAAGCCGGTCTTGATGCTCGCCCATCCGCTTGGAACCAATCTTCACTTTTGGGACCCTCAAATGCCCGCCTTGCTCGAGCATTTCTGGGTTTTGCGCTATGATTTGCGCGGGCACGGAGCCAGCATCGCCAATGCAGGTCCCTATTCGATCGAAGGCCTTGGCCGCGATGCGCTTGCGATCATCGATGCGCTCGCCATCGCGAAAGTCCACTGGCTTGGCCTCTCGATCGGCAGCATCATTGGACAATGGCTGCTCATTCATGCACGCGAGCGCATTGGCCGGGCGGTGCTCGCCAGCACGGCAGCACAGCTGCCAGGCCCCGATCTGTGGAATAGCCGCATCCAATCGGCGAGGGAGTCCGGCATGGATGGTGTCGCCATGGCGGCTGCCGAACGCTGGTTCACGAAGGCTTTCCGCAAGGCCCATCCCGAAAAGGTCGAAACCGTGATGGAGATGGTGCGCGCGGCGCCCTTGCAAGGCTATTTGGCTGGCTGCGCCGCTATCCGGGACATGGACCATCGTGAAGCGATTCGAGGCATCACAAACGAGGTCCTCGTGATTGCCGGGCGCCATGATCCCACAGCGCCGCCAAGCATGGGCGCCTTCGTCGCGGATGCCATCAAAGGCGCCAAATTCATAACCCTGGAAGCTTCGCACATTTCAAATATCGAGGATGAAGCAAATTTCACCAAGGCCGTGATCGATTTCCTAACCTCTCCGGAAGCCGCGGCGGCTGCGTCCCTGCGCCGCCGGAAGGCTCAGCCCAAAAAGGCTCCTATGAGACAGCCGGCGGTCAGAAAGACTGCCGCCAAACAGGCGCCAAGCCGGAAGATCGCTGCCAAGAAATCCGCCCGAAAACAAGCGGCTCCCAAGAAACTGCCAGTAAAAAAGGCATCTGAAAAGAAAGCGAACAAAAAAATAGGTCTCAGGAAAACAGCAGCAAAAACAGCAGCTAAGAAGACAGGCGCATCAAGAAAGGCATCTGCAAGGAAGCGAAGCTGAACAGCCTGTTTCAAAATCTCGCCCAGTCCCGGCGGAGCCAGACCGGCGGTCTCGAAAAATGGGGGGCGGCAATCGAAGCGCCCCGCCTTTTTGCAACAACTTTCAAAAGCTTCCGTATTTGCGGCGGGCATACATAAGATTGCGGGATTGCTGGCTGTAGTTCACCTCTTCGACCGCGCCAATCATGATTAAATGTGTCATGACCTCTTTAACCTCAGCGAGACGGCAGTCGAATATCGCTGCGGCGCCGCTCAGCACGGGTGCGCCGGTGACGAGCTTGGTCCATTCCCCTGAAATAAATCTCTCGTCGAGATGAAGGCCGGTACGGCCCGCGAAAATATTCGCAAGCTCTTCCTGTGCGGGCGTGAGCGTGTTGATGCAAAAGACCCCATTCGTAATGATCCTAGCCGCCGAGGGCGAGGTTTTGTTGATGCAAAACAGCATCATCGGCGGCTCGGCCGTGATCGAGGCGACAGAGGTCGCCGTGATCCCTCCGGCGCCCGCCGGTCCGCCAGTGGTGACAATATGAACCGCGGCCGCGATGCGGCTCATTGCCTCGCGGAACCGGGCCTCGACGAGACCCTGGCCTAGCTCGGCGCATGTCTCCACGCACCCATTTTCGAGTTCGGCCATTCGCTGAGAACCCTCCGTCTTCCCTTAGTCCAGCTCAACTTGCAATGCGGCGGCGGATGATCCAGTTCCAGATAGCAAAGATAGGCACGTGAGCAAAATCTGTCAGGCTCGAAATGGTATTGCTCTGCGGCTGCTCTTGTTGATCTGGGCGGGCCACGCCAGGCCAGCTCTTTTGAACTCGATAATCTGCGCTCTGCATTAGCCGAAATTGGCTAGACTTGGAAAATTCTGCAAAAGCCAGGACGAAAAATCCTGGATCGACCCGGTGAGGAAGGCTATCCCCGTTGCCACGAGGAGGACGCCAATGACGCGCTCGATTGCGCCGAAATAGGGCCGGAATCGCTTGATGAGCCGGATGAAGGGTTCAATGGCCAATGCAACCAGCAAAAAAGGCATGCCAAGCCCCGCCGAATAGACGGCGAGCAGCGCAATGCCTTTGCCGATTGTTTCCTCGGAGGCGGCAACCGCGAGGATTGCCGCGAGGATCGGGCCAATGCAGGGTGTCCAGCCAAAACCGAAGGCGAGCCCCATAATATAGGCGCCCCAAATCCCGACAGGCTTTTGCACGCCGACGCGTGCCTCACGGTAGAGGAAAGCGAATTGGAAAACCCCCAAAAAATGCAATCCCATGAGAACGATTGCAATCCCGGCCAGCAAAGCGAGCCGTGCGAAATATTCGTGGAGGAGCTGGCCGAAAGCCGAGGCCGTCGCGCCAAGTCCGACAAAAACCGTCGAAAAACCAAAGATGAAGAGCGCGGCCGCGAAGAGAATGTCGCGCCGCGCACGGGCTTCCCGGCACGCGGCAACCTCCTCGATGGTCGTTCCGGCGATAAATGTCAGATAGGGTGGAACCAGCGGCAGGACACAGGGGCTTAAGAAAGACAAAAGCCCCGCAAGAGCGGCAATTGGAAAGGTGACATCGTGCGGCATGCGCCCTTCTAGCTGGATCCGCGGCGAGGAAAAAGCGTAAAACCTTGGGAAGGGAGGCTATTTGGGCAGCTTCATAAACTTAAAGTGAATATTTTTAACTCTATTCTGGTCTTGAAACTCCCGGCCTTGACCCATGAGACGCTGATAGCGGCAGAATTCACTGTTGCAATGAAGTTGCTTGGCTTTCGGACCTAAGTTTCGCACGAATTTCTGTCAGGACAACCAGGGATTTTCTGTCCAGACACATGGACGGGCAACCGCACAAAGGCTAGGCTCTACTCCTCAATGACAGTCTTCCTCGTCTCCTTCTGCAATATTCTGTTCAATTTCGTGATTGGGCTGCTCGTCGCCAAATTCCTCGGCCCCGAGGAATATGGCCGGTTTGCCCTCTCCTATGCGACCGCTATTTTCGTGCAAACCGGTTTTTTCGACTGGATCCGGCTTGGCACGGCACGGTTTTATTCCGAGCGCATCCGTTCCGAAGAACCCGCTCTGCGGGCAACATTCGATTTTGGCTTTGCCGTGATCACCGTGGGGCTTGCCGCTGGAGCAAGCCTGCTTCTGTTCTCCGGTGTCAGATTCACCTTGACCTATGCCTTGATCGGCCTTTCGCTCAGTGTTGCCGCTGCCAATGGCCTTTATGATTACCATACGGCGCTCGTTCGCGCCCGTTTCGACGATCGCCTTTTCGCCCGGCTGGCCCTCGTCAAGAATATCGTGGCTTTCACTCTCATGGGAGGCGGAGCCTTTCTGTTCGGCTCAGCCGAGATGACGCTGGTCGGCACAATCATCAGCCTCGGCGGGTCAGTTGTCACCGCGCGCGCGGCACTGCGGGATCCCGCCTCAAAACCCTGGCTGGCGCGGCTGTCGATCGCACGGGGCGTCATGTCCTATAGCCTGCCTATCGTCGGCGCCAATCTGCTTTACCTTGCGATACCGCTCGCCAACCGTTCCATTCTCGCAATCTTTGACGGATTTTCTGAAACCGGCCAATTTTCCTTGGCCTATGATTTCGGAACCAAGGCGGTTCAAGCGATTGGCTCCACTCTCGATATTGTACTGTTCCAGATCGCGGTCGCCACCCACGAATTGCACGGTCCCGCACAGGCAAGGCAGCAGATCGCCCGCAACATGACCATCGTCATCGCGATGGTGCTGCCAGCGTGCACCGGCCTTTGGCTGACTCTTCCTTCCATCGAGCAGCTTGCGGTCCCGGAAGCTTTCCGCGGACGTTTCGGCGTGCTGCTGCCCCTCATGATGACCGGACTTTTCTGTATGGCCATTTTGCAATATGCCATCACGCCAATTTTCCAGATCGAGAAAAAAACCGGCCCGCTTATTGCCGCAGCTCTTGCGGCTTGCACCGCCGATCCCTTTTTCCTCTTGATCATGCATGGGGACGGCGCTGCATCGAGGCTCGCCATCGCTCAGGCTGGCGCGATGCTGACAGCCCTCGTTGTGCTAATCGGCTTTGCCGCCCCGGCGTGGCGGCAATGGCCCCGCCCGCGCGATCTCGCTGCCGCGGTTTTCGCCAATGCGGCAATGGGTGTGCTCGTTTTGCCCATGCGTGATCACCAGCCCGGATTTATGACGCTCATCGAACAGGCCGGCACAGGCGCCGCCATTTACGCTGTGGTTATTTTGGGACTGGATGTAGCCGGATTGCGCGGCTTGGTGGCCGCGCGCCTTCGCGTCACCTTTGCCCGGATGCGCACCCTTTAAAGCGGACCTCTGGCTATTGAATCAGTTTTGAGATTCCCGATTCGGCGCGCCAGCCCAGTTTGCCTCTAAACCTCAAGGCTTTTGAATATCATGGTGGACGATCCGGCAGAAGCCGAGCGCATCTTTCGCGAGCTTGGCGAAGGCAGTTTTGTCAGGATGCAGGCCGCGGAAACTTTCTGACATTCAAACCTGCGGGGAGACATCATGAGCGCGAAGATACATTTCTCGCTCGTGAACAGGCGTTAACACCCGCCCCATCATCGCCCCATTATAAGGCGGGCAAGGGGTGCGGCAAAACGCACTGAGGCAGCGGGAACGATTGAAACGCCGCATATGACGCCTCCCCAGCCTTCGGAAGGAGAGCCAAAAGACCCGCTGCAGGGAGGGCAACTTGATGCCTCTTTGTGCCCCTTCCAGGCTTTCCCCCCGCCTTGCACCCGGCCGCAGTTACGGCTAGCTTTTTCTAACGATTTAGTTCAATCGGCCGATGAATTTCCATAATTGTCTATTAACTGTTGATCGTGCCGCTCTGGCACGGCTGATAACTTCGCATTCTCGTGAGTAGGAATCAGCCGAGCCCCCTGGTCTGACCCCTCAATAAGGACTTGGGGGCTCTTTTCTGCCCAGCTTCCCCTGCAAAAGCGCCCAAGCAGGGTTGCTCCGGCCGCCGATGGGACCGTCCAGCACCATGGGCGCGGCGCTGCCATCTCTCACATGGAGATCCCGCCCCCATGACGGTTACGCTAGAGGTTTATTCAACCGCGTCCCGCGTGGCTTGGCCCGCGATGTTGGAACTGCCGAGGCAGGATCGTCGGGCCAGTGGTGCCGCGGATACCGCTTTCTCATCTCGGCCTTAACCGCTGTCCATGATCCCTTCCAGAAGCCCGGAAGATCACGCGTAATTTGAACCGGCCGGTGCGCAGGTGAGAGCAAATACAGTGTGAGCGGCAGCTTGCCATTCGCGATCGAAGGATGCTGCGTCAGCCCAAACAGCTCCTGGGCGCGGATGTGCAGGGCGGGAGCACCTTCCGTCCTGTAATCAATGGCATGACGGCTGCCTGTGGGCGCCTCGAAATGCGCCGGAGCTTCTTCCTCCAAGCGCTGCTTCAAATTCCATGGCAGCAGCGCGCCGAGCGCCATCTCAAGGTCATCGGCACCGATCTCGGAGAGCTTCGTTTTACCAGCGAGGAAAGGAGCAAGCCACTCCGTGGCCGTCTTGGCCAGCGCCTCATCGGTCAGGTCCGGCCATTCGTCCGTTCCGGCCGCGCGCAAGAAAGCAGCCCTGTCGCGGAGCTGGATTTGCGCCTTGCTCCAAGGCAGGCGGCTCAATCCAAGCTTTGCGATGCCTTCGGCCAGCAGACGTGCAGTCTCCTCACTCGCCATCACCGCCCTCGGCTCGCTTGCAAGCACAATGGCGCCGAGACGGCGGACACGGCGCGACCTCAACGCACCTGCGCTTTGATCGAACTCGATCTCGTCATTCTCGCGGATGCGATGACCAGCGGCGGCAAGAATGTCCGCTTCATCGGCTGCGGCTGCGAGCAGGATGCGCGTCGATGCCGCCGGTCCTGACAGCTCCGCGCAGACCAGGAAAGGAGATCGCGCCAAAGGATGAGTCGCATCAACATTGGCGCCGCGGCCATTGGCGAGGAGGAACTGGCCGGTTACGCCGCGTGCTTTGCCGATGCGCTCTGGAAAGGCGAACGCCAGCATGCGCGCGGCCGGCATGCTCTCACGCGGCTCTTGTGCCGGGCACCCCGCGCTTGCCAGACGGGCCCAGCCAGCCGCCAGCTTTCGCATCTCGCTTGCGCGGCGCGAGCGGTCACGGCGGAAACCTTCCAGCCGGTCTGCGAGATCGGGACTATTGCCGCCTAAACCGCGCTCCACTACTACCGCAGCGATCTCGGCTGCCTCCTCTGCCTGACCGAGCGCGGCTGCAAAAATCACCATGCGAGCGAGCCGGGGAGGCAATGGCAGCGACCTTAGCCGTCTTCCCATGGCCGTGATTCTGCCGCTCTTGTCGAGCGCCTCCAGCTCCATCAGCTCCTCGCGCGCGGTGTTGAGCGCGGCGGCTGGCGGCGGATCGATCCAAGACAGAGAGAGCGGATCGGTTGCTCCCCACTCCGCGCAGTCGAGCAACAGGGCTGTAAGGTCGGCAGAGCGAATCTCGGGCTCGGCGAAAGCGGGAAGGCTCTGCGTTTGCGGCTCGTCCCACAGGCGAAAGCAGATGCCGGGCTCAGTACGACCAGCGCGGCCTCTGCGCTGATCAGCGGCAGCACGAGACACGCGTACAGTCTCAAGCCGCGTCACGCCGGCGTCCGGCTCGAAACGCGGAACCCGCGCAAGACCGCTGTCGATGACGACGCGCACCCCCTCGATGGTGACCGACGTTTCGGCGATCGAGGTCGCGAGCACCACCTTGCGCAGGCCCTTCGGTGCGGGCTTGAGCGCAAGGTCCTGCGCCTTCATGTCCATCGCGCCGTAAAGGGGGGCAAGAACGATCGCCGGATCCCTGATGCGCTCTTTCAGCCGCTCCTCGGCCCGCCGGATCTCGCCTTGGCCCGGCAGGAACGCCAGGATCGAACCGGATTGCGTCCGCAAGGCCCACATCACCGCGTCCGCCATTTGATCCTCGATGCGCCCATTATCATCGCGGCCAAGATAACGCGTCTCGACCGGGAACGAGCGGCCTTCGCTGGCGATGACGGGAGCATTGCCGAGAAGTTGGGTGACCCGGGCGCCGTCCAGAGTCGCCGACATCGGCAGGATGCGCAGATCATCCCGCAAGCCGGCCTGGCAATCGAGCGCGAGGGCAAGCCCAAGATCGGCATCGAGCGAGCGCTCGTGGAACTCGTCGAACAGCACCGCGCCGATGCCGGAAAGCCCGGGATCATCGAGGATCATGCGGGTAAAGACTCCCTCCGTGACGATCTCGATCCGTGTCCCCGGCCCTGTTTTCGAGACCATCCGGGCGCGCAATCCGATCCGTTCTCCAACAGACTCCGAAAGGGTGTGTGCCATACGCTCGGCGGCGGCCCGCGCGGCAATGCGGCGCGGTTCCAGCACCAGGATCTTTTGTCCCCGGAGCCAGCTTTCGTCCATCAGCGCGAGCGGGATGCGTGTCGTCTTGCCGGCGCCGGGTGGAGCAACGAGGACGGCCGATGTGCGCGCCGCCAAGGCCGTGTTCAATTCATCCAGGACGGCATCGATCGGAAGCGGCATAGCAAACTTCATGGCGGCTGTTTGCATTGGCCATGTCCGTATCGCAAGCACAATCTGCACCGGTCATCGATGCGACTGCCGGATTGCGATTCGCGCGCCCATCTTGACTTCCTCTGCTTCGAAGCTTGACCGGCGCGCGGGCCGTAACGCAAAAAGTCATCGAAGCGCAAAAAGTCATCGAAGCGGGCCTGTTACTGAAGGCTTTTCGAGCCTGGCAGGCGGGGACGGGGAGCTGATCCGGACGGGACAACGTTTCGGACAACATCCGTAAAATTCCGCTTCCTGATAAAATATTTCGCTTCCTTTGTTGCATCTCTTCCGGTGCAGGCCGGCCAAGCCTAACGCCAGTTTCGTTCGTTCCCGCGCGAACTGGCCCGCTCCCTCTCTTTGTTCCATTTTGGAACAGCTCCTGTCCTGGGCCCCGCCAAGCTGCGCGTCAATGCGTCGCGCGTTAAAGCGTCTCCTTCCATCCGGGCATTATTCGGCTTTCCTTGGCCTAAAGTGTGCACTGCACAAATCAATGTCAGCAGTCGATGATCACGCCATGCCGGGGCAAGACGCTCGTCCTAGCCTCGCATGCCGCCGTTTCGATTCGCGAGAGGAGGCCGTCTTGAATTATCTTGAGCTTAACAAAATTGCTGGGGCCGGACTCGGCACGCTGCTTCTTGCGATGTCGCTAAACCTGATATCCGCTTCTATTTTCTCGCATGCCAAGCTCGTCAAATCCGCCTATCCGCTGCCATCGGCTCAAGAGGCTGCGGCGAGCGGAAACGGCATGCCCATGCCATCCATCACGCCAATTGAGCAGCGTCTGGCGGGCGCCGACGTAAAAAAAGGAGAAGCAGACTCGAAGCCGTGCCAAAGCTGCCACAATTTCGAGAAAGGGGCCGGAATCAAAATTGGTCCGCCGCTCTATGGTGTCGTCGGCAGGGCGAAAGGTTCAGTTCAAGGCTTTGATTATTCCGACGCGATCCAATCGAAAGGCGGTAAATGGACCTATGCGGCTCTCGATCAGTTTCTCGCCGATCCAAGGGGGTACGCGCCGGGGACAAAAATGACATTTGCTGGCGAATCAGACCCGGCGAAACGGGCCGACATTATCGGCTATTTACATACATTGTCGGACAATCCCGAACCGCTTCCGATGGTCAGTCAAGCTGTATCCGCGATCACGCCCGGCACGGAGACCCCTCTTCCGCAACACAGAGAGCAAGCTGTTGAAGACATCTCCACGCCGTCTTCCGCTGGGAGCCAAGCAAGGTCAGCAAGCACCACCGCTGCGCAGCCCGCTCATGCAGAACCGGAAGCGCACACCGCCGCAATTAAACCCGCGCATCGAACAAGGCGGAGTTCACACAAACGGAAATGAAGCCTTCGCGGCGCATTCTTCAAAAGCCGGGTTCCTGCCCGGCTTTTTCATGCGTATTATGATCTTGGTCTGGCCGCATTATAAGGCCTATTAGACTGCATAGCCCTGCGGCACCAGGGTTTAAGGACAGTTCTTTGGGCTTGAAGGACAAATCTTGACAGTAACATCCCTTGCAAAGGCTTCCACCTGGCTAAGCCGCCGTGCAGCGCTGCGCCTTGGCCTTGCCGGTCTCCTGTTGCCGCGCCATCTAATTTCCGCCAAGGCAGCCGGGCAAGAAACCGAGACCCATGGCCTCTCTATCTTCGGCGACCTGGCACTGCCCGAAGGGTTCAGCCATTTCCCATATGTAAATCCCGCTGCGCCAAAGGGCGGAGAAGTCTCGCTGCAGGTCAGCGCGACCTCCGGCAACCAGAACTTCACCACATTCAATACCCTCAACATTTACATTTTGAAGGGTGATGGCGCCGCCGGAATGAGTCTCATCTTCGATTCTCTCATGACGGGCAGCGGCGATGAGCCTGACTCGCTTTATGGTCTTGTCGCGCGCGCCGTACGGGTTTCGGCGGACAAGAACACTTACCGCTTTCTGCTTCGCAAAGAAGCAAGATTCCACGATGGATCTCCGCTCACGGCACAGGATGTCGCGTTTTCATTGAACCTGCTGAAAAACAAGGGCCATCCAACGATCCGCCAGTCCTTGCGCGATCTCGACGCCGCCGAGGCCGAGGCCAGCGATATTGTGATGGTCCGCCTGAAGCCGCACCATAGCCGCGAAGCGGCGTTGATTATAGCGGGGCAGCCGATCTTCTCCGCCGCCTATTATACGAGCCACCCCTTCGATGAGACAACGCTCGAGCCGCCGCTCGGGTCAGGCGCCTATAAGGTCGGAGCCTTCGATACCGGCCATTTCATCTCTTTCGATCGTGTCCCGGATTATTGGGGCAAGGATCTTCCCGTCAATATCGGACAATCGAATTTCGATCGCATCCGGTTTGAATATTTCGGGGACCGGAAGGTTGCTTTCGAAGCCTTCAAGGCGGGAGTCTTCACGTTTCGGGAGGAATTCACGTCCTCCGTATGGGCAACCGGCTATGATTTCGCTGCTGCCAAGGATGGAAGGGTCATCCGCGCAACAATCCCCGATGAGTCACCGATGGGAACTCAGGGCTGGTTCCTGAACATCCGCCGAAGCAAGTTCAAAGACCCAAAAATCAGAGAGGCGATTGGTCTTGCCTTCGACTTCGAATGGACGAACGCCAACATCATGTATGGCGTCTATGTAAGAACCACGTCCTACTTCCAGAACTCTCCGATGGCAGCAGAAGGCATGCCGGCGCCCGAGGAGATCGCTCTGCTCGAACCCTATCGCAAGGAACTCGATCCAGCCGTGTTCCGCGAGGTCTATGTCCCGCCAGTGTCCGATGGCTCGGGCCAGGATCGCACTCTTTTGCATCAGGCCGCACAGCTCTTCTCTGAGGCGGGTTGCAAGCGCTCGGGCACGGCCCTGACCTTACCGGATGGCAAGCCCTTCGAAATCGAGTTTCTAGATTTCGACAATGCCCTGGAGCCCCACACCGCACCCTTCATCAAGAATTTGAAACTCCTCGGCATTGAGGCCCGCTACCGTGTCGTCGATGCGGCACAGTACAAGCGGCGCCTTGACGATTTCGACTATGACGTTGTGACCTCGCGCTTCGGGCTCGGCCTGACGCCAGGTGAAGGGATGCGATCGGCATTCGGCTCCGAGGCAGCAAACCTGCCGGGGTCACGCAATGTTTCGGGCATCGCCGTCAAAGCGGTCGATGACTTGATCGAAAAAGCTCTCGTCGCCGGGACGCGCGAAGAATTGACCTTTATCTGCCGTGCGATCGACCGCATCCTGCGTGCTGGCCATTATTGGGTGCCGATGTGGAACAAGCCCAATCATCTCGTCGCCTATTGGGATGTGTTTGGCCGTCCTGAACGCGGCCCAAGATACGACATGGGCGTTGTCTCGACCTGGTGGTACGACGAGGAAAAAGCCAGGCGCATCCACATCGGCAGCCGCTGAAGGGCGTAAGATGCTTGCCTATATCGCGCGCCGTCTCTTGTTCATGATTCCGACCCTCTTCGGAATTTTGCTCATAAATTTCGCCATTGTGCAATTTGCCCCCGGCGGCCCGGTCGAGCGCGTTCTTGCGCAATTGCAGGGGCTCGACACCGGCGCGACCGCGCATTTCGGCGGCGGCGGCGAAGTCACCAATACCGGCGGGGGCGATCTCTCCTCGAAATATCGCGGCGCCCAGGGCCTTGATCCGAAATTCATCGCCGAGCTCGAAAAACAATTCGGTTTCGACAAGCCCGCCTATGAGCGTTTTTTCCTGATGCTCAAGAACTACGCCACCTTCGATTTCGGGCGGTCCTATTTTCGCGACGTGCCGGTTTTACAGCTCATCAAGGAGAAGCTGCCGGTTTCCATCTCGCTCGGTCTTTGGATGACGCTTTTTTCCTACGCGATCTCAATCCCCTTGGGAATTAAAAAGGCGGTCAGCGATGGTTCGCGCTTTGATGTTTGGTCCTCAGCCGTCGTCATCACGGGCTATGCGATCCCGAGCTTCCTCTTCGCGATCCTTCTTATCGTACTTTTTTGCGGCGG